>Ga0335071_10006910_pt1 | contig 11710 bp, 9 predicted proteins | sample Lox_Sample_15_FD_206724 | JGI IMG/M metagenome (GOLD analysis project Ga0335071, IMG submission 206724) | Soil microbial communities from Loxahatchee National Wildlife Refuge, Florida, United States - Lox_Sample_1.5 | ecosystem: Environmental > Terrestrial > Soil > Wetlands | place: USA: Florida...
CCATCCCCGGGATGAAGTTCACGAACTTGAGGAGCGGCGAGCCGAGCGCCATCCGCCCGATGACCGAGTCCGGGTCGAACGGGAGCTCGCTCGTGCCGATCGCCTGCTGGAGCGCGGCGCGGAGGACAGGGCCGCCGGCCGGATGCGCGAGCCACTCCGACACGAGCGAGAGGCCGGTGAGCGTCATCGGGATCCCGTCGCCGGGCGAGCTCACCGTCGCGGCGAGCCGGATGTCGCGCGACGACGCGCCGACCTGGATCTCGAAGTCGCCCGCCTCGACGAGCCAGCGGCTCTCGCGCAGCGACCAGAACGCGAGCGCGCGCCCGTCGAGCTCGACCGTCACCGTCTGCGACGCGCCGGGCTCGAGCGCGACCTTCGCGAAGCCCTTGAGCTCGTGCGCCGGACGGTCGACGGACGCCTCGACGTCGCGGACGTAGACCTGCGCGGTCTCCGAGCCGGCGCGCGTGCCGGTGTTCGTGACGGTGAACGTCACCGCGAAGCCGCCGGCGGACGGCGTGACGCCGAGATCGGAATACGCGAACGTCGTGTACGAGAGGCCGTGGCCGAACGGGTACGCGACGGGCGCGCCGGTCGTGTCGAAGTAGCGGTAGCCGACGTAGACGCGCTCGCCGTACTCGACCTCGCCGTCCGAGCCGGGGAAGTTGAGGTGGCTCGGCGTGTCCTCGAGCCGGAGCGGGATCGTCTCCGTCAGCTTCCCCGACGGATTCGCGATGCCGAACAGGAGATCCGCGGTCGCCGCGCCGCCGGCCTGGCCGAGCAGCCAGCCCTCGAGCACGGCGCGCACGCCGTCCTGCCAGTCCGACACCGAGACGACACTCCCGTTCGAGAGCACGACGACGACGTTCGGGTTCGCCGCGACGACGGCGTCGAGCACGGCGAGCTGGCTCGGCGGCAGGAGGATGTGCGTGCGGTCGGCGCCCTCGGAGTCGTACGACGCCGGCAACCCGAGGAAGACGACCGCGACGTCGACGGCGCGCGCCACGTCGACCGCCTCGGCGAGGAGCGCCGCGTCCTCCCCGCCCTCGATCTCGAACCCCGGTGCGAAGCGCACGCGGTCGCCGACGAGCGCGGTCACCGCGTCGAGCGCCGAGTCGACGCGCGTCGCGACGACCTGCGAGCTGCCCTGGCCCTGGAAGAGCGGCGTCCGCGCGAACTCGCCGATCAGGCCGACGGTCCCCGCATTCGGGTCGAGCGGGAGGATCCCGTCGTTCTTCAGCAGCACCGCCGCCTCGAGCGCGACGCTCTTCGCGAGTGCGTGGTGCGCGTCGACGTCGTACGAGACGTCGTCGGCGACGGCGTCCTGCGTCCGCTCGATCAGCGTCGTCAGCCGGTCGACGGCGACGTCGAGCACCGCCTCGTCGAGCACGCCGGAGCTCACGGCCTCGACGAGCACGTCGTCGTTGCCCGGCATCGGCATCGTGAGGTCGAGCCCCGCCGAGACGGCCGCGACGCGATCGTTCACCGCACCCCAGTCCGAGACGACGAGCCCGTCGTAGCCCCATTCGCCGCGCAGGAGCTCGGTCAGCAGCCAGCGGTTCTCGCTCGCGTAGACGCCGTTGATCTTGTTGTAGGAGCACATCACGGTCGTCGGCCGCGCGCCCTTCACGATCCGCTCGAACGCGGGCAGGTAGATCTCGCGCAGCGTCCGGTCGTCGACGCGCGCGCTGACCCGCAGGCGGTCCGTCTCCTGGTTGTTCGCGGCGAAGTGCTTCAGCGAGGTGCCGACGCCCTGCGACTGGACGCCCTCGACCCACGCCGCACCGAGCTCGCCGGCGAGGAACGGGTCCTCGGAGAAGTACTCGAAGTTGCGGCCGCACAGCGGCGAGCGGCGGATGTTCACGCCGGGGCCGAGGATCACGGAGATCTTCTCGGCGCGCGCCTCCTCGCCGAGCGCCTCGCCCTCCGCGCGCGCGAGCTCGACGTTCCACGTGCACGCGAGCGCGACCGCCGGCGGGAAGCACGTCGCCGGCACGCTCCCTCCGATGTCGAACGGATCGCCGTCCTCCGGCTGCTTGCGCAGCCCGTGCGGCCCGTCCGAGACCATGATCCGCGGGATCCCCGCGTCCGGCACCGCCTCCGTGTGCCAGAAGTCGCTCCCCGACGTGAGCGCCGCCTTCTGCTCGAGCGTGAGAGTCCGGGTCGCCATCGGACGGGACGATATGCGACGCTGCGCCCGTGAGCACGCCCCAGAGCGGGATCTTCGCCCTCGGCACCGCGTCGCACGCGTACATCGAGTTCGACGCGGCGCGCGGGAGAGGGCCGGACCTCGTCGGCGCGATCGCGTCCCTCCGCGAGCCGCGGACGACGATGGGCGGCGTCAACCTCGTCGCCGGGTTCCGGCCGGAGCTCTGGCGGGCGGTCTCCCCGAACGACGCGCCGGACGGCCTCGTGGGGTTCAACAAGGACCTCGTGGGCGTCGACGGCTTCACGATGCCGGCGACCCAGCACGACGCGGTGCTCTGGATCTCCGGCAGCGCGTACGACGTGATCTTCGACGTCGCACGCGCGGCGATCCGACTGCTCGCGGAGATCTGCACGGTCGCGGACGAGACCTCGAGCTGGCCGTACCGGCACGACCTCGACCTCACCGGCTTCATCGACGGGACGGAGAATCCGACGCTCGTCGAGGCGCAGGAGCTCGTCGTGATCCGCGACGGGATGCCCGGCGCCGGCGGCTCCGTCCTTCTCCTCCAGAAGTGGCCGCACGACGTCGACGCGTGGGAGTCGCTCCCGGTCGACGAGCAGGAGAAGGTGATCGGGCGGACGAAGGCGGACAGCGTCGAGCTCGAGGACAAGCCGGCCGACTCGCACGTCGCGAGCACGGACCAGGAGGTCTTCGGCGACATCTTCCGGCGCAACACGCCGTACGGCACCGTCACCGACCACGGGACGATGTTCGTCGGCTTCGCCGCGGCGAAGCGGCCGCTCGAGGCGATGCTCGAGAGCATGGCCGGCCTCGTGAACGGGACGCGCGACGCGCTCACGAGGTACTCGCACCCGGTGACGGGCGCGTACTACTTCGTGCCGTCGAACGAGGCGATCGCGGGCTGGGTCGCTATGACCGACCCGGACGCCTGAGGATCGAGTTCGACAGGACGGCGACGGGCACTGGGTTCGCCCCGAGCTCGTTGTGCTTCAGGTCCGCCTCGGAGAGGTAGCTCGCGAGGAAGCCGACGCCCCGGCTCACCGGCGAGGGCCGCGTGCCGACGACGGTGTTGCGCTCGACCTCGCACATCGAGTGGTCGTTGCAGACGATCCCGACGCCGGTGACGTTGCGCACCTCGTTCTGCGTGATGGTGCCCATCGACATCTCCGTCATCGCGATCCCGCGCAGCGTCGTGTGCGTGATCGTGTTGTGCGCGATGTCGCTCATCGACGAGTGCGTCGCGATGCCCTCCATCCCGCCGACGAGGTTGCAGCCCTCGATCATGTTCATCCCGTGATCCATCGTGTACGAGATGTCGATCCCCTGGCCGTATGCGTTGCCGAGCATGTCGACGGAGCAGTCCTTGATCATCACGGTCGCGAAGCGCACGTGGATCCCGTCGAGCTTCGCGCCGGAGACCGACACGCGGTCGAGCTTCGTCCCGTCGTAGCCGTCGACGACGACGCCGTAGTCGCCGCCGACGACGGAGACGTTCTTGATCGTGACGCCGTCGGCGCGGACGACGATGCCGCCGCGGACGATCGCGCCCGGGTCGCCGACGAGGACCTCGCGCCGCGCGATCACGAGCGGGCCGCGGTGGACGCCGGCGGAGAGGTGCACGACCGGCGGGCGGAGCGCGTACGCCGTCCCTCCGGCGGCCGCGAGCAGGACGCCGACGCCGACCGCGGCGGCCGCGCCGACGCGGCCGAGCTCGCCGCCGTCCTCCGCGTAGCCGAGCCGGAGCAACGGGAAGCCCGCGTGGCCGAGCAGCTGCGCGAGCAGCCAGCCGGCGACGAAGAGCGCGACCGCCGGCTCGACCGGCGCCGCGATCCCGGCCCAGCGCATCAACAACACCAGCAGCGCGAGCTCGAGCGCGCCGAGCGGCACGGCGACCCAGCCCGGCTGGTACGGCAGCAGCCGGTGGTACGCCTGCGCGTCGAGCGCGAGGCCGACGCCGAGCATCAGCGCGGCCGCCTCGACCGGCCACCAGCGGTGGAGCGCGAGCGCGAGGACGCACGCCGCCGCGAGGAGCGGGAGGAGCGCGGCGAGCCGCGACTCGATGCGCCCCCTCAGCGTGTACGACACGACCTGACCCTCCGGAGGAATCCGTGCGCGGCGTACTTCGCGCCGACGAGCGTGTCGGCGGCGGGGAACGCCCACTGCGCGGAGACGCCGGCGAGCGCGAGCGTCCGCGTCTCGTCCGTCAGCGCCGGGACGGTCGCGTCGGCGTCGACGACGATCCAGTCGTCCGCCGTCTCGAGCGCGTGGTCGTCGACGAGCCGCGCGAGCAGCGGGTCGCTGCGGAAGCCGCGCCGGAACCCGGTCGCGCAGATCACCTGCGCCGAGCCGTTCACCGACGCCTCGACCCGGAACCGGCCCTCGGCGGCGGCGCGCCCGACCGGCTCGTCCCATGCGCGGCCGCGCGGGTACGACGGCGCGAGGAGCGCCCGCAGCCGTGCCGTCCGCTCGGCGGGGCCGAGCTCGTGGAACGCGTCGAGCCCGCGCCGCGAGAAGTACGCGCGCGGCACGTTCAGCTGCTGCCGCACCGGCTCGCGGCGCCGCACCGACACGACCTCGGCGCCGGCGCCGAGCGCGTTCAGCCACTCCGTCGCGGCAGCGAGCCCCGCGCCGACGACGGTGACGGTGTCCGCGTAGTCGTGCGGCTCGTACGCGTGGACGACGCGCGGGTCGCCGCGCAGCTCCTCCGGGACGTTCAGCCCCGGATGCCCCGGCGCGAGGAGCACGTGTCGGAACGTCCCGTGCCCGTCGAGCTCGAAGCCGCCGTCCGTCGCGCGCACGCGCTCGACGCGCGTCTCGCGCACGCTCCGCTCCCACCCGCTCCGCTCGCGCAGCTGCTCGACGTGCGCGAGGAACTCGTCGACCGTCGGGTGGAACCGGTCGAGGAACGACGCGACGAGCGGCACCGGCGAGCGCCGCCGCGCCGACGCGCGAAACGCGAGTCCCGGGAACGAGCGCGGCAGGCAGTGGCCGTCGCTCTCGGACCGCATCTCCCGCTGCCGGATCGCCGCCGCGCGCCGCCGCCACGCCGCCGCCGGGTCCACGTCCGTCCCGAACACCGCGATCTCCTCCGGCTCGAGCTCGACGCGCAGCGTCTGATACGCGGTGAACCCCGCCAGACCCGAGCCGACGAGCGCGACGGTCACTTACTTCACGGAGCCCGCAAGCAGTCCCTGGACGAAGTAGCGCTGGAAGGCGAAGAACACCGCGAGCGGCACGATCAGCGAGATGAACGACGCCGGCGCGATCAGGTCGATGTTGGCGCCGAACTGGCGCAGGTTGGAGAAGATCGCGACGGTGATCGGCTGGACGTTCTGCCCGAAGGTCAGTGCGACGATCAGGTCGTTCCACGTCCAGAGGAACTGGAAGATCCCGAGCGACGCGATCGCGGGCAGCCCGAGCGGCAGGATCAGGCGCACGAAGATCTTCAGCTCCGACGCGCCGTCGATGCGGGCCGACTCCATGATGTCCTTCGGGATCCCGATGAAGAAGTTCCGCAGCAGGAAGATCGCGAACGGGAGCCCGAACGCCGTGTGGAACAGGACGATCCCGAGCACGGTGTCGTACAGGCCGAGGTGGTTGTAGAGCGTGAACGTCGGGATCAGGGCCATCTGCAACGGCACGACGAGAAGCGCGATCACGATGATGAAGATCACGTCGCGGCCGGGGAAGTCGAGCCACGCGAACGCGTAGCCGGCGAGCGCGCCGATCACGATCACGAGGATCGTGTTCGAGACGGCGATCTCGAGCGTGATCACCAGCGAGTGCGTGATCGCGTGGTTGTGCAGCACCGCCGAGTAGTTGGCCCAGGTGGCGAGGCTCGGCTTCGAGAAGATCTGCCACCAGCCCTTCACCGTGAACGCCTGCGCGGGGAGGATCGACGTGAGGAAGAGCCCGAGCGTCGGCACGAGCCAGAGCAGCCCGAGGAGCGCGAGGAAGATGTTCACCGGCGCCTTCGTCAGGAAGCGCACCGTCTTGCCGGCGAGCGTCTCGCGCTCGGAGAGCTTGCGCGGCTGCGGGATGGCGACTTCGGCTTCTGCTGCCGACACGGCTAGACCTCCCTCCGGAAGCGCTTCACGTTGAGGAGCAGGACCGGGATCACGAGCACGAACAGGAACACGGCGATCGCGGAGCCGACGCCGAAGTCGTTGATCCCGCCGAACGACGTCCGCCACATCGCGAGCGCGATCACCGACGCGGCGTTCTGCGACGAGCCCGGTGCGAGCGTGATCACGAGGTCGAAGACCTTCAGGACGTTGATGATCATCGTGATGAAGACGACCGACAGCACCGGCGCGAGGAGCGGCACCGTCACGCGGCGGAAGACCTGCCACTCCGACGCGCCGTCCGTGCGCGCCGCCTCGAGCACGTCGCGCGGCATCGCCGCGAGCCCCGCCGCGATCACCACCATCGAGAAGCCGGCCCAGATCCACATGTAGGCGATGATCAGCGAGGGCGTGATCAGGCCCGTGCCGAGCCACGCGAAGCCTCCCCACGGTTTCGCGAACGTGCCCGGCGAGATGCCGGCCTTGTACGTGCCGGGCGAGATCACCCCGAAGTCGTACGTCCCGTCGTCGGCCGCCGCGGCGGTCTTCACCACCTCGTTCTTGCTGTTCCGGAGCTGCACCGTCACCCCGGGCAGCCCCAGCTCCCCGGCCTCGACCTTGCCCGGCGTGCCGCCGCCCGGCTTGAAGTCGCGCCAGACGACGCCGACGATGTGCCCCGGCCTCGCGACGGGGAGGATCGCCTGCTTCGCGCCCGCCGGCATCTCGTCGGGCGGAATCGCGGTGAGGCCGATCGCCGCGACACTGCCGGGCTGCAGCGGCGTCTGCAACGTCATGCCGGTCTGCGCGGTGCCCGTGACGGTCGACGTCGACGGCTGCGCGTCGGTGAGCGCGCCGGGCTGCTTCACGACCTGGACGATCGCGCGGCCGAGCGCGTTCACGGCCCCGAGGTTCGGGTCCTGCACGTACATGATCCGCCACGTGACGCCGGTGGCGAACGCGGAGATCGCCATCGGGAGAAACACCGCGGTCTTGAACGCGACCGACCAGCGGACGCGCTCGACGAGCACCGCGAACACGAGCCCGATCGCGGTGACGGTCGCCGGCACGACCGCCACCCAGATCAGGTTGTTCTTGATCGCCGTCGTCAGCGACGACGTCGTGAACAGCGTCTTGTAGTTGTCGATGCCGACGAACGTGTGGAAGTCGTTCAGCCCGAAGAAGCTCCGGACGACCGTGTAGACCGTCGGGTAGACGATCCACACGCCGAGCACGATGAACGCAGGCAGGAGGAACAGCGTGCCGGTGAGATACCGGCCGCGACCGGGTCCTCCTTCGGGCGGTTGAGCCGCCTCGACGGGCGGCTCGACCGCGACGTTGCCTGCGCTCACGTGCTCGCTACTTCCCGCTCTTCCACGCGGCCGCGGCCGCGGACTCGAGCTTCGACTGGATCCCCGAGACGTCCTTCGGGTTGCGGAGGAAGTCCTGGAACAGCCCCCACTCGCCCTGGCCGACCGTCGCGCCGAACGACGCGGGCTGCTGGTCGGACATGTCGAACGCGACGTACTTCGCCTTCGCGATCGCCGAGGCGGTCGCACGGGTCGTCGCGTCCGGGTAGACGCTCGACGGCATGTTCTTGTTGCCGGTGGCGAAGCCGCCCTTCGCCGCCCAGGCAGCGGCCGCGGCCGGCGTGCCGAGGAAGTTCACGAACGCCTCGATCTGCGGGTTGTCGCGGAACGCGACGATCGTGTCGCCGCCGATCTCGACCGACGCCGGCGAGTTGTTGATCGACGGGAACGGGAACTCGCCGTAGCCGGTGCCCGGCTTCGACTTCACCGTCGCGACGCCCGGGACGAAGTCGCCCTCGAGCACCATCGCGGCCTTCGGCGGGCTCTGCCAGACGTTGTTCACCGACGTCGGGAAGTCCGTCTGCACGGCGCCCGAGGTGCCGCCGGCCATGTCGTCCGACGTGCCGATCACCTGCGCCATCGTCTGCAGCGCGGCGGTGACCGACTTGTCCGTCCACTTGATCTTGTGGAGCGTCAGCGCGGCGTACTTCGCCGGGCCGGCCTGGCGGAGGTAGATGTTCTCGAACAGGTCGGTGAGCGTCCACCCGTCGGCGCCGCCGATCGAGTACGGCGGGACGCCGGAGGCCTTGATCGTGCCCGCGTTCTTGATGAACTGCGTCCACGTCGCGGGCGCCTTGACGCCGGCGTTCTTGAAGGCCGGGACGTTGTACCAGACCGTCGACTTGTTGCTCGCCTTGAAGACGAGGCCGTAGATCTTCTTGTTGTAGGTCCCGAGCGCGATCCACGCCGGCGAGAAGTTCGCGAGCAGCACCTTCCGCGAGTACGTGATCGGCTTGAGCGCCTTCTTCTGCACGAACTGCGCGACGAGGCCCGGCTGTGCGATGTCGGCCATGTCGGGCGGGTTGCCGCCGGCGACCGCGGTCGACACCACCGTCGGCAGGTTGTCGCCGACGGGCTTGTAGTTGACCTTCACCTTCGGGCAGACCTTGTTGAAGGCCTTGATCACCGCGCCGAACGACTGCGCCTCGGCGCCCGTCCACACGCCGTCGAAGCTGATGCTCCCCGACGCGGTGCAACCGGCCTGCGCCGATCGCGTCGCGCCGGAGCCGGTGCTCGATGCGACGAGCACGGCGACGGGGACGATCACGAAGGCCGCGGCGACTCTCCGAGTCCACCGACTTCTCACGATGCGGCTCCTTTCTCGTGGCTGTCGTAGATTCCGAGACCCGTCTCCGGGTCGAAGAAATGCAGCGAGCGAGAGTCGACCGCGACCTCGATCTGCTGGCCGTGCCGCACGCGCGAGCGCGGGCCGAAGCGCCCGACGAGCGTCGCGGTGTCGCCGTCGCCCGCATGCTCGGGCGCCGGCGAGCGGTCCTCCCCGACGTCCTCCTGCAGCTCGAGCACGTCCTCGGTGACCGCCTGCTTCCCCTCGATCGTGAAGTGCACCATGATCTCGGAGCCGAGCGCCTCGGTGAGCGTGGCGTCGCCCCGCAGCCGCTGGTCGTGCGCCGAGTCGGGCTCGAGGGCCGCATCCTCGAGATCCTCGGGGCGGATGCCGAGCACGATCGTCCGGCCGGCGTAGCCGGCGAGCGCAGGCCGCGCCGCTGCGGCCTCGGCGTCGAGCTTGACGGTCTGCGGGCCGACCTTCACGGCGAAGCCGCCGTTCGACCGCTCGAGCGTCGCCTCGACCATGTTCATCGCCGGGCTGCCGATGAAGCCGCCGACGAAGAGGTTCACGGGCCGGTCGTAGAGAACCTGCGGGTTGTCGACCTGCTGCAGCTCTCCCTTGCGCATGACGGCGACGCGGTCGCCCATCGTCAGCGCCTCGATCTGGTCGTGGGTGACGTAGATCGTCGTGACGCCGAGGCGGTGCTGCAGGCTCGCGATCTCGGCGCGCGTCTGGACGCGGAGCTTCGCGTCGAGGTTCGAGAGCGGCTCGTCCATGAGGAACGCCGCCGGCTCCCGGACGATCGCGCGGCCCATCGCGACGCGCTGGCGCTGGCCGCCGGAGAGCGCGCGCGGCTTCCGCTGGAGGTACGGCTCGAGCCCGAGGATCCGCGCCGCCTCGTTCACGCGCCGGTCGATGTCGGCCTTCGGGATCTTCTTGATCTTGAGCCCGAATGCGATGTTGTCGTAGACCGAGAGGTGCGGGTAGAGCGCGTAGCTCTGGAACACCATCGCGATGTCGCGGTCGCGCGACGGGACGTAGTTCACGACGCGGTCGCCGATCTTGAGCACGCCGCCCGTGATGTCCTCGAGGCCGGCGACCATGCGCAGGGCGGTCGTCTTGCCGCATCCGGACGGGCCCACGAGCACCATGAACTCGCCGTCCTGGACCTCGAGATTCAGGCCGTTCACGGCCGTCGTCCCGTCCGCGTAGCGCTTCGTCACGCCCTCGAACGTCACCCCAGCCACCCGATCTCACCTCCCGCTCGATCGGCCCCCGATACTACTCCCGGAGCTGGTTTACGTGTCAAGCTTTACCGACTAGGGGACTTTCCTGGGGGATGCGTACAGGCAGGAGGAACGATGGCCAACGTTCGGTGGACCGTTCCTGCGGTGGTGCTCGATGTTCACGACGGCGACACGATGCGCGTGCGTGCCGACCTCGGCTGGTGGGTGCAGATCGAGACGCTCGTGCGGATCGACGGCATCAACGCGGACGAGCTCTCGACGGCGAAGGGCAAGGCGGCGCGGGCGTTCGCACTCACGCTCGTCCAGCCCGGCGACTCGGTGACACTCGTCTCGAAGAAGCTGCTCGGCTCGCTCGAGAAGTACGGACGCGTGCTCGCGGACATCGCGCTCGCGGACGGGCGCGACTACGCGCAGACGATGCTCGCGGCCGGACAGGCGGCGGCGTGGGACGGATCGGGGAAGAAGCCGACGACGTGACGGCGCGATGACGTCGCTGCGGGCCTGCGTGCTGGGGCTCGGCGAGGCGGGGGCGCGGATCGCGGCCGACCTCGCCCTCGCCGGCGCGTCGGTCGCGGCGTGGGATCCGGTCGTGGCGGCCGCGCCCGACGGGGTCGCGCTCGCGGCGGGGCTCGAGGAGGCGGTTGCCGGCGCCGAGGTGGTGCTGAGCGTGAACGCGGCGTCGGCCGCGGTCGCGGTGGCGCGCGAGGCGGCGGGGGCGCTCGCGGACGGCGCGGTGTTCGCGGATCTCAACGCGGCTGCGCCGGCGACGAAGGCGGACGCGGCGGAGGCTGTCGCGCCGGCGCTCTTCGCGGACGTCGCGCTGCTCGGGCCGGTGCCGCGCCGCGGGTTGCGGACGGCGTGCCTCGTCTCCGGGCCGGGGGCAGAGGCGTACGCGGCGTGGTGCGCGCGGTTCGACGTCCCGGTCGAGGTCGTCCCGGGCGATGCGGGCGCCGCGTCGACGCGGAAGCTCCTGCGCAGCGTCTTCACGAAGGGTCTCGCCGCGGCGGCGATCGAGGCGCTCGAGGCCGCGCGCGCGGCGGGCTGCGAGCCGTGGCTCCGCGCCGACATCGTCGCGACGCTCGAAGACGCGGACGCCGCGCTCCTGACGCGTCTCGAGGAAGGCAGCCGCGCGCACGCCCGTCGCCGTGTCGACGAGATGGAAGCCGCAGCGGAGCTCCTGCGCTCGCTCGGCGTCGAGCCCCGGGTCGCCGAGGCGGCGGCGGCGTGGCTCCGCGACCTCGCCGGCTAGCCGGCGTCCACCTGCCGGTGTCAGACACCAAACGGCGCTTCGGTGTCAGACACCAAACGGCGCGCCGGTGTCAGACACCCGGAGCGATCTTCGCCTCGATCACCAGCGGGTCGACGCGCGCGGCGACCGTCGCCAGCTGCTCGTCGAGGACTCGGATCAACGCGTCGTACGTCGACACGCTCGTCGCCTCGCAGCCGAGGCCGCGCGCGAGGGCGACGAAGTCGATGTTCTCGAACGCCGGCCACGCGGCCGGGCGGCCCGTGTCGCGCGCGAGCGCGTCCATCACGCGGTACCCGCCGTTCGCGAGGACGACGAAGAGCACGCCGGC
>Ga0335071_10006912_pt1 | contig 11710 bp, 5 predicted proteins | sample Lox_Sample_15_FD_206724 | JGI IMG/M metagenome (GOLD analysis project Ga0335071, IMG submission 206724) | Soil microbial communities from Loxahatchee National Wildlife Refuge, Florida, United States - Lox_Sample_1.5 | ecosystem: Environmental > Terrestrial > Soil > Wetlands | place: USA: Florida...
TTACGTCGAACGCCAGCAACAGCAACTGGGAGCTCGGTTCAAGACGAAGATGGTGTTCGCGTTCCTGGGACTTTCGCTGGTTCCCGTAATCTTCTTGTTTATCTTCGCATATGGTCTGTTAAACCGCACGATCGACAAGTGGTTCAGTGTTCCGCTGGACGTCATTCGGCGCGATGCGGATGAACTGGTGCGGCAACTCGAACTGCAAGCCAGCCAACGCGCCGGCCACATCTCGAGCTACCTCGCCCAAGATGATGACATTGTCCAAGCGACGCGGGCCGGTGATCCGGTGGCGGTGGTGCACCTGTTGAAACACGAGGTGGGAACAGAGCCGGCCACGGAGGCCGCCGTTTGCTTTAACGCGGCGGGACGTATCCTGGCGCGCGCGGGCGAGCCCTGGGCCGAACCGGAAGAGATCACCGGACACTTCCCGGAGATCGCCGCCGGTAAGGTCGCACCGAACGGTATGGACGGGCGCTGGTCGGCGGGCGCCTACGAACTGTTCGTCTCCGTTGATCCGATCCTTGACTCGACGGGAAAATACTGGGGCACGATTGCCGGTATCTCCCGGCTACCTTCAAAGCTCACCAGCATCTCCTCCCAACTTCAGCAACAGACGGAGAAGTACAATGAGCTCAGCCAGCGCCGCAAAGCAGAGAAGCGCGCCTACGTTTCCGTGCTCGGCCTGCTGACGTTACTCATTCTCTTTATGGCGACTTGGTTTGCCCTGTTTTTCTCCAAGCAGGTGACCATCCCCATCCAGGCTTTGGCCAACGCGACGCACGAAGTGGCCCACGGCAATCTCGGCTTCCAAGTCTCGGCCCGTACCGACGATGAGTTGGGCGTTCTCATCTTTTCCTTTAACCAGATGACGCAGCAACTTCTGGAGAATCGCCACGAGATCGAAAAGGCGGCGCTCAACTTGCAAACCGCGAACCGCCAACTGGAAGAGCGCGGGAACACTATTGAGGCCATTCTGGAGAATATTCCGACGGCTGTTATCTCCTTCGATCCGCAAGGCCAGATTACCAAGCTCAACTCCACGGCCGAGCGCCTCTTCGGCAGGGCGCGCGCGCAGTCGGCCCGCGTCCTCACCGAGTTGTTCTCCGCTGACGACGCGCGCGAAATCGCCCGCATGTTTCGGCGCGCGGCTCGGCAGGGGGTGGTGACGCAGCAGATGGAAGTGGGCTTGGGAGGGCGCAGCGCGGTGATGTCGCTCACCGTCTCTTCGGTCCAGGCGCGGCACGGGCGGGTGGGCTCGGTGCTGGTGATCGAGGACCTCAGCGAAGTCCTGCGCCTGCAGCGCTCCATCGCCTGGCAGGAAGTGGCGCGGCGCATTGCCCACGAAATCAAGAATCCGCTGACCCCGATTCAGCTCTCCACGGAACGCATCCTCCGGCTGCTGGAACGGAACGCGTCCGGGTTCGGTTCGCCCGAGTTATTGTCGGCGGTAGGGGACAGCGCCAAACTGATCGGCCGCGAGGTGGGCACGCTGAAGACTCTGGTGGACGAATTCACCGCCTTCGCCCGGTTCCCTGCCTCGAAGCCCGCGCCGGTGCAGATCAACACGATTCTGGAAGACGCGCTCAACGTTTTCGAGGGGCGGCTAGGCGGGGTTCTGCTGCAGCACGACCTGGCCCCCGATCTGCCCATCGTACAAGCCGACCCCGAGCAGATGAAACGCGTGATCGTCAATCTGGTGGACAACGCCGCGGAAGCCATGGAGGGGTCGTTGCGCAAAGAGATCTGGGTGCGCAGCGCCTTCTCCGCCGAACGCGAGTGCGTGGAGATCGTCGTCGAGGATTCGGGTCCGGGCATCACGCCGGAAGCCAAGGAGCGCCTGTTCCTGCCCTATTTCTCCACCAAACGATCGGGCACGGGGTTGGGCTTGGCCATCGTCAACCGCATCATCGCCGAGCACCACGGCTCCATTCACGTGGAGGAGAATTTTCCCACCGGGACGAAGTTCATTATCGAATTGCCCGCCGACCGCGCCCCGGCCCTGAGCGCGGAAGAAACCCTGGCCAGCTAGAGCGACCGTGTTCAACGCCTCGGCGCGGAGACGCCGAGAACACCATCAAGCGGGCACAGACCCAAGGAGACCGGAGATCGTTTCGACCGCGCTGGGCGCCCCAGCGATTTGCTCACTATTGTTGGGCCGAACAAGTGCATATTGCAGGGAGACATGGCATGGGGACAAAGGTGTGGGTTGTCGCGCGGGTCAAACGGGGAATGCTGGCGGGGCTCAGCCTATTGGCGGTCGGAGCCCTAATGGCGCAGGAACCGCCTCGCCTGTTTTTCCGGGAAGATTGGAAGGAGAAACCTGCAGCCACGCCGATCACGCAGGAACACGTGGCGAACCCGCGATTGCTGCTGGCCCTGTACGGTCCGGGGAAAGGCGCGGTGCGGAAGAGCCATCACGACCATCCCGCCGATGACCCCTACTACGTCTGGTCGGGTGAATGCGAGGCCAATTGGGCACTGACGCTGCACGATAAGACATCATTGGTGGACCTCAGCGGCGCGGCGAAGGTCCGCTGGCGGAGTTTCCAATCCGGCTTCCACCAGCTTCACTTGGTCCTGAAGCTGGCGGACGGCACCTGGGTGGTGAGCGACGAATCGGATGAGGCATCCGCAACGTGGCACGAGCGCGAGTTCAAACTGGCGGACCTGCACTGGCACACGCTGGACATCGAGAAAATAGTGGAAGGCCGCGCCGTGGAGCGTCCGAACTTGGCGCGCGTGGATGAGGTCGGATTCACCGACCTGATGAGGGGCGGAAGTTCCGAAGCTTCCTCCCGCGTGGATTGGATTGAAGTCTACGGAGAGGCGGTGAAGCGCCCACAGCCGTAACGCCGGCTTCCAGCCGGCACCGGAGCCGTCGAGCGCCATGCGCCGAGGGTTGCCTCCCTCAGGGGCGGCCCCACCTAGAACGCATGTTCCGCAATCCAATCGATCACCTGATGTTGACGGTCGGTCATGAACCGGTTGAAATCCAGAGGGGTTTCGATTCGCAGCGCCTGCTCCCGGCCGAGCAATCGGTACACTTGTCGCACTTGTTCGATCTCGCCCTGCACCGCTTCGACGTGGGCGTACCGGTCGAACTGCGGAGCCACGATCAGCGTGGGCCGCGGCGCGACCAAGGCAACGACGCGATCGTAATCAAACGGCAACCGCGCTTCCTGTCCCGCAAAGAAACCGAGCCGGGGAAGTAATCCGTGTAAGTGCGAGTAGTGGCGCACGCCCTCGGTGCCGTCCCCGGGCGCGGTCCGCTGCAAGGGATCGAACCCGCAGACGGAAGCCACCGCCTTAACCCGGTCGTCCAGCGCGGCGGTGACGAGACCCACTTTCCCGCCCAGCGTGTACCCCATCAGGAAAATCCGGGAGCGGTCGATGCAGTCCAAGGCGCAAAGCGCATCGATAGCTCCGCGCGTGTCGCAGACCATTTTGCCCAGTAGGGACCAGTGCGGGTACTGCCTGTAAAAGTCGTGTGCATCGGGGCAGCGAGTGCCAAAGCCCAATTGATCGAATGCCAGCACCGCAAAGCCTCGGGCGATCAGGGAACCAAACGCTTCCTCAACCCAACGCGAGTAGCCCGTGGCGTAAGCGTAAGGGTGAAGCCATATCACGGCGGGAAGCGGCCCTGGCGTCGGCGTGCCGTCGGCCCCGAGCGGGAAATAGAGATCGGCGCGCAGACCATCGCCATAGGGGACAATTGCCGAACCTGCATGGGGCAGCGTCAAGGGCCTTCCGAATAACATGGCGAGCGGACTGTCTCCAGGGGGGTTGACCCAATATGTCCTCGGGTTTGCGGGCAACTGCCGGATCGCAGCAAAGGTCAGCCCCGAGGGTTCGTCTCCGAGCGCCCACCTCAGCTCTTTTCGAATCTCCTCGCGGCGCCGGCCCCAATCCGTAGCGTCCGCAGGGAGTAAATCCGCCAGCGTTCGACGCGGATGCTGCAACGGGTCGATCCGTTCACCTGACGCGTCAAGCCAGCCCTCGAAAGTGTAGCCATTGATCCAGGTCTCCGACTTCGGGTAATCCCTCCGCCCGAAGACCGAATCGAAAAAGTTGACGTAGTTCTCAACGTGGTTGGGAACGAAGTCATGTTCACCGGCACGAAGGTGAAGTTGAAGGTTTTCTTCCTTACCGAGAAGGCGATAAACGCTGAGCGCAGAACGATAAGCCTGTTCATAACCAAAGCTATTGCCCTCGTGCTCGCTATAGGCCGAATACATCAGCAGCGGGCGCGGCGCCACCAAAGCCAGGAGCTGGTTTTGATCAACCGGTAGCTTGTCTTCCCTGCCCGCGAAAAACCGCAAGCGCGGATGAAACCAATGGGTGTTATGCGGGCCGCCGGTGATGGACTCAATGCTTCCCGTTCCCCAGTAATCCAGTCCGCAGTATCGCCAAGGCAGGCTTTCCCCCGTGGTGCCGCTGGAGGCGATCACAGCCCCGATTCTTTCGTCAAATGCCGCCGCCAGCAGTGCCTGCTTACCGTTGCGTGAATGGCCCGTTATGCCGATCTTCTTCGGGTCTACCTCGGGAAGCATCGAGAGGTAATCCACGGCCCGCATCGCCGACCATGCCCAGCGTGCGATGCAGGCGAAATCGTATTCGGGATAAAGGTCGATGAATTTATCGGAATCGTCCGTGGGACCGAAGATGGGATCCGTGGCGTCATACAGGCACGCCACATAACCCCTGCGAATCGCCGGGTAAATCCAGCCGTGGTTGCGCGGCTGGTTCGTCAGGAAAACGGGAAACGGCCCGCGGCCATCCGGGATGAAGATATGGAGATGCAAAATCCCCCGATGATCCGGTCCAAATTCCAACCGGACTTCCCGTACTGTCACGCCGCCTTCGCGACGCGCCCCGGTGACGGTGGCCCGGAGATTGTCCGGTGACGGAGGCATTCTTCCATAGACCCAATGTTCAAACTGCGCGCGCAGCACCTTCCGCTGCTGCACCCATTCTTCCGGAGTCGCGATCCGGACGCCTCGCGATCCTTCCAGGCGCACCAGTGGGTCCGGCAAAAAGCTGTTCGACGGCATCAGGTCGAAGTCCGGCGGGAGTTCCCCGGTACGCGCCAGCCAGCTTTCCCAGTCCTTATCGCCACCACTCATGCGACCGGAGAGTTCGGTGGTGGTGGTGTGGGGAAGGATTTTCTGCAGGGTTTCAAGGAATCCCTTGCGGCGCTCCAGAACGGCGTCGGGGCGGCTATGAGGAGTTGGAGATTGAGGGTTTGCCGAGAGCGGATTCTCCGCCGCACCGATCCCTAGCGCGCCGACTACCGCCACTCCACCCTCAAGAAATTCACGCCGGCTCAAGTTTTGGGGCTTATGCACGATCAACTCCCTGTTGGCGATCACATCCGGCGACCATTTTAAAGCAGGTTCAGCTTCCTTGCCCTACGCTGTTTGTCTCGCAGTGCGAACTTATGCGTATTCCAGTACTACTCTACGACCCTTAAATCGGGTAGGATATCGGCGGCAGTGCAGCTTTGCAGTTGCGGCAATTTGAGTTTATATGAAGGCGCGATATTATCGCCCTTCGGTGAGGGAGGTCGTCAGTGGCGGAAGAAAAGACGAGCAAGGACAAGTTGGATCAGGTCTTCGAGAAGGCGCCCATGGCAGCGGCGCTGGCGGGAATAAGTTTCATCGCCAAGCCCGAGCGGGTTTTCGGGGCCAATGATCGCGTCCGCATCGGTATCTGCGGAGTTCGGGGCATGGGGTTTTCGCACGTCGAGGAGTACTCTCGCCTGCCCAACGTGGAAGTGGCGGCGGTCTGCGATGTGGATCAGAACATCCTGGCGGGCCGGCTGGCGGATATGGATCGCATGGCGCTGCCCGCGCCCAAGACCTACGGCGATATTCGCAAGATGCTGGAGGATTCCAGTATTGACGCCATATCCATCGCCACGCCCAACCATTGGCATTCGCTGATGGGAATCTGGGTGTGCCAGGCAGGCAAGGACGCCTATATCGAGAAACCTTGTTCCCACAACTGGTGGGAAGGACACCAACTGGTGAAGGCGGCGAAGAAATACAACCGCATCGTACAGCACGGCACCAACAGCCGCTCCGGCGGGGGAATCATCGAGGGCATCCAGCGCATACGCGAGGGACTGATTGGCGACGTCTATCTTGCCCGCGGTCTCTGCTTCAACCGCCGCAACACCATTGGGCGGGCGCTCGAGGAGCCCGTGCCGGCGGGTGTTAACTACGACCTGTGGACCGGCCCCGCAGCCGAGCATCCGTTCACCCGCAACCGCTTCCACTACAACTGGCACTGGTTCTGGGACACCGGCAATGGCGACATCGGCAACCAGGGCATCCACCAGATGGACGTGGCGCGCTGGGGCCTGGGGGTCAAATTCCCCAACCGCGCATCCGCGGTGGGCGGCCACTTCATGTTCGACGACGACCAGGAAACTCCCAATACCCTCAACGCAGCGTTCGAGTTCGATCAGCCGGACGGGACGCGCAAGATTCTGGAATTCGAGGTACGCCACTGGCTGACCAATGAAGAAGCGGGAATCGGTTCGCTCGGCTTCGGCCGGGAGATCCCCGGCTTCCTGGGTCCGCCGCGGAAGGAATCTTGGAGACATGAGGCCCCCGAAGGTTCCGTCGGGGATGTCTTCTATGGGTCCAAGGGGTACATGGCGACGTCGAACGAGGAAAGCTCCGGCTACCGCACATGGCTCGGTGAAGAGCAGGAACGGGGACCGAGGGCGAGTCGCGCGGGAAACAACTGGGGGAATTTCGTGGACTGCGTGCGCAGCCGCAAAGCGGACCAGTTGAACGCGCCCATCGAGGAAGGCCACATTTCTTGCACGCTGGTCCACCTTGCCAACGCTTCTTACCGGCTGGGGCGGGCGCTCAAGTTCGATCCGGCCACCGAGCAAGTAATCGGCGACGACGAGGCCAACAAGCTGCTGCACGGCACCTTCCGGGCGCCGTACGTGGTGCCGGAAGAGGTGTGAGCAGGAATCGGTGCGTAGCGCAGGCCGCCGCCGTTGCGGTCTGCGGCCTTGCCCTAGTGAAGTAACGTTCGCCGTTGCACCGCGGGCCACCAAGAAAGCCGGTGGTCCGCTCTTCCCCGCTCTCGCCCGAGCCTTTCGGAGGCAACCCATGGAACGGTTTCGCGCCAAGTTAATCGGCGGAATCCTCCTGTTGGTTGTTGTAACTGCATCCCCTGCACCTTGGAACGGTGCGTCCCCAGCCCAGGACCTTCCCGTCCTGCACGCCACCACCCATCTGGTTGTCGTCAACGTACTGGTTCATGACAACAAGGGCGCGCCGGTCAGGGACCTCACGCGCAAAGATTTCACTATTCCGGATGGCGACAAGAAACAGAACATCGCGGACTTCCTCACTCAGTGGCACGGTCAAGAACATCGCGGGCACCCTCAAGGATGCCGATTACCAGAAGATTCAGCAGGCGGAAAACTCAGCGTATCGCTTCCGTTTAAGCCTGAGAACTATGCTGACGAATTGCGAGTAGTGGCGCGCGACGCGGCGTCAGGGTTAATGGGGTCGGTACGGATTCCCTTGCCGCCGGTGCCGAATACCATGTGACGTCCGTGACTCCCGACTCCCTGGCACTCTACCCAGGTATTTCCTCAACGTGCCGCACTGGCACCGACGCCCCAATCGTAGTTCGGCGGTACCCGCCCAGAAAAATGAGGACGTTCCGGACATATTGTCTCTTGACGAATCCGAGAAGTAGACTAGAATAATAGACAATGAACGCGCGGGACGCCGGCCAGCTACGGGATCTCCACTCGAAAATAAGGCTCTTATGGTGCAGCCCACGGCTCGATTTGGGCGCCTGCCCCGCTCCGTCCTTGCGCGGCGACTTGCAGGAAATCCGAGCTAACCCACCATGTCTATGAAAACGCATGCGGTTAAACGAGGAACGGGCAACTTGTCGCGGCGGCTAATTACTTGCAAGAATTTGACTTACTATTTTTTGTAGACAAGTCTGGGAGAAAAAGGGATCCTAAGAAATGAGGGGATGGACCCACGATATTGCTGAAAACAAGTCACTTAAAAAAGGTACTTTTGCCCGATGCCACGATGTCTAAGAAAATAATTCACTTCACCCTAGCCTAACCCACGATGTCTAGGAACAATAAGCTAGTTAGCGGCAATTTTGACAAATCGCAATTCTCGCTGGGCCAGTCACGCCTGCTCCGCGCCGGACCGGTTCCACGTTACTGTGGTTCACGGGCAGGGCTTGCCACCGGAAGCATGAACTGCGGCCTGAGCGATAGCAAGCATAACGCCCGCAGACGACTCCCAAACCGCGGAGCAAGTCTCGATTGCAACGTCGCGCTGCGCCGGTCCTCTTGACCGCCCGCCACGCGCGCCGTTTCTGGTATCCTGTACAGTCGCGCCATGAAGCACTCGATCCTCATTGTCGATGACGAGCCGGGTATTCGCGAGTCCCTCACCAGTGTGCTCGAAGACGAAGGCTATCGTGTCGCCTCGGTGGAAAGCGGCGAGACCTGTCTGGACGCTCTCCAGACCGGCAAGTTCGACCTCGTTCTGCTCGACATCTGGCTCCCCGGCATCGACGGCATTCAAGTCCTGGAAAAGGTCCGCACCGGCGAAGCGCCGCCCGCGGTCATCATGATCTCCGGGCACGGCACCATTGAGACGGCCGTCCGCTCCACCAAGCTGGGCGCCTTCGACTTCATCGAGAAGCCGCTGTCGATTGACAAAACGCTGCTGACGATTCGCCACGCCCTCGACCAATCCAACTTAGTGGCGCAGAACCGGGCGTTGCGCGAGGAACTGCACGGACGCGACCGCATCATCGGCGACAGCGTGCCGATGAAGGCCCTGCGGCAGCAATTGCAGCTTGCCGCTCCCACCAACGGCCGCGTGCTGATTTACGGCGAGAGTGGCACGGGGAAAGAACTCGTCGCGCATGCGCTTCATCACAACAGCACGCGTGCCGAGCAGCCGTTCGTAGAGGTCAACTGCGCCGCCATCCCGGAAGAGTTGATCGAAAGCGAGCTCTTCGGCCACATCAAAGGCTCATTCACGGGGGCGCTGGAGGACAAGACGGGCAAGTTCGAGCAGGCGCATGGCGGTTCCCTGTTCCTCGACGAAGTGGGCGACATGAGTCTGCGTACCCAGTCCAAGGTGTTGCGCGTGATCGAGGAGCAGCGCTTCACGCCGGTGGGATCGGGCACCAACCTGACGGTGGACGTCCGCATCATCGCCGCCACCAACAAGCACCTGGAAGATGAAATCCAGAAAGGCAATTTCCGCGAAGACCTGTTCTACCGCTTGAACGTGATTCCCTTCTATGCTCCGCCGCTGCGCGAACACGCCGAGGATGTCCCCACCCTGGCCAATTTCTTCCTCGCGGAATTCGGTCGTGCTTATGGCCGCCGCCCCAAGCACTTTGCCGACGCGGCGATGGAAGCTTTGCGCAGTTACCGCTGGCCGGGAAACGTGCGCGAACTGAAGAACCTGGTGGAACGCCTGGTCATTATGGTGCCGGGCGAACGCATTGAGCGCCGCCACCTACCCTCTTCCCTGTACCAGGACGGGACGCGCTCCGGGCCTACTCCCAACTTCCCCACCCGCGGCTTCTCCAGCCTGCAGGAAGCGCGCACCGCCTACGAGCGCGACTACATCCTCCGCACGCTTGATGAGCAGCAAGGAAACGTGAGCCGCACCGCTGAGGTGCTTGGACTCGAACGCAGCCACCTTTACCGCAAAATGAGATCGCTCGGTATCCTGGTCGGCGGGGTCACCCCGTAGCGTAGCCTAGGCACGCGCCCCTCCATGGCTGAACAAATCGGACCTTTGTCGGGTTCCCTGCAACCGAAGCGTAGCTACTTAATGAATCAGCGTCCTTGCCCCGGCTTGGCGCACAGGGGGACTGGCCGGGAGAGATCGGTGCGCCGGTTTCGTGGAGGTGCCCATGCCAGCCAGCGTCGGCGGCCCCCCGCCGAACTTGAATTCTCCCAGCAACCGCTGTAGCTCTGCCGCCATATGAGCCAGTTCCTGCGAGGCGGCTTGGCTGTTGGCGGCCCCTTCGTTGGTGCTCTTGGCGGCCCCGGCGACCGATACGATATTCTCGACAATCTGGGAACTCCCCTTGGCCGCTTCACTGACGTTGCGAGAAATCTCGTTGGTGGTAGCCGTTTGTTCCTCCACCGCACTGGCAATGGTGTTCGAGATGTCGTTCAGTTGATTGATGACCGAGGTAATCTGGCCGATCGCCTCGACGGCCCCCCTGGCATCCCCTTGGATCGCTTCGATCTTTCGGCTTATATCCTCCGTCGCCTTAGCCGTCTCCTTAGCGAGTTCCTTAACCTCATTGGCCACCACGGCAAAGCCCTTGCCCGCCTCCCCGGCGCGAGCCGCTTCAATCGTCGCATTCAACGCCAGAAGGTTAGTCTGCTGGGCGATGGAGGTTATGACCTTTACCACTTGGCCGATCTGGGCGCTGGATTCGCCCAGTTTGCCTACCGTCGCGTTGGTACTCACCGCCGTGCGCGCCGCGGAGGTGGCGATGCGGGCCGCTTCCGAGGCGTTCTTGGCGATTTCTTTGATGCTCGCGCTCATTTCCTCGGTCGCGGTCGAGACGGTCTGAATGTTCTTCGAGACTTGGTCGCTGGCCGCCGAGACCACACTGGCTTGGGCGGACGTCTCCGCCGCATTGGCGCTCATTTGCGTGCTAGCTGCGGTGAGTTGTTCGGCGGAAGAAGCCAAAAGCTGGGCGTTCGAACCAATCTTTCCCATACTGCCGGAGAGCTTCCCAACCATGGCGTTGATGTCGTTCTTAATCCGCGCATGGTCGCCCGGATAATGGCCATTGACCTGGGCCGTCAAATCGCCCTGCGCGATCCGTTGCAACACCGCACCGGTTTCCTGCATGGGAGCAAGCACCGCGTCGAGCGTGTCGTTAATACCTTGCACCGCCGCCCGATATTTTCCTCCCAGAGCGGAGGCATCCACCCGCATGTTGAGGTTGCCTTCCACGGCGGACTGTGCCAGCGTTTGGGTATTGGCCAGGACGCCATCAACCGCTTTCATCATGGCGAGAAACGATGGAATCAATTCGTCGTGCTCCGAGCGCCTCCCGACCTTATTCATTTCGGAGTACTCTTTGTCGTAGTCACCAGCGGCCACGCGCTTCATGACCCTTACGACGTTCTTGATGCGCTCGCCCACTAAATTCGTCGCCTGCGCGACATCGGCAAAAACACCCCGATAGGTACCTCTCACGCGCACCGTGCAATCGTTCATTGCCATGCGCTGAAGCACCTGATTAGCCTCGACCAGCCCTCCCAGACCATCGATGCAGGCATTCAGATCATTCCTGATGGCATCGAAGTCGCCATCTAAGGTCTCGCCTATTTTGTCGGGAATGTCTCCCTTGCCGATGCGGTCCAGGTAGGTAGCCAGCAAGTTCAGTGGGCCGATCACGCCGTCCAGGGTGTCATTCATGTCTTGAACAATCCGCCCGTACACGCCGGCGTGCCGGGAGGCGTCGGCACGGACGGAGAGCCGGCCTTCCAGGCCGACCCGCGCCAGCAGCTTTGCGTCCCTCGCCATCGCGTCGATCGCTTCCATGCTGCGGATCAGGGCCGGAGCCAGAATGTCGTTTTCTGAGCGTTTCTGGACTTTCCTGAGATCTTCGAGGTCCCTGGCGTAGTCGCCCGCCGCGACGTTTCCGAGTA
>Ga0335071_10006913_pt1 | contig 11710 bp, 6 predicted proteins | sample Lox_Sample_15_FD_206724 | JGI IMG/M metagenome (GOLD analysis project Ga0335071, IMG submission 206724) | Soil microbial communities from Loxahatchee National Wildlife Refuge, Florida, United States - Lox_Sample_1.5 | ecosystem: Environmental > Terrestrial > Soil > Wetlands | place: USA: Florida...
ATATGCCGTTCGCTTTATTTCCCGTCCCCATGATGCTTCCGTCCGGGTGCGGAGTGACGCCGATATAATTGCCTTTTACATAATTCCCTGAACAGCTGAACTCGAGCGCAACGCCGACCTGTAGGTTCCAGACCACCGCATTGGCATCGCTTGACGAATCTCCTCCGATCACCACCCCCATGCAATTATTATGAAGATAAATACCGTGCCGGCCGTTCCCTCGGGTGGAAGGCCCGCCGGTCATGCTCGTCCCGACCGCATTCTGTACGATCTTGAATCCGCTGCAGGTATTTAAGTTGATTCCGTCGCTCGTATTGCCGGTTATGGAATTTCCGCGAAGATTGGAAGCTCCGATCTCATTGGTCCCGCAGCCGGTGGCGAATATCCCGATGATGTTCGGCACTTTGGCCGTCCCGTCCGTATTTATTCCGATGTAATTGTTCAGTATTTTATTGTAAAGCGGGCTGGTAGTCGAGCCGTCCATATATATGCCGTACGACCCGTTGCCGGAAATATAATTCCGCGCGGAAGCGATATCCCCGCCAATCACGTTGTGCCTGCAGCCACTGTCCAGAATGATCCCGTTGTTGACGTTCGATAACTGGGCCGTTCCCGCAATATCGAGGCCGATCAGGTTACCCATCACTTCATTTGAATCGGTCCCGGCCCCGGAAATCTGGAGACCATTGACCGAGTTGCCGGAGATCACGTTCCCTTCCCCGCTCGCGCTCCCGCCGATCTGGTTATGCTGCGCGCCGCCGAAAATGCGGACCCCGCGACCGTTCGGGATCGCGCTCTCGCCGGTGATGCTGGTGCCTATCATACATCCGCGCACCAGGTTATAGTCCGTTCCCGCATCCTCGATATCGATCCCGTAGGAATTGCCCGATATAAGGTCAACCTCGGTGGTAAGTGCTCCGCCGATCTGGTTGAACCTGGCGCCGTTGCGTATCACGATCCCGCAATTTTGGCTGTTCGCGCCTTTACCTTTTCCGTTAACCCCGATCAGATTGTATTTAACCTCGTTGCTGTCGGTCCCCGTATCGGTTATATAGATACCATACTGGTTGGCCAGGAATTGGTTCACGCTGTTTATCTTATTATATTTGGACCCGCTCATGATCCTGATCCCGAAATTGTTGCCTATGAGTGACTGCCCCTGCCGGCCCGACCCGATCCGGTTCATCTTCACCTCATTGTTTGAGCTATTGTCACATTCTATCCCCTCCGAAGCGTTTCCGGACAGAACGTTCATTCCGTTAATGGTCCCGTCGCCGATCTGGTTATAACTGGAGTTGCTGATCCAGATGCCGCGGCTGTTACCGAGCGCCGCCTCCGCGCTGGCGGTAGTGCCGATATTGTTGCCGATCACTTCGTTGCTGGTGGCCGGGTAAAATATAGCGATCCCATTCTCGTTCCCCGAGATCAGGTTCCTTTCAGAAGGTACGGTCCCTCCGATCAAGTTATTGGACCCATCGATATAAATACCATAAAAGCTGTTCCAATCACTGATCGCCGCACTTACCTTAATGAAACTCTCACCGGTCGCGCTGCAGCCGATATAGCATCCGTATATCCGGCAGTAATTCGCGCCTGCCAGATAGATCTGATCGCCGAGATATCCGTTCGACTGGCCGGTCTTGTTCACCACCAGCCCTTCAACCGTACAGCTATTCGCGGCAATGTGCAGAACAATGCTGTACGCGGTGGAATAACTTCTCACTTCAACATTTGGCCCTTTGCTGTTAACGGCCTCTTCGGTCTGGGAAGAACCGGAAATTACGACCCCATTTTGCGTGATCGTAGGCAGGTCTGTATAAGTGATGATCCTGAACCATGAATTACCGGACGATTCGGTGGTCACCAGCCCGGGATATGCGTCTCCGGTCGAATAGCCAGCGTTCGCCAAAGTGATATCGAAAATGATCCGGTCCCCTGCCGCGGCGTCGGTCATCGCCTGGCGGAGCGAACCGGGACCGGAGTCGGCGCAATTGGTAACGGTCAAAGTGGCGGCAAATGATGGGAGCGAAAAGATCAGCAGAAGAAGCATTATAACTAGCGGCCAAAATTGTTTTTTCATCGGTGAGAACAGTCTACGCCAGCAATGGCCCTTTTTCAAGTTAATTTCCGCCCGCATCAACCCGCAACCATCCGGTGCGGACCGTTCGGTTATAGTCGATCGGATTAAAGTTTGGAAGCGATAAGCTTAGCGATCGCTTTAAGCTGGTCCATCGTCAGGTACAGCTGGTCGGCTCCCTTTTTCCCTGCTGATATTCTTTCACTGCTGTAAAAATCCGTCAGGGTCACGTACAGATTCCCTTTTTTGACATAAATGAGGTAGTCGACGTCACTGCCAAGGGCGGCCGCGGAAAAGGCGTCTTCCCCGATCCCCTTGATCTGCGTTATCTTCCCGGTTGTCGCCACGGTCTTCTTTGTATCGGTATAGGCCTGCGGTTTAGTAAACTTCGTGAACCTGACCGTGAGGAACAAGTGCTTGCCGCTTCTGAACGTGAGCTCGCTGGCGTCCGCCTTCATTGTGACCGCCTGTAAGCCTGTGAGTTTACTGACATCGGCAGCGGAAAGGTACTTATCATACATACCGGCCTGTGCCGCCACGGTCAAAACAAACAGACCCAACAGAAGCGCCGAAACGAACGACAGCTTTTTCATATACATTCCTCCCATGCAAAACAGCTGGGGGAATTATATATGAAATGAAGCTCCAGTTCAACTGGCTTTAGGGACCGGCACAAAGGCGGGATTATTATTTAAAGTGTTTGATTAAAAATTCGCTTGTTTTCAGCCTTTCCTAGTATATAATTCCTTTAATATTTACCTGGAGGAAATAACATGAACAATAAGCATGGATTGATCGGGCTCGGCGCCGCTTCGTTTTTTATCCTCTTCTTTTGTCTTTACAATATATCTCTGGTCGGATGCGCCAAGGTCGCCCAGCCGGACGTGATAGACACTACCGCGCCGATCGTGGTCACTATCACGCCGACCAACGGAGCGGCAAGCATCGCCATCAATTCTACGGTCACTGCCACTTTCTCAAAAGCGATGGACCCGCTCACCATGGTCGCGGCGAACTTCACCCTCACCTCGACCTTCGGAGCGGTCACCGGCGCGGTCAGCTACGACGCTCCCAGCAAGACCATTAAACTGACGCCTGCTTCGAACCTGAATTATTCGACCACTTATACCGCGTCCATCAGCGCGGCGGTAAAAGACATCCCCGGCAATCATTTAGCCTCTGCGTACTACTGGTCGTTCGTTACCGGCAACCATCCGGACACCACTCCCCCGACGGTAGTTTCGGTTTCTCCTTCCGCTGACGCCAACGGGGTCCCTCTCAACGCCGGAATCTCCGCGGTTTTCAGCGAAGCGATGGACACATCCACCATCAACGCTACTAATTTCACAGTGAACGGAGCACTGGCCGGGAGCGTAAGTTACGATGCGGCCAACCTGTCGGCCGTTTTCACTCCTTCCGCTAATTTCCCGCTCAGCACCAAATATACGGCCAATATCTCGACCGGTGTCAAGGATACGGCGGGCAATGCCATGGCCTCGGCATGCCAGTGGAGCTTCTTTTCCCGCGATCCTTCTTCCTGGCCGTTCAGCTTCGGCAGTGGTCCCACCAGGATCGATCTTGATACCAGTTTAGCGACGGATTATCCCGCGCAATTGATCTTATTCGGTGGCACATTCTATGCGGTAATGAATTATTATAACGGCTCAAACGACCAGATCAGCGTGGAAGCTTATAATGGATCGTCCTGGTCAGCGGTCGATGCCGGCGGCCTTAACTATGACATCACCAAAAATGGCGACGGCCCTCGTTCGGCCGTATTCAATGGCAAACTCTATGTGATCTGGGATGAAGACAACGGATCTGGCATCAATCAGATCAGGGTAAAAGCTTACAACGGATCGAGTTGGTCGTGGGCCGACGGCGGCACCGCTAACGGCATTAATTATGATAACAGTAAATTTGCGCAGTTCGCTCAACTAACAGTGTTCAATGGAAAGCTTTATGCCATCTGGGAAGAAAATAACGGGACTGGCCAGTACGAGATCCGGGTGAAAGCATATGACGGTTCCAGCTGGGCATGGGCGGACGGCGGCACCGCTAACGGCATTAATTATAACAGTGCCAGCGGGGGGGGTACTCCTGCATTTGCGGTGTTCAACGGCAAACTTTACGCGTGCTGGAGCGAGGCTTCGATGACAAGAGTAAAAGCGTATGACGGTTCGAGCTGGTCGTGGGTCGACGGTGGCACCGCCAACGGCCTCAATTATAACAATGCAATGGGCGCGAACAATCCCCAATTGGCCGTATATAATAATAAGCTTTATTGCATCTGGTCGGAATCCAATTCAACGAACTATCAGATAAGGTTAAAAGCGTATGACGGCTCAAGCTGGGCATCGGCAGATGGCGGGGGAACCGTCGGGATAAATTATGATAATTTAAAGGATGCTTACCGCCCCTATTTGGCTGCGTTCAATGACAAACTTTATGCGATCTGGGAAGAAGTTAATGGTTCGGCCGAGCAGGCCAGGGTCAAGTCGTATAACGGATCAAGCTGGTCATTCGTGGACGGCGGAGGGACAAACGGGATAAACCAGAACCCGGCAAAGGACGTTCATTACTGCCAGCTTTATACATTCAATAATAATATATATGCGATATGGTGCGAGCAGAATCCCCCATACCAGTATCAGCTTAAAATAGCGGTCGGACAATAAAAAAACGGGCCCGAAGGGATTTGAACCCTCGATCTCCTGCGTGACAGGCAGGCGTGTTAAACCGGACTACACTACGGGCCCGCGATCTGAGCCGCCCGGGGTTCGAACCCGGCACCACCTGCTTAAAAGGCAGGTGCTCTACCAAATGAGCTAGCGGCCCTGAACCGGTGCAATTATAAAATTATATCAGAACCGCCGCGCTTGGACAACGAACAATCACGGGTATAAGGGATTGCGCCCAGAGTGATTCGAACACTCGGCCTTCTGCTTCGTAGGCAGACGCTCTATCCAACTGAGCTATGGGCGCATGGATGGGATCGGAGGAGGAGAGATTCGAACTCTCGCGGGCAAAGCCCCTAACAGTTTAGCAAACTGCCCCCTTAAACCACTTGGGTACTCCTCCGTATCAGGACCGGGATATATTATACCATTTCGAGAACCAAGGTTCTCGACCTCTCCGTTTCCTGGTTGTTATCTAACGATACCAACAGAGATCCGCTCATGCCATGGGTGGATTTTACCCGAGAATACCATTTTGATCATTCGAAATTCGTAATTAGTAATTCGTAATTATCAGTTCTTGAACGGTGTCTGTTTGTCAGGGAATGGGGTAATCTCGCCCGGTATGCGGGGCCATTCGATCTTATTTGGTAAAAGCGGAGGAGGAAGCAAAGGCAGTTTTGGTTGCTCCTGGATTATTTCCGGTTCACGCGGTACGATCTGCAGGTCAGGCAACGGTTTTATATCGTCCGGAACGGAAAACCGGACCCGACCCATCATCAGCAAGTTCGGCATTATTCTCATAGGAGCTTCAAAACGGAATATCATGGCTAAAAATATATCTTAAAAGAGGGGCGTGGATTTCAGGGAAAAAGGATCGGGGGGAGGAGGTCTTCTTCGCCCCTGAAGGGCTTCGAAGACCGGGGATTTGAACCTAAAGGAATCTTTTTCTCGCGAATGCGTAACCAGATCCGGATTTTATGTATTTTTCAAAAGCCAATGCCTTATCTCTCGTTTCAAAGGACGAATACCATACCAATTCCCATATCCCCTTCCCTTTTGTATAGCCCGAATTCCCCGAATTATGCTGTTCCATTCGATTATCAATATTCGTCGTAAAACCGGCATAAATCTTTCCATCAGTTTTACTCTTTATTAAATATACATAATAGCCATTTATCATATTGCATTCATTTCACTTTAACTATGGACGGGAAAGAACGAAGTTCTTCGAAGCTCCGAGTTTTACGAGGAGCGTAGAAGAACGGAGGGAGGAGGATTTGAACCCCCGATACGCTTGCGCGTATAGTAGTTTTCAAGACTACCGCCATCAACCACTCGGCCATCCCTCCTGACAGGTTCCGCAAACTGATAATATTTTGAGAACCTGCGGTTCTCAACGGACCGCTCTCATCGGCCCTGCTCTCCCTTTGTTTTCAACTTCTTCGATTTTACCCGATTCCACTTTCATGCCATGGCGGGAGCACTAACAAAGCCGCTTTAATTCCATTCACATAAAATTATAACACAACAAACTTGATGTTCTATTAATATCTGATCATCCCGAACGAGGTGAGGGATACGATCATTCGTAATTCGAAATTCGTAATTATTTTTTAAGCAGTTCGATGATCTTCGCTTTGGCGTAGTCGGTCTTGCTGATGATCTCGGCCGCCTCGGCGCGGGTGAGCGTTTTGTCCGGTTCGAAGTTCTTGCCGCTCAAGTATTCCAGCAAGCCCGCGTTCTTGGCCACCGCGATCCACCGCGCCGCCCAGTGGCGTTTGAAGACGTCGGGGAACGGATTTTCGGAAAGCGAAAGCGGTTCCGACAGCCCGTCGAACTTGGAAAGCACGACCACTGCTTCCGCCCGGTTCACTTCTTTCCACGGCAGGAAGGTGCCGTCCGGATACCCGGAAATGTACTTATGGTCCAACGCCACGCTTATATAAGGCGCCGCCCAGTGGTTGGTGGGAACGTCGGCAAAGAGGTTCGATTCCGGTATCTTCGGCTCGAACCCTTTGGCCTTCACCAGCAGAGTGGCCAGCTCGGCGCGGGTAAGCGGCTGGTCAGGACGGAAGGTATTGTCGGGATACCCGCCGATCATCCCTAGTGTCGCCAGGTATTCGATGGCGTCCTTGGCCCAGAACCCTTCCTTCACGTCGTTAAAGCTCTTGATGCCGGTCTTGATCTTGATGGTCGGCATTAAAAGCTTTTGATCTTTCTCTTCTTTCTGCTTCTTGATCTCCTGTTTCACCTTTTCCGGTACGCCTACGAACCCGAGCGAGAAGTAGTGAGTGGCGTTGTCGGTCAGATCGCCGTATTGATGATACGCGTAATCGAACGAGAAACCACGGTACTTTAACCCGATCCCGCCGGTGAGATTGTTGTCCACCCCCCACCCCCCGTCCGCCGCCTTCGCCATCTGGTCCACCCCCGCCCGGATCGTGAAATATTCATTGAGCCCCCATTCGCAACCCAGATGCCATAATCCGGGAAGCCTCTGGACGATCGCGTTCTCCGAATCCAAATTGACCTTCACTATCTGCTCTTTATACTGGTAAAACCCGTCATCCCCGAGTATATTGGCCGAAAGTCCCAGCTTGGCCACCGCCGGGATCCCCTCGATCTGGCCATTGGCCCAGGTGAACTTGCCGCCCATCGATGTGGGAAGCAGGTTCTGAACCACGCCGCCGATCGATATTTCCTTGCGGAGATTGTAAAGCGCTCCCAGGTCCATGTCGAACCCGTTGCCGTTGGCGCCCGAAAGCGTCCCGGAAGATTGCGAGAATCCCTGCAGGAACATCTTGAGATTGGCGCCCAGCATCAGGCGGGGAATTATTTCTTGCGCGTAAGAAAGGTACATCACCGAAGACTGGTAATCTGTTACTCCCTGCTGGGTAATGATGTCCTGGGTGGCGGTGTGGGTAAGAGTAGTGAGCGGGATGCCGGTGGTGGAAGCGTTGATGTACGCAATTCCCAGATCGCCGCCGTCGACCGGAATGGCGCCGCCGGCCGAAATATATGTAACATCGTTGAGCAGTTTACCGGTCATGGTGGTGATCTTGAGGGCCGACTGGTACGCCAGTCCGGCCGGGTTCATAAAGATGGCGGAAGCGTCGGTCGGCATGCCGACGTATGCTTTTCCGAGAGAAAGAGGCCTGGCCCCCACCCCGACTTCCCCGAGGTCGGCGTCGATCGCGAACGCATGCGCAAACAATGCCAAAACAAAGAATATCGTAAGGATTTTACGCATTCGCCTCATTATATATTATTCAGTTGATAAGTCAACTGTGATAAAATGAAAACGTGGACATCGGAAAAATAAGGAATTTCTCCATTATCGCGCACATCGACCACGGCAAATCGACCCTGGCCGACCGCCTGCTGGAATTTACTGGTACGATAGAAAAAAGGCAGATGCGGGAGCAGGTACTCGACACCATGGACCTGGAGCGCGAGCGCGGCATTACCATCAAGGCGCAGGCAATCCGGATGGAATACCAGGGGTACGAGCTCAACCTGATCGATACCCCCGGCCATGTCGACTTCAGCTACGAGGTTTCGCGGTCGCTTGCCGCCTGCGAAGGGGCATTATTGCTGATCGACGCCAGCCAGGGGATCGAAGCGCAGACCCTGGCCAACGCCTACCTGGCGATCAACCATAACCTGGTCATCATCCCGGTCATCAACAAGATCGATCTCCCCAACGCCGAACCGGATAAAGTGCTGGTGGAGCTGAAGAACGTTTTCGGGATCGAAAAGGACGAGGTGATACTGGCCAGCGCCAAGGAAGGGGTCGGCGTGGCGGAGATCCTGGACGCGGTGATCAAGCGGGTCCCTCCGCCCAAAGGTTCGAGCGATGCGCCATTACAGGCGCTAATCTTCGATTCGCATTATGATATTTACCGCGGCGTGATCGCGTACATCCGCGTGGTCAACGGCATCATGAAGCCGGGGACCCAGATCCAGATGATGGGGACCGGAGCTATATACGAGGCGATCGAGATCGGGACCCTGAAGCTGGGGCTGCAGCCAAAAGATGAGCTGGCGGCGGGCGAGGTCGGATATCTGATATCCGGCGTAAAGAATGTCCGCGAATCGCGCGTCGGCGATACCATAACTTATTCAAAGAACCCGGCAAAAGAGGCGCTGCCGGGCTATCAGCCGATCAAGCCGATGGTCTTCTGCGGATTTTATCCGGTCAACCCCGGCGACTTTGAGCATATGAAGGACGCGTTGTTGAAGCTTCAGCTCAACGACGCCGCCCTCACCTACGAGCCGGAAACCTCCGCCGCTCTGGGGTTCGGTTTTCGCTGCGGATTCCTCGGTTTGCTCCATCTGGAGATCATCCAGGAGCGGCTGGAACGGGAATACGGGCTCGACCTAGTAGCCACCGCGCCGAGCGTTATCTACCGCATCACCAAGACCGATAAGACGGAAATACTGATCGACAACCCGTCCAGCTTCCCCAACCCGGCGGAGATCGCAATGATCGAAGAACCTTTCCTCAAGCTCACGGTATTCACTCCTGCCGAGTATGTAGGAAAGATCATGGAGTTGTCGATCGACAAACGGGGCGAGTTCAAGGGGATGGAATATCTCGACCCGACTCGCGTGATGCTCACCTTCGACATCCCGCTCTCCGAAGTGATATCAGAATTCCATGACCAGTTGAAGTCGTGCTCGCGCGGCTACGCGTCGATGGACTACGAGTTCATCGGTTACAAGCCGTCCGATCTGGTGAAGATGGATATCTTGTTGAATCAGGAGCCGGTCGACGCGCTGGCGCTGATCGTTCACCGGGAAAAAGCGTATTACAAAGGAAAACTGCTGGCGGAAAAGTTAAAGGACGTTCTCCCCCGCCACCAGTTCGAGGTCCCGATCCAGGCCAGCATCGGCAATAAAGTGATCGCGAGAGAGACCAAACCGGCGATGAGGAAGAACGTGCTGGCAAAATGCTACGGCGGCGACATTACGAGGAAAAGGAAACTCCTGGAGAAGCAAAAAGAGGGAAAGAAACGGATGAAGCGGATCGGCTCGGTCGATGTGCCGCAAGAGGCGTTCATGGCAGTGCTCAAGCTGGGAACATGACCGCAGGACCGCAAGACCTCAAGGCCTCAAGACCGCAAGACTTCATGCTCTCAATACCTTTCGGACTCTACATCCATATCCCTTTCTGTAAAAAGAAATGCGCATACTGCGATTTTGTCTCGTACGCCAACAAAGAAACGCTGATCGATAGCTATGTAGAAGCGCTGGTGAACGAAATAAAGGCCTCTCCCCTTTTATTCCCCTCTCCATCTAAGATGGAGAGGAGTGGCACGAGCGAATCGAGTGACGGGGTGAGGTCGATCTATTTTGGCGGCGGCACCCCCACCCTCCTAACCCCGCCCCACTTCGAAAAGATTCTTAATGTTCTAATTACGGATTACGGATCACGGGTTACGGATTACGAGATTTCAGTCGAAGCCAACCCCGGCACGGCCGATAAGGCAAAGCTGAAAGCTCTCCGGCAACTCGGGATCAACCGCCTCTCTATTGGCATGCAGAGTTTTAACGATAAGCATTTGAAGACCCACGGCCGCATTCACGACGGCCGGACGGCAATACGGTTTTATGAGGACGCCCGCGCCGCCGGGTTCGACAATATCAACCTCGATCTTATCTTCGCCCTCCCCGGCCAGACGCTTGAGGAATGGAAAAGCGACCTTCAAACCGCCATCGACCTGAAACCGGAACACATATCGGCTTATAATTTAATAATTGAGGAAGGCACTCCCCTTTGGCACTTGACCCATCCGAATTTACAAATTACGGATTACGGATTACGGGTTACGGATCACGGGTTACGGATTACGAGCGAAGACGAAGAAGCTGCCATGTATGAACACACGATCGCCACCTTGACCGCTGAAAGTTACAAGCAGTACGAAATATCAAACTTCTCCAGGCCCGGTTACGAATGCCATCATAACATCAACTACTGGAAGATGGGGAACTGGCTGGGGATCGGCGCCGCCGCCCATTCGCACGTGGACGGTAAAATATGGGCCAACCCCAACTGCATCGAAGAATATATCATGGACGCCGGACGCCGGCAACCGGACAAAACGGGTACCCCGGCGGACGAAAAGCGCGAAGCCATCTTCATGGGCCTTCGTCTCCTCGACGGCCTCCCGGAAGAGAAATTCACCGGATTTGAGAATGAGTTGAACGGTCTTATCGCGGAAGGACTGCTTGAGCGGTCGGGTGGAAATATCCGCCTTACGCGAAAGGGCCTGATGCTCGGCAACCTGGTCTTCGAAAAGTTCATCTGATCTCTTTATCCGCTTATCCGCTGTCCTATCCGTTGATAGTTCCATCCGTTCATCCGTTGTTCTATCCGTTGATCGTCACATCCGTTCATCCGCTGTCCTATCCGTTGATAGTTCTATCCGTTTATCCGTTGCCCTATCCGTTGATAGTATCCGCTGATAGTTTCCGTTGATCGCCGTCTTGACTTCCCCTTTAAAAATTGTTAAAATTAGCACTCAAGCACGCGGAGTGCCAACACTATGACATTTAACCTTTCCGACCGCAAAAAGCAGATACTGGACGCCATCGTTTCGGACTATGTGGACACCGCCGAACCGGTCGGTTCGTTCACCATCACGCATCACTATGTGAGGGACTACTCCCCCGCCACCATCCGCTCGGAAATGGCGGAGCTGGAGCAGGTGGGCTACATCACCCACCCCCACACCTCCGCCGGGCGCATCCCCACCGACCTGGGTTACCGCTACTATGTCGACAATATCATGGAAACGAAAAAAGTATCGGGGAAGGAGATCGCGCTCATCCGCAACGGCATCCGCAAGATCGGCAACGGCGTGGAAGAGATCCTGCGCGGCACCGCCAAGCTTATCTCGTCCGTACTCAATTATGTTTCGGTATTCGTTTCGTTCGGGGAGCAGAA
>Ga0335071_10006915_pt1 | contig 11709 bp, 10 predicted proteins | sample Lox_Sample_15_FD_206724 | JGI IMG/M metagenome (GOLD analysis project Ga0335071, IMG submission 206724) | Soil microbial communities from Loxahatchee National Wildlife Refuge, Florida, United States - Lox_Sample_1.5 | ecosystem: Environmental > Terrestrial > Soil > Wetlands | place: USA...
TGCGGATCGTCTCCGCGGGGTGCTCGACAGCATCCACCGTGAAGAATTCGCGCGGACTCTCCAGAGTCCCCAGGATCTCCCGGCTGACGACCTCGTTTCCGGACACCTCAACATGGTAAACCTGCTTCTTCTCATCGGTGAAAAACACGTGGGCGCTGCCGTCATTGCTGATTATGCCTGCCATCTGAGAATGCCAGGAGAGTTTGACGGAATCCTGCAGATTCAGTTGCGGCCCGACACGAACGGCCGGAGGCCGCCGCGCCTCGATTTCCTTCAGGAGACTTGGGGAAATTCCCTTGGGCATTGACGCGCAACCGTTCATAAAGGCAATGCCAATGGCGAGGAATGCAAAAAAAGAGAAGGGAGCGCCTCTTCGCATGCGTACCTTCGAGGTGGGCGTGGCCGTTAATTGCCACTGAATATATCACAGATACGGAGAGCCGGGAAGAAGCGCCTTCGTAGACCGCCCGAAGCCCCGTGTAAATCGGTACCGCGTATCCCCGTAATTAAGAGCTTAGAAGTTTGCGGAGACGAGTTCAAAGACAAAACTGCCGACCGCAATGCGGCTTTCGACCTTCACGGGAAGATGACGTTCGTCACTTGTTAACCAGATTTTGAGCGATGGCTCGCCGCGGCCGCTCCAAATGTTTTCCACCCGGCTTAAGTCGGGGATGACTAGCAAAGTGTCATAGGCATCCCTGCCGATTGTTACGGTCTCCCGACTTGCTACAATCGCCGTGGTATGGATAACGCTTGTTCCGTCGCATACCGGGAATTCGAGAACGTCGCCGGGAATAAGTCGATGCATGCGGATAGCAAACACAAGGGACAAAGGATCGAATGTGCCGGGCTGAATAGCAACTGGCCTTTCAGGTTTGTCGAAATTGACGTACGTGGCCATCATACGGCGCCAGTCGAAAAATACGACCGAATCCCGAGGATAATCCCCCGTGTTTTTTATCCGGTACTGCAGTGTCCGGGTTACCTCGAGATCGGTATAAGAATCCTGCCGCTCGTGTATTCTATAGATAAGATCAATCAGTGAATTCGTGCTGATCGACATTACAAAGTGATGAGCCGAATGGCCATTGAAGGAAGCATCGGGCAATACCTCGAGCACGGCTTCGCCAGCCGGGATGAAAAACCATGTCCCCTTGTAAACCAGTCTCTCCCCCGGCTCAAAGGGAAAGCCCCCTCGTGCCGCAACGCCGACTGAAGGTGCTGTTCGGACGCTGGGTTCTCTGAAATAGAAAAAAAGCGCAACCACGATGCCTGTTGAAATAAGAATCCAACCCCAAATCCGTCTAGTCTTTCTTGTCATACTGCTTTATTTCCAGGTCCTCATTGTTTGCCGATTCTTATACTATCAGAAATCAGGGTTTATGGAAAATCGGGTTGATGACAGCCGAGAATGAAAAGGCACAGTCGGTTTTCCCGCCTATTTCATTGGTTGCGATTTCCGATTGCGGCCTGCTGCCGCAAGCTGACTTTGATTTTAACGTGCATAGGAAGGAAGTTGACGACCCGGCCGATCGCCGGCATCAATAGCTGAACGAGGCAAGGCTTTTCAGGGGAGCGTCAACTGCAGGACGGTTGTCCCGCCCAGTGCATCGGTCGTGCCCCGGACTGTGTAATTCATCATGGGCATGTTCGCGGTATATCCGCAGACCGCTTTGCCGTGGAGGGCTTCCTGGATCACCAGGTCTCCGCCGTCGAGCTTGCGTTCCTTGATGACGCGCTGATAATCGGCCTGTACTTCTTTCAGGGAGATCTTGCCGAGCGTTTTTCCGGTCATCGGGCCGGTGACGTGGACCGTCAAACCATCTCGATAAAGAAAGTACCCGTAGAGCTGCTGCGAATTGGGCCCGAGTGTCTCAATGCGTACGGCGTTGAGACTCTCGCGGCCGATGACCGATCCGTCAATCTGACGAAGCTCCAGCACGGTCGCGTTGTTTCCCCCCGATGCCGAACCACCCACCGTAGCGCATCCCGCGAGGAAAAACGTCATCAGGACCGATCCCAGGACAAGTGCTTTCATTTCGTGTAACTCCTTTCTACCCCTGCCCGTGTCAGCCGAGCTCGGAATCGTTTGTCGCGTCCGTCGAATAGAGGGGTACTAAACAAGCTAATAAGAAGATCCTGATCTATTTTGCTTCCAGAGTCAATTGACTCTGCATTTTCTAACGATGGTCATTCAAAGCCCAGGCCGCCGTTCCAACGGTTAAATCTGCGCTACACCCGTGAGTCTTCATGCGCATGCCGCGAAGCACGCCACGTCCGCATCCTACACAAAGGGTATTTACTTGACAATAACGGGGTTACTTTATATTGATCGGGCAGGTGATGGAGTTCACCATTAACCGCCTTTAAGGCTGATAACTCCTCTGTGGTTCCTACCCCGGAGGAGTTTTTTTATGGAACAGGGTTCAAGACCTATGTCGTCACACCCGATCCACCGACTCGCTCAAGAGGGCCTGCAGAAGGTCCGATCGATCAGCGACCGGATGCAGATCCTGTCCCTGGATCGTCAGATCGATGCCTGCCAGGGCCTTCTCGTCGAAAATCCCCCCATCGACGTGGCTGTCCTCGGCCAGTTCAAGGCCGGAAAGAGTTCTTTCATTAACAGCCTCATCGGAGAGCCCATCCTGCCCGTGGGCGTCATCCCCGTCACCACGGTTATCAGCCGCCTGCAATTCGGCGAACAGGAACGGGCCACCGTTTCCTTTTTCGACGGCACCTGCAAAGAGATCCCGATTGTCGATCTGGACGAGTACACCGCCGAGGCGAAGAACCCCTCGAATCAAAAAAACGTGGAGATGGTCGATGTCGAATTACCGGCCCTTGCTGATTATGCGGGGCTGCGCCTCGTAGACACCCCCGGCCTGGGGAGCGTCTTCAAGGCCCACATGGAGGTGTCGGCCAACTGGCTACCCGAAGTGGGAGCCGCAGTCCTGGCGGTGAGCGCAGACCGACCCCTGTCGGAAAATGACCTGCAGCTCATCCGCGAGCTCACGCAGTACACGCCGAGGATCATCCTCCTGCTGACGAAGGCAGACCTGTTGTCACCGTTACAGCAAGAAGAGGTGGTGAAGTTTTTCGAGGACACCGTAAAGCGTGAACTGAACCGAGAGTTCCCAATCTTTCTTTATTCCACGAAAATGGACACAGAGAAGTTCCGGCATCGGCTCGAGGTGGAGCTCTTTTTCAAGCTGGCCGTCAACCGCGACTTCGAGTTCCGCAAGATCCTCCAGCACAAGACCAATTCGGTCATTCGGGGATGCCTCAGCTACCTGGAGGTCGCTCTGAAGACCTCCCTCCAGGCCGACGAGGACCGGGAGAGCCTGCGGTGTCAGATCCTCGACGAGAAAGTGAACTTCGATTCCATGCGGGAGGAGCTATTCTTCATCGCCCGTGAAAATCAGAAACAGACACGGATCTTCATCATGAACATCCTGCAGGGCTTCATGAAGCCCCTCTGGTGCGAGCTTATTCAGCGGCTGGAGATGGACATGAAGACCTGGCGGGGAAACCTGTGGCAGCTCACGCGCCGCTACGAGCAGTGGGTTGCCGATACCATGACGGAAGAGATGCGACGGATCTCCAAGCAGGAGCACCGCCACTTCTACGGGGCGCTCAAGAAGGCCCATGCGAGCTTCGCCCGGTCCCTGGAGGCATTCCGGATGCTGCTGAACGGCAACGTCCAGAAGGTCCTGGGCGTGAGCCTTGCCGAGGCCGAGTGGGACATCAAGATTGCCGAGCCCGAGCACCCAGACATCCGGACGTTTCGCGCTTCCAACTACAATCTCGACCTGATCTGGTTTCTGATTCCCATGCTCCTGTTCCGTCGGGCCTTCGAGAAACGGTTCGTCGAGAAGATCCCCTGGGAGGTGGAGACGAACATCAACCGCCTGGCGGCCCAGTGGGAGGAGAGGATCAACGTGGCCATCGACGGGATGCACAAACAGGCGTTGCAATACGTAAAGGACGAGACGGCGACGATCGAGTCGTTGCTGTCTGGAGCCCGGGGACGGACCGAGGAGATCCGACAAATGGTCACCGACCTGCGAATGCTCTCGAATACTCTTGCAAAGATGTGAAACAGGATATCATCGAAGAAGATTGATTTGATACCTGAGCGAAGTCCTGTATCGATTAACGAGTGTAATACGGCATTCATCAACGAATCAAGATTTGAAGAATCTAGCTGCAGTTTCTTTTGAGCAGAATCCTGATCCTCTCTACAGTAACTCAATAAAAAAACGGGGCCATTTCTGGCCCCGTAAAATTTGCTTTTAAGGCGTTACACACAATAGTCTCATGTATAGCCGATCCCAAGAAGGATTACACCGCGAATACCAGACGTATTTGTAATTGGGGGCATTAACAGAACTGGAATTGCATATCCCGTTATCTTCACCGCCACAATCGAGAGGGTAAGATACTGGATGGTAAAATCCTCCTTCACTCATGCAAAAACCCCCCACGGTAATGGGTATGTCAGATGGGCTATTGCATTTGCAATAGGCTTCACAATGCACCATGTAACTCTTACTCAAATCAATGAATCCATCTGGCCCGGGAGGGCCCTGGGGTCCTGTATCACCTCTAAGTCCCTGGGGACCTTGAGGACCTCTTTCGCCCGTGGCTCCTGCAGGGCCTGCCGGCCCGCTGGGCCCCGCTGGTCCCTGTGGTCCTGGTCCGCCCGTTGCCCCTGTATCACCTTTCGGCCCAATGGGTCCTGTGGCACCGAACGTGACGTCAAATAACGCGGGGTGCGGAAACGGTTTGTTCGGGACCGTGACCTCCAACAGGTAACTGCCCGGTTCAATGCCGGCTGGAAGGTCTGCGATGATTTGCTGTGCTTTCCAGTGCTGCAATGCCACGTGAAGGCTCGTCTGCCCCAACCGGACCGTGCCGGGATGCGTCCCAAAATGATTCCCATTGATGGTGATTTTCATTTGATTGAAATCGGCTTCCGCACTTATGATCACAGGGACTCCCGGTGTTGAATGACTGTATGCCGCAGCCGGGATCATCATCAGAACCAACAACAGTAATTTGATCATCTTCTTCGCACTCATAGTCTACCCCCCTCAGGCCAAGACAGACAAAAGTGAAGATTTGCCACTGAAATGAAGTATTCCGGGTGAAGGGGTTGCCTTCACCCAGCCTCGCCTGTTTTGGCTCTTGTCGTGATTTATTCGCTTTTACCTTTATTGAGCAAACGGCATGCCTCAAGAGATATTTTTATGTTATTTCTTATTCCATTGTCAAATCAATTAGCTGCGAATGTTTCGCGCTGTCCGACCGTAACCTTGAATCCTTCAAACACCCTGGAAAAGTAATGAATCTCAACAGTTGCTGCTGCTTTTCCTCAGGAATAGAGGCCCCGTCCGCCAGACGGCCCGGATCGCCTTTCAGGTGTGCGAGCCATGTCTGGCCCGGATGAGCGGGGAAGACGCCTGTCACTCGCTGGGTTGCATGAAAAACAAGATGGGGTTTGAGGCTGGATAGTGCGAATGGATGCTAAAGGTTTGACTTAACATTAACGCCATCATCTGTAATGACGATGTGGCCCGTATTCTGCCCTTGGATGTAACTCTCCGGGCGGAGCTGCATGATAATTGCCCGATGTAATGCAGGCAAAATCATATACCCAAAAGGATGAACGTCAATCTTAATCTGTCAGAATGTGACAGTATGCTGGAACATCTGTCGATTACGGAGCAAAACGGCGGGTGTCTCATCCAGGTACTCCGAATCATTAGGAACATCTAGGGTTTTGACTAACTAGAATTCCTTTCTGAACTTGATATTTTACTGACGTGGAAAATATTCGAAAGACAAAAATACTGATTGTTGACGATCACGAGAAGTTCCGAGAGGGGCTCAGGCAGCTGATCGAGAGTAAACCTGATACGCTGGTTGTCGGGGAGGCTGAAAATGGTCAGAAGGCGGTCATATTGGCCCGCGAACTTCAACCCGATTTGATCCTCATGGATGTAAAAATGCCGGTCATGGACGGAATGGAAGCAACGCGCCGAATCCTTGCCGAAAGTCCCGGCATGAAGATCATTTCTCTTTCCATGTATTCCGACAACTTCATCAATGCAGGCATGATGAGTGCCGGCTGTATGGGATGCCTTGTTAAGGGAGATGATTTCGAAGAAATGTACAAAGTCATCCGAAGAATTGTGAGGCTCAGATAATCGTCAATACCACCCCTCCCGCCAGCATAACCCCCACAAGCGAATTAGATTTATATAGGCTCCGCCCGTCAGAACAACGGCCCTGGTCGAGGTTATTCAAGGCCCTGGCAGGCCACCTTCCCCATGGCTGATCCCGCCTTTCGCATACCAATCGCTGAACTCACGATATCCTGCCAGTGTTGATTACCATTAGAAATGTCCAATACTCTAATACTTTATTCGTAGGCAAAAATCATACTTTCGCCGGATTGCTTCCATCCGCGAGAAGGTGCAATCTATTGCCCGAGAGAAGATGGGGCTAATCTGATCCAGAACAGGAGTAAGATATGCCCATCCAAGAATTGTTTGCCACTCCGACAAAGCAAGAGACGCTAAAAGAAGAAAGAGCCATCGTCAGCGCGGTCGTCAGGTATTTCGAGACGGCCCCTTCCAAGCTGACGTCACCAGCGGGCGATACGGAATCGTCCATCATCAATGCCCTTCACAGGTATTTCGTCAAAAAGTAGTTACCGCAGGCTGACTCCAAATATCGGATAGCTATGACCTTACCGATATTTGGATTTGGACTTGCCCGTATTCGAGGAATTAAGAAATGTTGGAAGTAGGTTTATGGCATCAAGGCTTAATCGTCTGGCAGCTAATCCTGATAGAGGCGACGCTGCCGGTGGTTGCGTTCATGGCAAACATGATGAAGTCTTTCCCGGAAGCAACTGAGGCAGAGTCGATCGACTCTGCTTTTTCTATTTCTGATGCCGGCCAGAATCATCGCGCCCCTTTCTCTAAAGGCATTCGCTCGGAACAAATCAATGACGAGGAGGTAAGGACTATGCCATACGGTACCGTGAGGTGGTTCAATACGAAGACGGGAGCTGGATTTATCAGGACCGATGACGGCGAGAATGTGCTTTTCCTTAACGGTGCCATTCAGGATTCCGATCCGTGTTCGATTCACAGCGGTGCGAGGGTATGCTTAGACGTCCTGAAGAGTCAATACGGGCTTACGGCAATCAATGTGAGAGTCACTGAATTGTTGGAAGGGCATGATTGATTCACTTTACCTGCGGATCGGCATTTTGATCGTAGCAGTATAAAACAGATTACCAAGTCTACAATCTAGTGTTAGTAATACTCGGAGTTAATCCGATCCTCCTGAGGGCGGGAACTCATCTTGATTACAGCCGTCTATGAAGAAAGGGCAGGGTCATTCGATCCTGTCTTTTTTGCTTTAAGGATTGCGGATTATAATCTTTCATTCAAGACTAAAATACTATGTCGCGCATTACAGAAGTACTTCACAAAAAAGGGTAACTTCTTAGCCGGTGTTATCCCTTATTTCGTCTTGTCTGGTTCACAAAAACTTCGCAGTCTTTTCTTACCTCTTACACTTCAAATCAGTCAGTCTGACAGGAATAGTTTACCGGGTCATGAGCGGTGGGTCGATACTTATTGCCTGATCGTCTTTTGGCAGAGATGGCCACGTCCTGTATTCTTCCGGAAAACGTTGTAATATCAGCAAATTGGCCAGGGTGGCTGCACAGGCTGGCCTGGCATGTGGTTTGCTCTCTGAAATCGATGCGCCAATCGACTCGGCAGCAAATAATGGTAGGCATTCTCCCGGATAGAACATCCATGAATAAAGAAAAAGACCCGACAAAAGAAAAACGGAAGGCGGATTCTGAACCTTCCAAAGATGCTGTCATTATCGATATCGAGAAAGCAATCGGGCCGAGAAAGTCATTCCTATCTTTAGGACAGCCATCCTTCGATCCCTTCGACAATAAAATCATTGAACATGAAGAAGAAATGATGCCGCCCCATTGGGCTGTTCCATGGTCCGACATCATGATGGTTGTCTTTGTCATGTTTGCAGTCTTATTTCTTTATTCAACGGCAAAGCGGGATATCGCGGATGCATTCAAGGCTCCCGCCGCAACGAAAGCGATCGCTTCAAAGCAGGAGAGCGCGCATGAAATGGATCCCGAACGGATCCGCGAATTGAGCGGGCGCTTGACGAAGGGGACCAGAGCTGACGAAGTAACGGTCACCGCTGAGAAGAATCAGCCGATCAGAGTCAGTGCCAGTGATTCCCTGTTTTTCGATCTCGGGAAGGCAGACATAAAACCGGATGGCATTGAGTTCCTGAAAAATTTTGCCGACGTCGTCAAGGATACGAAATCCAATATCCAGATTGAGGGACACACGGATTCCTTCCCGATCCATTCCCCGGCCTTTCCGACCAACTGGGAGCTTTCAGCGATCAGGGCGGTAAATATTGCAAGATTTCTGATTGAAGAGACGGGCCTGGAGCCCGAGAGATTTACGGTAGTCGGCCATTCCTTGTACAGGCCCGCCGTCCCGAACTCGACCTCCGAAAATAAAGCAAAAAACAGACGGGTCGAGATTTTCATAGATAACGAATCATTGACGAATAAGACCGGAGGATGATCCCGTGATAAAACAAAATTTGATTGGCGGCGGCATTTGCACAATAATCTTTCTGAGCTGTTTCTTCTACGGCGAGGGGGGGATGGTCTTCTATTTCAACATCATAAGTTTTCTGGTCGTGTTATCGGGCACCATTGGCGCAGCTTTTCTAAGCTTCCCATATGAAAGACTTCGTAATGCATATAAGGTAGCTGTTAATTCATACAAAAAAGATTTGGTGAATTCAGCAGATCAAATCGTCAATCTCCTTCTTGACATCTCCGTCCGGTCAAGGTCGGAAGGAGTCTTGTCGCTTGATAAACTGGAAAAAACAACGCAAATCACTTTTTTGAAAAATGCCCTCAGCTTGTTGATAGACGGATACAGGGAAGATGAAATTCGAAGTGTCCTTCATAACGAGATGCACTACTTCAAAACCAGACGGCAGCATTCGGAACGGGTGTTCAGGACCGCGGCACTGGTCGCTCCGGGTTTCGGGGTAGCGGGGAGCATCATCGGTCTTATCGGGATGCTGTACGGCGTGGGGGATACCGGGGTCATTCTGAAGACGATACCGATGGCATTGACGTCGACCCTCTACGGAACCGTCTTGTGCTATTATGTTTTGGTTCCCATCGCAGAGAATATCCATTCAAAGACGCAGAAGGAACTTTTCATGCAGAGCATTATGACGGATGGCGTCATCGAAATTGGAAGGGAGCAGAATCTCTATAAACTGGAAAGAAGACTATCCTCTTTTCTTACTCCGTCGGCAAGAGAAGGTAAACAGGAAAGCCTGAAGGAACTGCGCAATCGATATATCAAAATGAAAACAGAACAGAAGAGGGCTGCTGATGCGGTATCCCTGAATGCTTTTTTAGCATTATCGGGGAAAAGCTGACATTGAGGAGTTGAGTCCAAATCAAGGTCGGGGAGGGGTTGAGAGGACAAATAGGGTAGAGGAGTATTCCCCCTCACCCCGGCCCTTTCCCCTCAAGGGAGAGGGGGATTAAGGTAGTGGACGTTATGGGCCGTCTCTCCCCCGGGGAGCCCTTTCGGGCTCCCCGAAGGTAAAGATGAAAGGGAGAGATGGAGTTGGGGAATTGGGTCCGTTAATAAGGTTCGAGGAGCGAGGACCTAGGTACGAGAAAGAACCCGCTGCCTTGAACCTTCATTTTCATGATAGGTTGGCAGTAATCTAACCTTTTTTCGCCTTCTTGGCTACTTTTTTTTCGCCTTTTAGAATGTCCTTCACTTTCTTGAGGGCCTTGTCGATATTCTCTGGCTGGGTGCCGCCGGCCTGGGCCATGTCGGGCCGCCCGCCTCCGCTGCCGCCCACGATGGGCGCGATCTCCTTCACGATGTCGCCTGCATTGAACTTATCCGCAAGGTCCTTCGTGACCATGCACAGAAGCATTGCCTTCTCGCCCACCTGGCTTCCAAGGCAGATGATCCCAGAGCCCATCTTGTCTCGCAGCTTGTCGCCGAAATCGCGCAGGGCCTTCACGTCGGAGACCTCGACCTTCTCGGCGAGCAATTTCACCTCGCCCACCTTCTTGGCCTTCTTGATGATGTCGCCGGATTCCTTCGCCGCAAGCTTTCCCTTGAGGCCTTCTATCTCACGCTCGAGGTCGCGCTGATGCTTCATCATCTTGTCGACGCGATCGGCCACCTCGAAGGGGTTGGCACGCATCATGTTTGCGACCTTCTTGAGCTCGTGGTCTTCCTTCTTGATGAACTTCACGGCCTCGGCGCCCGTCACGGCCTCGATGCGGCGCACGCCTGCCGCCACAGCCGACTCGCTGAGGACCTTCAGGACGCCGATGTTTCCCGTCCGCGTCACGTGGGTGCCGCCGCACAGCTCGGCGCTCACCTTTCCCATCTGTACGACGCGGACCTTGTCTCCGTATTTTTCGTCGAAGACGGCATGCGCCCCCGTCTTCATGGCCTGATCCTTGTCGAGGACGCTCGTCTTGACGGGGAGGTTGGCCTGGATGAAATCGTTGGCGATCGTCTCGATGCGGTCGAGCTCGTGGTCTTCGATGCGCGAGAAGTGCGTGAAGTCAAAGCGCAGGCGCTCGGGGTTGACGAGCGAGCCCGCCTGCTTGACGTGATCGCCCAGCACGGCATGCAGGGCCGCATTGAGCAGGTGCGTGGCCGAGTGGTTGCTCTCGATGGCCTTCCGCGTGTTCTTTTCCACCTTGAGATGCACCGTATCGCCCACGCGCAGGGTGCCCTTCTTGAGCTTGCCGATGTGGGTGATGAGGTTCTCGTCGGGGCGCTGGGTGTCCCAGACCTCGAAGAGAAAGCGCTCTCCCTCGATGACGCCCGTATCGCCCACCTGGCCGCCCTTCTCGCCGTAGAAGGGCGTCTGGTCGGTGAAGATCTCAGCATTGGTGCCCTCGGTGATGACATCGACCTCGTCGTCCTTCTTGAGGATGGCCGTCACGAAGGAGGTGGCCTCGATGACTTCCTCGTAACCCACCAGCTCGCTCTTGATGCCCCTGAGCGAAAGCTTCTTGTAGCTGTCGGCCACGGCGGCCTCGCCGCTTCCCTTCCAGCTTTCGCGGGCCTTCTCGCGCTGGGCCTCCATCAGTTTCTCGAAGCCCTCCATGTCGAGGGTGAGGCCGTCCTTCTTCACGATATCGGCTGTGAGATCCGAGGGGAAGCCGTAGGTGTCGTAGAGCTTGAAGACCACGTCGCCCGTGACGACGGTCTTGTTGTATTTCTTGAGCATGTCCACTTCCTCGGTGAGGATGCGCAGGCCCGTATCGAGCGTCTCGAGGAAACGCTGCTCTTCGTTGAAGATGACCTTCTGGACGAAGGCGAGCCGGTCGACGATTTCCGGATAGGCGTCCTTCATGATGTCCACGACGGAGGTGACGACTTCATTGAGGAAGGGCTTGTCGAAGCCCAGGAGCTTTCCGTGCCGGCAGGCGCGCCGCAGGATGCGCCTGAGCACGTAGCCGCGGCCCTCGTTGGAGGGCAGGATCCCGTCGGCGATCAGGAAGAAGACCGCGCGGGCGTGGTCGGCGATGACGCGCATGGAGACGGCGTTGTCGGCGGTGGCGCCGTA
>Ga0335071_10006916_pt1 | contig 11709 bp, 10 predicted proteins | sample Lox_Sample_15_FD_206724 | JGI IMG/M metagenome (GOLD analysis project Ga0335071, IMG submission 206724) | Soil microbial communities from Loxahatchee National Wildlife Refuge, Florida, United States - Lox_Sample_1.5 | ecosystem: Environmental > Terrestrial > Soil > Wetlands | place: USA...
TCGAGCGCTCGATCGCCTACGCCTACATGCCGCCCGAGCTCGGTCCGCAGACCGAGGTCGAGATCGACATCTTCGGTCAGTGGGTCCCCGGCGAGGTGGTGCGCGAGCCGCTGTTCGACCCCAAGGGCGAGCGCGTTCGCGGCTAGCGGGCCCTGCCCTGCCCGCCGGCGTTCCGTCAGCTGCCGGCGATGCTGACCTCGATCTCCTCCCCGCCGGGGTCCGCCGCCGCGAGCCAGCGGGCATCGAGCCGCCGCGAGCGACCCGGCTGCAGGTGCGCGACGTGTCCTCGCCACAGCAGCCTGCGCCCCTGGCGGACCTCCACCAGCGGACGCCGCAGGAAGCTCTCGGAGCGCAGCTGCAGGCGTCCCCGCAGGGGGGCGTCCCGTCCGCTGCCGAGCCCGTTCGGCGAGATCCACCCGAGTGGCGGGCGGGTCACGATCGGGGGCCCGGGCGCGGGCCACTCGCGCGGGCCGCTCAGCCAGCGCGCGACCGTCCGCGCCACGTGGCGTCCGCCGAGCGCGGCGACGTCGGCCGGCTCCGCCCCCTGGACGAGGTTGCCGGCCGCGAAAACCCCCGCCCGCGTCGAGCGCAGGGCGGGGTCGACCCGCGGGCCGCGGGTCGCGGGGTCGAGCTCCAGCCCGCCGAGCACCGCCAGCTCGTGGTCGGGGATCCAACCGGCGCTGAACACGACCAGCTCGCACTCCAGCGTGCGGGTCGCATGCGTGTCTAGTCGTTCGAGCCGGACCCCCTCGACCGTGTCGCGACCCTCGATCGCGCGCACCGCCGTGCCGGTCCACACCGGCACCCCGAACCGCGCCCGCGCCGCCAGCCCGGCCAGCGGCAGCGACTGCTGACGGGGCAGCTCGGTGACGATCGCGACGACCTCGGCGCCGGCCCGGCGCAGCGTCAGCAGGGCGGAGAAGCTGACGTGCTCGGCGCCCACGATCAGCGCCCTGCCCCGCAGGCGCCGGCCGTGCAGGTGCACCAGCTGCTGCAGCGTCCCGGTGTTCATCACCCCGCGCGGGCGCGAGCCCGCGACCAGGCGGGCCGAGCGCGGGCGCTCGCGGCACCCGGTCGCGAGCACCACCGCGGCCGCAGCCACGGACCTGCGCCCACCGGGGCCGGTGAGCTGCAGCTCGCCCTCGGCGGACCAGCCGGTGACCATCGTCTCCCGTTCGATCGTGGCTCCCGCGTCGAGTGCGGCCCGCGCGTAGTGCCCGGCGTAGCGGGGGCCCGGCAGCGCCCGACGCAGGTCGCGCGCGCCGAACCCCTGATGGGCGCAGTGGCGGGGGATGCCGCCCGCCTGCTCCTCGCGCTCGAGCACGAGCACGTCCGCGACGCCCAGCCGGCGCAGCTCCAGGGCGCACGCGAGCCCGGCCGGGCCGGCTCCGACCACGACCGCCTCGCGCCCTTCCGGCGTGGGGCCGGGCCTCCCGCTCATCGCGCGGGCCCCGCTTCCAGCAACGCCTCCAGCGCGGCGGCGCAGTAGAAGCCCTGACAGCGGCCCATGCCAGCGCGCGTGCGGCGGCGCAGGCCCTCCAGGTCCAGGGGTGGGACGGGGGCCGACAGGGCGCGCCGCAGCTCGCCCCGCGTGACCCGCTCGCAGAAGCACACCACCCGCCCGAAGTCGGCGTCGCCGGCGATCACCTGCGGCTGCTCATAGGGCCGCGGGAAGCGCTCGCCGATGTTCGGCATGCGGACCTCGGGCGGGTCGGCGACCGGGTCGAGCGGAAGCCCCGCCCCGCCGAGCTGCTCGCGCACGTGCTCGGCGATCGCCATCGAGGCGGACAGGCCGGTCGAGCGGATCCCGCCGACACGCGCGTAACCCTCGTCCGCATCGATCGCCAGCTGGTAGTCGGAGTGCTCGGTCGCGGCCCGCAGGCCCGCGTACAGCGCCGTCACCTCGTGGTGCTCGAGCGCCGGCATCAGCCGTCTGCCCTCCGACATCAGGTGGGCGAGCCCGGCGGGGGTGGTGGCGGTGTCCCGCTTGTCGCCCACGTCCTCGGCGGTCGGGCCGAGCAGCAGGTTGCCGTACACGGTCGGGGCGAGCAGAACCCCCTTGGTCGTCTCGCTCGGCACCGCGAGCAGGATGTGCTCCAGCAGACCTCCGGCGAGCTTGTCGAACACCACCAGCTCGCCGCGGCGCGGCGTGACGGTGAACGTGTCGTGGCCGAGCATGCGGTCGAGCTCGTCGCTGAACAGCCCGGCGGCGTTGACCAGGAAGCGCGCCCGCAGCGGCCCGGAGGTGGTGTCGAGCTCGAACCCGCCCCCGGGGGTCAGCCGCCGCACGCCCTCCACGCGGCATCCGCGGCGCAGCTCACAGCCCCCCAGGACGGCCTCGGTGGCGAACGCCAGCGGGGTGGTGAAGGTGCACACGATCCCCTCGTCGGGCACCTCGAGCGCCGCCAGCGCCCCGGGGCCGAGCGCGGGGACGCGGCGGTACAGCTCCGGCGCCGGGATCTCGGCGATCGCGTGGTAGCCGTTCGCGCGGGCCCGCTCGACGATCGCCGGGAAGCGCGCGTGCTCCTGCTCGCTCCACGCGACCAGCAGCGCCCCGACCCGCTCGAGCGGGATCCCGGCGCGCGGGGCGTAGTCGCTCAGCAGCTCGTGCCCGCGGCGCACGAGGCTCGCCTCGAGCGTCCCCGGCTTGGCGTCGAAGCCGGTGTGGAGGAGCGCCGTGTTGGCCTTGCTGGTCGCGGCCCCGACGTCGTTGCCGGCCTCGACCAGCACCAGCCTCAACCGGAAGCGGGACAGCTCGCGGGCGATCGCGCTCCCGACCACGCCGGCGCCGACGATCGCGACGTCGTGGTCCGGCGGCGACCCGCTCACCTCCTCACCCGCCCAGCTGCACGACCGTGGCGGCCGCGGCCCGCCAGCGCTCCAGCCGCTCGTGTGCCTCGTGGGCGGCCATCGCCGGCTCGTACACCGCCGACGGCGACCACGTGCCGACGGCCTGCTCCGGCGTGCTCGCCGCCCCGGCGCCCAGCCGCGCCAGCGCCGCCACGCCGTGGGCCGTCGCGTCGGGCGTCGGGTAGCACTCGACCGGCGCCTGCAACAGGTCCGCCTGGGCCTGCATCAGCGCCGCCGAGCGCGTGAGCCCGCCGTCGACCCGCAGGCGCTCCGGGGCCACCCCGGTGTCACGGCCGATCGCCTCCGCCAGGCAGCTGACCTGCGCTGCGATCCCCCGCACGAGCGCGAGCGCGAGGTCTCCCCGATCGCTGGCCAGCGAGAGCCCGAGCCAGGCCCCGCGCGCCTCGGGGGCCCAGAAGGGAGCCCCGAGGCCCGCCAGCGCGGGCACGAACACGACCCCCGGGTCTCCGCCCTCGCCCGCGGCCCGGTCGAGCTCGGCGGGGCCGCCGATCAGCCCGAGCCGCGCCAGCCATTGCACCGCGGAGCCGGCGCTGTGGACCTGTCCGTCGAGGCAGTAGGCGGTCCCGCCCTGCAGCCGCCAGGCCACGCACGCCGCCAGGCCGGAGTCCGACACGGGTGGCCGCTCGCCGGCGTTGGCGAGGATGAAGGCGCCTGTTCCGTACGTGCACTTGGCCTCCCCGGCGGCGAAGCAGGACTGTGCCAGCAGCGCCGCCTGCTGGTCCACGGCCAGCCCGCAGAGCGGCAACGGGGGCCCGAAGGCCGTGGTCTCGCCGACCTGCCCCGCGCAATCCACGACCTCCGGCTGGAGCGTGGGATCCAGCCCGAAGGCGTCGCACGCCGCGGGCGACCACGACGTCTCGCGCAGGTCGAGCAGCAGCGTGCGCGAGGCCGTCGCCGCGTCCGTCACAAAGGCGCCGGCGAGGCGCCAGTTCAGCCACGCGTCGATGGTCGTGACGACGCCCTCGGGCCCCTCGGTGCGCCTCAGCCAGGTCATCTTCGGCGCCGCGAAGTAGGGGTCCAGCGGCAACCCGGTCACGGCGGCCAGCTCCTCGGCCCGGCCCGCCAGCTCGGCGGTGACGCTGACCGCGCGGCGATCCTGCCAGCTGAGCGCCGGGCCGTAGGGGCGCCCGCTGCGCCGGTCCCAGCGCAGCACCGTCTCGCCCTGGTTTGCGAGGCCCACCGCGCCCACCTCGGCTCCCGCCTGCCCGAGCGCCCGTGTCCCGGCCGCGATCACCGACTCGAGCAGTTCCTCGGGGTCCTGCTCGACCGCTCCGCCCGCCGCGCTGCGGGGGCTCACGGCGACGCTCGCCTGCGCCAGCACGCGGCCCTCGTCCGACACGACCAGCGCCTTCGTCGATGACGTTCCCTGGTCGATCGCGAGAACGTTCACAGCCCGGGCAAGCTACACCGTCCGCTCGCCCCTCCGGGCATGCGGGCGCGGTTTGTGAAACTCCCGCCGGTGCGAGTCCTCTCGATCGTCCACGAACGTACGGCCGCGAGCGGCGTGTTCGGCGAGGTGTTGCGGGAACGTGGGGAAGAGGTGCTCGAGTGGTTGCCGCCGCTCGGGGGGCCGTCGCCGGTGCCCGAGCCCGACGCGGTGCTCGTGTTCGGGGGGGCGATGAACTGCGAGCAGGAGCCCCAGCACGGCTGGCTCGCGCCCGAGAAGCAGTACCTGCGCGGCCTGCTGGCGGCGGGCACTCCCGCGCTCGGGGTGTGCCTGGGCGCCCAGCTGCTGGCCGAGGCGGCGGGCGGCCGGGTGAGGCGGATGCCCGCACCAGAGATCGGGTGGAAGAGCGTCCGCGTGGAGCCCGGCGCCGGCGGCGACCCGGTGCTGGCGGTTCTGCCGGAGCGCTTCGAGGGCTTCCAGTGGCACAGCTTCGCGGTCTCGCCCTCGCCCGGGTGGGCGGTGCTGGCGCGCAGCGACGCCTGCGTGGAGGCCTTCCGCACGGCCGCCGCCCCGTGGTGGGGGATCCAGTTCCACGCCGAGGTCACGGGCGAGTCGATCGAGGGGTGGATCGACGACTACCGCAGCGACCCCGACGCCGTCGCCGCCGGGATCGACTGGGACGGCCTGCGGACGGCCTCGGCACGGCAGATCGAGCGCTGGAACTCGCTCGGGCGGACGCTGTGCGCCCGCTTCCTGGACCACGCCGCGACGCTCGGGCGCCGCTGAGCGGGTAGCCGTGTGAACATCAGCCGCACCCACCCAGAGAGGAGCAACCCCCGATGAGCGCTACCTACACGATCAAGAACCTGCGGGCGGTCGAGGACTCCGCACCCAAGTTCGGCCTGTCCGAGGTGCAGGAGGCGCGCTTCGCCCAGGACGAGCTCGGGGCCTCCGACACGGGCTTCAGCTTCCACGTTCTGAAGCCCGACCGGCGCCAGGCCTTCGGCCACCGTCACGAGCAGGCCGAGGAGGTCTACGTCGTGATCGGCGGGTCCGGCCGCGTGAAGCTCGACGACGACGTCGTGGAGGTCGGGCCGCTCGACGCCGTGCGCGTCTCGCCGGCGGTCGTCCGCGCTTTCGAGGCCGGCGCCGACGGGCTCGAGTGGATCGCCTTCGGGCCGCGGCACAAGGGGGACGGGGAGCTGCTCCCCGAATGGTGGTCCTAGGGATCTCCACGAGCGATCTCCGGCGGCGATAGCCTCGCCGCACCGGTGCCCACCGCTCCCCGATCCCGCGCCCGTCGCCAGCCGGTCGCCCTGGTGCTCGCGGGCGGGGGCGCGCGCGGCGCCTACGAGGCCGGGGTGCTCGAGGTGCTCGCCCCGGAGCTGGCCCGCCGCGGCCAGGCGCCGGACATCCTCGTGGGCACCAGCATCGGGGCGCTCAACAGCGCGTTCCTGGCCGCTCGCGCGCACGAACCGCCGGCGCAGGTCGCGCAGGCGGCGGTGGAGATGTGGAGCGAGCTCGGCTGGAGCGACGCCCTGCGCCCGCTCGTGTCGGGTCCCGAGCTGCGCCGCCTGCTGAGCGCCGGGGCGATGGTGGCGGGCCTGCCGGGCTGGCACCTGCCGGGGCTGCTCGACCCCTCGCCGCTGCGCCGCACGCTGACGCGGATGGTGTCCTTCGAGCGCCTCGCCCGCAACGTGATGGACGGGTCGCTGACGGCGGCGGCGGTCGTGGCCACCTCCTACGCCAGCACCCGCAGCGTCGTCTTCCACCACGGTGGCACCCCGCCCGCGGCCGACCCGCCCCGCGCGATCGAATACGCCGCCACGCCGATCCTGCCCGAGCACGTGCTGGCCTCGGCCGCGATCCCGGGGGCGTTCCCGGCCGTGGAGGTCCACCGGCCCCGCGAGCTGGCCGGCTGGTACAGCGACGGCGGCGTGCGCCTGAACGCGCCGCTCGCGCCCGCCCTGGCCCTGGGGGCGGGACGGGTGATCGTGATCGGCCTGAACTCCTCGGTCACGCCGCCGGGCCGCGAGCTGCGACCCGACGCCCTCGACGGGCTCGCGCAGCTGGCCCAGGTCGCCCTCTCCGACCAGCTGGCCGAAGACGTCGACACGCTCGCCACCGTCAATGAGAGCCTCCCCTCGCGAGCGGCCTCCGCAAAGGGCGGCGCGCGGCGGCGGGTGCCCTACATCTTCATCGCCCCCGAGGACCGCCTGGAGATCGGCCGCCTCGCGCGCAGCGTGTACGCGCGCCACTACGGCGGCCTCGACAGTCTCCTGCGCGGAAGCAGCGTGGCCATGCTGGGTCGCTTCCTGAACGCCCGCCGCGGTCCCGTGCACGGGGAGCTGCTCAGCTACCTGTTCCTGGCCCGTGAGTTCATCGACGAGCTGATCGAGCTCGGCCGGCGCGACGGCGAACGGTGGCTCCAGACCAGCCACGACAGCGGCCTGTGGCAGGTCGGCCGCCTGTGAGGGCACCCCCGCGGGTCACCGTCGTGGGCTCCGCGAACATCGACCTCGTGGCGCGCTGCCGGCGGCTGCCACGGCCCGGGGAGACCGTCACCGACGCCCGCCTGGAACGGGTGCCCGGGGGCAAGGGCGCCAACCAGGCGGTGGCCGCCGCGCGGCTGGGTGCGCGCACGCGCTTCGTGGGCTGCATCGGCAGCGACGAGCTGGTGCTGCGCTCGCTGGAGCGAGAGGGGGTCGATACGAGCGGCGTCGTGCGCGACCCGGGGGAGAGCGGGACGGCCCTGATCCTGGTGGACGACGCCGGCGAGAACGTGATCGTGGTGGCCCCGGGCGCCAACGCGCGCTTGGCCCCCGAGGACGTGGACGCCGGCGACGCCGACGCCGTCCTCTGCCAGCGCGAGATCTCCGACGGGGCCGTGCTGGCGGCGGCCGAGGGCGCCCGCTTCTTCTGTCTCAACGCGGCCCCGGCCCGCGGTCCGCTGCCGCTCGAGCCCGACCTGCTGGTCGTCAACCGCTACGAGCGGGAGGCCCTCGGCGAGGTGGGCGGGCTGGTCGCGCTCACGCTCGGGGCGGAGGGTGCGGTGCTGCTGCGCGACGGCGAGGAGCTCGCCCGCGCGAGGCCGCCGGCGGTCAGGGCGGTCGACGGGACCGCCGCGGGCGACGCCTTCTGCGCCGCCCTGGTCGTGGGGCTGCTCGAAGGACGCCCGCATGGCGAGGCGCTCACGCGCGCCTGCGCCGCCGGTGCGGTGGCGGTCTCCCGGCCGGGGGCCCAGCCGTCGCTGCCGACGACCGCGGAGCTCGAGGCGGTGCTGGCCGGATGAGCACGCCGGTGATCCACGACTGCGACCCCGGGCACGACGACGCCCTCGCCCTGATGCTCGCGCTCGGGAGCCCCGAGCTGGAGGTTCTCGGGGTCACCACCGTGTCGGGCAACCAGACGCTCGAGAAGACGACCGCGAACGCGATCCGGGTGCTCGACCACCTCGGCTACGACCACCTGCACGTGGCGGCCGGCGCCGGACGCCCGCTCGTGCGCGAGCGCACCGTCGCGCCCGAGGTGCACGGCGACAGCGGCCTCGACGGGCCGGCGCTGCCGCCGCCGGCACGTGCCCCGCTGTCCGACCACGCCATCGACTGGATCGCCGCCACGCTGCGCGAGCAGCAGCGGCCGGTCACGCTGGTGCCCACCGGGCCCCTGACGAACATCGCGCTGCTGCTCGCCCGCCACCCCGAGGTGCAGGCGCGGATCGAGCGCGTGGTGCTGATGGGGGGAGCGATCGGCGAGGGCAACGTCACGCCGGCGGCGGAGTTCAACATCTGGGCCGACCCGGAGGCCGCCAGGCGCGTGTTCTCCAGCTCGCTCGAGCTCACGATGGTCGGCCTCGACGTCACCCACCGGGCGCTGATCGGGCCCCACCACGTCGAGCGGCTCGCAGCCGCGGGCAGCGCGGGGAGGCTGGCCGCCGAGCTGCTCGGCTTCTACGGGCGCCACCATCGGCTCCGTTACGGCTGGGACGGCGCCCCCGTGCACGACGCGGTCGCCGTCGCCCACGTGATCGACCCCGAGATCCTCCAGACCCGCCACTGCGGGGTCCGCGTCGACACCGGCCCCGAGCTCTCCCGGGGGCGAACCTACGTCGACCTGTGGGGCGCCGCCGGGTGGCAGCCGAACTGCCACGTGGCCACGGAGATCGACTCCGAGCGCTTCCTCGAGCTGCTCGTGGAGCGGATCGGCCGGCTCGGGTAGCGGCCGGGCCCGGCCGGCGGCGGTCCTCACCCGGCGCCGGCGCGGACCGCCCGAGGGGATGGGCGGCTCGCGCACGGTGCCCGGTGAGGGCGCGGTGTCGCGTCTCTAGTGTTCGGTCTGGTAGGCGGCGGACTCGATCGCGACCGTGTTGACGAGGTTGCCGAGCGCGATGTTGACGTCGTAGAGGTGCAGCCCCCATTCGGGGCCGATCAGTTCCTCGGCGACTTCGGCGTGTTCGGCCAGGCTCGTTTCGACTTCGGAGCTGACCCCCGGCTTGAAGCTGGGCTCCAGCCAGGTGGCGCCGTTTTCGTGCTTGCACGCGGCCTGGTAGAGGTTCTTGGTCAGGACCCACGGCGTTTCGGCTTTCGGGGTCGGCGTGCCGGCTCCGATTTCACCCGGGAACGGGGTCGTCGGGGCGTACGGCAGCAGCGTGCCCTCGGTGTTGTTGCCCTGCACCAGCAGCGTCGGGTTCACGCACGCCACTTCGGAGCCCGGCGGGGGCGGTTTGCCGCCGAGCAGCGAGCTGTCCGGCCTGCCGAAGAACGAGTCTTCCGGCGGTTCTTTGAGGAACGTCGAGTACGCGATCACGCAGCCCGTGTCGGCGGCCGAGGTGCACAGGGGCACGTCCTGGAACATGCCGCCCACGAGCTGGCCTTCGGGCACGATCACGTTGCCGCCCAGGATGATCGCCGAGATCAGCTGGCTGCGCCATTCGGGGTGCGCGCCTTCGAGTTCGAGTTTGATCAGGTTCTCGATCATCACCGCACCCTGTGAGTGCCCGATCAGCACCACGCCGCGGCCTTTGTTGAACTTCGTCATGTATTCCTTGAACGCTTTCGCGACGCCGAAGTAGGCCTCGATGCCGTCTTCTTCGCTCACCGGCCCTTTGATCGCCTTGAGGGTGAGCTGCGGGTACATCGGCGCGTAGACCTTGCAGTACTGGGAGAAGCGCGACGCCTGGTCGATCGCGATCTGGGTCTCCTGTGGTTCGATCGTGAGGTTGGCGTTCGGGCCTTCCTGTTCGGAGACCGTCGGGTACACGTAGAAGCAGTCGACCGGCGGCGTCTTGGTCTTGCCGACGGCGATCTTCGTTTCCTTGCGTTCGGTGCCGTTGTAGGTCACTTCCGTCGTTTCACGGCTGTTTTCGCATGGGTCCGGCGCCTTCTTCGGCCTGCACAGCCAGGTGGCCTTTTCCGCCTTGGCGAAGGCGGTGCCGCTCATCCCGAGCGCCAGGGCGAACGCCGCCAGCGCCGTCACGGCCGCCACCCTGGCGATCCGACCCGAAACCCCCAATAGCTCGAACATCCCCATCCCCTCGGTCGTGCGACACGGCCGCTGACCGTGCGCGGTTTGTCAGGGAAATCTATCGCGACCGCGGACAAAATGGAACATGAAGCCGTGTTTGTGCCATGCGGGGGTCCGGACCCGCGCGTCGGCGATCCGTCCAGAGCCGCTTTCGCGGCCGTTTCCCGCTGCTATCCCCGATGGCCTGCTGCACCCGCGCGTGGCGCTCCGCCTGATCGCCGCACCCGCGCGGGCGACGTTGTCCTCAAAGAGGGAGGCAAGATGAAAGGCATCTCGCACGGAGCCGTGGCCCGCGACGCCATGCTCGCGCTGGCCGCCACGGGCGTCGTGGCGCTGGCGGCAGCCGGCACCGCCGCCGCCGATCCGGGCGGCCACGGCCAGGGCTGGAACGGAGGTCCCTCGCGCGGGGGGCCGTCCGGCCCGCCGCACGGGTCGCCCCCCGGACCGGTGGGCCCGCCGCACGGGTCCGGCCCGCACTGGCCCGCGGTCGGTCCGCAGTGGTCGCCGAACCCCGAAGAAACGGAACTGGTGCCCGGCTGCACGAGCACCCTCACGGGCACCATCAACGGCGGCGTGGTGGTCCCCTCCGGCCAGCGCTACTGCTTCCTCGGGGCGCAGGTGAACGGCGGCGTGTCGGTCTCGCCGGGCGCCGGGGTCGAGGTCCAGGAGTCGCGCGTCAACGGCGGCGTCCGCGCCCAGGAAGCGAACTACGTGCGCATCTGCGACAGCCTCGTCAACGGTCCGGTGAGCGCCCGTGACGGGACCAGGTACGTGATGATCGGCGGCGACGGCGACGACGGCACGCCCGCATGCGGCAACAACCTCCTGCACGGTCCGGTCGTGCTGATCCACAACCAGGCCGGGGTCGAGGTCGGCGGCGACTGGATCGCCGGTCCGCTGATCCTGGCGGGCAACGAAGGCACCGCCTTCGAAGGGACCGACGTGGGCGCCGAGATCGAGGGCAACCACATCTTCGGTCCGCTGGCGTGCACCTGCAACTCCCCGGAACCGACCAACGACGGCCTCCCGAACACGGTGCTCGGGCCCGAGTGGGGCCAGTGCAAGGGGTTCTGAGGCGGATGACGGGTTCCACGCCCGCGCACCCCGGTGCTCACCGCACCGCGCCGTGCGCGGGCCTAAGATCCGGCTGATGGCGCTGCCCCCCGGACCACGAGCTCCGGCGACCGTGACGACCATGCGGTTCGTGTACCGGCCGCTGCAGACGCTGCAGGCCTGGTACCGCCGCTACGGCCCGGTCTTCAGCGTGCGCTTCCTCACCTTCGGCAAGGGGGTCTACGTGGCCGACCCGGACGCGATCCGGGAGCTCTTCACGGGTGACCAGTCCGACCTGCGCGCCGGCGAGGCGAACTCCTTCATGGAGCCGGTGCTCGGCCCCCATTCGGTGCTGGTCCTCGACGGGCCCGAGCACCTGCGCCAGCGCAAGCTGCTGCTGCCCCCCTTCCAGGGCTCGCGCGTGGCGGCCTTCCGGGATGTGATCCGCGAGGTCGCCGAACGCGAGGTCGCGGGCTGGACGCCGGGGCGCGAGCTGGTGCTCAGGGAGCGCATGCGGGCGCTCACGTTCGAGGTGATCTGCCATGCGGTGTTCGGCGTGACAGAGCCGGGCCGCATCGAGCGCCTGCGCGAGAAGCTCGTCGCGGTGATCGACAGCAACCCGATGCTGATGCTGGTTCCCGGGGTCACGAGAGACCTCGGTCCCCTCAGCCCCGGCCGGCGCTTCCAGCGTGCACGCCGCGAGGCCGACGCGCTGCTGTACGAGGAGATCGCCCGGCGGCGCTCGGACCCCGCCCTGGAGGAGCGCACCGACGTGCTCTCGCTGCTGCTGCGTGCCCGCGACGAGAACGGCCGCGCGATGACCGACCACGAGCTGCGGGACGAGCTCTTCACGATGCTGGCCGCCGGCCACGAGA
>Ga0335071_10006917_pt1 | contig 11708 bp, 7 predicted proteins | sample Lox_Sample_15_FD_206724 | JGI IMG/M metagenome (GOLD analysis project Ga0335071, IMG submission 206724) | Soil microbial communities from Loxahatchee National Wildlife Refuge, Florida, United States - Lox_Sample_1.5 | ecosystem: Environmental > Terrestrial > Soil > Wetlands | place: USA: Florida...
CGTGAACCGCGATCGAACAGCCCGACCAGAGACCGAACCTGATCCTGCAAGTCGGACTGTTCGCTCGCCTAAGCTCTGCTAGTCGCCGAGAGACCCAGAGCACTCATCTGAATACGACTGATAGTTGGAGCGGGAACATGAACACCAAGGGGACAGCAGCACAATTGAAGTTTATGGCCGCACTGCGGGCTACCCGCTATCGTGCGAGCTACCTATCCCTATGTTTTCTGATTCTGTGGTTAGTCGGTCCTGAATATACAGGCGCTCAGAGCACCGCTAATGCTGGGACAGTCGAAGGGGCGGTGTTTGTTGTGGATTCGGGAGGAGCTTCCTATGTGCCTGGCGCGAAGGTCGTGCTGCAGAGTTCCGAAACCCTGGAGGCGGAGACCGATGCCAACGGGCGCTACGTCTTCCGTGATGTTGCACCCGGCAGCCACATCCTGACAGCGAGCTTTCCTGGACTTCAGGCCACGCTGGAGGTGGTCATCGAGGGTGGTGCGGTCGCCAAGGCCGACATGGAATTGAAGCCGGTAGCAGTCACGACCTCGGTAACGGTAGCCGACACCGCCAATGACGACAAAGTCCCGACCATCACGGAAACGATCACGGAGAAGACGGTTGCCGACGCGCCCAACGCAAACGAGCGCTTTGAAAGCTTGCTGCCGCTGGTTCCGGGGGTCGTACGCGGTCCCGATGGCCGCATCAACATGAAGGGCGCCCGCAATACCCAGAGCGGCGCGCTGGTCAACAGCGCCAATGTAACGGATCCGGCCACTGGCAGCCCGGCCATCAGCCTGCCCATCGACGTGGTGTCATCGGTACAGGTCATTTCCAATCCTTACGACCCTCAATATGGCAACCTGACGGGAGCGGTTTCCACGGCGGAGACAAAGACAGGAAACTACGAGGAACGCCATTTCACGATCCAGAACATAATGCCACGTCCGCGGTTCCGCGACGGTAGCTTAATGGGTATCGAGTCGGCCACCCCGCGAATGACCTATACAGGGCCGATCGTCAAAGACAAGCTTGCCATTACGCAATCGTTTGAATATCGATTTGTGCGGACACCCGTTACGAGCTTGCCTGCGCTAGAGCGCGACCAGACGCTGGAAGGCTTCAACTCTTATACGCAGTTCGATTTCAACATCAATAGCAAACAGACGGCAACGGTGTCGGTTGCAGTCTACCCGCAGAGGCTGGAGTACATGGGGCTGAATACCTTCACTCCTCAGCCCTCGACGGTGGACTATCATCAGCGCGGCTACCAGATTTACGGGCAGCATCACCTGCTCACCGGGCCTGATAGCGCTCTGACGTCTCAGATCAGCTATAAAACGTACGACGCTGACACGACGCCCGAAGGTGCCGGTCCTTACCAGCTACTCATCGAGACGACGAAGGGCGAATTCTTCAACCAGCAGAGCCGGCGGACGAACCGCTTTGAGTGGCAGGAGAGCTATGCCTTTGCGCCCCGACACTTGTTCGGCTCTCATCGCCTCAAGGCGGGGTTGGATTATTCCCATTCTGACTTCGATGGGCGGGAAACGTTTCTTCCCGCGGAGTTAATTGGCTCTTCCGGTGCGCCCATCGAACGGATCGACTTTACCCGGCCAACTGCTTTCAGTGTCAACCAGAATGTGGCGGCGTTGTACGTCTCCGACGAATGGAGTCCCTCTCACCGCGTTACGTTCACGCTCGGACTCCGTTCCGACACGGACAGCGTTACCGGCACGACGCACGCCTCGCCGCGCGCCGGGGTAATGCTGGCATTGACCAGTGACGGGAAGACGCTGCTCAAGGCAGGCGGCGGCATTTTCTACGATCGCGTGCCCTTGATGCTGCCGGTCTTCGAATCGTTCCCTAACCGCACCGTATCGTACCTCGGTACGAATGGCGAGGTGACCAGCTCGACGGCCTACGTCAATCGCATCACGGGAGGCTTGCAGAACCCCCGCAGCACTGCCTGGAATGTGCAGCTGGAGAGACAGATTACGAGCAGTCTCAGCGTTCGCGTGGGGTACGAAGACCGCAATACGGCCAAGGACTTCATCGTATCTCCTATGGGCACGGGCAACTCCGGCATCATGGCACTCTCCAATGGAGGCAACGACTCCTACCGCGAGTTCCAGGTTACGGCGAGCTATCGCAGTTCGCGATTCCTGGTGAACGCCTCCTATGTGCGCTCCCGGGCGTATGGGACCTTGAACGACCCATTTCTGTTCTACGGCAACTATCCCCAGCCCGTCATTCAGCCGAACGGCAGCGGCCGGCTGTCCTTTGATGCGCCCAACCGATTCCTCGTCTGGGGGGACATCCAAGGACCTTGGAAGCTGACCATCATGCCGGTGTTCGATGTTCATACCGGCTTCCCCTACTCGGTACAGAACGAGTACCGCGAGTACATCGGGCCACGCAATACAGAACGCTTCCCGACCTTCATGTCCACCGACCTGCAAGTGACCCGGCCTTTCACCGTTCATCTGGGCGAGAAGCAACTCAAGATGCGTGCCGGCGGCGCCGTGTTCAACCTTTTCAACCACAATAATCCCCGCGACGTTCAGACCGTCGTCAACAGCTCAAATTTCGGTGGTTTCTACAACGACGCATGGAGAACATTCCGCGGAAAGCTGGTCTTCCAATGGTAGCTATGAGAAAGCATCTGCTCATTACTGCTCTTCTGCTTTGTGCATCCGTGCCGCTGGTCGGCCAATCTCCTGCTGTGACCTCACCCAGCGCCGACGAAGTAATGGCGAAGGTGATCGAACGAGACAGCCAGCGGGAGAGCATGGGCGGTGGCTACAGGGGAAGCCGGGAATACGTTCTTTACAACCACCGCATGAACAAGCGTGCCGAGATGGTGGCGAGTGTTGTGTGCGATACGAACGGAACCAAGCACTTTCAAGTCGTTTCCGAAGACGGATGGAAGTCGGCCAACAAGCACGTGCTGCGCAAGATGCTGGACTCGGAATCGGAAACCTCTCAACCCGATACCCGCCCCAAGACACGCATGGTTCCGGCAAACTACGAGTTTCACCTAGTCGGATCCGAATCTCTGCAGGGTCGGCCAGTCTACGTGGTCGACGCTGTTCCCAAGCGTAGCGACAAGTATCTGTTTCGCGGACGCGTCTGGGTCGACGCGGAAGACTTTGCGGTGGCGCGGGTTGAGGGTCAACCCGCCAAGAACCCTTCCTTCTGGACGCGCAGCGTGCATTTCGTGCAGCAATACCACAAGAGCGGTCTGTTCTGGTATCCGGCAACGACCACCAGTGTCACCGAGGCGCACATCTTTGGCACCACGGATGTCAACATCCGCTATTTCGATTACAAACCCACGTCGGAAGCCGCAGGTCGGCTGGCAAATTCAACATTAACTGAGGCGCAAAATGTCACGCACTAAACTCGCATTGATTCTCGCCGCCGGCAATGGCAGCCGCCTGGCCGCTCGCTCCGGGGAACTTCCCAAACCGCTGGTGCAGCTCCACGGCAAGCCCCTGCTGGAGCACGTCATGCGCGGCGCCCACGAGGCGGGAGTCGACCGGTTTGTCATCGTCCTCGGTTATCGCGGCCACATGATTCAACAGTGGTTCGAAACCCACCCTATCAAAGGCGTTCAGGTCACCTGGGTGGAGAATCCGGATTACCACAAGAACAACGGTGTGTCGGTCCTGCGCGCCAGGCCCGTGATTCACGAGCCCTTCCTGTTGATGATGGCAGACCACCTGTTCGATCCTGCGAATGCGCAGGCCCTTTTGCGTCACCCGCTGGGGAAGGAACAGGTCTTTCTCGCCGTGGATCGCAACATTGATCGCGTGTTCGATATCGACGACGCAACCAAGGTCAGACTCAATGGAGACCGCATCGTTGACATCGGCAAGGATCTTGAGTGCTACGATGCCCTGGACACGGGAATGTTTCATTGCGATCCGGTACTGTTTCGCTGGCTTGAGAGAGCCATGAAGAATGGAAACTGCTCGCTATCGGATGGGATGCGACTGATGGCAAAGAACGGCAGCTTCAAGGCCTTCGACATTGGAGAAGGGTACTGGCAGGACGTGGACACCCCGGAGGCGCTGGAATACGCGCTGCAGTCCTTCCCGCCGCAGCCTCCGTTGATTCAGAATACGACGGGGTTCGCTTATGCGTAATTCGGCGCCACGATCGAGAAGCCTGCTGCAGTCCTTAGCTGCGTTGCTCGGCGTGGCGTTGCTGGTCTATCTGGTAGAGAGGGCAGGCCCGGGCAGACTCCTCGAGAATGCCAGAACAATTGGATGGGGAATCGTCCTGGTGATCGCCCTGGCGGGGCTCGTGCACGTGATCAAGACCTGGGCATGGCGGCTCACTCTTCCCGGTCAGGCACACAAAGTTTCCTTTTCGCGCACCCTGGGTCTGCGGCTCGCGTCCGAGGCGATTGGGCAGTTTGGGCTGATCGGACAGATGTTCGGAGACGGCTTGCGGGTCTCGCTTCTCGGCTCGGGCGTACCCGTAGCCAGTGGGATCTCTTCGGTGACCTTGGATCGTGGCCTGTTTATCGCGACGGGCGCGCTGGTGACGATAGCCGGCCTGCTGGCCGCGACCGTTGTGGTCTCGCTTTCGGGCGTGCTCCGACTCTATGCCTGGGTTTTCGTGATTGTGCTATTGGGCCTGTTGGCTTCGGTCGTAATTGCCTTCCGCAAGGGCTGGCCGCTGGTCTCCGGGACAGCGCGTGCCGCCGGCCGCGTCCCCTGGTTTCGTGAGTGGTTGAAGAGCAAAGAGTCGGTCATCGAGTCAGCCGAACACCAACTGCTGAAGTTTCATCGCGAGGCGCCGCGGGCATTTTGGGCCAGCCTGCTGCTCAACATCCTGTGCCACATGCTGGCCATTGCCGAGGTGTACTTGATTCTTCGCTTCCTCGGGGCACGCGTCAGCCTGGTCGGGGCGCTCATTCTGGAGTCGATGACCAAACTCATCAACGTGATTGGGGCCGTCAATCCCGGAAACCTCGGTACCTATGAGGGCGGGAACATGGCCATCGGCAAGCTCGTCGGACTGACGGCTACCGAAGGTCTGACGCTCGGACTCTGCCGCCGTTTCCGGGCCATTTTCTGGGCGATTCTTGGCGGCATTTGCCTGGCTTGGTTTTCACGATCGGATCGACGGGCCGGCGAACGCGGTGAGGCCAACGACCCGATGGAGGAACGAGAGATGTCCACACAGGAACAAACGCCGGAGGGCAATCAGTTGCAATCCTATGCTCAGGTCGCAATCGTGCTTGCAAATGCCGATGGTGATGAGGTTCCAACCCCGTCGGTGCTTGCCCCGGTCGGCGCCCTCCCCCTCGCTCTGCGCGCGATCTTGAGCGCAAAGAGCGCCGGCGCCGACCGCATCATCGTCGCCGTTGACCCGGTGAACGGTCCTGCGATTCGCCGCCGACTGGCCAGCACGAGACGTCTGCCCGACTCCGTCGAGTGGCTGGAAGTATTGCCGGAAAGTGCTGTGTCTACTGCGGTGCAACGGGCTGCCGCTAATGCTGAGCGCGTTGTGCTGATCAGGGGAGATCGCAGCTACCATCCTTCTCTCTATCGAACCGCCGGCGAATGGGATGGGGACGGCGCGCTGGAGCTGGTCTCGGACGGTGCTTTAGTTGGATTGACGGCCCTGTCTCGGGATCTGGCACTCGACCTCGTCAGAGACAGCAGCTCGAAGATTGCCAGCATAGAGGCGCTGCACGAATGGATCCGCAGGCGTCATGCAGCCAAGTTTGGACCAACCGTCTTGTACTGCAAGACTATACCGCAAGACATCTGGCAAAAGGTAGCCAACGAACAGGATCGCCTTGTGGCGGAAAAGAAGCTGGAGAGCTGGCTGGTCAAGCCTACGGATGGGGTCTTTGCGCGCATGAATCGGCGGGTCTCCATCCCCATCAGCCGCCAGCTCATCAAATTTCCGATTACTCCGAACATGGTAAGCCTGTTTACCTTGGGCGTGAGCTTTGCTTCGGGTCTGTACTTCGGGTTGGGCGGATATTGGAACGCGCTCATCGGTGCCGTGTTGTCGGTCTGGGCCAGCATTCTCGATGGCTGCGATGGAGAGGTTGCCCGCCTGAAACTGCAAGCCTCCGACTTCGGCTGCTGGCTGGATACGGTGTGCGATTACCTCTACTACATCTTTATCTTTGTCGGAATGACCGTTGGACTGGTCCGCAGCACAGGAAAGACGAGCTATCTAACCTGGGGCGGAATGCTTCTGTTGGGCGCCATCGCTACGTTCGTTATGGCGTCCATCGGACGCAAACGGCTCTCGGGTCAGCGTCCGGAGCAATATCTCGCGGAGTGGCAAAAGAAAGCGGAAAGCCAGAAGTCGAATCCCCTGGCATACATCGGCCGGCATCTCGAGTTCATTATCCGTCGTTGTTTCCTGCCGTATGCGCTTCTTGCGTTTGCGCTTTTGAATCTGACTTGGATACCCATCTGCGTGGGAGCAGTTGGGGCGAACTTGGCATGGATTATTTCGGCGTATTCGGTAATTACGTTTTCGCCCAAGGAAGCGAAATCGAGCACGTTATCGGCTAGTTCGGCAGCGGCAGCAAGCCTCTGAAGAGGCACTTTGCCGGAAGTAGCGAGCTACGCTGGTTTGAAACTGATACTGCGGGTGAGACATGATGGAACAGCTTGAAACAGGGTCGTTCCTTTCAGCAAAAGATTCCTGCGCTCTCGGACCTGCGATCCGGGTGATCAGCTGGAACATCAACCGTGGGCAGCAATTGGACGGGGTACTCGACTTTCTGCGCCGGACGCCAGCTGACCTGATTTTGTTGCAGGAAACGGATATAAATGCCCGGCGAACCCAATACCGCAACGTCGCCCGGGAAATCGCGCAGGCGCTGCGCATGGACTACGTTTTCGGCTGCGAATTCGAGGAACTCACGCAGGGAAACCACAGCTCACCCGCCTACCACGGCCAAGCCACCCTCTCGCGATTACCCATTTCCGAATCGCGCGTTCTTCGATTCCGCAGGCAATCGGGTTTTTGGCGGCCGCGCTGGTACATTCCAATGATTCCCTGGTTCCAGCGGCGGCTCGGCGCCAGGATGGCGCTCGTAAGTCATGTCGCCTGTTTCGGGAAATCCCTGGTTGCCTACAATGTGCACCTCGAAAGCCGCGGCAATGACGCACTTCGCTGCAGTCAGCTCATGGAGGTCCTCGACGATGCGAATCAGTACAGAGCAGAAACACCTGTAGTAATCGCGGGTGACTTCAATTTCAACCTCTCGCAGAGACCTGCCGCCTCAGTAATCGCAAGTTTCCCGTTCAACAGTACTCTCAACAACGGCAATGTTCGTCCCACCACGACAAAGTCTCGGCTGGGTACCGCCCGAGTTGTCGATTGGATCCTCACTCGAGAACCATTCGACTACGTTGGTCCGGAGCTACATGACTCGGTTTGCGCTTCCGATCACTACCCACTCTCGATAGTCCTGCAGTCCACTTAGCCCGATACACTCTGGGTCGCGAGCGCTCCCCTAAAGCCGCTGTTGCCCGTTGTGTATAGCTTGAGATTCATTGTGACAATCTCGGCCGGCGGCGGTCATCCGTCCTCTTGGCGACCTTCCTGATGGCAGCTGTTATGAGGTTCGCGGCGGCTTCCAATCCAATGGTCGTGTTGACGCACAAATCGTAGCTCGACATTTCCTGCCAGTTGCAGCGACTGAATCGGCGCACGTATCTGCGATGCTCATCTTCAAGCCCTATATGAGCATCTTCAGATCCGCATAGCCAGAATGGTGCTCTCTTTTCCGTGGGATTCGATCCTGAAGTGGCGCGTAAGCAAGAACCATTAGGACAATCGAAAGGTAGCACATCTTGTGGGAGCAACCCCTTACTCTGACGAGCTTGGCCGATGATTTCGTCGTCGAGCAAGCGCCATCCAAGCCTTTTAGCGACCGCACGCCCCAGGCCAGCTACTCCACTCCCATGTTGGCCCGCAACTGTGACAACAACGACCGTGTTGGCTCCGCATAGTCGCTCGCTTGCGGTTTCCACCTAGGCAGACTGCAAATTTGCGATGTATGTACGAACTCGCATCGTCGGCCCATCTTAATGATGGCGCATCGCGACTCGTCTCAGAATCTCTCTATTTCTCCCATCGGATGAGGTTCAGTTCGTAAGGGAGTCGCAACTGTGGGTGATATGGCCGAATACGGACCGTGTAATGTGAGTCGGGACGACTCGCGGGTGCGACTCCTGCATATACATGAGGGTTTAAGGATTCGCTGGGTGAGCCTTGGAGCGACAGTGGGAAACTCAGCGACCCGTCCTCGCCCCCGGCAAAGAGCTCTACAGTAACATCCGTTGGAAGCAACACTCCGAGATCTACATGCACGAGAAAGTCATAGTGCCGATCCGGATCGACGTCACTGGCAACGTTCACCTGGCGCGAGACCACGCGCACCTGATCCCACGCGCGCTCGATCCGCTGGCGCCACTGGACTATTTCCGCTGCAAGTCTCCCACTTTCAGCTGACCGTAACTGATAGGCACGTTCGGCGGGCGCATAGTAATTGCGAAGATAATCGGAGACAACTCGATTGGCGGAGAAAGCCGGGGTAAGCCGGCTCATGCTGGCGCGCATACGAGCGGCCCATGCCAGTGGAATGCCATCTGCGGTTCTGGAATAAAACGCCGGCTTGACCTCCGCTTCGAGAACTCTATAGAGTTCTTGCGCGTCTGCGGCATCGCTGCCGCCATCTCGATCCTCAATAGCAAATCCCACTTCCGGCGAATACGCCTCTGCCCACCATCCGTCGAGTACGGAAACGTTTAGTCCACCATTCACCAGGACCTTCATGCCACTGGTCCCACTGGCCTCCCAGGGGCGTCGCGGAGTGTTGATCCAAATATCCGCGCCTCTTACGAGCGCCTGTGTTAATCGCATATCGTAGTCAGCCAGAAAGACAATCCTGTGCTGCAGGCCATATTGGCTGATGTAGTCGTTCCAGGCTTTGATCATGTCCTGCCCTTGACGATCGGCGGGATGAGCTTTGCCCGCAACGATCAGTTGCGCGGGCTGGGCAGCGTCTGCAAGAAGACGCATGAGGCGCTCAGGATCCTGCAGCAATAGTGTCGGCCGTTTGTATTCCGCGAAGCGCCGCGCGAATGCCAACGTCAGGACGTTTGGATCGAGCACCATTCCTGGTGTCGCAACTTGTTTGTCGAGGAATCCAATGTTGGCGTACTGAACTGCGAATTGTCGTCGCGCATACTCGACGAGCTTGGCTCTTTGCCGGCAGCGAAAGTCCCACAACTGCTGGTCGGTTATGCCGCTGAGCACATCCGGTTCAATATGCCCAGAGATCGAAGCCGGAGTTATATCGTGCGTACTCTGAGCGAGACCTTCGTTCCACAAAGCCGATGCCTCTGCGGAAGCCCAGGTGGGAAGATGGACGCCATTTGTCACGTGGCCGATGGGAACCTCGGCTTCAGGCCAGCGCGGAAACCGGTCTTGGAAGATGCGGCGGCTCACGGTTCCGTGCACGCGGCTAACGCCGTTGGCAGCAGCGCTACCCCGCAATGCGAGGTAGGCCATGTTAAAAGGTTCGTTGCGGTCGTTGGGATTTTTCCTGCCGAGCGCCATTAACTCATCGAAGGAAACGTTGAGATACTCCTCGGCGTAGAACTTCAGGTGCGACTCCATCAACTGCGGCGAGAACCGGTCAAACCCTGCATCCACAGGCGTATGGGTTGTAAAGATGTTTCCCGGCCTGGTTGCCTCCAGGGCGACGCGAAAGTCGTGGCCAGTATCTTGCATGAAACAGTAGGCGCGCTCCAAGATGGCAAAGGCGGCGTGGCCTTCATTCAGGTGGCACACGGTTGGCTCGATTCCCAATTGGCGTAGCAGACGATAACCTCCCATTCCAAGAACAAGTTCCTGCCTGAGTCTGAGCTGTGGACCATCCCCGTACAATTCGCTGCCGATTAGGCGCACAAACGGGTGATTGGCAGGGTCATTCGTGTCTAGCAAATAAAGCGTTACCGATCCGACCCGAGCCTGCCATGCTCGCAACCAAAAGCTAAAGTTGGGACGTGTGAGCTGGACGCGCACCCATTCGCCATCCTCGCTCCGGACTGGCGTAATCGGCAACTCGGCCGGATTATTGAACGGAAATAGCGCCTGTTGCTGCCCGGCAGCATCGATCTCTTGACGAAAGTAGCCCTGCTGGTACAGCATGCCCACTCCGATGATCGGCAGGTTGAGATCGTTCGCCGCCTTCAGTTGATCGCCGGCGACATTGCCTAGACCTCCCGAGTAGATAGGAAGGGCCTCAGACAGCATGTACTCCATGCTGAAATACGCGACAGCACCCTGCAGAGTGCTAGACGCGTGATCTGCCGAAGGCGCGAGTTCCCTATCACGCTGTTTTTCCAGCAGTACTTCCCGCAGGCACTGTTGGAAGTCTCTCGTATCGAAGACCTGCATTAGACGTTCGCGTGAAACTGTGCTGAGCAGGAGTAGCGGATTGTGGGTTCGGTTCCATAGCTCTGGATCCAATCTCTTCCACATCATGTGGATCGAATGGTTCCACGAGCTACCGAGATCCAACGCGAGATCTTTCAAGACGCTATACACTTCCTGAAAGTCCGATCCGGTTTGGCCGATGTGCGTTTTCAAGGCTGGTGCTCCTTATCGCGGCGGTCTGGGCCCTTATCGGGTGGTCCTGGCCGTCGGATTGCAAAACTACGAAGACTTGGGGGCCGCATCTTGCGGCCGATCTCAGCTGAAAGGGTCATCTTGCGCTGGAGCGGTAGTTGCAATCGTTCACATAGTTCGGCGGCGTAGCCTGCTTCGGCCGCGAACAAGATGCCGATGCTTGCGAACCAGGCAAGGACCTGTTCTCCGACCGAGTCCCCATAGGTTATTTCGGTAAGGTCTACAACCAAACCTTTCGGCTTGATGCCGTTTGTCATCGCTACCCCCACCTGCTCGGCCCAATTTCCAACCAGTCGGCCTTCCATTCTCAGAGTTGGCCCGGCCGAAAGTTGATGGATTTGTGCTCGAAACATGGCCGTGTCCTTATTGTCCTGCTTTCTATGTAGTTCGCAACTTTTATGCCAAATGCGGGATTGCTATCTCACTCATAAAACCACGTTGCGTCATATTCGTGCGGGTTTAATTGCCAGCATGCGGGCATTGTCCAGATGTGGGCAGCTAGCAGTTACATTGCGCAGTCTCGTGGTATCAGGGCCGATGTAGGTCCATATCCGCGGGAAAATTCAAGTTAGTGGCTGTTGGGTTTCTTTTTCGTCAAGTCGTGGCTGCGCCCCACGCGGATTCTCGATCTGGCAACACATGTGCAACGGAAATGATGTGTCGGCCTTCGGTACCCTGAACGGGTGAAGTGAGTGCCGGGTGGAGGCTTGTGACGGGTTCGGTATCTGGCAAGAGCTATGGGCGATATTGCTGATACGGTGCTCCGACTGCAAAGCGACGAAGAATCAGCGCTGGCATTGAGGGGTGCCGGATACAGTGGATGAACAGGGTTTTTGGGATTTAAGAAATACCGCCAGTCTTCATGTCCCCCGCTCACTGCCTGCCCTACAACGGCCGGACTGCAAGGTCCGGCCGTCTCGCCCACGCGGTGGGTTTAGAAGTACGCCTCGTTGGCGCGCAAGTGAAGCGGTACGGTATGTGCTCGGGATTAACCCATGTAAATGGGCCGCGCGTTATTCGGT
>Ga0335071_10006918_pt1 | contig 11708 bp, 7 predicted proteins | sample Lox_Sample_15_FD_206724 | JGI IMG/M metagenome (GOLD analysis project Ga0335071, IMG submission 206724) | Soil microbial communities from Loxahatchee National Wildlife Refuge, Florida, United States - Lox_Sample_1.5 | ecosystem: Environmental > Terrestrial > Soil > Wetlands | place: USA: Florida...
AAATACGGCGGGCTGGATTGTTCGGTGAAGGTTCCGCTTTGCATGGCCTGGTCGTCGTAATGCGCGCCCGTAATGCTGCCCGGCGTCAGATCGCCGCGGATCTGAAAACTGATCAGCCCTTCGGTGCCTCTCCAAATCAGGTCGGGCCCGTTTTGAAACTGGTTCGAGACCAGAATGCCGGGCGAGGTATGGTGGAGCATGGGACGCAGCCAGGCTTCGTGATCGTCGGCGATCCGCACGATGTAGTGAAAGTCGGTTTGGCCGTATTGGACGTAACTGCGGGTGTCCGTCATCGGCACGTTATTGTTGCTGGCGAGTCCGGCCGCCGAAACCAGCCTATGGACAACGTCCGAGCCGGTCTGGTCCTTGTAGTAGGCCTGGCGGGGCGTGAGATCGAGCAGGTACGAAGTCGTGACGCCCGTCATATGCGCCGTGAAATTTCCTGCGACCTGGTAATCCAGAGCCGCGCTCAGGACGAACCCCGAAAACAGCACGTGCATCTGCCCCATGTCGTCAAAGGCATTGACTTGAATGCTTTGCCCCAGCACTTCTTCCACCGGGAAGCGCTGGTCGTGGGTGCGGGTACACAGGATCTCGCAGCGCCAATGCTGATTGAGTTCCTGCGTGATGGTCACCGAACGGAGGACCGTGTCGGTGAGCGCTACCTGGTTGAGAAGGACCTGCAAATAGTTGGCGGACATCTCGGACCTCCGTGAACTTTTGCGATCTTCAGACATTGCCGGCGGCGAGACTCGCCTGCAAAGCCTGGATGAATTTAAGGTTCGGCCAGCAAGTATAGCAAAGGCGGGTAACGCTCAGGTTAACTTGTGGCGATGAGAAGGAGGGAAGCTGGTACTTTCGATCGATTTACGGGTCCAAATTGCCGCCGCACACTTGGGTTGTGCGCCACCCGATCCTGCAATTTCGACTCCGCGGGAAACGGAGCCGCCGCGCCGCCGGCCTTCGAAGACCGAGTCGCGCGGCAAGTCAGGGAGTCCATCATTACGACATTCTGACGTTTGTCCGGGGCGAGATCGAGCGGCAGAAGCCGGATCCGAGCGGGCTCACTCGGGCCAAATCGTGAAATCGCGGAATGCCAGATGGCGCCGGACAGGGGAGCCTGGGCGAAACCGATTCGATGTTGGAGGCGCGGGTCTTGCAGACGCCTAGAACCGCAATCATATCACTATGCTTCAGCAGCGCCGTGAACGACTTGCGGACCCACCATAAAGCATGTCATGCTCGGACCAATTGTGACTCGGCGGCGCAGGCAATCGATGAGATTCCGGTTTTCGGTTGCAGGCCTGGTCTTCTTGGCCAACAGCCTCGGTGGTCAAGGCTTGCCCGTGACCAGCGAGCTGGTTCGCCGCTCGTGCGGACCCTGTCACCAGGTGGATTCTCAGCAGCGCATGAGCCGAATCTCCTACGTGCGCAAAACGCCGGAGGGTTGGGAAGAGACGATCCAACGCATGGCCCGCCTGCACGGCTTTACCGCTTCCCCTCCAGACGCCCGCAAGATTGAACAATACTTAAGCGCGAGCCACGGGCTGGTGGGCTCCGAATTGGACCGGATCGCTTACTCGCTGGATGGCGGAGACATCCCTGAGCAGGTTCCGAACGATGCCGTCAAGAACGCGTGCACGACATGCCACAGTTACGCAAAGATCGCAGGCCAGCGGCGCACCCGGGAAGAGTGGCTGAACCTGAAGGATTTCCTGCTGGCGCTCTTTCCCACACTGGTTTATCAGCATCGTTTCGAGGACTGGGTGGGTCTGTGCGATCAGGCGCTGCCCTGGCTTGCGGATCAGTTCCCTTTAGACACCCCGGAGTGGCGGCGGGAGAAGGAACGGAAGGCGCCGGAAGAGGGCCGCTGGCTGCTGGCCGGCCATCAGTTGGGAAGGGGCGACTACGTCGGCTCCATCGTGTTTCGCAATGCCGCCGATGGCGGGCTCGAAACCGAAATTTCGCGGGAGTTCGCCGATGCCACCACTTCGTCTACGAAAGGTCAGGGTCTGTGGCTCAGCGCTTTTGCGTGGCGTGGAAGCGGTCGCAGCACAGACGTCGACCGCCAAAGAGAGATCTTCCACTTGTCGCCCGATGGAAGCGCACAACGCGGCCGCTGGTTCCCTTACGAGCATCCCGAACTCGGAGCATCCGAAGTCCGCTACCCCGTCGGCACCTCCCCGCAGATTTCAGGGGTTTTGCCGAACATTCTCCGAAGGGGCGCGCGCGGCGTGACGCTCACCATCTCCGGCGCGAATCTCGGGCCTGCGCTAGGACGTGACGAAATCGACCTGGGCGACGGAGTCGTCGTCGACGGCGTTGGTGAAGCGTCTTCCGACCGCGTTGTCGTTCAGGTGCATGTGGTTCCGGACGCAAAAGTAGGAAAGCGTGGAATTCGCGCAGGTAAGGCTCTCAAGCCGGACGCGCTGGCCCTCTACGACAAGGCAGACTACCTCCGTTTACTTCCGGAAAAATCCCTGGCGCGTCTGGGCGGAGTAAGAGCCGTGAAGAGGTTCATTCAATTCGAAGCGCACGCGTTCAGCAACGGTCCCGACGGAATTCCCGGCACATCCGACGATCTCGATCTCGGTATGGTGAAGGCGTCCTGGTCCATGGAGGATCTTTCCACCTCGCTGAGCAGCCAGAATGCGAGGTATGCCGGCGCGATTGACCAGAACGGTTTGTTTACACCGGCGCAGGAAGGTCCCAACAGCGAAAGACCGCGAAGCACCAACAATGCCGGCGAAGTGTGGGTGAAGGCGACCTACACGCCGGACGGCGCGGCCGCTCCTCTGACTGCGCGCGCCTATGTGCTGGTCAGCGTGCCGGATTACCGCGAATTGATTACGCCTTAGCGGGAGGATGAATGACCCAGTCCCAGAAGATCCCAAGCTTCGTTCCACTCTCCAGTCTTCTTCGGACGAGCCCGGCCCTCCCCAACCTGCCGATGCCGCACGCGCCCGCGTTCGCGCCGATCGTTCATGGAGAGCATACCGGCAAGCCCGGGGTTCAGCTCAATGAGATCCGGCAGTTTCAAATCGGTGAGAAGCACTTCGTGTTCGTTCCCTCGGTAACAGCTATTTTCGGTTTGGATGAGTTCAGCAGGGAAATACTTCAGCTGCTTCGTCCGCCTGATTATCAACCTGCGGCCCCGATAGCACCCGCTCAGACGCCGGCGACGCGGCATGCATCGCTCGCCGAGATCTATCGGGTGTTCGAACCGCGATATAGCCGGTCCGCCGTTGTGGCCGCGATTAAAGAACTCCGGGATATGGGAATTCTTCGCACGGTGGGACTACGGGACGAGGGACTGACCCCGCCGGCGCCCAAGCTGCCTCCAATGCCATTTCCGCAGCGCACGCTGGTACTCAACGTCGCCAACGACTGCAATCTGGGCTGCAGTTACTGCTTTGCCGCCCAAGGGGACTACGGCACGCCCAAGCGCATGATGACCGAGGAAACCGCGCGCCGCAGCGTGGACTTCCTGCTCAGCAATTCCGGTACTCACAAGGACGTTACGATTGTCTTCTTCGGCGGCGAGCCCCTCATGAACCTGAAGCTCATCCGCCGTCTGGTCGACTATGCCAACGAAGCCAGGGTGAAGGCAGGCAAGGAAGTCGAATTCACGATGACCACGAACGCCACGTACTTGACGCCGGAGGTCATCGACTTTTTGAGTGAGAACAGCATTGGTGTCTCGGTCAGCATCGATGGTCCCAAGCAATACCACGACCGGCACCGCACCTATAAGAGCGGTCTCGGATCGTACGACTTCATTCGCCCTCGCGTACTCCAGCTTCTGAGCCGCCACAAGACACGGCACATCGCGGCCAGAGCGACTCTCACTCACGGCGTTACCGCCGTGCAGGAGTGCTTCTGGCATCTCAAAGAGATGGGTTTTCACGAAGTGGGCTTTGCTCCGGTTACATCTGCGGTCCAGGACGAGTTCGCCCTGACACGAGATGAGATGTGGCGGGTGCTGGACGAGTTTCGCCAATTGGCCAACGTGTACGTGCAGGAAGCCCTGCGCAACCGGCACATTGGCTTCTCTAATGTCTCCAATGTTTTGTCGGAGTTGCACGCCGGTGTCGTGAAGGCCTATCCCTGCGGCGCGGGATTGGGACTCCTGGGCGTGGGCGTCGATGGCGACCTGTATCTTTGCCATCGCTTCTCGGAGTCGGAAGAACACCGCATGGGGTCGGTCGAGCGCGGATTGGATGCGGCTAAACAGGAGCAGTTTCTACGGCAAGCGCACCTGAGCCACAAAAGCGGATGCCAAACGTGCTGGGTACGGCACATTTGCTCCGGCGGGTGCCATCATGAAGCCTACACGCGGCATGGCGCGCTGCACGAACCGAACGCTCACTACTGCGAATGGATCCGCACATGGATCGACCTGGGATTGGACTGCTACGCGCGGATCATGGATGCCAATCCCGGCTTCTTCGACAAATTCATCGACAGGCGAGGCGCGTAATGAAACATGTCAAGGCGCTCAACAAGAAGGCGCGGCTGCTGGAGGAACAGAGGAATGTTATCCAGTGTGAGGACGTAGTGGCTTTGCAGGGTTCGCCGCTCGGTTGTTCCCTCATCTTCGATCCGGGCTGGGAGACCGACGCGAGCGGGAACGTGACGGGCCTGTGCCAGCCGGTGGAAGCAGACCTGTACGGTTGCTATGACGACTGTTGGTGGCCGGCACAGGTCCCGGACCAATTGATGAATCATTTGAAGTGGTCGGACTCCTGCGCGTCCGCCGAACGCGACTGGCGCAAACTGGATCTCATTTATCCCGAGGGCGCCTGATGGCCATTCCGAGGCGTCATGCACTTTTCCGGTTGTGCGCCGTCGCGGGTTGTCTCGGCCTGCGAGCGTTGGCGAGTGCGCAAGAACCCGAGCTCTACGTATTGGGAGTTCATCCCCACGGGATCGTGGTGTTCGATGGAACGCGCGGCGAGATTGTCCGAGTGATTCAGACCCGGGGCCGGGCGCCCAAAGAGCTGGTTCCGTCGGTGGACGGAAAGCACGTATATGTCACATCCGAGGGTCGCGCCATGTTGGAAGCCGTAAACCTGGAAACCAACACGACTGATAAGGTCTTCGAGATGGCGCCGCCCGGATATCGATTGACCATCTTCGGTGTCGTCCTCAATCGCCAGGGAGACCGGCTTTTTGTTCACGTCAAACCCGTGCGTCAATTGATCGATCGCTACCAGGTTGAGGCGCCGCAGGTGTGGTCGGTGGACGTGGCCACCGGGAAAACCGCCAAGATCGCGGAGGTCCCTCAGGGCGTCGCGGCGCTGGTTCTCACCGCGGATGAGCGCCGATTGATTGCATGGGGAAGAGATCTCTACTACATCGACATCGCCCAAGGGAGAATCACAAATACCGTTCCGCTGATGAATCCCCGGAACCCCAGGGAAGGAGCCCTCAACACGCTCGCGCTCTTTATTCAATTTGAGCGGAGCGGTGTTTTTAGCCTCCCCTATTACACCAAGGATCCGATCACGGACAAGGACTTGATGGGGCTCGTGAACCTGGATGTGGACTCGGGCAGGGTCGAAACCATCGACCTGGGAGCTCCAGTCCCGCTTTATTCGTCCGTCGTGTCCCCCGATCGGAAGCGCGCCTATGCGGTCATGAACCAACTGATCTCAGTGGATCTGGAACACAAGCGTGTACTGGATAGCGTCGATCTGGACCGAACCAGGTATGTCGCCAACATCAGCCGCGATGGTAAGCGCCTATTCGTATCCGGCGCAGCGCCCTACATTCACGTATACAACACAGACACGTTGAAGTTGATCAAGACGGTAGAGCTGCCGGGCGATCCTGCGGTGACTGGCTTTCGGGCCTTGCCTCAGGCTGCCAGATAAGCCTGCCCTTGCTCACGACCGTCGAGGAATGGCCGGCGTTCAAGGTTGTCATTTGGCAGCCCGAAGTGGCGGCATCGGCTCTTTGCCGTCGAGTACGAACGTAAACAGGCGATTCTCCGGATACGTCCGGCCCAGAAGAGTGACATACTGCTTGCCGTCGAGCATGTACGTGATCGGCGTAACGGGGAGACCGCCAATGCCACCGTCCCAAAGTTTCTCGCCGGTCTCCGCGTTGTACGCAACCGCCCCGTGAAAGACCACGTTGCCGGCAGTAGCCAACGTGCCGCCGCCGCCGAACCCTCCGGAGCCCGTCACGCGCCATCGTTCTTTGCGATTCACGGGGTCCCAGGCGAGAAGAAATCCTCCCGTGGTTTTCGGTTGATTCTCCGCACCGGCGGGCTCCTTCGCGGGCTTCGGCGGAATCGCCGGAGCAGGCCCAGGAGTAAGTTGCCCATCGGCTGTGCGCGGCCCGTTCAAGCCCGTCGCCATGCCGAGGTTTCGATAGCCATAGTGAAAAACGAAATTCGGATCGGGCGTGTACACGCCGCTGCTTTCCTGGCCGGGGATGTAGACGAGGCCATTGATCGGATTGAAGGACATCGGCTGCCAGTTGTGCGCGCCTCCGGGACCCGGCGAGAGCAGCACGGGATCGGTGGTGAAGCGCGCACCCTCGGCTTCAATGGGGCGGCCGTTCTTGTCCAGGCCAGTGGCCCACGTCACGCGCTTGACATACTTGTCGCCCGAGATAAATTCACCGGTGAGCCGGTCGAGAACGTAGAAGAATCCGTTCTTCGGTGCATGCAAGAGAACCTTGCGCTGTTTTCCTTGAATGGTCAGATCGGCCAGGATCATGGGCTGAGTGGACGTATAATCCCAGTCGTCGCCCGGCGTTTCCTGGAAGTACCAAACCATCTTACCGGTGTCCGGCGTCACCGCAACCACGGAACCAAGGAAGAGATTGTCGCCCCCCTGCGGACTACGGATATTCCGGTCCCAGGGACCGCCGTTGCCAACGCCAATGTACAAGATGTCGGCGTCGGGGTCATAGGCCATCGCGTCCCACACGGTGCCGCCGCCGCCCATCTTCCACCACTCGCCGGTCCAGGTTTTAGCGGCCGTCGCCAGTTCCGGATGCTCGAACGGTTTCGACGGATCGCCGGGCACGGTGTAAAAGCGCCACGCCATCTTGCCGGTTTCGGCGTCATACGCGGAGAAGTAACCGCGCACGGCTTGTTCGGCGCCGCTGGTTCCCACGATCACCTTGCCTTTGACGACTCGCACTGCCGACGTCAGGATGGTGCCGGGATTATCGGTGGTCTGCACCTGCCAGAGAAGCTTGCCCGTCTCCTGGTCGAGCGCCGCGAGCCGGCCGTCCAGCAGCCCGACATAAACCTTGCCGCTATAGATCGCGACGCCGCGGTTCACCGGGCCGCAACAGATTTCGGAAATATGCTTGCGCTCAATCTCCGGATCCCAGCGCCACTTCATCTTACCGGTGCGCGCATCGACGGCAAAGAGAACATCCCACGCCAGGCTGCCGTAGAGCACACCATTCGACATCAGGGGCGTGCCTTCGATCCGACCGCCCAAAGGTGATTCGGTCTCCCAGGACCAGGCGAGCCCCAGCCTGCTCACATTGGTCGCGTCAATCTGGTTCAAGGGACTGTAGTGCGTCTCGGCGTAATCACGGCCGTAGGTCAGCCACTCACTGCCGTCCTGGGACGCCCGCCGGAGCGCGTTGTCGTCGACGCGTTTCTCGGCACGGCTCGGTTGTTGGGAGTAACAGACAATGATCACGAACGAAGCTGCCAGCGCTGCGGCGGCAATGCGTCTCCACATCGGGGAAAGTCTCCTTGTGTCCAATCCATCACGATACTGCATTTCCTTCGACACAGGCAGCAGTACATAATGCTCTGAAGACCAGCCCATTTAGGAGAAACCCATGTGGAACCGAGCCGGTAGGGCAGTTGCCGATGCGCGATCGCCTCCAGCTGCGCAGGAGTTGGAACGCGCCTAAATCTCCAGCTTGCCGGTGCTGTCGCCGTGCTGGTCCGCCGGTACGCCCAGCTTGTTGAGCATGGTGAGCAACAGATTCGACATCGGCGTGTGCGGCGCATACTGCATGTGCCGTCCGCCTTTGAGCCGGCCGGACGCGCCGCCGGCCAAAACGATCGGCAGCGGATCGTGATCGTGCTGGTTGCCATTGCTCATGCTGCTGCCGTACAGCACCATGGAGTGATCCAGCAGGCTGCCATCGCCGTCGGGCGTGGATTTCAGCTTGTCGAGAAAATACGCCAGCATCTGCACGTGATAGCGGTTAATCAGTGCGTACTTGTCCATGTTGGCGCGATTATTGGCGTGATGCGACGCGACGTGGAAGCCTTCGCGCACGCCGCTCTGTGAGTACACCGCGCCGCTGGTGTCACGGGCGAACATCAGGGTGGCAACGCGAGTGACGTTGGCGCGGAAAGCCAGCACCTGCATGTCGAACATGATCTTGAAATGTTCGTCGGGCGATTCCGGCACGCCGGTCGGCGAGTCCGGAAGCTTGATGTCGGTGCGCGCCTGTTGCTCGGCCTTCTGGATGCGGCGCTCGATCTCGCGAATATCGTCGAAGTACTCGTTGAGCCGGGTTCGATCGGCCGGAGGCAGATCGCGCTGCAACTTCGCGGCCTCTTCCATCACCGAATCGAGCAGGCTGCGGCTGAGTTGCTTGCGAGCCTGGCGGTCGGCATCGGTGCTTCCGTCGCCGAAGAGCTTTTCGAAGACCACTTGCGGGTTGTTTTCCATCGGCAGCGGCGTCGTGGGCGTCTTCCACGAAATGGTGTTCGAATAAGCGCACGCATAGCCAGAGCCGCAACTCAAGGCGACATCCTCAATAGAGAGTTCCAGCGAGGGAAGCGGTGTGTCCTGACCGAGACGCTCGGCGACAATCTGGTCGATGGTTGGGCCGACGCGGATATTCTCCCTTTCCGGGTGCACGCCGCTGAGGAACACCGCGGCGGAACGAGCGTGATCGGCGCCTGCGTCCGAGCCAGCGCCTCCCGCGGCCGGATGCGCGAGATTGGAGACGACGTTGACGCGATCACGGAACTTCTCGAGCGGCGCCAGGGTTTCGGTGAATGTGAAGCCGGTGCCCTCCGCCTCGGGCGTCCACTTGTACATCGTGGCGCCGTGCGGAACATAGATGCAGCTCAACCGGCTGGCTGGATTCGCGGCCGTGCGAGCCAGAGGCGTTTGCGCAGGCACCATGGAATCGAGCAGCGGCAGAGCCACGCTGACGCCCATGCCGCGCAGAAACGTCCGGCGGGGGAGATGTTTCTTCGCGATGAAACTCACGGTTGTCCTCCCGAAGGTCGAGAACTCTCTTGTTTCATTCTCATCTGAAACGGGGCGCTTTTGACAATGCCCTGGATTAGCGCCGAAAAACGATAGTTTTCGCCGGCAGCCTGTGCATCGATGGCGCGAACCACCGGCATGTCGTAATATTTGAGCGCCCGGCCGACGGCATAGGTCAGCAACTTTTCGGTGGCGGTGCGCACGAAGACATCCGAGCGGGTCATCAATGCGTTTCGTAGGCTGGCGGGACCGTCGAGTTTCGTGCCGTCGACCATCTGCCCGGTGGCATCGATGGGCTGCCCGCTATCGGCGGCGCGCCAGGTCCCGATTAGATCGAAATTGTCCAGCGAGAATCCGATCGGGTCCATAATCTTGTGGCACGCCGAACAGACCGGGTTGTTGCGATGCTCCTCCATACGCGCGCGGAGCGAGGTTGGCTCCTTGGCGCCCTCGTTCTCCTTGAGCGGCGGCACATTGGGCGGAGGTAGAGGCGCGGGCGCGCCCAGGACATTTTCCAGAATCCACTTGCCGCGAGCCACGGGCGACGTGCGATTCGCCACCGACGTCACCAACAGGAAGCTCGACTGCCCGAGCAGACCGCGGCGTGCATCGTCCTGAATCGCGACGCGGCGGAATTGGCTGCCATGAACGCCCTTCATGCCGTAATGAGCCGCTAGTCGCTCATCTACAAACGTGTAGTCTGCGTCGAGCAAGTCCACCACGCTGCGATCCTCTCGCACAATACTTTCGAAAAGCAGTTCCGTTTCGCGGCGGAAGGACTCCCTGAGATTATCGTTGAAATCCATCGACAAAGGCCGCTGGTTCTTGATCTCGCGCAAGTACAACCATTGCCCGGCGAAGTTCGTCGCCAGCGTTTCGGAGCGCGGGTCGGCCAGCATGCGCCGCGTTTCGCGATCGAGCATTTCAGGCTCGTGCAGCTTATTGTGAACGGCTAGATCCAGGAGCTCGTCATCCGGGATGCTGCTCCAGAGGAAAAACGAAAGGCGCGATGCGAGCTCCAGGTCGCTGATGCGATAAATCGCTCCCGTGGCGAGATTCTCCGGTTGGCGCTCGAAGCGGAAGGCGAATCGCGGATCGATGAGAACGCGCGCGAGAGCCTGCTGGATGCCTGCGTCAAAATCGGATTCATGCCGGCCGGTCCGATAAAATCCCAGCAGCGTATTGAGATCTACTTCGGAAACCGGTTGGCGATAAGCGCGCCGGGCCAGAGTCGAAAGAATATTCTTCGCGCAAGCCACTTCTTCCTCTTCGGAGGACGTGGCCGGGCGGCAAACAAAAATTCTGCGCCGGCTCGGAGTATCACCCGGTCCGGTAGCATTGAACGGCCCGGTGATCGCCACGCTCTGGATGGCCGAATTGTTGGGGAAAATCTGCCAGATGTCATCGGCGCCGGGCGGACTCCTCCGGATGTAGGCCACGCCTAGATCCTGCGGTCCGGCTTTCACCGGAATTCGCAGATCGATCGTTGGCGCCGCTTTCGCCACTTTGATGCGTTCCCCGTTCAGCGTGACTTCGATCTCTTCGTCCAGAAAACCGGGGGAACCCAATCCGATGTTGGCCGCCTTGGCATGAATCTTGATCGCGTACTCCGCGTCGAGCGGGAAAACGTTGTGAACCAGGATGCCGCCGCGCGTACCAAGCGGCAGACCTTCGATGTGACCACTTTGAGCCAGATCGGAAGGAACTCGATACGTGACCGTGGAGGGAGTCGTGCTGGGATCTCCCACCGCCAACCGGCTCAATTTGGTGGCTGCGGCGACGTAACGCTCCAGGAGCGCAGGCGAAATGGCCAAGGCGTCAGCAATGTTGTCGAAGCCTTCGCTCGAGTCGTCGGCCGGTAACAGCGTCGTGGGATCGATTTCCAGATCGAGCAAATCGCGAATGGAATTGGCGTATTCGGTGCGATTCAGGCGGTGCACGCCGGGGGAGCCCGGATTCGGCTTGGCTGCCGCGGCACGATCCAGAGCCGTCTCTAACTTCGCCGCGAAACCGTCCAGCGTTGGGCGATCCGGCCGCGGCATTCCGCTCGGCGGCATCATGCCAGCGCGGATCTTTCGCACGACTTTCTCCCAGACTTCCGGATTTTCACCCGGGCGAGCCAGATCCAGCTTGTCGATCGCGAAGCCGCCCGATTTGGTCTTCTCGTTATGGCAGACGAGGCAATAGCGGTCGAGCAGCGCGCGATCCTGGGCGTGCGCGAGCCCGCCGATCCCCATCAGCCCGATTGCGACGAGCGCCTTCATTGCGCCGTGAGCTTTTGGATGAGAGCCATTGTGCTCGGTTTCTTTACCGGAGGGTTGGTGGCGAGGAAAACGCCCTCTGCCCAGACCAACGGAGTGCGCCCCTGCTTGTCCTTCATATTCAGCGAAGCACCCTTCTTCACGAGAAGCTCCAAGATGTCATCCGATCCGCGATTCGCCGCACCAATCACGGCCGTGATGCCCATCGAATTCACGGCGTTCACGTCGGCGC
>Ga0335071_10006920_pt1 | contig 11705 bp, 9 predicted proteins | sample Lox_Sample_15_FD_206724 | JGI IMG/M metagenome (GOLD analysis project Ga0335071, IMG submission 206724) | Soil microbial communities from Loxahatchee National Wildlife Refuge, Florida, United States - Lox_Sample_1.5 | ecosystem: Environmental > Terrestrial > Soil > Wetlands | place: USA: Florida...
CTTCGCCCTTGGTGTAGACAGGGAACCAGTAGTGGCCGTCGACCTGCTGGCGCCAGGTCATGAAGGGGGGGTGAAGATCTTCCTCTCCCTTCTTTGTATCGTCGGGAACCATGCGGCCGTTGGTGACGACGATCTGCAGGTCATTGGCGTCAACCCAGATCCGGCCATCGAGGTAACGCTTTTTCTTTTCGATCACCTTGGGACTGACATCGAAGACATAGCAATCGAGGTCGTCGACCTTCTGGCGGCCCACGTATTTGATGTTGTAGAGGCCCACATCCTGGCTGGTGAGGACAAAAGGATAGCCGTGCTGGATGTCCTGCAGGTCGGACTCCGACATCATGACGCCTCCCTGCTCCAGAGTGCTCGGCGGGGCGTCGACAACTCTCTCCATACGCGCGCCATCGGGATTGAAGATCACGTCATCGACCTCGTACCACTCGCCTGTCACCTTGCGCGAGTCGTCCTCATCGAGCGTCTGGACGCGGGCGACTCGGCGGTAGGTGTAATGACCGAGCGCCTGCTGAAACTGCGTCTCCTTGGCGGCGAACTTCTGAATGATCTCGTCGGGCGGGGTGGAAGGCGCTGTGAGATCCATGGGACCGAATCCGGAATCGAGAGCCATCGGCGTAAAGGAGCTCTTGTCCTGAGAGCGGGCTGTCGTGGGAAAGAGAGTGGCGGCCAGAAGCAGGGCCATAATTGAGCCGCGGATGAGCACTTTTAGACGATCTCCTTTCGCGGAGCTGATACTCCAGCCAGCTTGGAGCGGAGTTGCCTGGCCGGTTCTCCCCTGGAGTTTAGACGCGCACGCGCAAGCTTGGCTGCAATCACACTTCGGGTGCCCGTTCTGCCAGGGTGGGGTCAGCGGGAACGGGTGCGGAGGAAAGTTGACGAAGGATCGTTCTTCCAATTCACCACCCGGCCGTTTTGAAAGTAGACCTCGGATTTCCCGTAGCCGAAAGTGTCTTCGGACAAAAACGTGGGCGTGCCCTCGACTGCGATCACCTCGCTCTTGGTTGAGCCGATCCAAAACGCATCCAGATCGGGGTCGACCCGCGGGCTGGGCCAGAGTTTGACCCGCAGCGGTGAGCGGGCAGGGTCGATCCTCCATCCCACCAGGGAGCCGTTGCTGAAATCGAGCTCCGAGTAGCCGTAGATCAGCTTGTCTTCGGTCTCTGAAGTGGGGGTTCCGAGCGTTTCGATGACTTCGCCTCTGGTGGACCCGGCCGTGATGTACGGCAGCACGCGAATCTTCGCGGGAGATCCCGGCGCCGCACCGGGCTTCCGGCCAGCGGGTTTGCTCGCCGCCGGCTCTCTCGCCGTCGATCTCGCTTCATTCCCCCCGGCTTCGGCCGCCGGAGGATCGTGGGCAACCTCACTTTGAGGTTCGTTCCGATGTCTTCCCAAAAGTCCTGGGAGGCTGTCGAGCATTGTCTGCCAACGACCGATCACACGAACCTTGTACTCCCGGTACATTGGGCCCACCATCGGATTCGAAGACACCATGGTATCGAGAGGTTGAACAAAGAACCATCCCAAAAGCCATAGGAGGCCCAAAAGAAACGCCGAAATCACAAGCGCCTGCGCCCAAGGACGACGGCTGCGTCCTGGCTGGTCTGAGGAAGAAGACCGATAGGCTTGCACCCGAGAACGACCGCGTCCCGGCTGGTTTGACGAAAGAAACCGGTAAGCCTGGTTGATGGCCTGCAGCTTCTCCTGGGCGGTCCCTCGCAATTTTTCATCGCCGGAAAAACGGTCAGGGTGCCAAACCTTGACGAGAAGCTTATAGGCAGACTTGATCTCGCCAAAGGTAGCGCTGGATTCCAGCCCCAAGGTTTGAAGCGCGGAGCAGCGGGCGCACTTTGCGCCAGCAACGTCTGTTGTTTCGCCACAAGAGCAGAGTTCCATGGCTTGAGCAGATATTTCCTGATGATCTGATTATAGGAATTTCCCATCAAAACCCGCAGTTAAATCTGCGATAGGAGCAATGCCGGGGCGCGTTACGATCGTTACTTCCGTAAAATTGAATGGGATGGCTTTTTCAGAGCAATACGATGTGGCCGTGGTGGGCGCGGGCCATGCCGGATGCGAGGCGGCGATGGCGGCGGCGCGCATGGGGCTGAAAACCGCCCTGATCACCATGAACCTTGACCTGATTGCGCAGATGAGCTGCAATCCGGCCGTGGGCGGCGTGGCCAAGGGCCATCTGGTGCGCGAAGTCGATGCCCTGGGCGGCATTATGGGCGAAGTAACCGACGCCGTGGGCATTCAGTTCCGGCTGCTGAACGCCTCGCGCGGGCCGGCGGTCTGGAGTCCGCGGGCGCAGTGCGACAAGCAGCTCTACCGCGCGAAGATGCGCCAGGTGCTGGAATCGCAGCCGGGGCTGCACATCCGGCAGGCGGAAGTCGTCGATCTGGTGTTCGAAAACAGGGAACAGGGATCAGGGGTCAGGGATCAGGAAGGCAAGGGTCCAGGGACTAGGGACGTATGGACTAAGGGACTGAGGGAGATAGCGGGTGCCCCTGGTCCCTCGCTTCTGGGTGCCGGGGAGACCACTCAAGCGGAAGAGTCTGGCCAAATGCCTCTTCCCGAGCGGCCGCATCGGCGCGTGATCGGGCTGAAGCTGCGAGATGGGCGCGTGCTGATGGCTGGGGCCACGATCATCACAACCGGCACATTTCTGAATGGGCTGATCCACATCGGCGAGGAGCGCTACCCGTCCGGGCGCAGCGGCGAGCCGGCCAGCGTGCTGCTGGGCGAGGCCCTGCGGGCTTCGGGTTTGCGGATTTGCAGGCTCAAAACAGGGACCCCGCCGCGGCTCGATGGCCGGACGATCCGCTGGGATGCCTTCGAGGAGCAGCCCGGAGACGCCGACCCCACCCCCTTCAGCTTTCGCACCCGGCAGATTGTGCAGCCGCAGGTGAGCTGCCACATCGCCTTCACCACGCCGGAGACGCTGCGTGTCATCCGCGAGAACGTCCACCGGTCGGCGATGTACTCGGGGCGCATCGAGGGTATCGGTCCGCGCTATTGCCCTTCGATCGAGGACAAGATCGTCAAATTCCCGGATAAAGCCCAGCACCAGTTCTTCCTTGAGCCGGAGGGGCTCAACACGCACGAGGTCTACGTCAACGGTATGTCCACCTCGCTGCCTATGGAGGTGCAGTGGCAGATTGTGCATTCCATTCCTGGCTTGGATCAGGCGGAAATGCTGCGTCCCGGATACGCCATCGAATACGACAGCGTGGACGCAACGGAACTGGACCGCACGCTCAAGGTGAAGTGCATGGAGGGACTGTACCTGGCGGGGCAGATCAACGGAACGAGCGGATACGAGGAGGCGGCCTGCCAGGGGATCATGGCCGGCATTAACGCGGCTCTGTGGTTAAAGGGCCAGCCGCCGTTCACGCTCGACCGGAGCGAAGGATACACCGGGATTCTGATTGACGACCTCATCTCGAAGGGGACCAACGAGCCCTACCGCATGTTCACTTCGCGGGCCGAATTCCGGCTGCACCTGCGCATCGACAACGCCGACCGGCGGCTGACGCCGTATGGGCGGCGGCTGGGCCTGGTCGACGACGAGGCCTGGGCTGCTTACGAGCAGAAGCAGGCCCGGATGAAGGCGCTGGAAGAGCTGCTGACTCGCGGGAAAACCGACGCGCAGCGGCTCGAGCGGGCAGGCCTGGGCGGGTTGACCGGAACCGCGGGGCTCACCTGGGCGCAATTGTTGAAGCGGCCTGAGGTGGGGATTGAGCAGTTGTTGAACGCACTCGATGATCGGCTCGGGGAAGATCCTTCGTTGGTTCCGTTCGCCCGGCTGATTCAGGATCGTGGTCTCCCACCCATGGTCTCCGCTGATGCGAAGTCCATGGATGGGGCACCCCAGAAAAGTGGCGCATCCCGCGCGAATTCAACCAGCGATGCGATTGCCCGAAGCGCTGCGCACAACGAGGCCCGCGCCGTCGAAACCGAGATCAAATTCGCCGGCTACCTGGATCAGCAGAGGAAGGCAATCGAGAAGCTGAAGGCGGCTGAAGCTGTCGCTATTCCCGAGTGGATCGACTACGGGGCGATCAGCGGGCTCTCGCGCGAGATGCGGGAGAAACTGGAGCGGGTGCGCCCGGCGACGATCGGCCAGGCGGGCCGAATCCCCGGCGTAACACCGGCGGCGTTGAGCCTGGTGCACGTGTCGATACGGGTGCAGGGGGGACGGCGGACCGGGGTGCACAACGAGCTTTCAAAAACGGGCTCATAGAACGTGCAGTTTCCCAGATCCCAGAGTCGGAACCTGGGGGCACCCGCCGTTGGCTCTGGAACAATTCTTCCCGGATCTATTGCGCGCCCTTGTCGCCCTTGCCGAAGAGCGGGATGTGGAAGGGCGTCTCGGCGGTGTTCTGCTTCTTGCCCTTTCCGGCGGGATCTTCCCGCAACGTGGTGCGCTGGGAGTTGATGCACAACCATCCTCCCCGGACCCGTTGGAAGACATGGGTGAAAACGCCTTTCTCATCCATCTCGGCGGAGTTCACCTTGTGGCGCAGCGTGTAGGTGCCGTTGGCTACGGCAATGTCGCCGAGCATGCGGACGGTGATGACCTTCTGGCTGAGGGAAAGTGTCTTGTCTTCGCCGGTAATCACCTCAGCGAGCTGCTGGTTACGGGTGGTTACGTCGCCGCTGGCCGAGACATCGACAAATAGCGGCGAGAGAACCAGCTCCAGTGCGTATTGATCGCGGCGGTTGACGGAATCTGCCCACTTGTCTTCAATCTTCTGAAATTGGGCCACTTCCGTGTCGTCCGTGGTGGTCGCCGTGGACTGGGGCACAGCGGCAGGCGCGGCGACGGTTCCATCGCCAGCCGGAGCCTGAGAAATCGCGGTGCAGCAGGAGAGGACAAGAAGAAGAACTGCAATACCGACACAAAAGCGAGCCATATCGAGGTTTTGACACTCCCATCTCAGAAGATGATTCCAGAGTCAACAGTTTCCGTGCTCTATTAGAACTCGTCTTCAACCGAATGAGCACAAACAGCTCGAGGGGCCTCGAAAGAAAACGCCGGATGGCGGCAAGTGGTTTTTTCCGTACAGCGACTGTGGAACCGCTCTATCAAAATCATAGCTCGTGCACAGGGGGATAGACGAATCAGGAGCGGGAACTGAAGCGGCGGCCAAGGGCCTTCAGATCACAGCCTGCAATTGGAGAGGCTGGCGGATCGTGAGCAGGGACTCCTCGATCGAAATCAGGCCGTCTTTGCGGAACTGTCCGAGGGTTCTCGTGACCGTCTCGCGGGTGGTGCAAGTCATCGAAGCCATCTCTTCATGGGTCAGCAGTAGCGGGAAGCGGAACTCGCCGTCAGGCAGGTGTTCGCCAATCTGATGGGCGAGTTCGAGCAGAAGGCGCCCGAGGCGTCCCGCAACAGTCTCGGAAAGTGAGATCCGGCAGGCGTCCTGAAGCGCAAACCGGTACTCCTGGCAGATGCACTGCACGGCCCGCATCTGGGCCTCTTTGTGGCTGCGCAGAAAGGTCAGGAAGCGTTCACGCTCCACCGGACGCAACTGGGCGGCTGTCAGAGATTGGGCGGAGACCTCGTAAACGGCGTGCGATAGAACGGCGTAAAGGCCGAGCATCGACCCTGGGCCAGCCACGCGAACGATCATCTGGCGATCTTCCGAGCGTCCCGATGTGAGCTTGATATAGCCGCTGCAGATCAGATACAGGCAGCGCGCGTCATCGCCCTGGGTGAAAAGCGAGGCCTGGCCGGGGAGAGAAATTGTACTGGTGGCTAATTCCAGGTCGGCAAGAACAGCGCTGCCCAGCGAGCAGAACCAACCCGGCCGCCGATTGGAGCAGGAGACGCAACCTGCTGGCGCACTCCGATCCGGGAACTTCTGCCGCGTTCGCGTCGCCATCACTTCCTGTGCTTCGGTCATCGTAGTGCCTTGTCGAAAGATGCCCCGCAGCCTTGCCCCTGCGATTCGCAAACCCCTCGCAAAACTCCCTGGATTCTAAGGTTGATTCTGGTCCTAGTTTGGGGCTTAAAAACAATTTTGGATGTGATGAAGCTCACATGAGGCAAGCATTTAGATCACACGGACGGGCCACCTGGGCCGTGGGGGGCGTAATGTACATGAGTTGTCGCGCCCAACCTCCTTAACCAACCCTCTGAACCCAGGACAAGCGCTGCTTGGGACTGTCGAACCAGGCCTCCACCGAAGATGATAGGCTGGCTTTTCAGGCAAAAAGAGGTACTTTTCTTCATGCACTCGAACCATGGCAATCACAATCATGGCAATCACCCCGACGGAAATCATTCAAACGGCAACCACGGCAATCATTCCCGTCATTTCAATCTCATAGCCGCGGCCCGTGCGGCGATGATCGAGCACGGCTTCGAGCCCGACTACCCGCCCGGAACCGATACCGAACTGGCAGCAATCGCAGCGCAGCAGGATGGGCGCCTCGATCCCGACATGAAGGACTTGCGCGGGCTGCTCTGGTCGTCGATCGATAACGATACCTCGAAGGATCTCGACCAGATTGAATGGGCCGAGCAGCTCCCCGACGGGCGCATTCGCGTGCTGGTGGGAGTGGCCGACGTGGATGCGCGTGTTCACCCTGGAAGCGTCATTGATGGTCACGCTCAGGTTGAAACCACTTCGGTCTACACGGGCGTGAAGGTCTTTCCCATGCTGCCGACGGAGCTTTCCGAGGGCTTGACCTCGCTGAACGAAAACGAGGACCGCGCGGCGGTGGTGATCGAGTATGCCGTAGATGCCGCCGGAGAAACGAGCGGCGAGCACGTTTACCGTGCGCTGGTGCGCAACCATGCGCAACTGGCCTACAATGCCGTGGGCACGTGGCTCGACGGCAAAGGGCCGGCCCCGGCCAAAGTGGCTGCCAGCGCCGAGCTGGCTGCGCAACTCCGCCTGCAGGACGCGGCCGCCCAGCGCATGAGCGGCGCGCGCTTCCAGCACGGAGCTCTCGACCTTGAAACCATCGAGACGCGTCCCGTGCTGCTTGCCGATGAGATCGTCGATATTGCGCACCTTGAAAAAAATCGCGCTACTTCGCTGATTGAAGAGTTCATGGTGGCGGCCAACGGCGTAATCGCGCGCACGCTGGAGCAGGCCGGCGTGGCCTCGATCCGCCGCATTGTGCGCACCCCCAAGCGCTGGGAGCGGATTGTGGCTCTTGCGGCAGGACTGGGCACGCAACTGCCAGCCGATCCGGATTCCAAGGCTCTGAACGATTTTCTGCTGGTTCAGAAAAGAAAGGATCCCGATCACTTTCCCGATCTTTCGCTGGCGGTGGTCAAGCTGATGGGGCCTGGCGAGTATGTGCTGGTGAGGCCCAATGAGGTTTCCCCGGGGCATTTCGGCCTGGCCGTGCAGGACTACACTCACTCGACGGCGCCCAACCGCCGCTTTCCCGACGTGGTGACGCAGCGGCTCTTGAAGGCATTGCTCGCTCGCTGTTCGCAACCGTATTCACCGGGTCAGCTTGAGTCCATTGCCGCGCGCTGCACGGAGATGGAAGACGCGGCACGCAAGGTGGAGCGCGAGATGCAGAAGCGCATCGCCGCCGTGGTGCTCCAGAAGCATATCGGCCAGTGCTATCGCGCCATCGTCACCGGCGTGAACAACTACGGAACGTTTGTGCGCACGCTCGATCCGCATGTTGAGGGCAAGCTGGTGCGCGGCGGCAAGGGTCTGGACGTGGGCGACCGACTGACGGTCAGGCTGGTGAGCACCGATCCCGAGAGGGGCTTCATCGACTTCGAGGCGTGAGCGCCCGGATTTTCGCTGACTTCATCAAGCTCGACGAGCGGATGCGTTCGCGCGAATGAAGCTTCGGCGGCTTCCAGGCCGTGGTCCGCGCGGTCCGCGGCCACAATTGTTTACACTTTTCAGCAGGAGAAAGCCCCAACCAATGCCTCATCCCGTCATCAAGTTCGGCACCGACGGCTGGCGCGGTGTGATCGCCGACGACTTTACGTTCCCCAATGTGCGCATCGCCGCCGAGGCTATCGCCTGCTACGTGCACTCGAAAGAAGACCCCGCCAAAGGCATCTCGATCGCCTACGATACGCGCTTCGGCTCAAAGGCTTTTGCGCGCACGTGCGCTGAAGTTATGGCCGCGACGGGCATCGCCGTGGAGCTGGCCTCGGCAGTTACGCCCACGCCCGCACTCAGCTACGCGGTGCGCAAGCGCAACCGCGCCGGCGGCATCGTGATCACCTCGTCGCACAACCCGGCGCAGTGGAACGGCGTGAAGTACAAGGGCTGGTACGGCGGCTCGGGCAAGCCCAGCATGATGGCGGCTATCGAATCGTACCTGGGCCAGCCTGTGCCAAGGGCCGCGCAACCGGCCGCGATTACCGAGGTGGATTTTCTGCCCGACTATCTCGCTGCCATCGAGAGCTTTGCCGATCTCAACATAATCGCGAAGTCGGGGATGAAGTTCTGCATCGACTCGATGTACGGCGCAGGCGGAACGATACTTTCGAAAATTTTCCAGCGAATCGGCGTCGATCACGCGCAAATCCGCGCAAATGCCGATCCGCTCTTTCCGGGGATCAATCCGGAGCCCATCGAACCGCACATCAGAGCCTTAGGCGAGGCAGTGGTGGCGAATCACTGCCACGCAGGCTTCTGTACAGACGGTGACGCCGATCGCATCGGCGCCACGGATGAGCACGGCAATTTCGTGGATCCGCACAAGATTTACTCGGTGCTGCTGAAGTGGGTTTTAGAGCGCAAGCGTTGGCCGGGAGCGGTCACGCGCGCCTTCAACACAACCAAGATGCTCGACCGCATTTGCGCGAAATACGGACGCGAGCTGATCGAGCACGGCATCGGCTTCAAATTTATCTGCGACCTGATGCTGGAGCGCGAGATTCTAATGGGCGGCGAGGAGTCGGGCGGCATCGGCTTCCAGCGCCACCTGCCGGAGCGCGACGGGCTGCTGAACTCGCTGCTGCTGGCGAATGCCATGGCCGAGGAGGGCAAAACGCTCGGCCAGCTCGTAGCCGATTTGCAGGCCGAGTTCGGCGAACACCAGTACGGGCGGATCGACCTGCACATTCCCGACGAGCTGAAGAACGCGGCCATTGCAAGGGCGAGATCGCTGAAACCCGGAGACCCGGTCTTCGCGGGAATGCCCGTGCTGCGCATCGAGACGCTCGACGGCGTGAAGCTCTATCTCGACAATCCCGAGGCAAAAACGAGACCGAACGCCGCCGAAACGTGGCTCTTGCTAAGAGCGAGCGGTACCGAGCCGCTGCTGCGAATTTACACGGAGAGCTGCTCGAAGGAGTCGGTGACAAGGTTGCTTGAGTCGGCAAGGGGATTTGCGATGGGTGCATGAGCTCTACGAAGACCGGCAAGAGAGATTGCTAGGGAGCAATGCTTATTGCCAGCTCGTTGAGGTCCCTGAGCTTCGAGAGAAAATCGAGGAAGGCATCGTCCACAGCGAAGCGTTGATCGATGGTGAACTCACCTGCATCGTCCTTCAACTGCAGCGCCCAAAAGGTGCCCCCTCTTCCTTGGTTTTCAGTGCGCCAACCTTCGATTTCGCTGAGCCTCACGGAATTCTCTTCGGAAGCGTAACGAACCGAAATCTCGGTTTCGCTGAGAGTAAGGCGGGAGAGTAGAGCCCAACGCCACAAATAGATTGACGGCAGGCAAAGCGGGATCGCAATGATAAGTGCCCCCCATCCAAACTTCAGTAGAAAAAAGCCTCCCGCGCCGATCGAGAAAAGCCCCATTACGCAGTAAACAATCTTCACGAACCGGCTCATTTGATAGACATGTGGTTCCATCGTAAATCTCCCCGCTCTTGCCTACTCCGCAGCCCCCATCTCCACCGCATCGCACCCCACCCGCCGGAACCAGGCCGCTTTCAGCGCGCCGGGGTGAACTTCGAAGCACACTGTGTCGCCCGGTCTTGCGTCTCGATAGACGCCGTAGGGCACACTGACTTTGTTTGCGTCTTCGAAGGGGCCCCAGGGACCGAAGTCCAGGTAATAAGTTGTCGATCTTCCACTCACGTAATGCTTGCGGACAACCTGCGCGGCGTAATCCGTGGATTTTGCATGATCGGGAAGCGTGTCGCAGGCCGCGATAAGGCCGAAGCTGTAAAAGACGGCGCTTAAGATTACAAGCACATGGAAGCCCTGCATGCGCGGCCCCTTGCGGCCGAAAACATAAAAGCAAAACAGAAATGCCAGCGCGGCCACAACGATCTTTGGCAGCAGCGGTTGCCAGGAAACGAAATCTGTCCGCATGCCGATAAGAAACAGCCCGATTCCAGAGGCGAGGAGAGCAATGCTGAGCTCGTTGCGCGGATCGCGTTTCGACTTGCCCACCGCATAGAGCAGCGGCTCGCGGTTCAGCAGGTAGAGGGCTGCCGCTGGGACTATCGCCAGAACAACCACCGCCGGCAGTTCCCAGCCGGTATCAGGGATCAACGCGGCGATGGCGGCGGCAATCGCCACCACCCAGAGTGCGATGTTCCACTGCTTGGCTTGCTTGAGCGCCTGCAGCCGCTCTTCGGGCGTCGCCCCGAGTTCCTGGTTCTGCTCGATCTGATCAAGCAGCGCCTTGCGGTCACGCTCGTCGAGATCCGTCAGTTGCTGCAACCATGCGCGCAGATCGTCGCAGTCGAACCACTTCTGAATGGTTAGAGAGCCGCGGCCTTCTTTCAACTGGAGCTTCCAGAACGATCCATTGCGCGTGGAGATGGTGCGAAAGCCCTCGACTTCGCTCAGATCGGCGGATTGCTCGCGAGATGCGCCGCGCACTTCGATGCGCGTTCCGTCCATCACCAGGCGCGAGCGCAGCGCAAGCACCAACAGATAGGCACCGATCGCTGCGAAGGGAATCATCAAAAGCGGCGGTCCTGCGTGCGCCGCGAAAACGAACGTGGCGATGAATCCTATAAACAGGCCCAGCAGTATATAGAGTGCCCTCTGCCAGCCCCGCATCCGGTACTCGCGCCGGCCCGTAGCGATCTCTTGCATTGCGGTCTCCCCCCGTCCCCGCCTTTCTATCACAGTTCCGGGAGGATTCCAATGAAAGTGCGCACGGATCGTTCAGAGGGGTTGGTTTTGGGCCTTCCCGCCCTTTTCACAAAAAAGCGCGAAAAGGACGGGGCACGGGGCAAAAAGTGCTGCGAGCGCGTCACCTGATCCGCATCAAGTGATAGTTCTTTTTCCCTGCGCGCAGCAAAATCGCCTCCGGCCATTTCAGGTCGTCCGTGGTGATCTGTTTTGAGGCCTGGCTCTGCCGCTCATTGTTCACATAAACGCCGCCGCCTTCGATCAGTTTTCGCGCCGCGCCCTTGCTCTCCGCCAGCTTTGTGCGAACGATCGCATCCACAAGGCCGATTCCGGCTTCCAGGTCGGTTTGTGGAATCTCGGTGACCGGAACCTCACGGGCTAGTAAATCGATCGTTTCGCGAGTTGGAATCTCGTCGGAGGCCGAAAACAAGATTCTGCTGGCTGCCTCTACGCTGGCGACTGTGGCGGAGCCATGCACGAGAGCGGTGCATTCGGCGGCCAATACGCGCTGGGCCTCGCGAGCCTCCGGCCGGCGCACGGTTTCGCTTTCAAGCGATTCGATGCGCTCGCGGTCCAGGAAAGTCAAGAGCTTGAGGTAGCGGCCTGCGTCCGCATCCGCCGTCTGCAACCAGTATTGGTACATCTGGTA
>Ga0335071_10006921_pt1 | contig 11704 bp, 9 predicted proteins | sample Lox_Sample_15_FD_206724 | JGI IMG/M metagenome (GOLD analysis project Ga0335071, IMG submission 206724) | Soil microbial communities from Loxahatchee National Wildlife Refuge, Florida, United States - Lox_Sample_1.5 | ecosystem: Environmental > Terrestrial > Soil > Wetlands | place: USA: Florida...
CGTCGTCGTGAAATCACCCGAGGCGTTCAGGGCCAGAGAAGACCATAACGAATCGCGGCCAAAAAACCAGGCAAATCCGGGCCGCTGGCCCAACCCCGAAGTTCGATAGCCAGCGATCAAACCCGCGCCCAGGTCAGGATTCTTGACCAGTCCTTGTATCGTGCTGATGCGCGACCAGTCATACGCCTGCTGCAGGTCAGGATCGGGAAGTTCCGCATTCACCGTCTGACCGAGATAGTCGCGATAATATTCCGCCGATTCCCGCAGTAGTGGTTCGTACGACGTCGCAAGCTTCTGATAAGTCTTGGCCGCATCCTCTCTGCCATGAGTGGACCCGGCCAATACCACAACTCGTCTATCTCTTCCTTTGGCGATGCTTCCCAGTCGGAGCGACGATTCCGCCGCGGTCGAATAGTTCGTCTCATATTCTTGCCGCAAATTCGTGGCGGTCGGCGAGCCGATCATGCCCGCAAATCTTCGGCTCTCTTCACCAAACAGAAATCCGCGACTATCGGCAAAGGCTTCCAAATAGGTTCCCCCAATGGCGGCCGGCCACATCAACTGGAAGTCGCGGATGAACGCCACTTCGATGTCCAGCGGCTGCTCGGTATCCACGTCTATCAGGATCACCGCACCACTTTCTTTCGCAGGTACGAAGAAAGTTTCGCGAACCTGGAACGTGTCGTCGGCGTAAAGAATCGAAGTTGACTCAGGTTTCACTTCGATGGAACGCGCCAGCGCCTCTCCTGGAATGTCCCGTCCAGCCTCATGAAAGACCAAGTGCAGATCGCGCAGCAGCTTAAGCGGGTAAACCCAAGCTTCCATTTTTCCGTCCTCGTGTCCCAGAAGCGCGGCTTGTTGTCCGGTCGCAGACAAGAATTCCCAAGGCCGCAGAGCGCGTGTCAGCTGGAGTGAGGGCGATTCCGGCGGGGATTGTTCCCACGTAGTTGCGGGAAGAAACAGCAACAACATCAAAGCGCTACAGCAGGGAACAATCTTCCACACGTTTGCCTCCCAATGGATCGTCACTGGGTGTCTTTAGTTACGCGGACACCACCGGGTTTCTGAGGATACCCAGCCCTTCAATCTCGATTTCCACCACGTCTCCCGCTTTCAGGAAGATCGGCGGGTTTCGAAACACGCCGACGCCTTCCGGAGTTCCTGTGGCAATGACATCCCCAGGCTCCAAAGTGATACTCGCGGAGATGTGTGCGATTAGTTGGGGAACCTTGAAAATCATCTTCGAAGTGTTCGAGTCCTGCAGGGTTTCTCCGTTAACGCGTGCCCGGATGAATAGCGCATGGGGGTCTGGAATCTCGTCTCTGGTTGTTAGATAGGGCCCGGTAGGGCAGAAGGTGTCGCAGGATTTCCCGCGGACCCACTGCTTGTCCGCGAACTGCCACGAGCGCGCCGATACGTCGTTCAACGGCATATAACCCGCAACGTAACTCAACGCATTCTCTTCGGAAATGCCCTTGCCGCGTCTTCCAATCACCACGCCCAGTTCCGCCTCGTAATCCACTTGAGGATCCCCAACCGGGATCACAATCGAATCTTCCGCGGCGGCGATGCTGCTCGTGAACTTGGCGAAAATCATGGGCGATTTCGGGGCCTCTTTGGCACCGGACTCAATTTGGTGATCTCGATAGTTCAAACCGATCGCGATGATCTTGCCAGGTTTGGGAACGGGCGGCAGCAGGCGAATTCCGCTCATGGCCGCCACGCTTCCTTGCGGCGCGTCGGCGATCAGCCTCTGTGCCTCGCTGGCGGCGCTTTCGCCCGCGGTGAGAAAGGAGATCATGTCTGCAAAGGCGTCCGCGGGAATTCCCAGATTGCGGGCCGCAGTCCTCAGGTCGATCAAGCCTTTGTCCGTGACTGCTCCCAGGCGCACCACGCCACTCGTTCCCGCAAAACTTGCAAGACGCATCCTGTTCTCCTGTCCAGAGTTGAAATCCGATGAGAGATGCCCGACCCGCTATTCTGCCACCAGCAACCCTCAGAGTCACCGGATTATCTGGCTGTAACAAAGGCATGCGACTCTGGGATTGCGACCACTTCCTCCGGCCCCAGCCCCGAGTTATTCTATGGGGGCGCGGACAATGAGACTTGTTCGCCCTTCTGCCCAGCGCTGCAAGGAAAACGACTGAACCTAGCCAATAGTAGCGAGGAGGATTCCGTGTCAACGGATCAGGAAAAACTCATTGTTGTTACGGGAGCGGGCGGATTTATCGGCGGGCATCTGGTCGCAGCATTTCGCGCGCGTGGGCATAAAGCGATTCGCGCGGTCGACATCAAGCCGCTTGAGACCTGGTATCAGCGTTTCAACGATGTCGAGAATCTATCGCTGGACCTGAATTCCAGCGAAAACTGCGAAACAGCCACTCGTGGCGCCCACAGCATTTATAACCTGGCCGCCAACATGGGTGGCATGGGCTTCATCGAGAAGAACAAAGCCCTGTGTATGCTTTCTGTCCTGATCAATACGCACATGCTTCAAGCGGCGCGCAAGTTTGCGGTTCCGCGCTTCTTTTATTCCTCCTCTGCCTGCGTCTACGCCGCGGACAAACAGAAGACCTTCGAAGCTCCTTCTCTGAAAGAGGAAGATGCGTATCCCGCGATGCCGGAAGACGGTTACGGATGGGAAAAGCTTTTTTCCGAACGCATGTGCCGCCATTTCCGCGAGGATTTTGGCTTGCGCACTCGCATGGCTCGTTTCCACAATGTTTACGGGCCCTGGGGAACCTGGTTTGGCGGACGCGAGAAAGCTCCCGCAGCCATTTGCCGCAAGGTCATCGAAGCGAAGATCAGCGGCAAGCACGAAATCGAGATTTGGGGCAGCGGCGAGCAGACCCGCAGCTTCATGTATATCGACGATTGCCTGAAAGGCATTGACCTGATCATGGAGTCAGACATTCTTGATGCCATCAATCTCGGGTCGAGCGAGGCGGTCACAATCAATCAACTCGTCGACATCACTGAAGAAATCGCTGGTATCAAACTGAAGCGCCGCTATGATCTGGACGCGCCGAAAGGCGTCAACGGCCGCAACAGCGACAATACGCTGATCCAAAAACTCCTCCACTGGGAGCCGAACACGCCGCTACGCGTGGGCATGGAGAGAACGTATCGCTGGATCTACGATCAGTATCTCGCCCGGGAACGTGGCGAGGCGGGAGTCGTCCGCGAGGTCTATGTTGCCTCGCATTGAGTTGCCACGCTTGCGGTGAAGTTCTAGACTTTTCCTATTGGCGATTGCCACAACCCATCGGTGCGCTGCAGGATCGGTCCGCCGAAATCGTCGCCAGATCGAACGAGCCAATCTTCGTGACCACCAACCTGTTTGGAAAACTGCCCAATGGCACTCCCGTTGAACTTCACACCCTGAAATCCGGCGCCCTCGAACTGCAACTTATCGCCTTCGGCGCGGGAATCATTTCTCTTCGCGTTCCCGACCGCACGGGCCGCACAGAGAACATTGTCCTCGATTTCCCTGACCTGGTTGGATACGTGCGAAATCACGGTTCGAAAGCGCCGAATTTCTTTGGCAGCACCATCGGTCGCTACGCAAACCGAATTGCCCACGCGCGGTTCTCTTTAAACGGAAAGGAATACGCACTGGCTCAGAATAATGGGCAGCACTCGCTTCACGGCGGGCCGGGTGGTTTCTACAACGTGATGTGGCACGCCGAACGGGCCGCCGATGGCGTGACGTTTCACTACCTGAGTAAGGATGGCGAAGAGGGATTTCCCGGCAATCTCAAGACCAGCGTCCGCTATTCGGTCGCCGGCTCGCAACTTAAGATCGATTATCAGGCCACGACGGACACGCCGACTGTAATCAACCTGACGAATCACTCGTATTTCAATCTGGCCGGAGCGGGCAACGGCTCGATTCTCAATCACCAACTCAAATTATTCGCTTCGCGCTTCACGCCGACCGACGCCGGCGCCATTCCCACTGGCGAATTACGTGCGGTTGCAGGTACGCCCATGGATTTTCGCCAGTCCACAGCCATTGGCGCGCGCATCGCCAACGACGATCAGCAACTGCGTTTCGGTCATGGCTACGATCACAACTTCGTTCTGGACGGCGGTGTCGATGCTTTGAAGCCTGCAGCCGAGTTATACGATCCTGCGTCGGGCCGCTTGCTCGAAATCTCAACCACAGAGCCGGCCATCCAGTTCTACAGCGGCAACTTCCTCGATGGCTCGATCGTTGGGAAATCCGGAGCGCGCTACGAAAAGCACGCCGGTCTCTGCCTGGAGACGCAGCATTACCCGGATTCGCCGAACCATGCTGCCTTTCCATCAACGCTGTTGCGTCCTGGACAGACTTTTCGTTCCACGACGATCCTGAGATTCGGAACCCGCTAACCGATCAATTTGCAGCCTCGGCTCAATCCACTCCTACTGTCATCAACTTTGGCTGCCGCCACCCATGGCATCCTGTGCGTCAGTGCCCCCTCGAACGGGCATCACGGTCTTGCCGGACCGCCGCGTATTTTGTTACTTTGCCCCCGCAAACATGATTGGACCGCTGTGCTGTGAAACTCTTTGTCGGTAACGTTAACGTCATGTATAGTACGGCAAGCTGGCTGATCCATAAGCGCTGTATCCTCGGGACGTCGTCGGGCCGCGATTCTCGTGCCCTTAACCCCGCTTGTGGCCATTTGCCTATCTTTCGGGAAACGTGGAGCTCATGACCGCCTTTCTTGCCTTTCAGACGCAACAGCTAGTTCATCTCTCCGCCGTCGATTTAGTGATCATCGTGTTCTATTTCGCCCTGGTGCTGGCGATCGGGTTTTACCTCAAGGAGCAGGCCAACACCGGCGAAGATTTCTTCATGGCCGGCCGCGAGATGACCGCTTGGATCGCGGGACTGAGTTTTCTCTCTGCTAACCTTGGCTCTCTCGAACTGATGGGTTGGGCCGGCGCTTCGTATCAATACGGCATTCTGGCCGCCCACTGGTATTGGATCGGTGCGATCCCCGCGATGCTTTTTCTCGCCCTGGTGATGATGCCGTTCTACTACATCTGTAAGACTCACTCGGTTCCCGGCTACCTCAAGCTGCGCTTCGGAGAACCCTCACGCGCGCTCTCCTCTGTCAGCTTCGCCTTCATGACAGTGTTGATGAGCGGCATCAACATGTACTCAATGGCGCTGGTGTTGAAGATCATCCTGGGCTGGAACATCAACGTCAGCATCCTGGTCTCTTCCATCACCGTTGCCATTTACGTCACCCTCGGTGGCCTGCGCTCGGCGATCTTCAACGAAGTTCTGCAGTTCATTCTGATCTGGGCCGGCGCCCTGCTCATTCCGATTCTCGGCTTGATGGAAGCCGGTGGCTGGAGCGGCCTGAAAGCGCGTATCGCCACCAATGCTTCGGCCGAGTACACGCATCTCTGGAGCACGCTTGGCAAATTCAGTGACAATCCCATGGGCATCCATTGGACTGGCATTGTGTTCGGGCTCGGCGCGGTCATCTCCATGGGCTACTGGACTACGGACTTTCTTGTTGTGCAGCGCGTGCTCTCCGCGAAAGACCTGCGCGCTGCGAAAATGGCTCCCATCATCGGCGCCGGATTCAAGATGCTCGTGCCTTTCATCGTCATTCTCCCCGGCCTGCTCGGTCTGGCGGTTCTTCCAATGAAACTCATGGGTGAAGGCCAGGCCATCGCCACTGGCGGCCACAGCTACAACGAAGTTCTTCCCCTGATGCTCGCGCGCTACTGCGGTCCCGGCCTGCTGGGCCTCGGCATCACTGCGCTGATCGCCGGTTTCATGTCTGGCATGGCGGGCAACGTCAGCGCGTTCACCACCGTGTGGACCTACGACATTTATCGTGCCCTGATCAAAAAGAATGGCACTGACGCGCACTACGTCGCCATGGGCCGCTGGTCCACAGTGGTTGGCGTAGCGATTTCCATCGGCACGGCATATCTGGTGATGGACTTCAAGAGCATCATGGATTACGTCCAGGCGTTGTTCAGTTTCTTTATCGCGCCGTTGTTCGCCACCGTGATTCTCGGTATGTTGTGGAAGCGCGCCACTCCAGCGGGAGGATTCTGGGGCCTTCTCGCTGGCACAGCTTCGTCGGTCGGAATGTGGGCTTGGGTGAAAGTCGACCCCACCGCGCTGCGTTACGTGGCTCTCTCACCATACGCGCGCGACATGGCCGAAAACATGTATCGCGCGCTGTGGTCCTGCCTGACCTGCGCATTGGTCACTGTGGTCATCAGCCTGGTCACCAAACCGAAGTCCGACGCGGAACTAAAGGGCCTGGTCTACGGTGCAACAGAAATTCCCTCCGAAAGCTATGTCACGATGTGGCACCGCCCGTGGTTTTGGGCAGTTGTCGTTGGTGCGGCGTTCGTGATCGTCAACATCATTTTCTGGTGAGGTGCATATGAGAAGCGGCGGCGGCATTTCCATCTGGTTCTTCATCGGCATCTCGCTATTCGTCAACGGTGTGTTGATCTTCGGCGCAGGCGTCTATCAGTGGTTCCAACCGCCCCAGGTTAAAGTCGTGCTCTTCAATCTCCACGCCAGCGTTTGGTGGGGTGCTTTCCTTGCCATCGTTGGAGCCTTTTATTGTCTTCACTATCGGCCCGGCAAAGTCCGCGGCTGAAGGAATTCATCATTCACGGAGTTCATCATGTCCAGTAAGAGAAGAATGACCATGGGCCTGATTGTCGGGAACCGGGGATTCTTCCCCGATCACCTCGCCAAGTCAGGCCGCGAAGAAATGATCCAGGCGTTGCAGAAGGCGGGTTGCGACGTTGTCGCTCTCTCTCCCGAGCAAAGCAAGTACGGGGCTGTTGAAACTCACGAGGAAGCCAAGCGTTGCGCAGAGTTATTTCGTTCCAAGAGTGAGGCGATCGATGGAGTCGTTGTCACGCTTCCGAACTTTGGCGACGAACGCGCCATCGCCGACACGTTGCGTCTTGCCCGGCTGAATGTGCCTGTTCTGATTCAGGCCACGCCAGACACACCAAGCAAAATGCTCATCACGCACCGTCGCGACAGCTTTTGCGGAAAAATGTCTGCGTGCAACAATCTCAGACAATACGGCATTCCGTACTCTCTCACCGCACTGCACACTGAGACTCCCGATTCGGCCGAATTTGCCAGCGATCTCGAATGGTTTGCGGCGGTCTGCCGGGTCGTCAACGGTCTGCGCAATCTTCGTGTCGGTGCTCTCGGCGCTCGTCCGACGGCGTTCAACACGGTTCGCTATAGCGAGAAACTCCTCGAAGCCAGCGGCATCTCGGTGGAAACGCTCGATCTGTCGGAAGTGCTCGGGCGCATCAGCCGCATGAAAGACGATCACCCAGCCGCAATCCAGAAGCTGCAGTCGATCCAGAGTTATGTCACGACTTCCGGCATTCCCCAGACCGCACTACTGAAAATGGCCAAGCTCGGCGCCGTCATCGACGAGTGGATGAAGGCCACAGACCTTCAAATCAGCGCGGTGCAGTGCTGGACGTCGCTTGAAGAGAACCTCGGTATCGTTCCTTGCACGCTCATGAGCATGATGAGCGATTCGCTGTTCTCCAGTGCCTGTGAAGTTGACGTTTGTGGTGTACTTGCCATGCATGCGTTGCAACTTGCTTCCGAAACCCCCAGCGCTCTTCTCGACTGGAACAACAATTACGGCAGCCATCCCGACAAGGCCGTCTGCTTTCACTGCAGTAACCTGCCCAAGCACTTCTTCCGCGATGTGAAGATGGACTTTCAGGAGATCATCGCCGGCACGGTCGGCAAGGACAATACCTTCGGTACGTGTGTCGGCCGCGTCAAAGCCGGGCCGATGAGCTTTGCGCGTTTCTCCACCGATGATGCCAGTGGCCGAATCCGCGGCTATTCTGGTGGCGGCAAGTTCACGGACGATCCGTTGGAAACCTTCGGCGGGGCGGGAGTCGTCGAGATTCCGGGTTTGCAGAAACTGCTCCACTACATTTGCGAAAACGGCTTTGAACACCACGTTGCAGCAAACTTCTCAACTGTCGCTCCGGCGATCCATGAGGCTGCTACGCGCTATCTCGGCTGGGAGATGTACGCGCACTCGGCCTAACGCGTCGCCTCGGTAGAGTCCGTCATCGTTTTGGCCGGAGCTTCGCGAAGGACTGGATCCGGCATCCGCATCATCAGATCATTGAGCGGATGTCGTTACGGAATTGGGAATCGGCCCAGAAGGATTCTCGTCATGCCCATTGTTGCTGGCGTTGATTTTGGAACTCTCAGCGTTCGCGTCACTCTTGTCGACACTTCCCGCGGCCGCCTTGGCTCAGGCATCGGCGAATACCCGCTCCACCGGAAGAAGGAAGATCCCGACTACGCCACGCAGAGCCATGAGGACCACACGCGGGCGCTTTCCGAAGCCACGCAACGTGCGCTGGCCGCAGCCAAAGTCAGTGGCGACGAGGTTGCCGCCCTTGCGATCGATACGACTGGGTCCAGCGTTATTCCGGTTGGCGAAAAACTGAAACCTCTCAACGAGTACTATCTTTGGTGCGACCACCGCTCGTGGCGCGAAGCCGCTCTCATCACAAGGACCGCCCACGAAAAAGAACTGAAAGTCATCGACTGGTGCGGCGGTACGTACTCTTCCGAATGGGGATTCTCCAAACTTCTTCATTGGCTCCGCAACAACCCCGAAAAGCGCTCGCAGTTCGTCACCGCCTTTGAACATTGCGACATGATAGCCGCGGTTCTCTGCGGTATCACTGACCCAGCCCAGGCTCCGCGCTCCGTCTGTGCCATGGGCCACAAGTGGATGTGGAACCGTGCGCTTGGTGGCCTTCCGCCAGAAGACTTTCTGGTGTCGGTCGATCCGCTTCTCGCCGGGGTCCGATCCAAGCTCACCGGACGTTACCTGACTTGCGACCATCTCGCCGGCCATCTTCATCCCGACCACGCTAAACATCTCGGTCTACGTGCTGGCATTCCCATCCCCATCGGAGCCTTCGACGCCCATTGGGACGCCATCGGCGCGGGTGCACGGACCGGCGACGTGGTCAACGTGGTTGGCACCTCCACGTGCATTATCGCCATGAGCGACGACACCCGCCTCATCCCCGGCGTTTGCGGTGTGGTTCCCGGCTCCGTGCATCCTCTCAAGACCGGCGTCGAAGCCGGTCTCTCGGCCACTGGCGATATCTTCGAGGCCATTGCCCGCCGCGCCGGGAAAACGATCGGTGAACTCTCTCCTGGCCTTGAAACCTTTCACCCAGGCCAGACTGGCTTGCTGCGGTTAACGTGGGACAACGGTGACCGCACCGTCTTGGTCAATCCGGAACTTGGCGGCGTTACCTTTGGCTGGAACCTTACCCACTCCGCCCAGGACGAGCTTTTCGCCGCCATAGAAGGGACTGCCTTCCATACGCGCGTTATTTTCGAGCGTATGGAGCAACATGGTGTACCGATCAACCGCGTCATCAATGGCGGCGGGATCCCGCAGAAGAACGACGTCCTGAATCGCGTCTATGCCAATGTACTGAATAAACCTGTCCTCATCCCGCAGTCGGAAGTGACAAGCCTCGGCTCAGCGATCTTCGCCGCATTGGCAGCAGGAGCTTTCCCATCAATCGAGACCGCACAGCAGGCGCTCTGCCCGAAGTACCGTGTAGTTGAGCCCGATGCCGCGGCAGCGAGGGTCTACGAGGAACTCTACGGCATGTATCGCGAACTCTATTTTGCCTTTGGAAAAGCCAATGCTTCGCAAATCTCTGCCGGGCAAATTCTTCCCACGCTGCGGCGCATCGCCGCCGCCGCGAGAGGTAACGCATGAAGCTCAAATCTCTTCGTGAAGAAGTGCTCGACGCGAATCTCGAACTGGTTCGCCGTGGCCTTGTTCTCTACACCTTTGGCAATGCCAGCGGGATTTCCCGTGAAGAAGGCCTGGTCGTCATCAAGCCGAGCGGAGTGTCTTATCAAGGCATGAAGCCCGAGGACCTCGTGGTGACCGACTTCGAAGGCAAAACCGTGGAAGGGTCCCTCCGCCCCTCCTCGGACTTGCCCACCCACCTCATCCTCTACCGGCATTTCCCTACCATTGGCGGTGTGGCGCACACTCATTCGCGCGCTGCCACCTCCTGGGCACAGGCGCAGCGTCCGATTCCTTGCTTCGGCACAACGCACGCCGACTACTTTCACGGATCGATTCCTGTTACCAAACCTCTGAGCGCGGCGGCCATCCGGGATGACTATGAGCGCAACACCGGTCTGGCTATTGTCCGATGCCTCAAAAAGTCCGACCCATTGGACACTCCAGGTGTACTGGTGGCCGGTCATGCCCCTTTTTGTTGGGGTAAGAACGCTGCTGACGCGGCCCACAACGCCGTCATCGTCGAAGAGATCGCCGCGATGGCTCTGAACACCATCTCCGCTAATCCTCGTGCGCGTGCTATTTCCAGGGATCTACATCAGAAGCACTTCTTCCGCAAACACGGCCCCTCTTCGTATTACGGACAAAAATAGCTCTCAACTGCTTTTCGGATTTCTGCGTTTGCAGTCTCACGCGCTTTGCGCGTACCGCTGCTCGCCGCTCTCCAAACGATGGATCGTCTGGCTCAGCCAGCTGTCCAGTGCTGTCTCTAACTCCTCGTCGGTTCCCCATTCATAGAAGGAATTTACGGTTTCCCCCCGTTCATTCAACCGGATATGCCGGCAAGGGAATTGCGCGTCCCGTCGGTCCGCAGGGACAAACTCCATCAGCGGACACTCGTGGCACGGTTTACGTTCTGCATTAGCCCGGAAGTTGATGCACGTTGGGGAGTCTTCGAACACGAAGTTGGGTCTCCATGGATAACGAGGTCGGCTGCGGTAGCCCCCGCCTTCCAGGAACGCCAACTCTGCCTTCAGGATCTGAGTGAGCTTTTGGCGGTCCTGCATGGTCTATTCCCCCACGCTACTTGTCCCATGCAGATGGGCAAAAGGGCAGTGATGAAAATCACATTCATCTGTGCGATGAATCACCCGCACCCCGCCCCTCCCCCCTGTACAACATCACATAGATAGGTGATTTATGCTTACTGGCTGGCGCCGCAATGGCAACCGTTTCCAATTCGTCACCAAGAGTGATGGGACGCTCCCTCCCGACGCTTCCGGTGTCCGTACGCCCTACGGTCTTGAGATCATAGAGAACTGTCTTTCCTGCCCTCATCGCGAAGAGCGGCTCTTCTGCAATCTCCCTGATTCCGCCGTCAAATCTCTGGCCACCATCACTTCGTCTGCGGCCTATCCCAAAGGCGCCACGCTCTTCGTAGAGGGTCAGCCCGCCCGCGGTGTCTTTATCCTTTGTAGCGGACGCGTAAAGCTCTCTACCTCTTCGGCCGACGGTAAGACCCTCATCCTGCGCATCGCCGAACCCGGCGAGGTTCTAGGGCTGCCTGCCACCGTGACCGGCACGTGCTACGAACTGACCGCGGATGTGATCGAGCCCGCTCAGGCGAATTTCATCGCTCGCAACGATTTCCTGACTTTCTTGAAGGACAATGGCGATGCGGCGCTGCGCGTAGCGCAGCAGTTGGGCGAAACCTATCACTCTGCCATCTCGGAAATGCGCACAATTGGTCTCTCGCATTCCGCCGGGGAAAAGCTTGCTCGTTTCCTTCTGGAGTGGGCCGCCAACTATCCGGAAGAAAAAGGCCAGGTTCGTATCAAGCTGACCCTCACCCATGAAGAAATCGCCCAGATGATTGG
>Ga0335071_10006922_pt1 | contig 11703 bp, 18 predicted proteins | sample Lox_Sample_15_FD_206724 | JGI IMG/M metagenome (GOLD analysis project Ga0335071, IMG submission 206724) | Soil microbial communities from Loxahatchee National Wildlife Refuge, Florida, United States - Lox_Sample_1.5 | ecosystem: Environmental > Terrestrial > Soil > Wetlands | place: USA...
TAAAATCCACCACGATAGGGGGCGCATTACAAAACGTTAAGGATGCCATCTCGTTAAAGTTCCATGAGGCGCCCCTGGAAGATGTCGAGAAGGCGCTCAAGGCCCGGCCGATACTCACCACGGCAAGGATAGACTGCAACTAACTGCCAGTTTAAGTTCATCGAAAAATAATAAGCATGATAAAAGACGTTTTCAGCCACGAAGTTGCCCATGGCTGAAAACGTCTTAGAGCATTCTTTTAATGCTTAGAGGGACTTATTAATTCACCTGCCACGCACGACGAGTACCGGGCATGGCGCGTGCATGACTATGGCCCCGGAGACGCTGCCCATGAGCGCCCGCTCGATGCCGGACTTGCCCAGGTTACCTACGACGATGAGGTCGAAGTTCTCGTCCTTTGCGATCTTGACGATCTCATCGGCCGGATAGCCGCGCACTATACGCGTCGTCATGATTACGCCCTTCTCCCCTGCCCGGTGTGCCGCATAGTCTACCGCCGAGTTTGCCTCTTTCGAGACGCGGATGTTCTCGTCCTCGTAGCCGGTTATATCGTCGTGGTGCTCCAGCGCGTAGATCTCGAAGTGCTTCATGCTGATGACGTATACGGCCGTCACGTCGGCGTTAAGCTTTTTCGCCATGTCGATACAATAATCGGCCGCTTTATTACTAAAAGGCGAGCCGTCCGTCGCAAGAAGGATCCTGAACGTCATTATATCACATACACGTAGCCCTAAAACCTTAAAAGTATATCCATATGGCCATTATACTATTTAGGCTGGCCGATACGTAAAGCGATGATGAACATCCCGGCAACGAATTGCAGGCCGACGATCGTCATCAGCGCCAGGCGGGCGACGCTTGAAATAATTGCGCCTAAATCCGGCTCCGGGACGATGACAGGCGGAATGACGTTAGAAGATGTCGGGCTGGGCTTTGGAGTGGGGGTCACACTGGCCGAATAACTCTTTTCTATATATCCAGGTATCATGATGTCCACGGTTTTCGTCCCTTCGCGAAGCTGGACCGTCTCTGAGTATGCGATGCCGTCCTTCTCGGCCGTAATAATATAGACGTCCTGCGTCAAGCCCGAAAACTGGTAAAAGCCGGTGAGCGATTTGCTCCCGTTACTCGTGAACTGGGGGTTATCGGCAGACTTAATGGCATCCGCCGCCACGTAGCTGTTGACCACGAACTTCGTATAATATATCGTGACCTTGGCCCCAGGAATGGCGTTATGATTGGCGTCGTACACCCGCCCTGAGATCGAGTCCTGGCCGCCGAGGTATTGAGCCCGGGATGTGTGCATTTGCAGCGCAAGCATCCCTGTGACGGCAAAGATAAACAACAGGATAAAAGCGGCACGGATCACAGGCTTCATCGCTTCACCCCATGCGAGCTGCCGGTTGTATTACTATAGGCGTCATAGAATGAGCCGATCCAGACCAGTATAGCGAGAACTCCGATGGGCAGGCTCAGGGTAAAGGCCAGGGCCCAGAATACGAAGTATATGGCGAAGATCATGTAGCCGAGCTTCTTTTCGCCGGCAAGGATATTGTAATAGCCAGGGACGATGAGCGAAAGGAAGAGTATCTGCGCACGGTCCATCGTCGGGACGTTGCGGGATGCCCTCGTTTTCGGCCGCGCGACTTCGGTCGCAGGGGTGCTCATGCCGCCGTTGGTGGCGGCACGGGCCTCCTTTGCCTGGCCTTCTTCGTGTTCTCCTCCCATCTCGAACTTACGGTAGAGGTCATATTCCTTTCTCTTCGCATCGTCGGACAGGACTTCGTACGCCTCCGAGATGAGCTTGAAGAGCTCCTCCGAGGTCGATGACCTGTTTATATCCGGGTGGTATTTTTTAGCCAGCTCCCTGTACGCTTTTTTGATATCGTCGGAGGTGGCGTTACTGTTAAGCCCCAGTATCTCGTAATAGTCCTGGCTGAAATCCACACATTTTATAAGCATAAGTATAGGATATATGCCTTTTCCTGCCGTAATAATAAAAAAGGTATAATTATAAAGGCCGGCTTATTCGCCCGCCGGGCAAATCTATGTATTTATTCTGATAACTATAATTATTAATAACGGTTGCCGTGTTGAAAAATAGCCGTTATCTGTCCGGATGGCCCGTTTTAAGCCCGCGAAGCTTATACAACAATGTAAGAAGGATATACCACAGCAATAAAGGTCAGAATGCCTGTAGATATGGATGAGATCTACAGGAAAGTCCCTCAGGAGAGCTTATTTTCCATTCGCCGCGCCAGGCAATCGCCAAGATCTACAAAAGAAGGCATGATGTCGTCGGCGTCCTTAAAATATTCTTTCGGCAGGGTCGTCGTCACGGCGATGACGTAGTCGGCGCCCGCCGCTTTTGCCGACATTATGCCCATCGGCGCGTTCTCCACGACCACGCTATACGCCTTATCCACGCCGAGCATCTCCATTCCCTTCCAGTATGGATCGGGAAACGGCTTGCCTTTCTCCGTGTCCTCGGCGGTCACGATGGTATCGAACATGCCGTTCAAGCCTGCCTCTCCCACGACCTTCATGACGGACTTACGATTGCTGCCCGTCACCAGGCCCAGCTTCACGCCGTTCTCGCGGAGCATGGCCAGCGTCTCCGGGACGCCGGGATAGGCTTTGATCTTTCCCGAAGCGATCTCCCGGTACAGCTCCCGCTTCTCCTCGACGGTCCGCCTTAGCTCTTCCTCGCTCGCCCGGACGCCATATTCCTCGATCAGCTCTTTACCCAGCTTCATAGAGGGCATGCCCTCCCGCGTGTAAATATCCCGGGGCGTAACGTCGATGCCGAGCCGCTTGAACGCCGTGTGGAACGCCTCGTAGTGGAACTCCATCGTGTCCGTGATAACACCGTCAAGGTCGAACAGGATTGCCCGATACCGCCGGACGTTAATGGAACAGTGGGGCTGCATCATCCCGGATATTTCCATTGAGGGTAGTTATAGTTATTCGCCATCCGTCTTAATGACGACAACGTCCGGGACATAATGGCTCCATTCCGCAAGGAGCGCTTTTTCCTTATCCGAGAGCATGGCCGCCTCTTTTCGCATGGCGTCGTAATGCTGCCAGGCTTCGCTGGACGCATCCTCGAGCTGAGCCATGTATTCCTCGCTGCTCGTACAGGCCGGGTCGACTCCCAGCGAACCGCCCCTGAGAAAGAGCAGCGGGTACATGCGGCACTGTAAAGGCTTAATATCGGCCAGCGTGCAGCCCGACCCGTTCAGGAACGGGCACGACGCGCCGTAAGGGACGAGGATCTCTTTAGTGTCCCTTCCCTGATATGCCAGCAATTCCATTAGCCGCTTCTCGTGGCCGCAGACGTGGATGTGCACGAAGCGGTCCGACGTGCGGCAGCAGGCCTTGCATCGTTTACACCGCTCGAAAAAATTGCCCGTGCTCATGTGGAACTGAAAAAGTTGGATAGAAGAATAAAGCTTTTGGCACGCTCACAGCCTCGCGGAGGCGAGCGTGAAATACAGAATGGCAGTATGAGAGTAATCCGCCAATGGTCGCAAGGGACGGGCTATCGTGTGTAGAAGGCATGACAAATACGCATTAGGCCGGAATGGGTAATAAGTGTTTATACGTTATAGTCTTCCCAGCCGGTAAAATACCCTTTCTCCTGCGGCCCTTTACTCAAGGTGGAAACGACCTGGGCGACACCTAGCTGAAGGGCCATGTCGAGCGAGTCATAGACCTCCCAGCCTTCCACGATCCGGCCGCCCTTCACGGACAGTATGGTCATCGCGGCGACTTTGACGTCACGCCCTCGTGCGGGTATGCCCGGCAAGTCGCCCTCCTGTATGCCATACATCGTATACCTGGTCGCGACCCTGTCCTTCTCCGCGACCTGGTCATCGATGGTGACTTTCATGTGGGGGAAGGCACGGGCCAGAGAAAGTATGTGCTCACGGTACTCCTCGTAGCTCATTTTCTCTTCAGGGACTTCGGGCGTGTGATGGATGTAGGACGGGTCGAACATATCGTCGATCGCATCCAGGCGGGACCGGTTGTAGAAGTCCTCGTAGAAGCGCCTCACCAGCGCCTTATTCTCCTTTTCGACATTCATCTCCTCGGAGTACATGATCGTCACTCTATACCGGGTCCGTGCCATTTAAAATAGCTTTATGCCTCTATCGTGCAGAATGCCGCCCCTTGTGGCGTACATTGCATGGATTATCGACGGGCCGTCGTTTTTTTAGCGTTTAATAGTTTTTATACACAGCATTTTATAAATATATGATAATATAATAATCGCTGTGGGAGTAATCATGGACCGTAAAGCCCTTGCCATCACTATCCTTCTGCTATCATCCTTCGTCGTGCTGCTGCTTATCAACCAGAACCAGCCCGCGACCGCCCCGGCGGTATCGCCGTCCGCAACGCCCGCCGCGAATGCCGGGAAGCCGGTCATTGCGATGCTAAACACCTCCGACATAGTCCCAGGGCCGGTTAACATAACCGCCACGCCGTCCCCCGCACCAACTAATGTAATACATCGTAAGCCGGCCGCTCCTCCGAGCCCGACGCCGAGCCACGCGCCCTCGCCGACCACGAGTGCAGCGATGGAACCGTGGAAACCCATGCCGGCCTGGTCGCCCATGCCTGAGGCATCGCCGCTGAGCTGGACTGACACGCTATGGAAAAACGCCTCAAAATAAGCTATGTGTTGCATATATACACATATTAGTTCTTAAACGATCTGGTTTTAAGTGCCCTTAGTCAACTTAAAGCCAGAATGAAATTTTAAGGCGAGCAAGCAGGCGCCTCTACTATAAGCGCGGAAATATTGGCCTTTGTGGTAAAAATAGCGCCTCCGTCGACTTTGTGCCTTAAAGAGCGCAAACGATTATTTTTAAGCAACATAACAATTCTTAGGGGGCCTTACAGGCACCAATAACATATTATATTCAACGGAGTAAAAATAAGGAAATTAAAACAAGCTCGTCTAAATAAAGCACCGCGTGGTGATGAGGGCCGCCGCGTCCCCGGCGTTCTTGATGGGGAAGTCGGAGTCGTCGAGGTGCGATATCAGGTCGAACATTGTCATGGTTTTTCCCTTATAGCTGCAGCCCATGGGCGTCGCCTTAGGGAAGACCTTAAGCAGCTCTGCCTTATTCTTGATGGGGAACTTCACGCCCGCGCCTTCCATCTGCGAGACGATGGTCACCTTCATCATTTCCAGCTCTTTGATCGCGGAGTCACCCGGTGCCTGCGCGAATTCACTATAGTTGGGCTTCTTGATGGGCAAAAAATCACCAATTGCTCCATTTGCGGTTAACTTTAAAGCCTTTCCGTAGCGTGATAAACGATAAATAGATATATGTTAGCACGTATCATAGTCGTAGATGACATCCGAAGACTTAAAACGTTTTTTCAAAAGGGATAAGTTCGCAGAATATAACGGCATTACTTTGCTCGAGGCGGCCGACGGGCACGCCCGGTCGTCCATGCCGGTGACCCCGCAGCACCTCAACGGCCTGGGCATCGTCCATGGAGCGGCTCTTTTTACGCTTGCCGATTTCACCTTCGCGGCGGCGTCCAACTCCCGGGGCAACGTGGCCGTGGCCATCAACGCCAACATCTCCTACATGAAGGCCGTGTCATCGGGCCTTTTATTCGCGGACGCGCGGGAGGTCTCTATCAACTCGAAGATCGGCACGTACACCATCGATATCACCAACGAGTCGGGTGAGCTGCTCGCCATCTTCCAGGGCATGGTCTACCGGAAGAAAGAAAAAGTGGAAGATATCAAGTCAGCGTAATAGCAGTCGGCGCGCGCACTCTGTGAAGTGCCGGGAAATGATTCATAAAAAATATATGTAAGCAGAAGGCCATAGCGTACATGATGAAAAAAATGACCGTGAAGCTCACCGGTGAAGAGCTGAACGAGCGCTTGGACGAGCAAATACTACTCATTGAGCGGATATCGATCATGCTGGAGGACGCCAAGCTGGACGTGAACGACGAGATGACGCTCGACGGCGAGAGCATGCATCGGCTAATCGAGCTGCTATCCGCCTATGACGCCTTCCTGAAGCACTTCCGGGACACGACGGAAGATACCGTCGCCACTATCAGGCAGCTGACCACAGTCCCCGGGAACCAGAACTGCAGCTACGAGGACGAGCGGGATCTTGACCTCGAAACAGACGAGGAGAAAGACGAATAAAATAAAACAGGCTTATTTCTTTTGTTCCTTATTATCGATGATTTTCACCCTGGATTCCAGCGCTCCGGCCGAGCCCGAGCAGATGGAGGCATAAACCTTCGATAAAGGTATCGCGCAGGACTTGCATACCGCCTTACCGTCGAAATCCAGCCGGCAATCCTGGCAGATCATCTGGCCGCAGATGGTGCATTTATCGACCGCTTCGGTATCCGTATGAACATGGCACTTCATAAACTGACCTCGTATTTGTTTTATACTTTACGAACAATCATTAATTATCTTTAACCTTCCCCGGGTTAAATACATTGCGCTAATAGCTTATAGCTGATTAAAAATTAAAAGTGAAAGATCGGCCTTCTCGCTCTTTTTTACTGCTTCATCTGGCCTACCGCATGCCAGACGCCGGCCATGCTGTCGTATTCCTCGTCCGGCATATGCCGGAGCGTGTTTATGACGTCGTCCGAAGCCATGTTCTTTTCCGCATACTCGACGCATTTCTCCTTATCTGCGGGGAAATGGATGCCCTTTAAAGATTTTGAAACCTTTGCAATGATCGAAGCCATAATTACCTCCATAAGGCGCTTAGCGCCTTTATTCCTCTTCCTTGCCTTCTGCCTTCCCTATGAGCTCTTTTACTTTCTGTCCGCCCTTTTGCCCTATCTGCCGATAAAACTCTTTCCCGTGGGTCTCGGACGTCTTTTCGCCGCCTTTATGCCCGATCTCCTCGTAGAATTCCTTCCCATGGGTCTCGGATGTCCGCTCGCCTCCCTTATGTCCCGCCTCCTCGACCGTCATCTTCCCTTTATCCTGTCCCTTTCGCTCAGCCATGCTTAACACCCGGTTTGAAGTTTAGACTGTATTTTAATTAAGATATCTGTAAAAATAAGGAATAAAACTGCAGATTTTTTTTGTTTTTATCATGAGCGCGCATCCCTTGCGTTACCCTTAATCAGGGATGACGTGGGCGGATTTTTATACAGCTATCGCATAGCAGGGAAGCGCTGGAAAACGGGGCTAGCGAATGGCCCTATAGAGACACCAGAGGACGGCAAGCAAACCAAATCCCATAATAAACATGAGTACCATTGGGTCTGCCAGGGTTTGCATTGCAATTCACCACGGGGATGAGCGTAAGGCCCGTATAAACAGAGCTTTTTGTCCCGGACCGGACGCTCATTCCAGAATATATATCGAATGGTCAATAAGAAATTATTGTTCCTTATATTAATAAATTTTGCACTAAATCAAGTTATATAAATTAAAATTTAGTAATAACAGTAATTTTTGGAACAATTTTATTTAATTATGAACGGGGCAGCATCAGGGCGGGCTTCCCCTGAATATATTGTTTATTTCTTTTCCTCGGATTCCCCTTTTTTATGAGTTCGCGGATTTCCTGGCCGCCCTTGTGCCCGACCCTTGTGCCCGATCTCCTCGTAGAATTCCTTCCCGTGTGTTTCGGCCGTCTTCTCGCCGCCCTTATGTCCGGCCTCTTTGACTGTCATTTTACTCTTCTCTTTTTTCTCAGCCATTTTTAATCACAATCTAGACACCGCGCGCACAAGATACTGTTAAATCTCTGGTGAAAATAAAAAGCGCTCGGATCGGGATTTGAACCCGAGTCGGAGCCTCGACAGGGCCCCATGATAGGCCGCTACACTATCCGAGCTTTTTACAAAACGGGGTTTTACACATATCCTCGATTGAATTTATAGTTTTCCGTTTGCCCTGCTCCGGGGCAAATGAGTATGTCCCGCCTCCCGAATTCGAATCGGGGACCTGTCGGTTTCCGCAGTCGTAAGGTCTACAGCCGACCGCTCTAACCAGGCTGAGCTAAGGCGGGTTTTTAGGTATCAACCAGGGATACGAGACATCAGATAGACTTCCACCTACTTAAAATTTTCGGGCTTCGCCGGGCTGCCATGTGACTCAATATCCGATAGCCTTCATGAAACGGTGCTTGATCTCGACCGGCGTTAAGGGGATATTCGGGACGTCAGCGTTCTTCGCCTCTATGATAGCGTGGATGAACCTCGGGCCTTTGCCTCCGGCCTCCAGCACTTTCAACAGCTCTTCCGGCGTCGAGGCTTTGGCCGTGTTCACGATGCCGAAAGACTTTGCCAGCAGCTCCAGGTCCATGCTTTCCGAATAGGTCTTCTGGTTGCCGGTGGAGCCGTGGGCGCTGTTATCGAAGCAGATGATCGTTAAATTTTCCGGCTTTTCCTGGGCTACGCTGGCCAGCACGTTCGGGTTCATCAAAATACTGCCGTCGCCGTCGAGCGTGATGACTTCCCGGCCCAGTCCCATGGCCAGGCCCTGGCCGATGGAGGAGACGAGGCCCAGGCTGCCGGTCATGTAAAAGTTCGTGCCCTGGTCGTGGGCCGCATATAGCTCCTTGCTCGGGACGCCGATGTTGGAGACTACGACTTTGCCGCTCAGGTATGGGGCAATGCCCCGGATCATATCGTAGCGGGTATGAGTCGCCTTCGGGACAATGGTATGGCAGTCGATATTGAAGCGCCTCTCCCTGGACGTAAAGTCAGGGTTCCAGTGCTTTTCCGTCGAGATCTCCCACAGCCTCGGGGAAAGGAGGATGACGGTCGGCAGGTTGGACTTGTACGAGGAGTTGATGGCCTTCTTGACGAGCTCCAGCTCGCTATTGGCGCCGATCTCGACGTGCGGTATATCGGACGCTTCCAGTATGGCCGGGAGGCACTTTCCGAAGGCAGTCTGTGCGTAGATCGCCTCCTTGTAGTACCCTCTCCAGCTCGCCAGGATGGGCAGAGGTATCTCATAAGTACGGTTTAGGGATGAAAGCACGTTCAGCGAGTTGCCGATGCCCGTGCTCTGGATCATGAGGGCCGGCCTTTTCCCGGCCATGAAGAGCCCGGCGGCGATGCCCACGCCATTCTCCTCTCGCGTAAGGGGGACCTCCTTGAAACTGGGGGGGACCATCGCCAATAAGTTCTTGATCTTGTCGCAGGGCAGCGTCAGGACGACGTCGATGCCGCAGGACTTCATTATGTCGATGACTTCTTGCTCAACGCTGGCCATTCCATCACCTTTAAGATATTTTCCAGGGGCACGCCCGGCCCGCTCACGTCGAGGCAGGGCTCCACCATGCTGAGACAGACCTCCTTTTTTAGCCTTTCAAGGCCGCCGCCCGTGATGTTAAGGAGCACCCGGCGGCCCCTATCCAGGCCATTATCGCAGGCCTTCAGCAGCGCGGCCACGGCCACGGCCGCAGGCGGCAGGATGTCTATGCCCTCGGCATTTTCGAATATGGCTTTTGCCTTTATCGCCTCATCGTTCGTTATCGCGTACATGGTGCCCTGCGTGTCGATGAGCGCGTCGTAGACGCCGCCCCCGACCGTGTACGGCGGGTTGCGGTTAGACAGGATATCGGTGTACATCGCCTCGATCTGCTTTTTCGCGTCGGGCATGTCAAGATCCGGTATGATGTCCCGGCGGCCCGCCTTCCATGCGTAGTACATCGGAGCGAACGGCAGGTTCTGCGCCAGATGCAATTCGGGCAGGCGCTCGCCAAAGCGGCCGTCGTCCCGCAGGCGCAGTGCCGCCTCCCAGGCCGCGATGCCGCCCGTACCGCTCCCGATGGCCTGGAAATAGTCGTCGGGCATTCTCTTCATGATTACGGCCGCGTCCAGCAGGGTGACGCCCATGCCATCCCGCCGGGCCACGTTCCGGGCGCCGCCTTCGGGCATCATGCCTTCGATTGAGGCGATGCGCTCCGAAAGCCGAATGGCGTCCGTGTAATCGTTGCCTTCCTCCATAGTGATAAGCCTGATCGAGCTTCCAGGATCCCTCCCGGGTATCCAGAGGTTATAGGCGTTCTTCTTGGGCACGACGATGACCACGGGAAAGCCCGTGAGCGTCGAAAGCCAGGCGAACGCCCGGCCTGTATTGCCCGCGGAGGCCAGGACCATCGCCCTGCCGCCGTGCTCCCGGGCCCTCACGACCGTGGGCGGAGCCTCCAGCTCTTTGAAGCTGCACGTATCCATGCGAGCATCCATCTCGGGCCAGTAGCCGTTAAAAGAGATATATAGCTCTTTAAGGCCAAGTTCTTTCGCGAGGCCCTCGCTTTTATAGGTCATGGGCGCCCCAGGCGTATCGAGGTGGCCTTTTGTCGGCAGCCAGTCGTAATAGCGCCACATTCCGGGCATATTTCGCAACGAAAGCCGTCTCGCCGCATATTTTGCCCGTATCAGGCCCGCCCCGCATTCACACCGGAGGGTATAATGGTCGGGTATCGTGTGCCTGCATCCTGTACATTCCAGCGTATACGAGCCCATAGGTACCTCTTTGTATAAGTGTCAATATCGCATGTATCGTATTATATGTTTTTGCGTTTTCGTCTTATATCATTGACAATAAGGCATAATATATTAAATAATATCCTATAAAGGTAATTTTAATACCTTTTTAGGAAAAGCTAATTAAAGGTCAAAATTGTATGGTCCATGGGAGATGGCTGGCGCCATGAGGATAGCATTAAAATATCCTGAAAGAGCCGCTCCGGATATCCGGCTCGGCCTCACGTGCGGTTTCGATAAGTGCATGCAGTGCGGCCGCTGCACGGCGAGCTGCCCCGCCGCCTTCAAGTATGACGATTATCGTCCCCGGGATGTCATGCGCAAGCTGCAGCTGGGGGACCGTGCTTCCCTGACTGATCTTTTATGGCGCTGCGGCCAGTGCTATTCCTGCGCCTCACGCTGTCCACGGAACAACAGCGTCGGCGCCGGCATTCTCGCCCTCCGTGAGGCGGCCATCGCCGCAGGCCGCGCGCCCCCGGCAATAAACAAAGTCGCGGCACTCCTGCGGAAAAATCTCTATGACCGTGGCGAGACGTTCCTTCCCTCCACGTTCACATTTCTCGGAGAATTCGGCCCCCGTACAATAAAACGATGTAAAGATAACCGGAAAAGGCGCGTTCGGCTGGGCTTCGGCCGGGACGACGCCCATGCACATCCGGTACCAGACGGGGCCATGCGCGAGATCCGCGCGATCCTGGATATGACCTGGCCTGGAGGCGATACCTGTGCTTAAGGCCATACCGAAGAATAACTATTATCTCTTTAAAAGCTGCGTCACCGGCTCGATGTACCCAGGCATCGAGAAGTCGATCCGCTTTGTGCTCGACCGCATCGGCGCTCAGTATACCGACGATCCGGAACAATCATCGTGCTCAGGCTTCGGCTATCACGCGGGCGTAGTACCGCTGCGGGCGAACCTGGCCCTCAACGCCCGGAACTTTTCGCTGGCCGCCGGCTCGGCCGATAAGCATATCGTCTGCACGTGCCCGACATCCTATGGCAATTTAAAGGAATGCAGGGAGATACTGTCGACTGACGCAGAACAGAAGGAATACGCCGCCGCTGCGATGAAAAAGATCGGCAGAACGATGGACATCAGCCCGGGCGTCCACCACGTCTCCGATGTATTTCTGGCGAGGCTTGACGATATTCGGGCCAAAGCCATATACAGCTTCGACGGCA
>Ga0335071_10006923_pt1 | contig 11702 bp, 11 predicted proteins | sample Lox_Sample_15_FD_206724 | JGI IMG/M metagenome (GOLD analysis project Ga0335071, IMG submission 206724) | Soil microbial communities from Loxahatchee National Wildlife Refuge, Florida, United States - Lox_Sample_1.5 | ecosystem: Environmental > Terrestrial > Soil > Wetlands | place: USA...
TTCGGTCCGCTGAAGAAAACGCACTGGCACGCCGATCTTCCGGCAGTCTTCAATCAACCGCTGGAGACGGAGGTCGTGGCGCTCTTTCGCCATGCCGACCCACTCGAAGGCGCGTCCGCGGGCTTTTAGAGCTTCTGTTACGGAATTGATGCCGTAGATGTAGTGCATGAAATATCAGTGTATCGCGACAGGTGCGTGCTTCTGGCTAGCTTCCAGCTACCCTCTCGAGGATCTCTGCTGGCTCCGGACGTTCTGTGTAATCTTCATTCGCGTAGGCATACAGGATTGTCCTGTCACGATCGACTATAAACGTCGCTGGAATCGGTAGCTCCCAACTATCGTCACCGTTGGTAAAAGGCAGATTCACGAACGTGCGGCGATACAAGGCCTCCTGCACCAGAGGAACACGATAGGTCAGGCCAAAAGATCGTGCGACATTATTTCTCGCATCTGACAGCAAAGGGAACTTTAACTTGTGCTGATCGTGCATGAAGTACGACTGCTTCACCGTCTGCGGAGAAATGGCGACGAGGGAAGCGCCGGAGTTCTCCATCAGCGTCAGGATGAGGTTCATTGCTTCCACTTGACCAACGCAGAAAGGGCACCAACGGCCGCGAATGAAGCAGATGACGAGCTTTCCACGGGCAAGCAGATCAGAGGATCTGATGATTTTCCCGTCGTGGTCGGGCAGTTCGAACAATGGAGCCTGAGCTCCAGCTCGCAGAACACCGCCTGCAAGGTTTCGCTCTTTTAGTTCAGCCACCGCCACCGCATGGACGGCCTGCGTTTCAGCCGGAACATATTTTGCGATCAACTCCTTCCGCTCCGCGTAGATCTCCCGGAGGGGACGGGAATCGAGGCCAGGATCTTTTTCCTCCAGCGAACGCCACTTCATATCGCCATCATGACATACCGCGGCATCTCTGGCTTGAACCGCTTCGCCTGATTGCACTCCGAACCGTGCGGAGGTATCATTTCCGCTTAAATTCGATTACTTACGGTTTCGTTCTTTTGTTTGCGAGGCGCCTGTATGTTCCGCCCCCGACTTCTCGTTTTGCTCCCACTGTTGTGTGCGATTTGTGAGGCTCAGTCTTCTCCCAAAGCCCGCACGCAATACTTTCCCAACACCACCGACAATATCCATCTGGAGATGGTTTTTAACTACAACGTCACCGATGTCAACTCCGAATCGGGTGTCGTTGACATGGTGTGGGCTTCGGATTACCCCGATCAGCCCGCGGACGTCTACAACACCGTTTACATTCCGTATTCAGTCGATAACTTTACGAACAGCGTGCAGTGGTATCAGAAGCATCATCCGGATTGGCTCGAATATCGTTGCGATCGCAAAACGCTTGCGTTTGAGTTTGGATCGACCGATCTCGCGCCGATCGATTTCGCCAATCCCGCGGTCCGCGCCTACCAGTGGGCGAACTGGGTGGACGCGCCACTCGCGCAAGGCTACGCGGGGATCGCGGTCGACACGATGTCGGCGAGCAGCAACTGGGGACGCTGCGGGCATTACGATCTCTCCGGCAAATGGGTGCAGCAGTATTCCGGCAAGTTGAATGATCCCGTTTACCAGCGCGACGAACTTGCGTGGGAAGCCGCAACCTATCGCCACGTACACAACTTCTCACCGACAGCAACCATGCAAGTGAATGTGTCGTACGAGTTCGGATATCCGATGGCGGTGAACCTGAAACTGATGACCACCACCGACCTGCTCTTCGACGAGCGCGGATTCACGAATTACGGCTCGCCGCCGGACGTTCCGACTCCGACACAGTGGGAAGAGATTATGGCCGTGTTGCAGTACGTCGAAAGCAAAGGCGTTTGCTACATGACGAATGGAGAAGAGTCTGATCTCACGGCCAACATCCCGCAATCGGCCAGGCTTTGGGCGATTGCCAACTATCTCCTGGTAAAAAATCGCTGTACGTACATGTACATGACTGGATTCACTGCAGGCGGCGGTCAGGATTATGGATCGCTGATCACTTTTCCGGAGTACTCGATCCAGATCGGACATCCGACCAGCGGTCTGAAGAAGACGCAACACGTGTGGGCGCGGATGCATTCAGGAGGATTGGCAATCGTGAATCCGTATGTGGCAGATGCGACTGTGACGCTGCCAGCTGGATCGTGGGTCGATGTAAACGGTAATGCAGTCGGACCGACGTTGGTAATGGAGGGACAGACGGGGCAGGTGCTGCTGAAGGCGCACTAAAATAAGTCTCAAGCGTCGAAAGAGCATCGGCCTTTTACCTCGCAAACGTGCTACTTCGCAGTGGCCGGTTCGATTTTATCTGTCTGATCCCCCTCGCATACCACAGACACTTCGGGAGAATCTGGATTCACGCGAACGACGAAATGTCGGTTTTTCGTGAATCGTTCTTTGTAGCCGAGTCGTTGAGAAGAACCGGTTCTTCATGAAGACCGGTGTACGGCTCGCCTTTGATTCGATAACTGTAGGGAACCTCGACTGTAGTCACCAAGTTCCCGACCAACGACGGCTCATCCGTCACAATCGCGTCTACTTGATCCCAAGTTCCCGTGCCAAAAATCGTTAGCCGTTTCCAAGCGATTCGGCACAGATAAATTGCAAATTCGATCAATTTCAGGCCGAGTTCTTCCACAAGGCCTCCCATTGCCAATCCAACTGCTCTTACATTCCCGGCATCTTCATTCCGGCTAACCGTCGCGCGAAGCTGGGCTTGCCCATCTGCTTGAACATCTTTTTCATCTGAGCGTATTGACGGAGAAGGTTGTTCACTTCCTGGATCGTTGTCCCCGATCCGCGGGCGATGCGCTTACGCCGGCTGCCATTGATGACCTCATGATGATTCCGCTCATGCATGGTCATCGAATTGATGATGGCTTCGACGCGGTCGATCTGCTTCTCGTCGACATTCTCGGCCGCTTTCTGTAGCCCCGAGAACGGGCCAATCGACGGAAGCATGCCCATCAGGCTCTTCATCGATCCCATCTTTTTTACGGAGCGCAACTGATCGCGGAAATCTTCCAGAGAGAATCCATCGCCCGAGAGAGCCTTCGTCGCCATCTCCTCGGCTTTTTTCTTGTCAATTTGCTTCTCGGCCTTTTCGATGAGAGACAGGATGTCGCCCATGCCAAGAATGCGCGAGACAATGCGGTCGGGGTGGAAAGGTTCAAGCGCGTCGTACTTCTCGCCAATGCCGATGAACTTGATCGGCTGCCCGGTGACTTGCCGGATCGAGAGCGCTGCGCCGCCGCGAGCGTCGCCATCCATCTTGGTGAGAACGACTCCGGTCAGCGAGAGCTTTTTGTGGAATTCTTCGGCCGAGCGGACGGCGTCTTGTCCGGTCATGGAATCGGCGACGAACAGAATCTCAGACGGATTCAGCAGTTTCTTGAGAGACTGCATCTCGTCCATGAGCTCGTCGTCGATGTGAAGGCGGCCGGCAGTGTCGACGATCAGTGTGTCGCATCCGGTAACAACAGCTTCGCGCCTAGCTTCTTTCACCAGTCGCTCGACCGTGGCGGTGTTTGCTTCGGTGACCTGACCTTCGTAGATATGTGCCTTCACCGCTTGCGCGACGATCTTCAACTGCTCGCGGGCTGCGGGACGGTAGACGTCAACTGAGACGAGCAGCGGGCGATGTCCACCTTGCTTCAGCCAATGAGCGAGCTTGCCCGACGTGGTGGTTTTGCCGGAACCTTGCAGGCCCGCCATCAGGATGACCGTGGGCGGCTGTGAAGCAAACTTCACGCGGGCCGTGTCTTTGCCGAGGATCTCGACCAGTTCGTCGCGCAGGATCTTGATGACCTGCTCTCCTGGAGAGAGCGCCGTCATCACTTCGGTGCCTACGGCCTTGGCTCTGATCTGATCGATAAGCTGCTTGACGACCTTGAAGTTGACGTCGGCCTCGAGCAGCGCCATCCGGATTTCGCGCAGAGCTTCGTCGATGTTTTCCTCGGTCAGCTTGGCCTGGCCGCGAAGCGTTTTGAAGGCGCGTTGGAGTTTTTCCTGAAGATTCTCAAACATAGGCGTAATTAGGTATTTTACCAGCGGAGGCTGCGGCTACTCTTTCACCAGCCAGTCCATGGCCTCTTCCCGCGTTTCGAAGGTGGGGAAATCCCGCTGCGAGAAGGTTTTGAAATTTTCATAGAAGACGTGCGGCAGGCTGTCGACTCCGACCCAGGCGGACTTCTTCACATAGGGACGGTCAAACACGAGCACTTCCTTGATCTTGGTCGCGACGGCCTTGTCGACTTTCGCTCCGCTGAAGTCAGCGAGGGTCAATACCGAGCCAGGTGCGTGGCGCGCCACATCGGCGCGGACCTGGTCGAGCAACAACAGCATGTCTTTTCCGTGACAATGGCTGAAGTCGAGCAGGAAGATGGCCTGCCCTTTGTGCTTGATAAACCGAAGCCGATTGTTTACATCGTCGTCAGAGATCACCCCAGCAACCCCTCCACCACGCTGTAGGCGCCCTCAAGCGCGGAATCGAGTGCCGACGCATCCTTGCCTCCGGCTTCTGCGAGATCGGGACGCCCGCCGCCCTTGCCGCCCACTTTTTGGGCCACTGGGCCGATCACTTTGCCAGCCTGCACGCGTGATGTCAAATCTTTGGTGACGCCGACGATGAGCGCCACGTTGCCGTTCGATGCCGAGCCGAGAACCACGACGCCCGAGCCGATCTTGTCGCGGAGTTGATCGACAAGTGTCCGCAACTGCGCGCGCTCGAGGTTGTCAACGCGGTGCGCGAGAACCTTCACGCCCTTCACTTCTTTTATTTTCTCGCCGACATTCGCGGTTGAGGATGATGCCGACTTCATGCGCGCCTGATCGAGTTCGCGGGCGAGACGCTTGATCTCGGCGTCTTTCTTGTCGAGTTCGGCCTTGAGCGCGTCGGCCGGAGTGGCAGCGTCGGCGTGAGTGGAGAATGACGCGACGACATTTTCCAGTTGATGATCTTTGCGGAAGTGATGCAGCGAGCCTTCGCCGGTGATGGCTTCGACACGGCGCACTCCCGAAGAGACGCTGCCTTCCTTCAGGATTTTGATCAGACCGATTTCACCTGTGGCGCCTGTATGGATACCGCCGCAGAGTTCGGTTGAGAAGTCTCCGATCTTTATCACGCGCACTTTGTCGCCATACTTTTCCCCAAAAAGCGCCATCGCGTGATACTCGTTGACAGCCACATCGATCGGGACGTTTTCAATGACCTCGACTTTGCGGTTACGCAGGACTTCTTTATTGATGATGTCTTCGATGTCCTGAAGCTCCTCATCGGCCACGGCAGTGAAGTGCGAGAAGTCGAACCGCAGATGTCCGGGGGCGACCAGCGATCCGGCCTGCTTCACATGCTTGCCGAGCACTTCGCGCAGTCCGGCATGCAGGAGATGCGTGGCGGTGTGATTGCGCATCGTGGCTTCGCGGACGTCGGTGTTGACGACGGCATCGACTTTGTCGCCGACGCGGATCGTCTTTTTTGCGGTGATCTGATGCGCTCGCACACCTTGAATCGGGTAGTAGCAGCCTTTCACGTCGGCGATGACCGTGTTGTGATCGTCTGAGTAGAGCCATCCGCGATCGCCGACTTGTCCGCCGGCTTCGGCGTAGAAGGGAGTGTGGTCGAGAATGATCTCGCCCTCTTCGGAGGATTTCAGTTCTTGCACGCCTCGGCCGCCGTGCCCGTTTGCTTCGGAAATGATCGCCAAGACTTCGCAGTTTTCTGATCGGGTCTGGCGGTAGCCTTCGAACTCTGATTTCGGCAACTGCTGATACGCTGGATTGGCCGTCTGCTTGGCAGCTCCTTTCCAGGATGCGCGGGCACGGGCTTTCTGCTCGTCCATGGCGCGGTCGAAGCCTGCTTGGTCGAGTGTCAGGCCAGCGTCGCGGACCGCATCTTGGATGAAGTCTAGCGGCATGCCGAAGGTATCGTAGAGCTTGAATGCATCTTGGCCGTCGAGCCTATCGGAAGAATTCTTCAGCAGTTCTTCGAGTTTCTCGAGTCCTACTTCCATCGTGTGTGCGAATCGTACTTCTTCCGCGAGTACCGCTTTCGAAACGCGATCTGCGGTTTCGTTTATTTCCGGGTACGCATCGATCATCAGGTCGCGAACCGCGAAGACCATCTGGTGAAGGAACGGTTTGGTCTGGCCGAGGAGGCGCCCATGGGTGATCGCCCGGCGGATAATCTTGCGCAACACGTAGCCACGGCCTTCGTTGGAGGGCAGGACTCCGTCGGAAATCAGAAATGTCGCAGCGCGGGAGTGGTCAGCGATGACGCGCAACGAAGCTGCGGACTTTGTGTGTGCTTCTTTATCCAGTTCTTTTTCCAGGGAAGAACCCGTCAGTTCCGCGGCACGCTTGATCAGCGGAGTAAACAAGTCCGTCTCGTAATTCGAGATGACGCCCTGCAGAACTGCAGTTACGCGCTCAAGTCCCATGCCGGTATCGATGGAAGGCTTCGGCAGCGGCGTCAGCTTGCCCGAGGCATCGCGGTCGAACTGCATAAAGACAAGGTTCCAGATCTCAACGTAGCGTCCGCAATCGCAGCCGAACTCGCAATCCGTGTGTCCCTGATCGGACGCGATGGCACCCATGTCGTAATGAATCTCGCTGCAAGGACCGCACGGGCCGGTATCGCCCATCTGCCAGAAGTTGTCTTTCATGCCCATCTCATAGATGCGTTGTTTGGGCACGCCTTGCCCGAGCCACAAATCGTAGGCTTCCGCGTCGCGTGTAAGCCCACCTTCGCCGTTGAAAACCGTCGCGTACAACTTCTCTTTCGGAATTCCAAACCACTCCGGTGAGGTGATCAACTCCCAGGCATAGGGAATTGCCTTCTTTTTGAAGTAATCGCCAAAGGAAAAGTTTCCCAGCATCTCGAAGAACGTGTGATGGCGGTTGGTGAACCCGACGTTCTCGAGATCGTTGTGTTTCCCCCCGGCGCGTACGCACTTTTGCGATGTCGTAGCGCGGTTGTAGTCGCGTTTTTCGAGGCCAAGGAAGACGTCTTTGAACTGGTTCATCCCGGCATTGGTGAACAGCAGCGTGGGATCGTTGGCCGGAACAAGGGACGACGAGTGCACTTCCTTGTGTCCCTTTTGCACAAAGAAGTCCAGGAACTTCCTGCGGATTTCTGAGCCTGTCAGCATGAAACTTCAATTTTAACTGATAACCCTCAGCACTCCGTTCCTTGAAAAGCAAAGGGCACAGCTTTTCAGACTTAACTGGCCGCTGTGCCCTCGTTGGCGATTGTTGGTGCTTGTTATTTCAATGCGTCCCCTGTCTTTTCGGTTCCCTTTTTGATGTCGTGCCCAGCTCCCTTGACGCCTTTTTTCAAAGCACTCCCGGTTTTGTTCGCGGCCTTTTCTGTATCTTTGCCCGCGGTCTTGGCGCCCTTCTCGGTATCTTTCGTAGCGGTTTTCGCGCCCTTCTCCGTGTTTTTGGCTACCGTCTTCGTGCCCTTTTCTGTATCTTTTGCCGCTGCTTTCGTGTCTTTCCCTACTTCCTTCGCCGTGGTTTGCGTGGTATGGCCGGTTTTCTTGGCCGCCACCTTTGTATCCTTGCCTGCCGTCTTAACCGCGTCTTTCGTTTCTGTGCCTGCTGATTTTGTGTCCTGCGCAACTGCAAACGTGCCGAACATCAGTGCGAACACAACTAAAGCCGCCCATTTCATTTTCACGGGATTCCTCCTCGGTGACGCTTAATAGATGTTGCGGTGAAGTGAGTATGCTCCGAAATTAGAACCGAATCAAATTGGAAAACGGACAATAGAACAGCCGAAAAACGTTCATCGTGTAAAACCAAAGTGTCGCCGGGAAGGCTAGCCTGAAGGTAATACGCGGACCTATGAATCCCCACCCTCTCCTTCCAGCGCTGTCAGTGTTTCATCATCCACATCCCATTTTTTCAATATTGCGAAGATCGTTCGTGAAGCGAATCCGGCGCGAACCAGCTGGCGGAAGACTCGCGCTGTCGCTTTCTGATCTTTTGGTTTCTCCATCCTCTTTTTTCTGAGGTAGTCGCGCGCGAGTTTTTCCTCGCTAACTCCACCGAACGCATCATCGACGGCCTTGTCGATCACCGTTCCGTGTACACCGCGCGTCTTGAGTTCGGTGATCACGCGAGCGCGGCCGAATTTCTGATTGTCCCGCCGCATCGAGGAGTAGTAAGCAGCGTACTTTGAGTCGTTGAGATAGCCCTGATCTTTCAGACGACGAATTACCAACTCGACCAGCGTCTCCGCATATTCTGATTCAGGTTCCTCCACTCGTGCCCGCATCAGGCGCTTCAATTCGGCGACGGTGCGCATGCGGCGAGCCAGCGCATTTACCGCGTATTCATACATCTCATCTTCGGTATATGTCCGCCGCTTGGGCCGGGAAAACGCCATGCGCTAACGATAGCGCAGATAGCCTGGAGTCGCGAGTCCTGGGCCCCGAGAGAGGTCCGACAGAAACGCGGTGCGTGACATGGGATTCTGGTAAGCAAAGAAAAGGGCGCGATTGCTCGCGCCCTTGGATTCAGGACTCGCGACTCGAAACTATCTTCCCCCGAAGCCTGCCGACTGCATCGATTGCCGCGAGATGTCGGCCGTGGAAGCGATACCCTGCATACGCAGCTTGAAGTCGTCGGCGTTCGAGGCGTTTTCGAGAGCTGTTTCGTAGTTGACCAATCCGGCCTGGAACAGATCCCAGAGTGACTGGTCGAAGGTCTGCATGCCGTATTGCGAAGTACCCGCCGAGATCGCGTCGCGAATCGACCGCGTCTTTTCCGGCACGAGAATACACTCGCGGATGAATGCAGTATTGATCGCAACTTCGACAGCAGGCACTCGTCCCTCGGCATCGCATCGCCGGACTAATCTTTGACTTACGATGGCGCGTAACACCGCCGCCAACTGCATACGAATCTGCTTTTGCTCCGGCGGTGGGAAGATCGAAATCACGCGGTTAATGGTTTCGACGGCGTCCAACGTGTGCAACGTCGAGAACACCATGTGGCCGGTTTCGGCCGCGTGGAGTGCAGTCTGTATCGTTTCCAGGTCTCGCATTTCGCCCACCAGGATCACATCAGGATCCTGACGGAGGGAGGCTCTCAGCGCCGCACCGAATGAGGGCGTGTCGACGCCGACTTCGCGCTGATTGACGTATCCCTTCTTGTCGCGGTGAAGAAATTCTATCGGATCTTCGATCGTGACAATATGTTCGGCTCGCGAGGAGTTCACGCGGTCGACCATCGCGGCTAATGTCGTTGACTTGCCGGAACCAGTAACGCCAGTGACCAGCACGAGGCCGCGAGGCATATCGCAAATCTGCTCAACGACCTTGGGCAGGAAGAGCTCGTCCAAGGCACGAATCTTGGTGGGAATGACGCGGAGGACCAATCCCACGTTGCCGCGCTGCTGGAAAATGTTCACACGGAAGCGCCCCAGGCCGGCGACGCCGTATGCCATATCGATTTCGGTAGTCTCTTTGAATTTCTGCTTTTGCCGCGCCGACATCATGCTGAACGCCATGTTCAGCATGTCTTCCGCGCTGATTCGGGGTTGATCGGTCAGCGGCTGCAGTTCGCCGTCAATACGCAGGTGCGGATAGTTCCCCACCTTCAAATGCAAGTCGCTGGCTCGCCGTTCCGTCGCTATCCTTAGCAGATCATCAATATTCATGCGGAGTTTTTCCCATCGGAGCCCTAGTCAGGACTCAGCCTGGACGTTCTCTCAGCATCATCGCCTGAATCGTCACCCCGCCCAAGATGACCTAGGTAATTGGCCCATGGCGCAAATCCGGCCACGTCCTCCAGTCCGCGGGAAATGAAAAAGGCCGCCCATAAAGGCGGCCTGCAACAGAACAAAGCCTTATGCCGCCGATTCCGCCGCCTCTGCCGGAACAAACGGCTCATCGTAGCTGCCGCCATAGATCGAAGGCACCTTCGATCCCATCGGTCGCAGATACGTTGCCAACTCTCCGCGATGATGGATGCTGTGATTGTTGAGGAATCCCAGATAGGCTACCGCAGGCAGGTTGAAGACGCCGAAGAACTCGACCGGCGTCGTCAATTGCTCCGCTGTCAGTGCCTGAACCCGCTCGATGCCGCGTTTCATGTTCTCGTCGTACCAAGCGACGATCTCGGCTGAGGTCTGAGGCTTGTTCTCAGGAGATTCCATCTTGAATTGCAGATCGGCAATGCCATCCAGAAACTGCACATCTGTGTTGGCGATGTGCCACGCCAGTTCTTTGGCGGTGCGTGCATTCGCGTCAGGGCGATAGTCGGATTTTGCGTCAGGTACAGCAGCGATGACACGTTTTGTGATTTCCACTTCACGCGCGATGCCATCAAGCATCATGGCGCGCAATCCGGCAGCAAATTCCGGAGTCAGACCGTGGGACATACTTTCCTCCTTCGAACTGTTTTGTTATTTTCCGGGCAGAGAAGCCAAAGGCGCGGTCCTGGGAAGGCCGCGCCCGGGTTTGAATTGACGCTGGAATTATACCCCGACGGGCTGTTTGCTGCGTACCGGCACCGGAGTGAGCCATCCGTGACGGTCGCTCTTCTCACCGCGCACGATCGCGTAGAATTCTTTTTGCACCGCACGCGTGATCGGCCCCGAACCGCCCTTGCCGACCTTGATCTTGTCGACCGACCGGATTGGCGTAACCTCCGCCGCTGTGCCAGTGAAGAAGACTTCGTCCGCAATGTAGAGCATCTCGCGCGGAATCATCTGCTCGACGATTGGAATGTTCAGGTCGCGGGCGATCTGCAGGATCGAGTCGCGCGTAATCCCCGGCAACACCGAGCTCCCCAGCGGCGCCGTGATCAGTTTGTCGCGATGCACAATAAAGAGGTTCTCGCCTGATCCTTCGCTGACGAATCCATTCTTGTCGAGCGCGATGCCCTCGACGTATCCGTTCGCGATCGCTTCCATCTTGATCAGCTGCGAGTTCATGTAGTTCGCGCCGGCTTTTGCCATGGCAGGCAGGGTGTTGGGCGCGAGCCGCGTCCAAGACGATACGCAAACGTCCACGCCATCGCTGTCGCCGCTCAGATACTTGCCCCACGGATAGTTCACGATGTAGACCTCGACCGGGCAGTTCAGCGGATTCACGCCGGCATCGCCGTATCCGCGAAACACGATCGGCCGGATATAGCACGGCCATGCGCCATTGCTCGCAATCGTCTCGACCATGCCGCGCACCAGTTCATCGCGCGTGAACGCCAGGTCCATGCGGTAAACCTTGGCTGAATCCACCAGCCGCTGCATGTGTTCCACAGCGCGGAAAATCGCCGGTCCGCTGGGCAGGTCGTAGCACCGGATGCCTTCGAACACGGACGAACCGTAGTGCAGCACATGCGACATCACGTGCACGGTCGCGTCGTCCCAGTTGATCAGCTTTCCGTTATGCCAGATCTTTTCGGTCTTGGTGATGGCCATCGAGACTCCTTACCAATGATGAAGTAGCAACGAGGCGGAGCCTTCCTCCGGCGGGGGAAACTGAGGCGCGAACCCAACCCACGTTACACATCATTATAGCTGAGCGGCTTGTGATGACCGGCCTCAGGCGCTCGGCTTCCGGACTCAACGTTCAGGATCGAACTCGTGGCCGTCGACGCTAGACTTGTTGCGGACTCGCTAGAAGAGGCAGGCGAATAGTAAGAGCCGAAGACCTTTCTCGAGAATGGCTAGACGTTCATCGGCTCTCTTTCG
>Ga0335071_10006924_pt1 | contig 11702 bp, 8 predicted proteins | sample Lox_Sample_15_FD_206724 | JGI IMG/M metagenome (GOLD analysis project Ga0335071, IMG submission 206724) | Soil microbial communities from Loxahatchee National Wildlife Refuge, Florida, United States - Lox_Sample_1.5 | ecosystem: Environmental > Terrestrial > Soil > Wetlands | place: USA: Florida...
TAGCTGCGCTTTGCTCCCCGTGTGCCCTTCCAAGCCGCTCCTGGAGCGGCCTTGGCCGCTGTTGACAACTTCTCCGCCCAGGCGCAAAATCCTATCTGCATAGGCGAATAAAAAGCGAAAGTCGTTTCCGTTCTCCTTCCGCTCGCTCGCCCGCCTGCCCCGAGGTCTTGATGTCGTCCACCGCTATCGCTCGTGCCCGCCTCGAATCCGCTCTCGGCGAACGTCTATCCTCCACGCTGTTGCTGCGCGAAAAAGCCGCGCCACTCACTGTCTCCACCGGCGTGCCCGCGCTCGACGCGCTCACCGGAGGACTCCCTCGCGGAGCGCTCAGCGAAATTACCGGCCCCGCTTCCTCCGGGCGCACCAGCGTCATGCTCGCCGCGCTTGCCGAAACCATGCGCCGTGAAGAAGCCTGCGCGCTGGTCGATGCCGGCGACACCTTCGATCCTGTTTCGGCCGCTGCAGCAGGTATCGATCTCGATCGCCTGCTGTGGGTGCGTTGCAGCAAGAGTGGCGTCACTTCCCTGCGCAACAATCGCTACAGCAACCAGCGCCGTCGTTTTTCTCTTGGCCGTCTCGAGCAGGTCTTGAAGGTCACCGACCTGCTCCTGCAAGGGGGAGGCTTCGGCATGGTCGTACTCGACCTTGCCGACATTCCCGCAGAAAGCGTGCGCCGCATTCCGCTCACTTCGTGGTTTCGTTTTCGCCGTGCGGTGGAGCCCACAGCGACTGTGCTGCTCGTCATCGAGCAGGAGCCCAGCGCGAAAACCTGTGCCTCGCTTGTCGTCCGTCTTCAGCGAACGGCAATAGCTGCGCAACAAGCCATTCCACCTGCAGAAAACGGCTTTCATGGGTGGAAAGTCTTTCGTCGCGCAGATCAGGCGATCCCCTCCCCCAACCTGGTGAGTCACGCTTCCCTGCTGCACGGCCTGCGGTTGAACGCCGAGATCCTGCGCTCTCGGACGCAACCCAAGCCGATGCAACCCGTGAACACTGATTTCAAAAGCTGGTTTCATAAATGGCCCTCATCAGGACACGACTTCACAGATTGCTTAAGAACTCTCGATCACGACGGTTTCGTATCAGGGCACGACTTTAGTCGTGCTGTAAATACCTCTATATACAACCGGGCTTTACAGGCTGCTGAAAAACTCCTTTCAGCGACCGATTCGTATCAGGGTGCGGCTTCAGCCGCACCGCAAACGATTGAAAATACAACCGGGCTTTAGCCCCTGAGGAGATTCAAATTCCCGAGGACTGTCCTTTATGAGATGACCTCGCATTTTGTACCGCTAGCAATTTTCGTCGAGGACATACATGTTTGCCTGCATTTACATTCCGGATTTTCTCGTAGCAGCTATCGTGCGTGGCGAGCCATCGCTTCGTGAGCACGCGGTCGCTGTGCTCGACGGCAAGCCTCCGCAGGTGCGCGTGGCCGCGCTCAACGACAAGGCCCGCCTGCTTGGCATGGACATTGGAATCACCAAGCTGCAGGCTGCAATTTTCTCCGCATCCACCATCGACGACTCAACGACCTCTCACAAAGCGCCGCAAAAGCAGGCACGGCAAATCGAACTTGCCCCGCAGCGCGCGAAGAAACCGCCGAAGCCGATGACGGCCATTCTGCGTCATCGCTCTGCAGCGCAGGAAGAATCGGCACACGCTGCGCTGCTCGACGTTGCCCACGCGTTCACGCCGCGCGTCGAAGACACGCATCCCGACCGCCTGCTCCTCGATCTCGATGGACTGGAACGGCTCTATGGTCCAGCCATCGCTATGGCGCGCGAATTGGCTTTGCGCGTGAGTGCCGTGGGACTCGACGCTAACATCGGCATGGCCGCCAACCCCGATGCCGCCATGCACGCCGCTTGCGGGTTCACCGGCGTCACCGTCATTCCCGCCGGAGAAGAAGCCCGGCGCCTGGGCGTACTTGCCATCAACATCCTGCTCGACTCGTTCGACATCGCATATCGCGAAACCGCAACAGCAGCCGCCGCGCGCGAGCGCGTGAAGTTGCATGAGCAGATGCTCGACACCCTGGAACGTTGGGGAGTGCGCGACTTCCGCACCCTTGCTCTGCTGCCCGAGCATGCGCTGGCCTCGCGTCTCGGCGAAGCGGGATCGCGTCTGCAACAACTCGCGCGTGGCGCCGCAATGCGGACCTTGGTGCTGTGCGAGCCTCGCGCCCATTTCGAAGAGGCAATGGAATTGGAATCGGCGGTTGAGACCCTCGAGCCGCTCTCCTTCCTGCTCAATCGCCTGCTTGACCAGTTGTGTTCACGCCTCGAAGCCCGTTCTCTCGCCGCGCAGGAACTGACGCTGCGCCTGCAACTGGAACCGCGTGTCGCCGACGAACAGGCCACCACCTTGCAGGAACGGAAAGACGCCGGAGATCTGTCCACTCTCTACACGCGCACGCTCCGTTTGCCCGTCGCCATTCGCGATCCCAAGGTATTTCTCAAGCTTCTGCAGTTGGATTTGTCGGCACATCCACCGGGAGCGCCTGTCTGCAAGTTGCGGATCACCGCCGAGCCGGCGCGCCCTCGCTCGGCGCAGCGCGGCCTGTTTCTGCCCATCACTCCTGAAGCCGAGAAGCTGGAGATCACGCTCGCTCGCATTACTGGCGTCGTCGGCGAGCGCCGCGCGGGAATTGCGAAGCTGCTCGACACGCATCGGCCCGATGCATTCGGCATGGAACCTTTCGTTGCGCAGCAGGAAGATCGGAGTTCTTCTGCCTCTCCTACATTGTCAGAGTCGGCTCCCATTGCCTTGCGCATTTTTCGTCCCGCGCGAGCGCTTCGTGTGCAACTCGAGGAAGGCCGCCCCTGCCGAGTGATATCGCCTTTGCAAAGTGGAGATCAGGATGAGCTACACGGAGAAATCGTCTGGTCCGCCGGACCGTGGCGTTCGTCCGGCGACTGGTGGTCCGAGCAAACGCCGGGAAATGGCGCTGCAAATGAACCGCATGCTTGGAGCCGCGAGGAATGGGACATCGCACTCGCCCGCGACGGCAATGAAGTTGCGCTCTACCGTATTTATCGCGACGTCCATAACGGTCACTGGTTCGCCGACGCGAGCTATGACTGAAGACCGCAGTTTGTACTTCATCGGTTTTGCGTTGAACTTCTCGAAGTGCTTCTTAGAGGCTGGCCGGATGAAGAACGGTAAGACCCTTGAATCGACTGAAGTCCGCCGCATTCAGAGTAAGGATATGACCAACATTGTGTACGTACATAGTTGCCGCCAACCGCGCATCGTGCGCCTGAACACCCAGGACGTCGTATTGTACGACGATCCTCCGCCACTCTCGGTAAACGGCTTCTCCGTCCGGCAACAGGGTCATCCCGGTCTCTATTGCCAGCATTTCGCGTTCTGCTTCGGCAACTGTCAAGCCAAGCCCGTTGCGAGCAACTGGACGCGTCACCGCATTCCAGAACTCCGCCATGTTTTGGTGAGTGTAATTGAGAGTGGTGCCTTGCGAAGCAAGTTGGGTAAGCGCCGCATCCACGATTTTGTGCCGCGGATCGGACCGCCGTGTCATGCGCAACAGAATGTTCGTATCAATAAGACACTACGGAATCGACATCTGATCGTGGTCCTGGTAGAGCCACTCGCGCGAAATAGTTTCGGGCAACGGCGGGATCTTGTCCGAAAACTGAGCCAGGGAATCGAGCCAGTCTCGAATCTCTTGCTGAGTGCGAGGCTGACGAGTCTGGATAGAGCCGGCCAACTGCTGGGTCAAAAGCTCCTCGACGAAAGCCTCCAGCGACAAGCCGCGCGTCTTGGCCGCTGCTGCCAGTTCGTCAGGAATATTAACTGTGACCACCATGAAAGAACTGTAGCTCGAGAGGAATCAGACATGTTGCGTTCGCATGGCGCATTGCCCTGAGCGCCTTGCGGCGTATGGACAAAGACACAACCCATGTACATCGAACTCCACGCTCGCTCAGCTTTCAGTTTTCTCGAAGGTGCCTCAGTTCCTGAGGAACTAGCCGAGGCTTGCCATGCGCACCGGATGCCGGCGATGGCGCTGCTCGACCGCGACGGCGTTTACGGCTCTGCCCGCTTTCATCTCGCCATGAAAAAGCTTGGCCTGCAAGCACATACGGGAGCTGAGGTCACTTCTCTTGTACCCCATGTACTCCTGTCCGCGGAGGAAGCCCCTCCTCGTCTGCCGCTGTTGTGTGCTTCCCGCGAGGGATACCAAAACCTTTGCCGCCTCATCACCCGCACCAAGCTGCGCGCGCCGAAATACCCTGCGACATTGCCTCGACAAGCCCGGCAGGTGCCTGGGGAAGAATTGCTGACTGCTTCGCAAGCTGTTGCATCGACTGACGATCTTGCCGAATTTGCGTCCGGCCTGATCTGCCTGACCGGGGGAGATGAAGGTCCTCTGGCCTGCGCTTTGGCCCACGGTGGTATGCCGGAAGCTCGGCGCGCGCTCGAACAGCTCATGGAAATTTACGGCTGCGGCAATGTGTACGTCGAGCTGCAGCGGCACTATAACCGTGCGCAAGAGGCTCGGAATCAGGCAGTTATCGAGCTTGCTCGCAACCTGAAGCTGCCACTGCTGGCCACCCAAGGCGCGCAGTATGCCAAACCGGCACAGCGCCAAATCCTCGACGTTTTCACCTGTATCCGCCATCACCGCCACCTTGATACCGCCGGGTGCCTGCTTGCCTGCAACAGCGAACGTTACATCAAGTCGCCGCAGGAGATGTCTCTGCTCTTCGCTGATTTGCCGGAAGCTATTGAAAACACAGCGGATTTATCCTCTCGTCTCGGCTTCACCCTGAACGATCTGGGCTACAAGTTCCCTGGCTATCCCGTCGGTGCGGGTGAAACCATGGCTTCCTTTCTCCGTGAGCGGACTTACGAAGGGGCCCGTGGGCGCTACCAGCGTCCCGGGCAGACCGAACTTTGGAACCGGGCTCGGCGGCAGATTGAGCGCGAGCTCAAACTCATTGAAAAACTTGAACTTGAGGGCTACTTCCTCATCGTCTGGGACATCGTGCGCTTCTGCTGCGAACAGGGCATTCTGGTGCAGGGGCGCGGCTCGGCGGCCAACAGCGCGGTCTGCTATTCCCTTGGAATTACAGCAGTTGACCCAGTTGGCATGGAATTGTTGTTCGAGCGATTTCTTTCCGAGGAACGGGGCGAGTGGCCCGACATCGATCTCGACCTGCCCAGCGGTGACCAGCGCGAGAGCGTTATCCAGTATGTTTATCAACGATATGGCAAGCTCGGCGCGGCGATGACGGCCAATGTCATCACCTACCGGGGGCGGTCGGCAGCGCGGGAAGTCGGGAAAGTGCTTGGTTTTGATGAAGATACGCTCGGCCGACTGGCCGGTCTGGTAAGTTCGTGGGAGTACAAAGACCCCGGCGATACGCTGGAGCGCCAGTTCCGCGATGCGGGGTTCGATCTGCAGCATCCGCGTATCCGTAAGTTCTTTGAAATCTGTGTTTCCGTGCAAGACCTGCCCCGCCATTTGGGCCAGCACTCGGGCGGAATGGTCATCTGCCAAGGGCAACTGGATTCGGTCGTGCCGCTGGAGCCCGCCACCATGCCCGGACGGGTGGTGGTGCAGTGGGACAAGGAAGATTGCGCGGATTTGGGGATCATCAAAGTGGATCTGCTGGGGCTGGGGATGATGGCCGCGCTTCAGGATTCCATTACGCTGATTCGGGATAACTATAAGGAAAAATTGGACTTATCGATGCTGCCAGCGGACGATCCGGCGGTGTATAGGGCGCTGCAGAAGGCCGATACCGTAGGGATGTTCCAGATCGAGAGCCGGGCGCAGATGTCCTGCTTGCCGCGCCTGTATCCTACTCATTTTTATGACATTGTAGTGCAAGTGGCGATCATCCGGCCGGGGCCGATTGTGGGCAAGATGGTCAACCCATACTTGCAGCGGCGGCAGGGGCGGGAGCCCGTGGTCTATCCGCATCCATCGCTGGAACCTGTTCTAGAAAGGACACTTGGCGTTCCTTTGTTCCAGGAACAGTTGCTGCGGATGGCGATGATCGCCGCCGGCTTCAGCGGCGGGGAGGCAGAGGAGCTGCGCCGGGCGATGGGCTTCAAGCGCAGCCAGAAACGTATGCAGGACATAGAGTTAAAGCTGCGGGAGGGGATGGAACGGAACGGAATTGGCGCGGCGGCGCAGGAGGAGATCATTTTGTCGATAACCTCCTTTGCTTTGTATGGCTTCCCAGAGTCGCACGCGGCCAGCTTTGCCCTCATCGCTTATGCCAGCGCTTACCTTAAGTGCCATTATTTAGCTGCATTTACAGCGGCTTTGCTCAACAACCAGCCGATGGGATTTTACTCGCCGGCAACCATTGTTAAGGACGCCCAGCGGCACGGACTGCGGGTGCGACCTGTGGATATCAGTAAGTCGGAGTGGCTGTGTACACTGGAAGTGGAAGATATTAAAGGAGATTTACCCACGGAAACTTGCGATCCACAGGGGAACGAGAGCCTTCCGCGGCGAAAGCTGCAAAATAGCGGGTCGTCTGGCGACACGGCGAAAGCTGTGCCCTTTCAAAGTCATGTACCCCTTCAAAATCAAAGGTTTGCGCTGCGGCTGGGATTCCGGTATGCGCGCGGGATGAGTGAAGAAGCGGGACAGGCGATAGTGCGGACGAGGGCTGCGCAAGCTTTTGATTCTATTGCGGATCTAGCATATCGAGTGCCGGAATTACGACGGGACAACCTGGTGCAACTGGCGTCGATCGGGGCGCTGAACTCAATTGGGTGTGCTTCCGCCAGAGAAGCGCAAACCCAATTAAATCAGCGGCATAAGGGACATCGACTGCACCGGCGGGACGCTCTGTGGCAGGTGGAGCGGGCGGTGCGGTTTGCCGGACCGCTGCTGGATGATATTCCGGAAGTCGATGAAAATTCGCCACTTATGGCCATGACACCGGAAGAACGGCTGGTGGCGGACTTCCATGGGACGGGGATGACGGTGGGGCCGCACCCGATGGCCTACCGGCGGGAGGCACTGACGCGCGCGAAAGTGCTTTCGGCTCAAGAGCTTACGAAGGTGGCGAACGGGCGGCGGGTGAAGACGGCGGGATGCCTGATTGCGCGGCAGCGCCCGGGAACAGCCAAGGGATTTGTTTTCATGAGCTTGGAGGATGAAACCGGGATCAGCAATGCCATCGTGACGCCTGACTTGATGGAGCGGCAGAGAGTGGTTATCACCATGGAGAAGTTCTTGATTCTAGAAGGGATATTGCAGAACCAGGAGGGGGTGATCTCGGTCCGGGTGGAGCGAGTGGCGGCGCTGCGGGAGACCTACGAGACAAATAGGGTAGACATCACGGATGCCGAGGTGCGATCGCACGACTTCCACTAGCGACGAACAGGTACGGTCGTAGAACGTGAATATCCCAGAACGCGAAAGCGAATTCGCTTTCGTTTTCTTGCACCAGCCCGCGCTCTATGGCGGATGCCAAAAAAGCAGGCCGCCACGAAACCCAGAGCACAGGCATGACCCTGGGTAGCGAAGACCGCTTCGTCGCAGGCGGGGGAGTGAGAGCACAGCGAGATCATCACCTTCGAGGAATGTGCTAGGCCTCTCAAGACATGAACGCTTCGACCGAGGCCCGAGATCGAAACTGATTTCAGGCTACAGCGGTGGCGGAAAACGAAAGGTATCGGAACTTGCGTGGGGTGTGGGGAACCGGTAGAGGCAAAGCAGTGAAAGTTGTCAGAAGCTTCAGCGTAGGTTCCGTTGGCAAGCTCCAAACGGCGCTCAAATAGTTCGCCCGTCTCGGTGTCCAGCATGGCTACTTGCTGGTAGCGCGTGTGTAAATCACAACCTACAATCTGCATGTGCTCGGCTCCCTTCCGCTCCGAGCCTTGATGCTTTGAGCGCAACAAGTCTACCCGGCGGCATGGGAGCCGACACGGTTATCTGATCGGCCCAGCCTTATTCCTGCTTTCCTGACGTTCAGTGGAGCTGTATTGCACCTCCGCATGGCCATGCATATCCCATGAGCAGTTCCCGCCCAAGTCGGTCAGGTAACTGACAGTGTACGGTCATGGGAATCTGACGGCAGCCGCTTGTTCGGGGCCAAAAATTGGATTGCCATTCTCATCATAGGAAACAATATTCAAATATCCGCCCACAGCAATGCCCGAGTTATTCACACTGAAAGCATGACTGACATCTCCCGGAAAGCCCAGGCTCTTCACCGAACCAAGGTCATGCGTGTTCCAACGCGTGGCCTGTGGAAGCCAATTCTCATCGGTACAGTAACCGACGATGTCTCCACGGTCGTTGATGTGCCATGCTATGCTCCAACCGTAGTCGAGTGCCGGCGTGGTCGGAAGCACGTACACCGACCAGGAATGAGTCCTGGGATCCTGCTTCCAGCGGGCGGGAAAAGCATTCGACTCCCACACGTCCCCTACAATCTCGCCCAAATTGTTGATGGCGAGTGCCTCAGTGTAGACAATGCCAGCAGCCGCGGGAAGCCGTTGCAACTCCCATCCTCCGCCATGTTTTCTGGGGTTCCACACAACAGCAATTTCCCACCATTCGTCCAGGACAGGATCGTATTGGTAGCCGTCGCCTGCAATCTGACCATAATCATTAACTCCCCAGCCACCCCAGAACCTCAAGGTGACGCCTTCGAAGACGGCCCCGGGCTCTTCCAGGCCATTGCTGGGGAGCGCATGGATCTCCCACGTCAACGCAGGCTTGCCATTAGCCCAACCCACCCTGGGTGTCCAGACGACGGCGGTTCCAATGATCGTCCCCTGCTGTGAATACCCGAAGCTCTGGCCTACGATAAATGTAGCGGGGTGATTCACTGCATAGGCGTAACTTATAAAATCCCCCGGCAGTCTACCCAAGTGATAACCGGCAAGGCCGGGCACCCAGGCATATGCCTCAGGTTGGCCATTCTCTCCTGTGATGGTGCCGGCGATCATCCCTGTGGTGCTGATGGCCGGCAACAACTCGTCCACAACGCCGCTGCTGATGCCGCTTTCAAACCAATTGCCTGCGTTGTGGCCAAAGAGCGGCACCCCGATCATCCGTTGATCTCCAGCGACGTCACCCGCTCCCGCCGCAACTCCAAAGTCGCTGATACCAAACAACTTGGCCCAGGTTCCGCCGGGGTAGGCACCCAGGTCCCAGACCTTTTCGTTATCAGGGTTCGCTTGGGCATGGAACCTCTGATTTGCCAGTGCGGCCGGAGTGGTTAGTTTGTGGTTGGCCATTTGATGCAGTAAATGTCTTGTGACGGGCAACGCGGTCGCCAACTGCTGCGCACACGCCGTCGAAACGAAACACGCACCGAGAACCAGAGCAAGAATACGAATGCGCTGCATAACACACCTCCGTTAGATGAGTTCGGTTGAAGTGGCTGAACCCGCTCCCGGTGGAACGAACCGGGAGCGATTCACTGCAAGCGGGCCGTTGCTCCTGCACGCTCACCGGTGGGCGACGAGCCAGTCGAGGATGGGCTTCCACACCAGGTCCTTGGCGTCTTGCCCAAGCGTGCTATCGGCATGTCCAAAGTCTTGCGTTCGCTGCTCATCCGGCAAGCGTTGCGCGATGCGTATGGTCACGTCCTTGCTGCCGGTAAGCGTGGTCGTATAGATGCTTGCCCGTCCGAACCCTCCCGCCGCACCGGCCAGAAGAATGGGCAAGGTGATTTGGCGGAGATGGTCATCGAACGGCACGTTGCTCTTGCCGCAGAACGTGGCATCGATATCGAGATCGCTTTGGGTAGGTAAATGAGGCGGGATAACCTGCAGCAAATCCAACCATAGCCCAGGCTCGGTGAACCGCAGATCATTGGCGATCCCGTTCTCGTCCAGATATCCCCCAACGAAATGCCAGAATTGTCCGTTGATGAGTCCAGTGTTTGCCCCAAACGTCAGGGCGGCCTGGTAGTTCGTGGTGCCCGGAATGATGTCGGAAGGACCATTGGGATCGGACACCGCCAGTTGGCTCAGGAATTGCAGGAAGAGGCCGCTGTCATCGTTGTACACACCCGCGTCGAGATTCGCCTGATCGGCCTCGGCAAAGCTGCAATACAGGTCGCGATAGGACTGCTCTTTGAACTTCATGCCGAAGTCGAGGGAAATAAACCCTTTCACGTTGCGCAAAAGGCGGGGTTGCTGCGTCTCTTGCCCCACCAGGTTGTAGCCAATCATTCCGCCATAGCTGAATCCGAGCAGGTTGAGCTGCCCGAATCCTTGCCCCGTGTATCCACGAATCATGCGGGCCAGCGAAAGCGCGATCTCGGTGTGCTGGCTGTCCTTCTCCACCCCCCAGCCCTTCATGAAACTGAAGTCCGTGGTCTCCGCCGGGACCAGAGCCCAGGCATAATCCATTCCCCAAACATCAATGTCATGTTGCGCCAGGAAAATGACGATTGAGCGATCCCATGCGGGTACTTGAGAATGCAACGGCGCCATGAAAATGGCTTCGAAATAGTTGGGCGACCCGGGCAGCAACAGGACGCCATCCAAGGTTCGTATCGGCTCATACGGGTGGCGCTCCCGGACCACACGGTGCAGCCGGATCACATCAAACTGCCCCGGGCCGACTTTCACGTCGAAACGGTAGTGGACGATGTCGCCGCCCAGCACGGTCCGATCCACATGCCGGATGGAAACGTCGGGGAGTGCCTTGTCCAATCCCGGCACAACTCCGCTATTTTGTGCCAAAGCGGGAAAGGCTAACGTCAGGGTGAAGACGACGAGGAGCATCCAGCGTAGGAATGTATTCATGTCGCACCTCCGGCGAGGGATTTCTGCGGTCGCGAGTAATGCTGTTTGTTTCGCTACGAAGACTCATCTCACATCGCAATCGCGGCCGCCATGAACAGCGTCTGACCATTGCATGAAATGTGGCTGAATTCACCCCAGGAAGAAAGCCGAACCAGCCCCCTCCGCCATTGCGAATCCGCAGTTTTTTCAATGACTTTGTGCTAGACTCTGGGCAAAAAGCGGGCGGTTCCATGCATGCCGCTGTCCAAGCGTCGCAGTCAATTTGTTTTCGCCAGTTTGAGTTGGACGTAACTTCGGGCGAGCTGTACAAAGACGGCCAGAAAGTCCCGCTCCCGCCGAAAGCCTTCGAAGTACTTCGAGCCCTGGTTGAACACCCTGGTGAAGTGGTCACGCGCGAGGACCTGCGCACCCGTTTGTGGCCTGGCGATACGTTCGTCGAGTTTGAAGACAGCCTGAACCACGCCGTCAACAAACTCCGCCGGGTTTTGGGAGACTCGGCTGAGAAACCTCAGTTCATCGAGACCCTGCCGCGGTTTGGTTACCGCTTCATCGCCCCGACGAATAGACACGACACTTGCGAGGAGCCGCCGGCGCCAAAGCACCGCTCGCCATTCCTACTGCTCACTTTTGGGCTTTCCCTTTTGGCAGTGCTGGCGGCGCTTCTGGCCTACGATGTCGGCGGGGTGCGCCGGCGGTTGGTGGGGCACTCGTCGGAAGCGGCGATTCGGTCGCTGGCCGTGCTTCCGTTGTCGAATCTCACCGGCGATGCGCAGCAGGATTACTTTGCCGACGGGATGACCGACGCGCTGATCACCGACCTGGCGAAGATCAAATCGCTACGAGTGATCTCCCGCACATCGGTAATGCAATTCAAAGACGTCAAGAAGCCGCTGCCGGAGATTGCGAACGCTTTAGGAGTGGACGGTATCCTGGAGGGGTCG
>Ga0335071_10006926_pt1 | contig 11701 bp, 9 predicted proteins | sample Lox_Sample_15_FD_206724 | JGI IMG/M metagenome (GOLD analysis project Ga0335071, IMG submission 206724) | Soil microbial communities from Loxahatchee National Wildlife Refuge, Florida, United States - Lox_Sample_1.5 | ecosystem: Environmental > Terrestrial > Soil > Wetlands | place: USA: Florida...
AGTGGCGAAGCAGTACGGTCCGGATATCAATGCCACGCCCCGCACCTATTTCGCTCCTAAAGATCTCGAGTACTTTGAAAAGAGATATACGCACGAACTTTACCTTCTGGGGATATCCTCCAAGTCTTTTAATCTGTCAGCCCCTGACACTCTTTGGGATCCCAGCCGCGCACCGGAAGGAAAACACCTGGTCACCTTTGAAGACTACACCTGCCCTGTGTCCTGGTTCTCAAGGAAGGAGTGGCGCCAGATGGCAGAGCAATATTTTGACTCTCTCATGGAACAATGGAAGACATATGCCCCCAATATGACAAGGGACAATATCATAGGGTATCGCGTTATTACTCCGGTAGATTTACAGGATACCCATCCGGATATGAGAGACGGGAACTGGGGCGAGGGCAACATGTGCGCCGTTCAGGCCGGACGATTCAGAGGACTGCCCGGCGGTTACCGGACGCATATCAAGGATCTTTATATGTGTTCTTCAGCTGTTTTCGGCGGCGGCGGTATCGCAAGGGGCTCGAGCTATAATTGTTACCAGATAATAGCGGAGGACCATAAACTGCGGAAGCCGGTTTTTTGATTTGCGAAAACTCTTTGAAATAAGGAGAGGAAGCGTAACTCTATACTCAAATGGAATTGGCTTGCGAAAAACGAAACTAGGGTGATGGAAAGTCATCGTGATATTTAGGTTTAGGATTTTGCAAACTGAAACCTTTGAGTATAGCCAAATCCTGACAGGAGAATTGTGATGGCTTCGAAGAAAACTGTTTTCAATCTGGAGGGAAAAGTAGCTTTGGTTACTGGTGCAGGGCAGGGCTTCGGAAGGGCTTTTTCCTTAGCACTGGCTGAAGCGGGCGCCCATGTGGTCTGTGCGGAAAAGGTCAAAGCAACCCTGGATGAAACAGCAGAGCTTGTCAAAAAGTTCAGACATAAGGTTCTGCCTCTCGTGGTTGATGTGTCCAGCATTGACGACGTGGAGCGCATGAAGAATGATATCTTTTCTGAATTCAAAAGACTCGACATAGCAGTTAACAATGCCGGCATTATCCACAAACCCTATCGACTTCACGAGACACCCATTGAAGAGTGGAACCGGCTTATTTCTATCAACCTGACCGGCGTGTTCCTCTGTATGCAGAAAGAGATCGAATTAATGTTAAGTCAGAAAAGCGGTGTCATTATCAATATTTCTTCTATTTTGGGTATAGTTGGTCTTAAACCGGAACTCATGCCCAGGGTCAGCTACATTGCTGCCAAGCATGGGATGGCCGGGCTCACCAAGCAGGCTGCCGTGGAGTACGCAACCGAGGGCATAAGGGTAAATGCCATTGCCCCCGGGTATTTTGAGGGAACTGAAATTGCGAAGGAACGCCTGGCAGGCCAAGATGCAGCGGTTGCTAACGAGCGGACCAAAAAGATCGTTGAGAGGACGCCCATGAAACGCCGCGGCCAGGTGCAGGAATGTATAGACCTGCTGCTTTACTTGTCGTCGGATGGCTCGTCCTATGTCACAGGTCAGACCGTCGCAGTCGATGGGGGATGGACAGCACAGTGAGAGGCGCCACTAATAAACCAAGGAGAGAGAAATGGGCGATTCCAGTTATGACGCGATAGTCGTGGGCGGTGGCCATCATGGACTGATACTAGCCTGCTACCTGCAAAAGGCAGGAATGAAGACGGCGATATTTGAGATGATGCAGAAGACGGGCGGAGCGGTAATCAGTTATCCTGGCCCGATGCCGGGTTTCACCTATAATCCGTGTGCCAATTGGACGCGTTTCTACGGTCATCCTGCGTATACCGACTTCAATCTACGAGAGAAAGGCCTGGAGTATATCTATCCTGAGGGAAGCGAGGCCATGATCTTTGATAATGATACGTGTCTCATAGGCTACTCCGCCCTAAAAGTAATCGACCCGTTGACGGGGAAAACCGAGGTATCCCATGAGAACTTCCAAAAGACCATCAATGAAATCAGCCGCTTTTCACAGAGGGATGCAGACACGGCCGAGGAGTTGTTCAGGAGGTATATGAAACGATGGAAAGCTGCCTTCGGCGCGTACCGCTTCAACCCGCCAGCACCGTGGGGGCGGAAGAATGCCTTGGAAGAATTGTGCGATGATCCTAAAGACGGCATAGACCCCATATATCAGTTTATGACAAGCCAACAGTTGGCCTACGACGTCTTTGAGAGTGAAGAACTCCGCACATTGTTTATGCGGGCGGCCATGACATCTTTCGGCGGCGCTCCGCAGGATGTGATCGGACTGCACGGCTTCATCCACGCCATTAGTCTCGTTTTTTCCTGGGAGCCGGCAGCAATCGCCAAGGGAGGCAGCCAGGCGGTCACTGATGCTCTCCAGGCCGCATTCACCGAATTGGGAGGAGAGATATTCTGCCGTAACGAAGTTGTCAAACTCCTTTTGAAAGGTGGTAAGGCAAGAGGTATCCGTCTGAAAAATGGAACGGAGATACAGGCCAAAAATCTCGTAGTGAGCGATCTCTCTGCCCTCCAGTCTATCAGGCTTATAGGCGAGGACCACCTTGACCCCAAGATAGTGAGGCGGGTGAACAACATCCGATACGAACGGCATAACATATTCTGGACAGTGGTTGCCATGCACGAATTGCCTCGCTATAAGGCGGTCTCCTTCAACCCGGACTGTGGTCCTCAGCCGAGAATGTATGTGGGCCCACGAAATGCCGACTATATGGCCAATGTGTACCCCGCCGAGATACTTGTGAAAGGCATCGCCAGCAGACTCTATATGTTTCTTGGCGCCGATACGATCTGGGATAGCTCAAGAGCGCCCGAGGGCAAGCATCTCATCGGTATTGAGGAATTCTCGGCGCCTACCAGGTTCTTCTCCACGAGCAGATGGCAGGAGTTGCGGAAAGAGTTTGAAGAAGCCGTCACCAAAGAATGGCAGATATACGCTCCGAACATGACAAGGGACAACATCATAGCCTTCCACACCAATACTCCATATGACACTGAGCTTGCCCACCCGAACATGCATGAGGGCTCCATCGCATGCGGAGACATGATCATTTCTCAGATGGATCGATTCCGACCGATACCGGAGTTATCCGGGTATAGGACCCCCGTCAAGAACTTCTACCTTTGTTCCTCTGCGATGCATAACGGGGTGGGGACAGGCAGAGGATGCTCCTACAACTGTCTTCAGGTGATCCGTAAGGACCTTGGGCTGAAAGGTTAAAGCGGAGACTTTGAAGGCAAGCGTGGTCGCGAAAAAATAGGAAGCGTGTAGAAGAGGAGCGAAGCACGAGACTCAAGGAGAAAGTAATCATAGTGACAGGCGCCGCCCAGGGATTGGGTAAGGCCTTCAGCCTGGCCCTGGCCAGAGAGGGTGCTAAGATAGTGGTGGTCGATATTGCGGACTGCGGGGCAGCAGTGAAGGAGATAGAGGCATCGGGTAGTGAGGTCAGAGCCCTGCGCACAGACGTGTCGAGTCCGGAAGAGACCCAAAAGATGGCAGAGGAGACGGTAAGAACCTTCGGCAGAATTGACGTCCTGGTGAATTGTGCTGCTATCGTGGCTGGGCTGCGGAGAAAACCTTTCTTTGAGATCGATCCTGCGGAATGGGACAAGGTGATGGCGGTGAACGTAAAAGGGCCCTGGCTTTGCACAAAAGCCGTGTTCCCGTACATGAAGTCACAGGGGAAGGGAAAGATCATTAACTTCTCGTCGGAGACCTTCTTCACCGGTTCTCATGGGTTTGTCCACTATGTCACCTCCAAGGGAGGGGTTGTGGGGATGACGCGGAGCCTTGCTGTTGAGCTGGGCCCGCATAACATCACTATCAATGCTATCGCGCCCGGGTTCACGGACTCCGAGACCGCCCGAGCATTAGGTGATGTCACGAAATACGACGTAAGCCGAACCCCTATGGGCCGGTTGGAGCAGCCTCGCGATCTCTTTGGGGCCCTTGTTTTTCTTGCCTCCGGTGACAGCGATTTTGTTACCGGACAGACCATCCTGGTTGACGGAGGGAGGGTCATGCATTAAGGAGGAGACACAGTGGTTCACCGTGAGAACGGGAGCGACGTCATTTTTGAACATAAGTGTCTTCGGATACGAGGTGCGTTCCATGCCTTACGCAGCAGGAACCAAAAGAGCTTGCCCACGTGGGAAGAACTGGGCATCGACGCAGATCTCCCCTTCCCCGGGGGGCATCATTATCCTTCAGCTCAGGCCAGAAGTCAGTCTGGAGCAAGGAAGAGGCTGAGTCAAGAACCCAACAGAATGAAGATTCGATGGAGCGCATCCTAAGCTAATTACTGGAGTAAAAGTAAAATTACCAGTCCGAGCTATCTTCTCATGGCGAAGGGATGAGAAGGCCGGGACCGGGATATTGAAGTTGGTGATGAACCATGCTTATTGACGGAACGGTCCGCCGTTCGGCGATATGAAGGGAGGTGACTTTCTCGGGTAAGAGACATGCCTAAAAAAACGAAAGGGGGGAGTTATGGCAACTGAACAACCTGTGAATAAGATAGGTCTTGGTCCAGAAGGCAGAATGGGAGCGATTATTCAGTTTATTGTTCTTACGGCGCTCGGGATCCTCATTTTTGTATATGCTCTGCCCCCTGCATTGATCGTCTTAGTATTACTTCCCGCAACGCTTATCATGCTCATTGCAGAGGGGCATCTGGTTCTCATAGGAGACTGTTTTCCATGTGCACCTCCCGGAGGCAACTGGACGCCCGCGATGTCACGCTTCGCGGTAGGAATTAAGATGACGCTGATCTGGGCAGTGTTCACTTTCTTGCTCCTTTTGATCATGCGGTACATCGTCCCAGGATGGCCGATCGGGCCTCTCTATCTCTGGTTCGGCGCAATAGGGTTCTGGTGTACGCTCATTTACGGATGTAATTGGAATACCTGGCCCTTTAAGGGGAAGCTCCATCCCTGGGGTACAATGGGGGCGGGGTTTGTCGTCGTCATGGTCATCACTATCCTCGTCTGGAATTTCCTGACAAATCTGGATGGAACCCCCTTTGCCGATACCCCGATGAACCATAAGGGTCCACTCAATGTAAACTGGCTCACGGGATACATTGTGTGGGCAATCGCCTGGTTTTTTGTGTTTAACCCCGTATTCGTGACCCAGGGATGGCCATTTACCAAATGGGGTCACCCTGGAGCGGCCATAGGGCAGACTATTCTGTCGCACATTCTGGCACTCATATGCTGGAGCGGGAGTTTGGCTATGGGTATGAGCCCCACCTTCTCTTTCGGCGCTATGGCTTCCTCCATCGTCACCTGGGCAATCTTTTACTCCTGGCACTTCCAGTTCTGGGGGATCACAAAACTGACAGGTGCTGCAAGGGCAATTACGGCTTTCATAATTGTGGTTGTGATCAGTGCTATCTGGATCGCCATTCTTAATGCGATTCTGGGACCTGCCGCTGGCAGCATTTCGGCCGCGAAGCTTCCTGCTGACGTAAACATCCTCATCATCTATGTCAACCTCTGCGTCCTGGCGCCCGCTTTCATCGGCCACAATGGCTTCTGGCTGAGGTGGCCGTTGACATTACCCAACCCACCGGGGACCCCACCGCCGGACCAGAGCGTGTAGAGGAATATGTATAAAGCGATGGAGAGTATAGTGCACGGCGAAGCCCCCGAGCATCAGGGGGCTTCGCCGGACCATGTCGGCAGAGATAATCTATGCAAAAGTACAACTAGAATTTCGCGCAAATGTCTGGAGGTAATGTATGGCTAAATTACTCTGGGAACCGAACGATGAAAGAAAGAAAAATGCAAATATAACCAAGTTCATGGAGTTAGTAAATGAGCGGTATAGGAAAACTTTTCGTACCTACGCGAACCTTTACAAGTGGTCGGTAGAGAATCTTCCTGAATTTTATGGATTGATCTGGGATTTTCTCGGGATTAAAGCGTCCAGGAACTACGACAAAGTCGTAGACGACGTGAACAAATTTCCGGGGGCAAAGTGGTTTACGGGTGCAAAGTTAAATTTCGCAGAAAATCTTTTGAGATATAGAGATGATCGTACTGCCTTTATATTCAGAGCAGAAACGCAAAAATCTTTTAGGATGAGCTATGCTGAATTGTACGATCAGGCAGCACGCCTGGCAAAGCCCCTCAAGGAAATCGGAGTTAAGCCGGGGGACCGTGTAGTCGCCTACATGCCGAACGTAGTAGAGACGGTTGTCGCGATGCTTGCGGCTACAAGCCTTGGCGCGATATGGTCGTCGTGCGGCTTGGAGCTTGGGCCAAAAGCAGTTCTGGATCGCTTTACTCAGATTGAACCAAAAGTGCTCTTTGCGGGTAATGGGTATCTTTACAAAGGGAAGGCTTTTGATACTCTTTCGAACGTAGCGGAGGTTGTGCAGGGATTGCCCTCTCTCGACAAAGTTATTATGGTCCCCTATACGGGCGAAACAGCGGATGCTGACCGCGTCCAGAAGGCTGTACATTATGATGATCTCTTATCGAAGGAACATGGACTAGAAATCCAGTTTGAGCAACTGCCTTCTGACCATCCGGCAGAAATCTTATTTTCCTCAGGAACGACCGGCAGGCCGAAATGTATTGTCCACGGAATTGCCGCAACACTCATCGCCCATCTAAAGGGACATATACTCCATTACGATCTAAAGCCCAGCGATACTGCACTCTTTATAGCGAGTCCTACGTGGATGGTATGGAATGTACAGGCAAGCTGCCTGGGGGTTGGCTGTACCATAGTTTTGTACGACGGCAATCCTTTCTATCCCGATGCGGGGGCACTCTGGAAGATAATACAGGACGAGAAAGTGACTTTCTTAGGGTGCAGCGCCGCGTTCCTTGATGCCCTGAGATCTCAGAGAGTCAGGCCAAAAGAGCTGTACGATGTGTCGTCATTGCGAGGGATATTTCAGACAGGGTCAGCCCTTTCTATCGAAGGGTTTGAATACGTGTATCAGGCAATCAAAGATGATGTTTACTTGGACTCCGGTCTAGGCGGCACAGATGTCCAGACCGGGCTCGTTGAGGGAAGCCCGATACAGGCCGTGTATGCCGGCGAGATGATGGGTCCTTCGTTGGGGATGAAGATAAATGTGTACGATGAGAATGGCAAACCTGTGGTTGACAAGCAGGGAGAACTCGTCTGTGAAAAACCCTTCCCCTCGGTCCCTCTTTATTTTTGGAATGACCCGAATGGAGAGAAGTTTAGAGAAGCGTATTTCAATGTCTACCCGAACGTATGGCGCCATGGTGATTATGCAATGATCCATAGCGACACTGGCGGAATAACTGCCTTCGGCCGCTCCGATTCAGTTCTGAAACCATCCGGTGTTCGAATAGGCGCCCTTGAAGTATACAATGTCATAGACAAACTGTACGAGATTGCAGATAGTCTCGTGGTGGGGCAGAACTGGCAGGGGGATCAACGCATTATTCTCTTTGTTAAGCTCGCGAAGGGATACGAACTAACAAAGGAGTTAAAGGAAAAGATAAAAAACGCACTGCGTACAGAAGCCTCCCCCCGACACGTGCCTGCGAAGATTATTGAGGTGCCGGACATTCCCTATACGGTAAACATGAAGAAGGTCGAAAGCGCTGTCGGGAACATAGTAAACGGTAGACCTGTTACGAACCGAGACGTCTTGAGTAACCCAGGGACATTGGACTACTATGAGAAAATCGCGAAAGAAGAGCTCCAATCATAAATGCGGTGTTGCTCCTATAGCAGAGTTGTGTGGGGCCGGTCGGCTATGGATCGTAATGAAAATATTCCTTTATAACTTTCAGGAATACCTCAGCGATGGGAGACATAGCAAGTTCTCTGTTCATGAGCACGTCGATGTCAAGCTTGATGGGACCGTCGGCCAGCGGGATCATCGTGAGACGGCCAAGAGCCAAATCGTCCCGAACGTTGGGCAAGAACATCAGGGCAATGCCCCTCATCTCTCTCGCCAATCCCCTCATGCACTCTGGGTTCATCACCTCGGTTCCAATAGATGGCTTCAAACTCCTTGCCCTGAAATTTTGATCTAAAATTGCCCTTGCCATGGAACCTTCCCGCTGTATGACAAGCGGCCAGCGCGCCACATCCTCCCATGTTAGAGCGGTGACTTTTGCTAAGGGATGTTGTGGGTTGGCCACGAACACCATCTCCTCTACTTCGGGAATTCGGAGAACCCTCAGTCTTTCGAACCGGTTGAAGCTGCCAATAAGGCATATATCGTGCTTAAAATCAATCAGCTCTTCGCCCAGAATCATAGAAGGTCCTTCATGTATGGTGACCTGCACATTGGGTTGCGATTCCTTGAATTTCTCGATTACGGGCATCAGGTACATCAATAACGAAGATGCAATAGCTACGCGCAGATTGGTCAGCGCATAAGTCTTGAGGAAATTCTCTGTAATCGTAGCCTGGTTAAAAAATTCCTCGGCGTAGGTGAACAACTTCTCGCCTGCTTTAGTCAGACACGCGCGTTTCTTCTTCACATAAACGAGCTTTACGCCAAACTGCAGTTCCAGCGCCTTTATCTGTTGGTGTACGGCGGGCTCAGTGACGCAGAGTTTTTCAGATGCTGCGCTGAAGCTTTTTTCCAAACCCACAAAATAGAAGGAAATTATGTGTTGCGGGTTGACAGAGAGGGGCACTACCTAGCGTAACTCACCGAGGATATACAAGTCAATGCCTCATTCGTGCCTCATTCGTGCCGGACGCGAGAAGAGAGATGGCGCTACGACCCTGAGGTGTGCCGTCACCCTCAAAGAGGTGCCATAGGGAACAAAGATGGGTAAAAAACCGCGTGGAAGAAGGTCGACACTTACTGGTGGTGAAAACCCCTTAGTTGAAACTGACCTACCGGTCATAAGGACAAAACAATGCGGTCAAGAGCGCGCAGGGGAAATTTCTAACCCCCGGACCGGCTGATTCACGTGACAAAGAAGAACAAGACGAGAGGGGTGCGCATGCCGTAACCGGTTAGCTAATTTACAGGGGAAATGAACAAAAAATTCAGCCCATGCCTTTAACGTCTTATAAAGCCTTCTATCCTGTTCTCACACATGTAATGAGCTTTGACTGTTTCTTGGGTTGTAGATCAGGGGACAGTTTCAAACCTTGGCGACATTTTCCAGGAAAGCATCCATGACTGCGTCGGTGAATTCTTCATCCAATATATGGGCTTCTACCTTTACAACTTTTACTTTGTCTGAAAAAGCCGAAATCGCGTCCATGAAGCCCTCATTTGCCTCCGGGTCATACAGGGGACCGCCCACCCGGTCATACACTGAGAACCCCCGCAGGGGTATTACCACGGTCACCGGCCCCTTGCTCCTGCTCAGTTTTGCACCTATTTCTCTTCCCACTTGGTGGAGTTCTGCATAGCTTGACCGGTAAGACATTACGGATTCGTTGTGGAGATGAGTCTTCCGGCCCGTATATTTTCCCGGGGGCGCAGCAATGAGGTCACAGGTCCCGGGAACGAAAACCTGAGGCAGTCCGAGCTTCCCGGCATTCTCATAGCGGTCGTCAGGGGGAAATGAAGAGCCACCTCCAATGCGATCGAGCCAGTCACTAGAAAGCTCGATAACGCCGCCGTCAATGTAGCCGTCCGCAATTACCTGCTCGAGGCTGGCAGGACCGAACCCGAAGCAATGAAAGGTCATGGGATCGTAGCTGGCATCCGCAAGTCTCTGTCGTATCATACGGTTCGCATCCTCAGTAGAGCCCTTGGCGCAAAGGGCCACTATCTTTTTCCCGTTCTTCTCGTCTTGTACCTCCGCACGTGCCATTCCCACGACGCCCCCGCAGGCCCGGGTAAAGATAGTCCTTGTGAAGCGGTTTAGCCCCACCACGTCGGCCACCGAGTGAAACATGCAAATATCCTTGGTTCCTACCAGGGGACTCATAGCAGGATTCCCTGCTTGCGAGGACACCATGAACTTGGGTACCCCTATGGGAAGGGCCCGCATCACGCCCGTTCCCAAGACCGTGCCCATGCCTCCTCCGATGCCGAATACACCGTGGATCTTGCCCTCCTTATACAGGCGCAGTGCGATGGCCCCAGCGCCCTGAGCCTGTAGACCAATGGCGTCGCCTTCAGCCGGAATCTTTTTCACCTGTTCGATCGTTGTGCCGGCTGCGGCAGCTACCTCCTCGCGCGTGATATCTGGCTTTATTGTCGGCTTCCCCAATATACCACCATCTATTACCAGCGCCTTTGACCCCAGAGCCTCTATCTGCTCCCTGCAGAATGCGACTTCCGTACCTTTTGTATCAAGCGCTGCCACCACAAGGATTGTCTTCATAAGTATCACCCTTCTTATCTTATTGTCTTTCCGGCGCTTGCGGCCCGTATCGGTATAATGTTAGCAGATATTGTTTTCTTTGAAAACCGGGTTCATTTACTACAGGCAAACAATGTGCTAACGTCGTTTCATCATATTTGAAAAAGCAAAGGTTTAGCAGGTAAGGGAATCAGGGAACTACGGGACTAAAAAGCGGGGAAATGAGGACAGGGAGCACCAAGGCTATTGCGTAATGTCTGCTATCATCTGTATCACCAGTTTCTGCTGACCAAGTTGCGCATTTTCACCTTGATTACACGGTTATCGTTTTCGCCCCTCAGTACCCGCTTCCGGGAAGTTATGCGCGGGAAGCGAGGCTTTACTTCACCAGCGACTGAATGATGGCAACCCCACGTATCAGCCAGAGGCGGATTTACCGGTGATTGGCCGCATCCAGTCGTTAGGCACGCTTTCGATGTTCTCTGAGTCCCGTGACGGTGTCTCTTCTTGGAAGTGGAATAATTTGGTGCACGCGTTCCCCTGTTGCCGGGACTCACCAGTTACGCATCAGGTCCCAGTTCCTCTTTCAACTGTGCAAAATAGTTCTTGATGTAGGTGTAGTCCTGAAGGGCCAGGTCTCGTGTTTCCGGAAGGGCAAGCCCCTCCCAGCGGGCATCAATGTCATCGAGCATGTAGTCTATGGGTTTCTTTCCGTAAAAGTGTCGGATGTATCTTAGGACACCCACAACCCCCAGGGTGTCTATTTTGTCAGCATCGTACAGAATCTTTGACTCGAGCGTGGTTCTGTCCTCCGGAGTGGCGCGGACATCATACGCGCGGATCGCATGCAAAACAGCGTTTCTCTTGTCCTCTGGGAACTTGATCCGGTCCAGCACCGGCTCTGCCTTGAGGGCGCTGAGAGCACCGTGAGCCTTGTCATCAATATAATGACGCCCAAGATCGTGCAGGTAGACTGCCGCAACCAGCGTTTCAAGGTCAGCACCCAGCCTTTGTCCGAGGAGGATGCAGCGCCTCAGCACACGGAGAATATGGTCCTTCGCATGTACCTCAGATGGTGAAGGCGCCTTCTGCATCTCTACGGCCAGTTCCTTCTCAAGAACTGGAATCCAGTGTTGCCAATTCTTTGCTTGGTTGCCCACGCTCCATCTCCTTATCGTCTCCCTTCTTAAGATATTACGCCTGCTCACGCAAAGAGGCAACAACAAATGTGCTATGAGATTCGGCTCTTACTCAGCCGCACTCGGGCAAGCATGCTGCACCAGGTGTGTAGACCATGTTAGCACTTCGGGCACTCGTGAGGTCGAAGAGCACGTCACCATTGCCACGCGTATTCTTCAATCGCTCAGCGATTGTTCGACTTGCACCTTTCAGTCAACTATATTTATTTTCTCCTCT
>Ga0335071_10006927_pt1 | contig 11699 bp, 9 predicted proteins | sample Lox_Sample_15_FD_206724 | JGI IMG/M metagenome (GOLD analysis project Ga0335071, IMG submission 206724) | Soil microbial communities from Loxahatchee National Wildlife Refuge, Florida, United States - Lox_Sample_1.5 | ecosystem: Environmental > Terrestrial > Soil > Wetlands | place: USA: Florida...
CCCGGCGAACGCCGGACGGGTCCTGATCGGCGACCCTCCGATCCTCGTTAGGATCGACGGCATGAGTGTTGCTGCCGGGCCCGAATTGATGGATTACGACGAGGTCATCGCGCGCTTTGACCCGGTGCTCGGCCTAGAGGTGCACGTCGAGCTGTCCACCGTGACCAAGATGTTCTGCGGCTGCGCCACCACGTTCGGCGCCGAACCCAACACCCAGGTCTGCCCGGTGTGCCTCGGGCTGCCCGGCTCGCTTCCGGTGCTCAACCGGGCGGCGGTGGAGTCGGCGATTCGCATCGGACTGGCACTGAATTGCGAGATCGTGCCCTGGTGTCGCTTCGCGCGGAAGAACTACTTCTACCCCGACATGCCTAAGAACTACCAGATTTCGCAGTATGACGAGCCGATCGCGATCAACGGCTATCTGGATGCGCCACTGGAGGACGGCAGCACCTGGCGGGTGGAAATCGAGCGGGCGCACATGGAAGAGGACACCGGCAAGCTCACCCACCTGGGCAGCGAAACCGGACGGATCCACGGCGCGACGACGTCGCTGATCGACTACAACCGCGCCGGCGTGCCGCTGATCGAAATCGTCACCAAGCCGATCGTGGGCGCCGGGGCCCGCGCCCCGCAGATCGCCCGGGCCTACGTCACGGCGCTGCGAGACCTGTTGCGCGCCTTGGACGTATCCGACGTCCGAATGGATCAGGGCTCGATGCGCTGTGACGCCAACGTCTCCCTCATGCCAACGGGGACAACGGAGTTCGGAACCCGGACCGAGACCAAGAACGTCAACTCGCTGAAAAGCGTCGAGGTCGCCGTGCGCTACGAAATGCAGCGCCAGGGCGCCATCCTATCGGCCGGTGGCCGGATCACCCAGGAAACGAGGCACTTTCACGAGTCCGGCTACACCAGCCCGGGCCGCACCAAGGAGACCGCCGAGGACTACCGCTATTTCCCCGAGCCGGACCTGGAGCCCGTCGCGCCCAGCCGCGAGCTCGTCGAGCAATTGCGGCAGACCATCCCCGAGCTTCCGTGGTTGAGCCGCAAGCGGATTCAAGAGGAGTGGGGGGTCTCCGACGAGGTGATGCGGGACCTCGTCAACGCCGGCGCCGTCGATCTGGTCATCCAGACCGTCAAGCACGGCGCGTCGAGCGAGCAGGCCCGCGCCTGGTGGGGAAACTTCTTGGTGCAGAAGGCCAATCAGGCGAACATCGAATTGGATGAGCTGGCCATCACCCCGGCCCAGGTTGCCGCGGTGATCGCACTGGTCGACGAGGGCAAGCTGTCCGTCAAGCTGGCCCGCCAGGTGGTGGAGGGTGTGCTCGCCGGGGAAGGGGAACCCGAGCAGGTGATGACCGCGCGCGGTCTGGTGCTGGTGCGCGACGACTCGGTGACGCAGGCCGCCGTCGATGAGGCCCTGGCCGCCAATCCCGATGTCGCCGAGAAGATCCGCGGCGGCAAGGTGGCCGCGGCCGGCGCGATCGTCGGCGCGGTGATGAAGGCCACCCGCGGGCAGGCCGACGCGGCGCGAGTGCGCGAACTCGTCCTGGCGGCCTGCGGCCAGGGCTGAGCGCAGGCGCTGCCGACCGACCCCTCGGAAATAATGGAAAACAGTTCAGGAAACGCCGTGCGGATCCATGATGGTCAGGTGTTCGACGACCTGATGGCCATGCTGGACGGCCCGGTCTTCGTCGTGACCACCCAGGCCGACGGTCAACCGTCGGGTTGTCTGATCAGTTTCGCCAGCCAGACCAGCGTGCGGCCCCCGAGCTTCATGGTCGTGATCCCCCGCAGCAGCGGCACCAGCGAGGCGGCGCGCCAATCCGAGCACCTGGCGGTGCACGTGTTGGCGCAACACCAGGTTGCCCTGGCAGAGCTGTTCGACAATGAAACGGACGACCAGGCCGATAAATTCGGTCGCTGCTCGTGGCGCGTCGGCCCCAACGGGATGCCGATTCTCGACGAGGCGATCGCATGGTTCGTCGGGCGGACCGCGCATTGGATCGATATCGCTGACCACGTGGCCTACATCGTGGAACCCGTCGCCGGATGGGTCCCGGAGTCCTACGAAGACGTGCTTTACCTGTCCGACCTCGACGACCTCGAACCCGGCCAGGAGGCGCCAGAGCGGTTCGTCCTGCACAAGCCGGCCGCCGAGCCGCGCAAATACGGCATCAGGTTCACCCTCGACGGGCCCGTTTAGGTCTTGTCGTCGTTGTTCCGCGGGAAGCCACCGCCCTGCGGGAACAGCGGGAACACCACGTCGTCGAGTTTCTCGGCGTCCCCGGCGGTCTTGTTGACCGTTGCCCCCCAGACGTTTCCGTCCGGCGACATCCGCAGCGCCCACGCGTGGGCGTGGGTGTCCTTGCGGACGACGTCGGGTTCGCCGGTGACTGCGCCCGTCGACGGCGCGAGCCGTACCGCGACCGTCAGCTTGGTGTTGATGAGGTTGACCAGCACGGTGCCGTCCATCGCCGCGCACCCGGCCACGCCGGGCTTGTCCGGCCACGTCCACACCGTGGAGACCTCCGAGGTCTTGGTGATGCGCTGCAAGCGATCCGCGGTGGGGGTGCGATCGGCGACGTAGAGCGAGCCGTCGACGGGGTCGATGCACATGCCGCCGCCCGAGCCGACGCCGGACAGCGCGGTCGTCGGCGGCGCCTGGCCGATGGTGGTGGGCTGCTCGATGCGCAGCACCTTTCCGGCCAGGGACTTGGGGTCGGCGGCCATCGCCGGGTTGCCGGCGTCGCCGGTCATCACGAGCAGCGTGGTGGGGCTGGTGAAGATCAAGGCCCCGGTGTTGCCGGTGGCACCCTTGGGGATCCCGGTCAGGATGTCCTTCGGGATGTCACCGTCGGCCACCCGGACCACCCGGTTGTCGGTGGGCGTGCTGATGTAGGCGTACATCAGCCGGTCCTGCTGATAGGTGGGCGACAGCACGATGTCCATCAGGCCGCCGTCACCGGACGGGTCGACCGGGATGACCACCTTCACCTTCGGTTCGGCGCTGACGGAGATGTCCTTGACGGCGCCGGTGGTGCGCTCGGCGACCAACGCGGTTTTGCTGTCGGGCCCCATGATCAGGCCGCTGGTGCTCTCCAGGCAGCCCTGCATGACCCCCGGGGCCGGGCAGGCCTTGGGGAATGGCGTCGGAGGCAGCGGCGGCGGCGGGGGAGGCGTCGAGCTCGGCTGCGGCTTGAGTTCGGGGTTGGTGGTGAACGGCTGGGACTGGGCGTCGTTGAACCGGGCGCACCCGCTCGCGACCAACGCGACCGCGGAGAGCGCGGCGAGTGCGCCACGAACCCAGCCCCGTATCCGCATGATCGACAGGCTACGGACTGTGCGCGCACCGCCGCCACACACATGGCCGTGTCCGCCTCCGGAAGCGCACCGGTAGTAGCGCGCCGTTCACCTGTTCGGCGCCGTCTGGACGCGCGGAAGGGCCATTTTGGCCCAATTCGGGCCGTTTTGGCGGACTAACCGGCGAAAGCGCCGCTCAAATCCCCGATTCAGGCCCTTTTGCCCTTACCCTGACACCCGTGACCAGTCAATCGAATGACGCACCTTGGCAGCGGCCGGGCGAATCCCCGGAGCCAATCCCCGGGCGCCCCGCCTCGGCGCGCCTGGTCGACCCCGAGGATGACCTGACGCCGGTCGGGTACCCGGGCGATTTCGGAACCACCACGGTCATCCCGTACCAGGACCCGAGCCAGCACGCCGGGCCGGCCGCGGGTGGATACCACCTGCTCGACCAACAGGAGCCGTTGCCGTACGTCCAGCCGGCGTCGGCGGCCCAGGCGGCACCGATCTCGGCCACCGAGCCGGCGCAGATCGATGCGCAGCCCGACACCGAGAGGCACCGCGAAGTCGGCAGGCGCGGCACCCAGCATCTCGGTTTGCTGGTATTGCGGGTCGGCCTGGGAGTGGTGCTGGCAGCCCACGGGCTGCAGAAGCTGTTCGGCTGGTGGGGCGGCGGGGGATTGACCGGGCTCAGGAATTCGCTGTCCGACGTCGGCTACCACCACGCGGACATCCTGGCCTACGTCAGCGCGGGCGGTGAGATCGCGGCGGGCCTGCTGCTGATCCTGGGCCTGTTCACCCCGGTGGCCGCGGCGGGCGCGCTGGCGTTCCTGATCAACGAACTGCTGGCCACCGTCTCGGGCGGCTCGCGTTCGCACGCCTTCTCATATTTCCTGCCGCAGGGCCACGAATACCAGATCACGCTGATCGTCCTGGCCGCCGCCGTCATCCTGTGCGGGCCGGGCCGCTACGGGCTGGACGCCGGCCGCGGTTGGGCCCATCGCCCGTTCATCGGGTCCTTCGTGGCCCTGCTGGCCGGCATCGCCGCCGGCATCGCGGTGTGGGTGATGCTCAACGGGGTCAACCCGATCGCCTGAGCCTCACCGGTAAGGATTGGGCACGCGCCCCGAGCTGGCCTCGGTCAGCTGCGGCAGCGTCGCGAAGGTGACGGCGGGCAAGCGCAGCTCCGCACCGCTTTTGAGGACGGCGCGCGCCCAGGAACCGCGGTGGAAGCGCAGCCCTTCGATCTCGTCCCAGCGCACCCTCCGGCTGCCCAGCAGGGTCCGAACGGTCACGCCGTCCTCGTCGGCGACCGTGCGCAGGCGGATGATCAACGCGGACAACACCACCGGGAGGAGCAGCAGCGGCGCGCACACCGGCCAGGCCAGCACCGGTATCAACAAGCCGAGGGCGAAGAACCCGACGGCGAAGTGGGCCATCGGCGACACTTTGATCACCACGGGGGATTCGGTAGCCACGGGAGCATCCTTTCACCGGAAGCCCGGGCGGCACACGGGGCCCGGATTTGACTCCTGAGCTGTGCGAAGGCTACCGTCGGACGCTATGGATACCGCCGGAAAGCCCGGAATGCTCGTAGTACTTAGTCAGCGCGTTGGTGGCTGACTGCTCTTCGGCATTTGAAGCAATCCAGCACCAGCGCGCAACCCTCGTTCAGCAGCCGAGCTGACGGGGGTTTTTTCTTGCGCGGCAACGAGAAATAACGGCGAAGCGTGAACAGACGGGATCAAGAGGGCGAGGACGATAGTGAGCGCACCCACCAAGCCGGCGACGCCTGACGCGGCCAGCGTCGCCACGGACGCTGTTAAACCCGCCGCGAAAACGCCTGCGGCCACACCGAAACGCGTTGGCCCGGAGCAACTTACCGGCGCCCAGTCGGTGATCCGGTCGCTGGAGGAACTCGACGTCGAGGTGATCTTCGGGATTCCCGGCGGCGCCGTTCTGCCGGTGTACGACCCGCTGTTCGACTCGAAAAAGCTGCGCCACGTGCTGGTTCGCCACGAGCAGGGCGCCGGTCACGCGGCCAGCGGGTACGCGCACGCCACCGGCAAGGTCGGGGTCTGCATGGCGACCTCGGGTCCCGGCGCCACCAACCTGGTCACCCCGCTGGCCGACGCCCAGATGGACTCGATCCCCGTCGTCGCCATCACCGGCCAGGTCGGGCGCGGGCTGATCGGCACCGACGCCTTCCAGGAGGCCGACATCTCAGGGATCACGATGCCGATCACCAAGCACAACTTCCTGGTCCGCTCCGGCGACGAGATTCCGCGGGTGATCGCCGAGGCCTTCCACATCGCTGCCTCGGGCCGTCCCGGGGCGGTGCTCGTCGACATCCCCAAGGACGTGCTGCAGGGCCAGTGCACGTTCAGCTGGCCGCCCCGCATGGACCTGCCCGGCTACAAGCCGAACACCAAGCCGCACAACCGGCAGATCCGCGAGGCCGCCAAGCTGATCGCGGCCGCGCACAAACCGGTGCTCTACGTCGGCGGCGGGGTCATCCGCGGCGAGGCGACCGAGCAGCTGCGCGAGCTGGCCGACCTCACCGGCATCCCGGTGGTCACCACGCTGATGGCGCGCGGCGCCTTCCCGGACAGCCATCGCCAGAACCTCGGCATGCCCGGCATGCACGGCACGGTGGCCGCGGTGGCGGCGCTGCAGCGCAGCGACCTGCTGATCGCGCTGGGCACGCGGTTCGACGACCGGGTGACCGGAAAGCTCGACTCGTTCGCGCCCGAGGCCAAGGTCATCCACGCCGACATCGACCCGGCCGAAATCGGCAAGAACCGCCACGCCGACGTGCCGATCGTCGGCGACGTCAAGGCCGTCATCACCGAGCTCATCGCGATGCTGCGCCACCACGACATCCCCGGTCACATCGAGATGACCGACTGGTGGTCCTACCTAGACGGCGTCCGGTCCACCTACCCGCTGAGCTACGGCCCGCAGAGCGACGGCAGCCTGAGCCCGGAATACGTGATCGAGAAGCTGGGCCAGATCGCCGGCCCGGACGCCGTGTACGTCGCCGGTGTCGGCCAGCACCAGATGTGGGCCGCGCAGTTCATCTCCTACGAGAAGCCGCGCACCTGGCTCAACTCCGGCGGGCTGGGCACCATGGGGTTCGCCATTCCCGCGGCGATGGGCGCCAAGATCGCCCACCCGGACGCCGAGGTGTGGGCGATCGACGGGGACGGCTGCTTCCAGATGACCAACCAGGAGCTGGCCACCTGCGCCATCGAGGGCGCGCCGATCAAGGTGGCGCTGATCAACAACGGCAACCTGGGCATGGTGCGGCAGTGGCAGACGCTGTTCTATCAGGAGCGCTACTCCCAGACCGACCTGGCCACCCACTCGCACCGGATCCCGGACTTCGTGAAGCTGGCCGAGGCGTTGGGCTGCGTCGGATTGCGTTGCGAGCGTTCAGAAGACGTCGTCGACGTGATCAACCAGGCGCGCGCGATCAACGACCGCCCGGTGGTGATCGACTTCATCGTCGGCGCCGACGCGCAGGTGTGGCCGATGGTGGCCGCCGGCACCAGCAACGACGAGATCCAGGCCGCCCGCGGCATCCGCCCGTTGTTCGACGACGAATCCGAAGGGCACGCCTGATGAACCCGAAAACCCACACCCTGTCGGTGCTGGTAGAGGACAAACCCGGCGTGCTCGCGCGGGTGGCGGCGCTGTTCTCCCGGCGCGGCTTCAACATCGAGTCGCTGGCCGTCGGCGCGACCGAGCAGAAGGACATGTCGCGGATGACCATCGTGGTCTCTGCCGAGGAGACCCCGCTCGAGCAGATCACCAAGCAGCTCAACAAGCTGATCAACGTGATCAAGATCATCGAGCAGGACGACGACAACTCGGTGTCCCGGGAGCTGGCAATGATCAAGGTGCGCGCCGACGCCGGCACCCGCAGTCAGGTGATCGAGGCGGTAAACCTGTTCCGCGCCAAGGTGATTGACGTATCACCGGAATCGCTGACCATCGAGGCCACTGGTGACCGCGGCAAGATCGAGGCGTTCCTGCGCGTGCTGGAGCCCTTCGGCATCCGCGAAATCGCGCAGTCCGGAATGGTGTCGCTGGCGCGCGGTCCGCGCGGAATCGGCACCGCCAAGTAGTAGACCCCCTAGCAGACAAAGGAGATATTCAACCGTGGCATTAGAGATGTTCTACGACGACGACGCGGACCTGACGATCATCCAGGGCCGCAAGGTCGGCGTCATCGGATACGGCAGCCAAGGGCACGCGCACTCGCTGAGCCTGCGCGATTCCGGCGTGCAGGTGCGCGTCGGCCTCAAGGAGGGTTCCAAGTCCCGGCCCAAGGTCGAAGAGCAGGGCCTGGACGTCGACACCCCCGCCGAGGTCGCCAAGTGGGCCGACGTCATCATGCTGCTGGCGCCCGACACCGCCCAGGCCGACATCTTCAAGAACGACATCGAGCCCAACCTGAAGGCCGGCGACGCTTTGTTTTTCGGTCACGGGCTCAACATCCACTTCGACCTGATCAAGCCGCCCGCCGACGTCACCGTCGCGATGGTCGCCCCCAAGGGCCCCGGCCACCTGGTGCGCCGCCAGTTCGTCGACGGCAAGGGCGTGCCCTGCCTGATCGCCGTCGACCAGGACCCGACCGGGCGGGGCGAGGCGCTGGCGCTCTCGTACGCCAAGGCCATCGGCGGCACGCGGGCCGGGGTCATCAAGACCACATTCAAGGACGAGACCGAAACCGACCTGTTCGGTGAGCAAGCCGTGTTGTGCGGCGGCACAGAGGAATTGGTGAAGGCGGGCTTCGACATCATGGTCGAGGCGGGCTATCCGCCGGAGATGGCGTACTTCGAGGTGCTGCACGAGCTGAAGCTGATCGTGGACCTGATGTACGAGGGCGGCATCGCCCGGATGAACTACTCGGTGTCCGACACCGCGGAGTTCGGTGGGTACCTGTCGGGCCCTCGCATCATCGACGAGGGCACCAGGGAGCGGATGCGCACCATCCTGCACGAGATTCAGGATGGCACCTTCACCCGCAAGCTCGTCGCCAACGTCGAGGGCGGCAACAAGGAGCTCGAGCAGCTGCGCAAGCAGAACGCCGAGCACCCCATCGAGGTTGTCGGCAAGAGGCTGCGCGACCTGATGAGCTGGGTGGACCGCCCGATCACCGAAACGGCCTAGTTCACTTCGTCGAAAGTGAAGCTGTTGCGAATTTTCGGGCCGGTTCTCGCAACGGTTTCACGCTCGGCGATCTAGGTGTTCTTCAGCCGGTCGGCGACCGCCACCACCCGGTGCGCCAGTTGGTCGAGGGCATTAATGGTGGCCTCGTCGAATTGGCTGATGTTGTCGTGGGTGGACACCAGGCTCACCCCGTACGGGTTGCCGTCGACGAACTTGACCGGATCGGTGTATCCCGGCGGCACGATGATGCCGCCGAAATGCATCAGGGTGATGTACAGCGCCAGCAGCGTGGTCTCCTGGCCGCCATGCAGGGTGTTGGACGACGTGAAGCCGGCGTACACCTTGTCCGCGAGCTTGCCCCCGGCCCACAGCCCACCCAGCGAGTCGAGGAAAGCGCGCAATTGCGCGGCGGGCGAACCGAAGCGGGTCGGCGAGCCGAAGATCACCGCGTCGGCCCACACGATGTCGTCGCCGGTGGCCGCGGGGAGATCTTTGGTCGCTTCGTAATTCGCGGTCCACGCCGGGTTGTGGGCGAACGATTCCGGGTCGTGGGTTTCGGCGACGTGCCGGACGCGCACCTCCGCCCCCGCGGCCTCGGCCGCGGCGGCGACGCGCCGGGCCATCGCGGTGCCATGACCGGTGGCCGAGTAGTAGATGATCGCGAGTTTGGTCATGGAGCCAGCGTAGGCACCGCGAGGCCGAATTCGCGGCGCAACAGCGTGCGCGCGGCGTAGTAACCGGACATGCCGTGGACGCCGCCGCCGGGCGGGGTGGCCGCCGAGCACAGATACACCTTGGGAACCGGTGTGCTCCAAGGGTTTAGCCGCGGCGTGGGCCCGACGATGGCGCGCCAAGCGGAATTGCCGCCCATCCCGATGTCACCTCCGACGTAGTTGGCGTTGTGGTCGGCCATCCGGGCGGCGGGCACGGCGCGGGCCGCGACCACGATGTCCCGGAAGCCGGGTGCGAACCGCTCGACGACCCCGGTGACGGTCTCGGTCGCGTCGACGGTGGAGCCCGACGGCACATGGGCGTAGGTCCAGAACGGGCGGCGGCCGACGATGTCGACGCGGCCGGGATCCGCGATGTGCGGCGACGCGGCGAGCACCATGGGCCACTGCGCGTGGCGCCCGGCGGCGATGTCGGCCTCGGCCCGCGTCATCTGCTCGCGGGTGCCGCCCAGATGCAGGGTCGGCGCCTGACCCAGCCGCGGGTCCGACCACGGGATGTCCTCGCTGAGCACGAAGTCCACCTTGGCGACCCCGGGCCCGAACGTGTAGCGGCGCAACGCCTTCGCGTAACGGTCTGGAAGCGCGTCACCATAGATGCGCAGCAGTGCGGTGGGCGCCGTATCGAACGCGACGACGCCGCCGGGCGGTTCGGTGATCTCCACGCCGGCCGTGAGCTCACCACCGTGCGCGCGCAGGTCGGCGATCAGCGCCTCGGTGATCGCCTGGCTGCCCCCGACCGGAATCGGCCAGCCGACCGAATGGGCGAGCGTGGCCAGCATCAACCCCGCGCCGGCGGCCGTCAACGACGGCATCCGCGAAATCACGTGCGCGGCAACACCGGTGAACAAGGCACGGGCGTCCGCACCCGCCAGCGACCCCCAGGCGGGCGTTCCCTGTGCGAGCATCCGCAGGCCGAGGTTCAGCGCGGACGGTAACGAGCCGGGCATCGAACGCTTGTCGCCGAGCAGCAGCCCCACGACGTCTTCGGAGTGCTCGACCAGCGGGCCGAGCAGCCGCCGCCAGGACGCACCGTGCTCGAGTTCCGCGCAGGTGCGCTCGAGATCGCGGTAGGCGATCGCGGCCGGGCGGCCCGGCAGCGGGTTGGCATAGGAAATCTCCGGGACCGCCAAGCGCACTCCGCGTGCGGGCAGGTCGAACGCCGCGAAGAACGGCGACGCCAGCGCCAGCGGGTGAACCGCCGAGCACACGTCGTGCAAGACTCCCGGAGAGTCTGGGTCGGCCGCGGTGCGGGCGCCGCCACCGAACGTCGGCTGCGCCTCGACGACCTGCACTTTCAGCCCGGCGCGGGCGCAGATGACGGCCGCGGTGAGCCCGTTGGGTCCGCTGCCGACTATTGTCACGTCCAAGGTGACGTCCACCGGTCAATTACAGCCGATAGGCTGGCCGCGTGAATCTGCCTGTTGTACTCATTGCCGACAAACTCGCCGAATCAACCGTCGCGGCCCTGGGAGACCAGGTCGAGGTGCGCTGGGTCGACGGGCCCGACCGGCCGAAGCTGCTGGCGGCAGTCCCCGAGGCCGACGCGCTGCTGGTGCGCTCGGCCACCACCGTGGACGCCGAGGTGTTGGCGGCTGCCCCCAAGCTGAAGATCGTCGCCCGCGCCGGTGTGGGGCTGGACAATGTCGACGTCGACGCGGCCACCGAGCGGGGCGTGCTGGTGGTCAACGCCCCGACGTCGAACATTCACAGCGCCGCCGAGCACGCGTTGGCGCTGCTGCTGTCCGCGGCGCGTCAGGTCCCGGCGGCCGATGCCACGCTGCGGGAGCACACCTGGAAGCGGTCGTCGTTTTCGGGCACCGAGATTTTCGGCAAGACCGTCGGGGTCGTCGGGCTGGGGCGGATCGGCCAGCTGTTCGCCCAACGGATAGCGGCCTTCGGCACCCACGTGGTCGCCTACGACCCGTACGTGCCGCCGGCCCGGGCCGCGCAAATCGGCATCGAGCTGCTGTCCCTGGACGACCTGCTGGCCCGCGCCGATTTCATCTCGGTGCACCTGCCGAAGACGCCGGAGACCGCGGGCCTGATCGACAAGGAGGCGCTGGCGAAGACCAAGCCGGGCGTCATCATCGTCAACGCGGCGCGCGGCGGCCTGGTGGACGAGGCGGCGCTGGCCGAAGCCGTGAACAGCGGGCATGTTCGCGCCGCCGGCCTCGACGTGTTCTCGACCGAACCCTGCACCGACAGCCCGCTTTTCGAGCTGCCGCAGGTGGTGGTCACACCGCATCTGGGGGCGTCCACCGCCGAGGCCCAGGACCGCGCCGGCACCGACGTGGCCGAAAGCGTGCGGCTGGCCCTGGCCGGTGAGTTCGTGCCCGACGCGGTCAACGTCGGCGGCGGCGTGGTCAGCGAGGAGGTGGCGCCCTGGCTGGACCTGGCGCGCAAGCTCGGCGTGCTGGTCGCGAGGCTGTCCGACGGGCCGCCCGTGTCGCTGTCGGTGCAGGTGCGCGGCGAGCTGGCTTCCGAAGA
>Ga0335071_10006930_pt1 | contig 11693 bp, 7 predicted proteins | sample Lox_Sample_15_FD_206724 | JGI IMG/M metagenome (GOLD analysis project Ga0335071, IMG submission 206724) | Soil microbial communities from Loxahatchee National Wildlife Refuge, Florida, United States - Lox_Sample_1.5 | ecosystem: Environmental > Terrestrial > Soil > Wetlands | place: USA: Florida...
CCGAGCTGTTTGCGCTTGGTGGGGTTGCAGAGCATGTCGTCGGCGCGCGAGTTCTCTCCGACGATCATGCCCTCGTACACCGGATCCATCGGGCTGACGAACAGCGTGGCCCGTTGCTGCAGGTTCTCGAGCGAGTAGCTCGCGGCCTCGCCGGACGTCTGGCTGACGAGGGAGCCGCGGTCGCGACCGGGGAGCTCGCCCTTCCACGGGCCGTAGCCCGTGAACCGCGAGCTCATCACGCCCAGCCCGCGCGTCTCGGTGAGGAAGTCGTTGCGGTAGCCGATCAGACCGCGCGTCGAGATGCTGAACTCAAGACGGACGAGGCCCGTGCCCGTGGCCTCGACGCCGAGCAGCTCGCCCTTGCGCAGACTCAGCTCCTGGATGATGGCGCCCTGGTACTCGTCGGGCACGTCGATGATGAGCTGCTCCATGGGCTCGAGCAGCTTGTCGTGCTCGTCGCGGTGGGTGATCACCTCGGGGCGGCTGACGCAGAGCTCGATGCCCTCGCGGCGCATCTCCTCGATGAGGATGGCGAGGTGCAGCTCGCCGCGGCCGGAGACCTTCACTCCGTCTGGCCGCCCCAGGTCCTCCATGCGGAGCGCCACGTTGACGCGCAGCTCGCGCTCCAGCCGGTCCCTGAGCTGACGCAGCGTGGCCGCCTTGCCGTCCCGGCCGGCGAACGGCCCGTTGTTGACGAGGAAGAACATGCTGACCGTCGGCTCCTCGATCTCGAGGGGCGGCAGGGCTGCCGCGTCCGGGTCGAGCTCGGGCGACGCCAGCGTGTCCCCGAGCGTGATGTCGTCCGGACCCGCGAGCCACACGATGTCGCCGGCGGCGACCTCGTCGACCTCGCGGTTCTCCAGACCCCGCGTGACCCAGAGGTGCGTCACGCGCGTGGCCTCGGCGCCCGTCCGCGTCCAGCCGGCCTCGGGGTCCCCGACCCTGAGGTGCGCCGTGGTGATGCGCTGGAGCTCGTCGCCGACCTTGAGCCGACCCTCGAGCACTCGCCCGCACCCGATGCGGCCGATGTAGTCGCTCCAGGCCAGGGTGCTGACCTGCATGCGGAACGGCGCCGCCTGGTCCACGGCCGGCGCCGGCACCTGCTCGATGATGGTCTCGAAGAGGTCGTTCATGCCGGCGTCGGCGAGCTCCTTGAGCAGCGCCGGTGAGAGCCCGGCGCCGTCGGTGAGGTGCTCCTCGCGCTCGTGCTCCTCCTTCGTGTACTCGTCGATGTCGTTGACGATCCAGCCCTCGAGGCCGGAGCCGTAGAGCACGGGGAAGTCGAGCTGCGCGTTGTCCGCTCCCAGCTCGACGAAGAGGTCGAAGGTCTTGTCCAGCGCGCCGGACGGGTCGGCGTTGGGGCGGTCGGCCTTGTTGACGATGACGATGGGCCGCAGCCCGAGGCGCAGGGCGCGCATCAGCACGTACCGCGTCTGCGGCATGGGGCCCTCGTTGGCGTCGACCAGCAGCAGCACCGAGTCGACCATGCTGAGCACCCGCTCGACCTCGCCGGAGAAGTCCGCGTGCCCCGGCGTGTCGATGATGTTGATGAGGTAGTCCTTCCACTCCACGGTGCAGTGCTTGGAGCGGATGGTGATGCCGCGCTCGCGCTCGAGGTCGTTGCTGTCCATCACGCGCTCGTCCACTTTGGCGTTCTCGCGGAACACGTGGGCGGCGCGGAAGATGCTGTCGATCAGCGTGGTCTTGCCGTGATCGATGTGGGCGATGATGGCGAGGTTGCGGATCTTGTCGACGGGGTGCACGGCTGGTCTCTTCTGTCGTCCGAAGGTCGGGGCCGAGGCGCCGGGCGTGGGTCGGTCGGCCCGGCGCCTGACGTCCGAAAGCCCGGCTGGGCTCTCGCCGGCCGGGCGGTCGCCCTCTAGTGTACCGCGCGGGGGCGACTTCGTCGCCCGCGCAGCCGCTCTGGAGCCGCGGGAGGCGTCAGCGCTATGATTGTCGTGAACAGCCACCGGCCGGTGGCGAAGCGAAAAGGGACTGCCTTGGGCGACGAGCGGACCATCCGCATCGCGCAGTCGTGTGCACAGGACCCTCGTGAGGCCGCGGCCGAGCTGTACGACGGGCTTGCGCAGCCGAGCCTCTCGCTCGTCCTGTTCTTCTGCTCAGCCGAGTACGACCTCGAGCAGCTCGCGGCGGCCGTGCGCGAGCGCTTCAGGGGCGTGCCCGTGGCCGGCTGTACCACCGCCGGCGAGATAGGTCCGGGCGGCTGCCGCGAGCACAGCCTGGCCGGCGTCAGTTTCGCGCCGGCGGCCGGCGCGGCGGCGATCGGGTACCTCGGCGACCTCCGGGGCTTCAGCCTCTCCGACGGCGTCGCGTTCGTTCGGGGCCTGCGGAGCCGTCTGGAGGATGAGGCGCCGCAGGCCGACGCCCATAACACCTTCGCCATCCTTCTCGTCGACGGGATGTACGGCCACGAGGAGCAGCTGGCGCATGCGCTCCAAGAGGGCCTTGGGGAGATCCCGCTCGTCGGCGGCTCGGCCGGCGACTGCATGGCCTTCGTGAGCACGCATGTCTACCACGAAGGCGAGTTCGCGAGCGGCGCCGCCGTCCTCGTGCTCTTCTCCACTCCGCTCCCGTTCACGGAGTTCAAGACGCAGCATTTCGAGCCCACGGACGAGCGGCTGGTCGTGACCGAGGCGGATCCGGGGACGCGCGTGGTGAGCGAGATCGACGGGCTGCCGGCCGCGGAGGAGTACGCGCGGATGCTCGGCGTCGATCCGCGCGACCTCGGCCCGGTCCAGTTCGCCGATTCGCCGGTCGTCGTCCTCATCGACGGCGCCAACTACGTGCGCTCGATCCAGAAGGCGAACCCCGACGGCAGCCTCAAGTTCTACTGCGCGATCGAGCGCGGCGTCGTGCTCCGCGTGGCGAAGGGTGTCGACCTCCTCCGCAACCTCGAGACGGCTCTCGCGCAGGTCCGCGCCCGCATAGGGCCGCCCCAGGTCGTCCTCACCTTCGACTGCATTCTCCGCAAACTGGAGATCGCGGACGCCGGCGTCGAGCAGGCGGTCTCCGACGTGCTGCGTGCCAACAACGCCGTCGGCTTCAACACCTACGGTGAGCAGTTCTGCGGCGTGCACATGAACCAGACGCTCACGGCGATCGCCATCGGGCCGCGCGCTGCGACCGGCGGGGGCAGCCGTGGATGAGGCTGCAGACAGGCAGGACGTCGCCGCACTCCAGGCGGAGATCGTCCGGCTCAACAAGGTCGTCGGCGCTTTGATGGACCGGTCGGAGGCCAGCATGAACGCCCTGGAATCGGACTTCGGGTTGTTCCAGACCACGGTGATGCTGCAAGACCAGGTGCGCCGCCACACCGAGGGTCTCGAGGCGGCGCTGCGCGAGCGCGACGCCGAACCCAGCGGCGCCGCGGCGTCGGTCGCGCGCGACATGCAGACGCTCCGGCGGACTGCGGCCCTGCAGATCCAACTGCTGGAGCTGGTCGTGCAGGAGAAGGACGTCGGGGAGCTGGTCGACAGGGTCGCCACAATCCTCGACGTCCCCATCGTCCTGTTCGACGCGCACGGGCAGGTCGTCCACGCGTCGGGCAGTTCGGCGGACGACGCACGCGTCGTGCGCCGCTTCTGGGAGGCGTACGAGCGCCTCCGCGGCCTGCCGGGGCCGCACGCCGTGGTGGAGCAGGAGGACGACCGCATCTACTTCCGCGAGGTCCTCATCATGGACCGCGTCGAGCGCGTGCTCGCGGCCGTGGTCTCGCGGCGGCAGCCGAGCGACTTCGCCGCCGTGTCCCTGCTCTACCTGCAGCAGCTCGTCACGCTGGAATTGCTGCGCAAACGCGATGAGCTGCGGATGCGCCGGCGACTGCGCCGCGGCCTCCTGCGCGATGTGCTCGCCGCCCGCGGCGCAGCACAGGATCTGCGGATCCGCCTGCAGGAGCAGGGGTTCAGCGCCGCGAGCGTCTTGCGCGTGGCCGTCGTGGAGCCGGCGGCGCTGGGTCCCGAGTCGCGCGCCCCGGCCGGCAAGACCGCCGACAAGTACTCGGCCGGCGTCCTGCGCGCGCTGGACGCGTGGCTCAGCCAGCGGCGCATCCCATTCCTGAGCCTGTCAAACGGCCCCACGGTCGTGGTGCTGACGTCGCTGCCTGATGCCGAGACCGCCACCGCCCGGGAGCTCCTCGACGACCTGCGCGCGACCGCGTCGGCGGCGACCGCGGGCCCGGTCGTCACCGGCTGTTCGGCCCCGCTCGGCGACGTCGACAGCGCTCCCCGCTGCCTCCAGCAGGCGCGCGCTGCCTGCATGGCCGCCCGCCGCTCTCCAGAGGCGGGCGGCACCGCCATCTTCGACGAGCTCAGCGGCCACCTCATCCTGCTCGACGGGCTCGACCAGAAGGCGCTCTCGAACATCGTCCAGCGCACCTTCGGTCCCTTGCTCGACTACGACACGGCCCATCGCACGAGCCTCTTCAAGACTCTCTACTCCCTGTTCGAGCACCGCCTCGCCGTGCAGCAGACGGCTGACGCGCTCTACATCCACCGCAACACGCTGCAGAAGCGTATCGCCCACGTGGAGGAGATCCTCGGCATCGACCTGAACGAACTCGACGACGTCGTCGACATCCGGCTCGGGCTGCAGGCGGCCGTGCTCCTGGGCCGGCATCCCGACTGAGCCGGCGGCCGGGCAAGCGAGTCCCACCCGCCCGTCGGGTGTGCGCGCGCCCATCAAATCCGACTCAAGAGTGGTCACGCAACGAATCGACGCCTGGCCGGGCCGGGTCGATGCTCCTCCTGCAAGCTCGACGAGCCGCGAACGGGCGACCGTGCTCGCGGCCCACTCCCTTGGAGGAGGAGGCCATGGCGAAGGTACTGATGATCCACCCGGACAAGTGCACCGGGTGCCGGAACTGCGAGCTGGCGTGCTCATTCGTGCACGAAGCGCAGTTCCGTCCCGGTGCCTCGCGCGTCCAGGCGTACACCTGGGAGCGCGAAGGCATGTCGGTCCCCATGCTCTGCCAGCAGTGCGACGACGCCGCCTGCGTCAGGGTGTGCCCGACGGGCGCGATGCACCGCAGCGTCGATCGCGCCAGTCTCGTGGACTGGGACGAGCGCATCTGCATCCGCTGCAAGATGTGCACGATCGCCTGTCCTTTCGGCAACGCCCGCTACGACGCGGCGTCGTCGAGCATCTTCAAGTGCGACACCTGCCAGGGCGCACCCGAGTGCGTCGCCTTCTGTCCCAGCGGCGCCCTCGAGTTCGTGGACGACGAGCAACAGGTCCGCTCGCGCAAGAAGGCTTACGCGGCCAAGTTCAAGGAAGCCTTCCAGGAGGTGAGCTGAGATGTACGGCTGGACAGGGACGACCCTTCGCGTCGACCTGACCGACGGGAAGGTCACGCGCGAGCCGACCGACGTGAATCTCGCCCACCAGTACCTGGGCGCCCGCGGCCTCGGCGGCAAGATCATCCGCGATGAGGTCGCCCCCGAGACCGACCCCCTGAGCCCGGGCAACAAGATCGTCTTCGCGCCCGGGCCTCTCACCGGCACGTTCGCTCCGTCGGCCGGCCGTTACAACGTCGTCACCAAGGCGCCACTCAACAACGTGATCGCCGCGTCCAACTCTGGCGGCGCCTTCGGCCCCGAGCTCAAGTTCGCCGGCTACGACGCACTCATCCTCGAGGGCAAGGCCGAAAGCCCCGTCTATCTGTGGATCGACAACGACACCGTCGAGGTCCGCGACGCCGGGGCGATCTGGGGTCACGACACCCAGGACACCACTGACCTGGTCCGAGCCGAGACCGATGAGGACGCCAAGGTCGCCTGCATCGGGCCCGGAGGAGAGCACCTCTCGCCGATCGCCACCGTCATGAACGAGATGCACCGCGCCGCGGGACGCACCGGCGTCGGCGCGGTCATGGGCTCCAAGAACCTCAAGGCGATCGCAGTCTCCGGGACCGGCGCGGTGAAGGTCGCAGACCCCGAGCGCTTCAAGACCGCCGTCACGAAGGCTCGGAAGATGATCCAGGAGAACCCCGTCGGCGGCACCGGCCTCGGGGCCTACGGCACTGACGTGCTGGTCAACATCCTGAACCAGACGGGTGCCCTGCCGACGCGCAACTACCAGGACGGCTACTTCCCGACCGCCGACAAGACGGGCGGCGAGAGCTTGGCCGCCAAGCAGCTCGTCCGGCGCAAAGGCTGCTTCAGTTGCATCATCAGCTGCGGCCGGGTGACCAAGGTCGACAACCCGGCCTACGCTGGCTTCGGCGAGGGGCCCGAGTACGAGACCGCCTGGTCCTTCGGCGCCGACTGCGGCATCGACGACCTCGACGCCATCACCAAGGCCAACTTCCTCTGCAACGAGTATGGCCTCGACACGATCTCGCTGGGCTCGACAATCGCCTGCGCGATGGAACTCTTTGAACGTGGCTACATCACGACCAAGGACACCGACGGCATCCAGCTGACCTTCGGCAACGTCGCCGCAATGGTCGAGATGACACGCAAGGCGTGTGAGGGCGATGGCTTCGGTGCGAAGCTGGCGCAGGGGTCCTACCGCCTGGCCGAGAGCTATGGTCACCCCGAGCTCTCCATGACCTGCAAGAAGCAGGAGATGCCCGCCTACGACCCGCGCGGCGTCCAGGGTATCGGCCTGAACTATGCCACAGGCAACCGCGGCGGCTGCCACGTGCGCGGCTACACGATCTCGGTCGAGGTGCTCGGTCAGCTCACGCCGATGGACCCGCGGGTGACCGAGGGCAAGGCCGCTCTCGACATCGCCTTCCAGAACCTGACCGCCGCGCTCGACTCCACTGGGGCGTGCCTGTTCTCGACGTTCGGCATCGGCGCGCCGGAGCTGGCGGAGATGCTCTCTGCCGTCACCGGCGTCGAGTACCCGGTGGATGAGTTCATGAAGATCGGCGAGCGTGTCTGGAACGCCGAGCGCCTCTGGAACCTGCAGCAAGGTTACACGGCCGCGGACGACACCCTGCCCAAGCGCCTCCTCACCGAGCCGATCAAGACCGGCCCGAGCAAGGGCCAGGTCAGCCACCTGGACAAGATGCTCCCGGAGTACTACGCGGCGCGCGGATGGGACGACCAAGGCGTGCCGACCCCTGAGAAGCTCGCAGCCCTCTCACTCGACAAGACCACCGTTCCCAGGAAGACGAAGGCCAAGGAAGCCGTCACTGCCTGACTTGAGGGGGCGCCGGCCGATTCCCCGGCAGCCGGCGCCCCCGCGAACCTGCTCGATCATGACCGTCAAGTACTTCGCCACGATCAGGACCTACGCGGGAGAGGCCACCCGGCGCCTCGACGAGGCGCCGGCAACGCTGCGGGAGCTGCTCGACGTGCTGACGCAGCGGTACGGCATGGCCTTCCACAACGCCGTCCTCGAGGACGGCGACCTCAGCCCTCAGGTCATCATCCTCGTCAACGGGCGCAACGTGCTCTACCTGCAGAAGCTCAGTACGCCGCTCGAGCCGCAGGACGAGGTGTCGATCTTCCCGATGGTGGCCGGCGGATGAGAAGCGCGCGCACGGCGGACCCGTCATGAACCACCTCATCGTGCTGCCGCTCGCGATCCTGCTGGCCGGCGCCGGCGCGCAGCTGTTCCTGGCGCGCGCTCTCTCCGGCCGGGCTAAGGGCTGGCTGGCGGTGGCCTTCGGCGCCGCCGCCTTCGTGGCCGTCGCCTTGCTGTGGCCCACCATCCACGGCGGTTCGACGCTTGACCTGCACCTTGGAAGTTCGCACGGACTGGTGGCACTCACGTTCCACGTCGACGGCCTCAGCCTGCTCTTCGCACTCATGGGCGCAGGCATCGGGACCGCCGTTCTGCTGTACTCGGTCGGCTACATGGCGAGCGATCCGGCGGCGACTCGCTTCTACGTCTTGATGCAGATCTTCATCGCCGGGCTCATCACGCTCGTGTTCGCCAGCAACTTGCTCCTCATGTACGCGGGCTGGGAGCTGATCGGCCTGTGCTCGTTCCTGCTCGTCGGCTTCTGGTACACCCAGAAGGAGGCGGCAGCCGGCGCGCGCAAGGTGCTGGTGATGACGCACATCGCCGGGTACGCGCTTCTGGCGGCGATCCTCATCCTGTACGCCCGCACGGGCGCGACTCTCTGGACCGACCCGCGCGTGGGGCCGGCGTTCACGACGGGTCTCTTCGCGCTCATGCTCATCGCCGCCATCGCCAAGTCGGTGCAGTTCCCGCTGCACACATGGATCCCGTCGGCGATGGCCGCGCCCACTCCCGTCAGCTCCCTGCTGCATGCGGCGTGCTACGTCAAGGCGGGCGTCTACCTCGTCGCGCGCATGCACAGCTTCACGACGTGGCCGGCCGGCTGGCAGACCACCGTCGTCTGGATCGGCACGGTCACGATGGTGGTCGGCGTGCTCTTCGCCATGATCCAGCACGACTCCAAGCGGCTGCTCGCGTTCCACACCGTCAGCCAAATCGGGTACATGATGCTCGGGCTGGGGCTCGGAACGCCCCTCGGAGTGGTCGCCGCGTTGCTCCACTGCCTCAACCACGGGCTGTTCAAGGGCGGGCTCTTCCTCGGCGCCGGCGCCGTGCAGCACGCCACCGGCACCCGGGACATGGACCGGCTCGGCGGGCTCTCGAAGCGCATGCCCAAGACCACCGTGCTCTGGCTGATCTGCGCGGCCAGCATCGCTGGCGTGCCGCTGTTCAACGGATTCGTGAGCAAGTGGCTGTTGTACGTGGCGGCGCTGAACGCCGGCTTCCCCGTGCCCGCGCTCCTCGCGTGGGTGGTGAGCGTGCTCACCACGTTCTCGTTCATGAAGGCGAGCAGCGGCATGTTCTTCGGCGATGAGACGGAGGCGTCCGCCGGGGCGCAGGAGTCGCCAAGGTCGATGCTGGCCGGCGGCGCCATGCTGGCGACGCTGTGCGTGGTCTTCGGCGTGGCGCCACAGCTCGCGATCGACGGCGTCGTCGCTCCGGCGCTCGCCAGCATGGACCTGCACGCCGACCTTCACCTCAGCTGGCTCGGTGTGAGCGCTGGAAGCGCCGCGTGGTACACGACTGCCGGCCTTGTGCTGGCGCTGGTCGCGGTGCTCGGTGGAGCGCTGCTCTACCGCTTCTCGACGCGCCGCGCGCGCCTGGCGCTGGTCGCCGCGAGCGCTCCGGCAGGCGCATCGGCCGTGCGCCGGGCACCGGGCGCCGGCGGCCCAGCGGCCGGCGCACTCACCCCGCTCACCGTCGCCTCGAGCGGGGCCGCCGCAGGCACGTTCAGCGGCGGCGAGCCCTTGACGTCGCAAGGGCGTCTGCACGCCGGTGACTTCTCCGTCACCATCCGGCATTCGCTCGCGCCCTTCTACGACTGGGTGGCCCCCGACCGCTACTACCTCGCCGTCTGGCGAGCGACGCTGCGGCTGTGCGCCGCCGCCGGGCGCGCCGGTGACTGGCTCGAACGTCGGATGCTCTTCTCGCTCCCTCTGGTCGCCCTGGCCATCGCGCTCATCGCGGGGCTCGGGGCGGGCACGGCCGGGCGCGCCGTCAACGCTCCTCAGAGTGCGATCTGGCCGCTCACGGCCGCCGTCGCCGCCTCCGCCGCGGCGCTCGTCCTCGCTACGTTCGGCGACGAGCGCCTGCGTGGGGGTGCCTGGCTCGTCGCCCTCACCGGCGTCCTCGCCACCGGCGCCCTGCTGCTGTCGCCCGGACTCGGTCGCCTTCTGGTGCTCGAGGGGGCCGCCATCATGGCCTTCATCGTTCTGCTGCAAGCGGGCGCCGATCGGGCGGTGCGCGCCGCCTACCTCGTCGCGCTGGCTCTGTCGGCCGGATGCCTGATCGCCGGGACGGCGCTGCTCGAAGGAGGACCGCACGGTCTGGTCGTGGCGCTGCTGGTCGCCGGATTTGCAGTCAAGCTTGCGCTCGTCCCCGCCTACCTTTGGCTGCCGAGGGTCGCGGAGCGCACCCCGGCGCTGCTTGTCGGTCTGGTGGTCGCAGTCGTCGACGTGACGGCCGTCGCCGAACTCGTCGCCGTGCGGACTTCCGACCCGTCCCTGTTCGCACCGGCCTGGCCGTGGCTCGCACTCGCGCTGCTCTCCGCCGTCGGCGGCGCCGGGCTCGCGCTGGCCCAGCGCGACGTCAAGCGTCTGCTCGCTTTCTCGTCCATCACGGACGTCGGCTTCATCGTCTTGGCGGTCGGCCTCGCCGGTCGCTTCGGCCTGGCCGGCGCCGTCCTCGCCGCTTCCGCCCATGCGCTGGGCAAGACGCTGCTCTTCGCCTGCGTGGCAGGCGCGGAGCGCGACGGCCGGGTCACCCTTGCGTCGCGCGGCCTCGCCGTCCGGCATCCGCTGGCTGCCGCGGGCTTCGTAGCCGGCGCGCTGACCGTTCTCGGTGTCCCGCCGACGGTGGGCTTCGCCGGTCACTGGCGCATCTACGAGACGGCGTACGGCGGCAGCTGGGCCTACCTTGCCCTGCTCATCGTGGCCACGGCGCTCTCGGTGCTCGCCTACACGAGGGTGATCGCGGTCGTCTGGTGGGGTCCGGAGCGGGCGACCGCACCCTCACCAGGCGCCGGAGCACCCGTCGAGCGTCGTTCCATCTGGCGCAGCGAGGCCTGGCCCCTTGCGGCCATCGTCGTCGCCCTCATCGTCGTCGTCCTCGCCACCGGCGTCTGGGCCCTCGGAGCCTGAGGATCATGGCCAGCTTCCCCTACCTCGACACGCTGGTGCGCATGGCCCGCCGCCGCTCGCCTTGGCTGTTCCACCTCAACGCCGGGAGCTGCAACGGGTGCGACATCGAGTTCGTAGCGGCGCTGACACCGCGATTCGACGTCGAACAGGTGGGCATCCGGCTGGAGGCGAGCCCCCGCCATGCGGACATCGTGGTGGTGTCGGGGCCGGTGACCCGCACGACCAGGCCTGCCCTGGAGACCGTCTTCGCCCAGGTGCCAGACCCCAAGGTCGTCGTGGCCCTGGGCTCCTGCCCCGCCAGCTGCAACGTCTTCGCGGGCAGTCCTACCGTCGAAGGGCCTCTGGACCGCGTCATCCCGGTGGACGTCTACGTTCCAGGCTGCCCGCCGTCGCCGGACGCGATCTTCGCCGGCATTGCCCAGGCGATCGCGATCCTCGCAGATGGGAGCGCCGCATGACCATCGCGCGCGCCCTGTTCCAGCTCCTCGTGTTCCCCGGGCTGCTCTACGCGGCGCCGGCGTCCTGGCTCATGGTATGGCTAGAGAGGAAGACGGCGGCCCGCCTGCAGAACCGGCTCGGGCCGCCCTTCCTCCAGCCCTTCTTCGACTTTGTGAAGCTGCTCGCCAAGCGCTCGCTGCCACGGTCGGGCGGGCAGGGGTTCGTGTTGACGGCACTGCCGGTGCTGGCCGTGGCCAGCACGCTCGGCGCCCTCGCCCTGCTGCCGGTCGTTCCGGCGGTCGCGGGCTTCAGCGGCGACCTCGTGCTGCTCGTCGCGCTGCTCGAGCTTCCGCCGCTGTTCGGGGTGCTTGCCGGATTCGCGACACGTTCCCTGTACGGCGAGCTGGGGGCGACGCGTGAGGCAGTGCTCAGCGTCGCCTACAGCCTGCCGTTTCTTGCGGCGCTCATCGCCCTCGCCACCGCCACCGGCAGCCTGTCGCTGAGTGTGCTCGCTGAGACGCCTGTCTGGGCGGTGCGGGCGCCGGCGCTGCTCGCCCTCGCTCTGTGCCTGCCGGTCAAGCTTCGCGTCAATCCGTTCTCCGTCGCGAACGCGGAGCAGGA
>Ga0335071_10006931_pt1 | contig 11691 bp, 10 predicted proteins | sample Lox_Sample_15_FD_206724 | JGI IMG/M metagenome (GOLD analysis project Ga0335071, IMG submission 206724) | Soil microbial communities from Loxahatchee National Wildlife Refuge, Florida, United States - Lox_Sample_1.5 | ecosystem: Environmental > Terrestrial > Soil > Wetlands | place: USA...
GGCTGCAATCTTCCGGCCCAGATCGACCTCTATGCAACCGAAGGGGACGAATATGCATTCCTATTCGTTGCCAAAGGCGGCGGGAGCGCAAACAAGACGTTTCTGTTCCAGGAGACCAAGGCGCTGCTCAATCCCGAAAGCCTGGAGAAATTCCTTGTAGCCAAGATGAAAACTCTTGGCACCGCTGCGTGTCCTCCCTACCACCTGGTCTTCGTCATCGGCGGAACCAGTGCCGAGAGCACGCTGAAAACCGTGAAGCTCGCATCCGCCGGATACCTGGATCACCTGCCGACAGCAGGCAACAAGGGCGGACAGGCTTTCCGCGACCTTGAGATGGAAGCCACGATGCTCAAGGCGGCACAGCAATGCGGGATCGGCGCGCAGTTCGGCGGCAAGTATTTCGCACACGATGTGCGCGTGATCCGCCTGCCGCGGCACGGAGCTTCCTGTCCCGTCGGAATGGGGGTTTCCTGCTCCGCGGACCGCAATATCAAGGCCAAGATCAATAAAGACGGCATCTGGCTCGAGCAAATGGACACAAATCCCGGCCGACTGATTCCCGACCGGTACCGCGGCAAGCATACGCACGGCGTGGTAAAAATCGATCTGAATCAGCCCATCAAGCAGGTACTGGCCGAACTGAGCAAGTATCCAGTGGCGACGCAGCTCTCTTTGAACGGCACCATCATCGTCGGACGCGACATCGCCCACGCCAAATTCAAGGAGCTCCTTGATTCAGGGAAACCGCTGCCCGACTATCTGAAAAATCACCCAATCTATTATGCGGGGCCTGCAAAGACTCCTCCCGGCAAACCCTCCGGTTCCTTTGGGCCGACTACAGCCGGCCGTATGGACTCCTACGTCGACCTGCTGCAGCAGAACGGCGGATCCCTGATCATGATCGCGAAAGGCAACCGGTCAAAACAGGTGACCGACGCCTGCAAGAAATACGGCGGATTCTACCTGGGCTCGATCGGCGGGCCCGCAGCGGTGCTGGCAGAGGAGAATATTAAAAGAGTGGAATGCATCGACTATCCGGAATTAGGCATGGAGGCAGTCTGGAAGATCGAGGTGGAAGATTTCCCGGCCTTCATCCTGGTGGATGATAAAGGAAACGATTTCTACAGCGCGTTGGTGTAAGCAGCCGGTAGTTCGCAATCTCCTTCGGAGATGCGGCAGCAAGTTGGCGCACTCCGAAAGACTATGCGTGGATCGCACGGACTACGGCAATCTTTCTTCCAGAATGCTGCGGACGCGGCGGAAGATCTGATGGAACATGGGACGCGTTAATTTCCCCGTCTGTGTATTCTGCTGGCTCGGGTGGTAGGAGGAAATCAACATAATCCCTCCGTGCAATTCGCACTCGCCACCGTGGCGGAATTCGGGTTTCGGATGCGCGCGGCATCCGCCTGCGCTCTGCCAGGCTTTTAAAAATGCTTCAAAGGCGATCCGGCCGAGAGCCACCACGACACGCTTACGCGCGGCGAGCTGCAGCTCCGATCGAAGATATTCCATGCAGTTGTTCACTTCCGCCGGCAGCGGTTTGTTGTTCGGAGGAGCGCACCGCAACACCGCGGTGATCAGGCAATCACGCACGGCGAGTCCATCATCCATGCACACCGACGTCGGCTGATTTGCAAAGCCAAACCCATGAAGCGCTTCGTATAGCCAGTCGCCGCTTCGATCGCCGGTGAATATCCGTCCCGTCCGATTCCCTCCATGAGCCGCCGGCGCCAGCCCGATGACGATGAGCGCAGCATCCGGAGATCCGAATGCCGGCACGGGACGTCCCCAGTACTCCTGATTCCTGAATCTGTGAACTCTTTCCCGGGCGACTTTCTCTCGCCACGTCACCAGGCGCGGGCAGCGCCGGCACTTGACAATCTCCTGCTCCAGCTTGACAAAGTCTGAGATCATCCATGAAGGGTATCACATTCCATCTTTGAGCCTTCGAGTCTTCGCGTCTTTGAGTTAATATTGACAGCTTAATGGATAATAATTGCCATCTGACAATCGAAGCTCTAGCTCCGCTGATCAGGAGCAAAAAACTCTCGCCGGTCGAGCTGACGCGCTTTCTGCTCAACCGCATCTCTCGTCTGCAGCCCGCGATCAATGCCTACATTACCGTTACGGCAGACCTTGCAATGACCCAAGCCCGGCGGGCGGAACAGGAAATTGCCAAAGGCCGGTATCGGGGCGCGTTGCACGGCATCCCGATAAGCCTGAAGGATCTTTTTTGCACGCGCGGTACCCGCACCACCGCAGGGTCACAAATCCTGAAACGGTTCGTGCCTAAGGAAAATGCGGCGATCGTGAATCGGCTGCTGGAATGCGGGTGCATCCTGCTGGGAAAAACGAACCTGCATGAGTTCGCCTTCGGCGCTACCAACATCAACCCTCATTACGGTCCTGTCCACAACCCATGGGACACAAGGCGTATCTCCGGCGGATCGAGCGGCGGCAGTGCCGCTTCGGTTGTTACGGCCCAGGCGCTGGCATCCTTCGGCACCGATACCGGCGGCTCCATTCGCATTCCTTCGGCCGCGTGCGGCTGCGTCGGCCTGAAGCCGACGTATGGCCGCGTACCCATGTCCGGTGTCATTCCGCTGGCCGAAAGCCTGGACCATGCGGGACCGTTGAGCCGATGCGTCATGGACGCCGCACTTCTTCTGGATGCGATTGCAGAGCCTCGCTTGTGGAATTCGGATCCAGTGCGTTCCTCGGCTGAGATTCGCCGTGGCGCAAAATCCCTTCGCATCGGCATTCCCCGTCAGTATTTCTTTGATCGTATTCAACCCGGCGTTCGCAAGATCGTGCTGGCTTCCATCCAAATTTTCGAACAGCTCGGTGCCAGGGTCATGGAATTGAAGTTGCCCGGAATGGACGAAACGGAAGAACTCGCCGCAGAAATCACCGGCGACGAAGCATCCGTGTACCACGACAAATGGCTGAAGCGGCGCCCTCAGGATTATGGAGACGATGTGCGATTGCGCCTGCTGCAAAGCGGCAACGCAACGGCGGCAAACTACATTTGCGCCCAGAAGAGACGTCTCGCCTATACGGAAAGATTCACGGCGGCATTGGAAAAAGTCGACGCCCTTCTGTCCCCGACACTCCCCATCGCCGCTCCGCGAATCGGGCAGGAAGAAATCCGGATCGGCAGCAGAGTCGAGAGTGTACGCCTAGCGTTGCTGCGGCTGACCCGCCCCGGCAACCTCACCGGTCTGCCTGCGGTCTCCGTTCCTTGCGGATTCTTGCCCGGAGGACTCCCTGTGGGTTTACAATTAATGGGGCGGCGTTTCGAAGAAACTACTCTTCTTCGCATTGCCCACGCCTATGAACAGGCAACTCCCTGGCACCTCGCATTCCCCGAAGAAGACCGGGTGGCGAGCGCGACCTAGCGGAAGCCTGAGGACCAATGGATAGGACATAGCATATGAAGATCGGGTTGGCACAGATCAATACGACCGTGGGAGATATCAACGGCAATCGCGACCGCGTCGTGCAGGCTCTGGGGAAGGCCCGGGAATCGGGCGCAGCGATCGCCGTGTTTCCCGAACTCTGTCTCACGGGCTATCCGCCTCGCGACCTGCTCGGGCTCCACGGCTTTGTTGAAGCGAATATCCGGGCGGTCCATGAGATTGCAGCGCACTCCGGTTCCATGGCCGTCGTCGTCGGGTTCGTGGACCGGAACCCCCAGAAAGAAGGGCGCCGCTTTTACAACGCAGCCGCGTTCCTGGCGGAAGGCAAACTTCAGGCCGTCGTCCACAAGACGCTTTTACCGACGTATGACGTGTTCGATGAAGACCGCTATTTCGAAAGCGCAAAAAGCACGCAGGTCGTTCCGTTCCGCGGGCAAACACTCGGAATATCCATCTGCGAAGACGCATGGAATTCAGAAGCTTTCTGGTCGCGCCCACTCTACTCCACCGACCCCATTCGCAACCAGGTCGAGCGTGGTGCAACTCTGCTCATCAATATTTCCGCGTCGCCTTACGAAATTGGAAAACCGCGCCTGCGGTTCGAGATGCTTTCCGACCATGTGCAGAAGCACCGTGTGCCGCTCCTATACGTCAACCTGGTGGGGGGAAACGACGATCTGCTGTTCGACGGCAACAGCCTCGCGCTGGGGAAGAACGGGAATGTGATCGCCCAGGGACGGAGCTTCGCGGAAGACTTTTTGATCGTCGACACGGAATCCACCGAAGACCGCGGGTATCGGGAGGGCGAGAGCTTAGAAAATTTGTATCAAGCCCTGGTGATGGGAACGCGGGACTACGCATGCAAATGCGGCTTCAGGTCCGCCGTGCTCGGACTGAGCGGAGGGATCGATTCGTCCATCGTCGCCTGCATCGCGGTCGCGGCGCTGGGCGCCGGCAATGTCCTGGGAGTGTCGATGCCTTCCATGTATTCCGCGCAGGCAAGCTTCGATGACGCACAATCTCTCGCCAGAAACCTGGGAATGCATTTTGAGACAATCCCGATCAAACCCATCTATGACATGTTCAGGCAGTCCCTGACGCCGATTTTTTCCGGCCTGCCTGAAAATGAAACGGAGGAAAATCTGCAGGCGCGCATTCGCGGAACACTCCTGATGGCACTGTCCAACAAGTTCGGCCACCTCGTGCTCAGCACCGGAAACAAGTCGGAAGTGGGCGCCGGCTACTGCACACTCTACGGGGACATGGTCGGCGGTCTCGCTGTGATTTCCGATGTGCCGAAAACCATGATCTACAGGCTCGCCGCGCACATCAACAGCCAGAGAGAGATCATTCCCAGGAATACGATCGAGAGGCCTCCCTCGGCCGAACTAAAGCCCAATCAGACAGACCAGGACACTCTGCCAGAGTACGATATCCTCGATGGAATACTGAAATCACGCGTTGAAGAGCAAAAGAGCATCGACGAAATCGTGGCACAGGGCTTCGACCAAGCCACGGTGGAAAGAGTTGTGCGGATGATCCAGGTCAACGAGTATAAGCGACGACAGGCCGCCATCGGGCTGAAGGTCACGACGCGAGCGTTCGGCCCGGGCCGTCGAATGCCCATCGCCATGCGTCTCGGGACCTAGTCCGCAAGTCGCCTCCGGCTCTGCCGGAGGCTTTAGTCGATGAGCCGTTCAAAGCGGCTTAAGCAGTGTTATCGGGGTCGGCATCGGAATCGGGAATCGCTATCGGCCTTTTACTTCCGATGTCCGATAGCGATTCCCGATTCCGATGCCGAACGTGGATGCTTTTTGAACGGTATAAACTTGAAATCGAGAATCGAGAATCTATGTATACGCGCGCTCTGCTGACGGATCTCTATGAATTGACGATGGCTGCAGCCTATCTCGAACAGGGAAAGGCAGCGGACACAGCCACATTTGATCTCTACTTCCGGCGCTCCCCTTTCAATGGCGGCTATGCCATTGCTGCGGGGCTGGAAGATGCCACCCGGGCCGTAATGGACATAAGGTTCAGCGACGATGATATCCAGTTTCTGCGTGCAATGAAATCATCTACCGGCGAGCCTTCGTTCCGGAGTGCATTTTTGCAGTACCTCAAAGGTTTCCGGTTCGGCGGTGACATCCGGGCGATTCCGGAAGGAACGGTTGTGTTCCCCAACGAGCCGATCCTGCAGGTAAGCGGCTCTATTGTCGAGTGCCAACTGGTCGAAACGATCCTTCTCTGTCACATCAATTTTCAAACTCTCGTCGCAACCAAGGCGGCCAGGATCTGGGAAGCGGCGAATCACAGCGCCGTGGTCGAGTTCGGTTTGCGCAGGGCTCAGGGACCGGATGGAGCCCTGAGCGCCTGCCGCGCCGCCTTCATTGGGGGTGTGGACGGCACATCGAACGTGCTCGGGGCTGCCTTGCTCCGGATGCCGGCGAAAGGAACCCACGCGCACAGCTGGATTCAATCCTTCGGCTCCGAAATTGAGGCTTTTCGCGCCTATGCGCGCTCTTTTCCCGATGAGTGCATTCTTCTCGTGGACACATACGACACGCTGAAAAGCGGCGTGCCGAACGCAATCCTGGTAGCGAAAGAACTGGAGCAGCAGGGACACCATCTCGTGGGCGTGCGGATCGACAGCGGAGACCTGGCATTCCTGAGTGCGAGAGCGCGGCAGATGTTCGACCAGGAGAATTTGCCGCATGTCAAAATCGTCGCGTCCAATGAACTCGACGAGTACATCATTGCGGACATTATCGCTCAGGGAGGGAAGGTGGACATCTGGGGTGTCGGCACCAATCTGGTGACGGGATCGGGTGCAGGCGGAGGCGCATTGGGCGGCGTCTATAAAATGGTGGAACACAACGGGAGGCCCAAAATCAAGCTGAGTGCCAATCCCGAGAAGATGACCAACCCGGGATTCAAAAAGATTGTGCGTTTTTATGATGAGGACGGCCTGATGGAAGCCGATGCCCTGGCCGCGGATTCCGAAGACCTCAACGGAAGCGGCATTCTCATCGTGGATCCGAACAACCCTTTACGTCGCAAGAAGCTCGATTCCGCCCAACGAGCAGAGCTTCTCGTTCCGGTCGTGGCCTCCGGAGAACTGGTCTATCGCTTCCCTTCCATTGACCTGATCCGGAGCCATCGGAAGGACGAGCTGGCCCGCCTTCACGAAAGCCACAAGCGTCTCCACAATCCGCACGAATACAAAGTCGGACTGACTCACAACCTCTGGCAGCAGAAGGAACAGATGATCAATCAAGCCACTGTGTAGTCGGCAGTCATTCGTCGGTCGTGCGGTGCCGGTTGTCGGAAAAGTATTTCAGCGTTGGTTGCTACCGGCTGCCGACTGCTTTGCCCGTCATGGGAACGAACCGAACGGGGATCGTGGAACGATGTTTGATTCCGGATTTTTCCTTCTTATACACCACTAATTCCTGTTCGTAGTGGCCAATTGGGGCAATCAGCAAGCCTCCGTCTCTTAACTGGTCCAGCAGCGGTTGGGGGACTTCTTCCGGCGCGGCCGTGACGATAATCCGGTCAAAAGGCGCTTGCTCCGGCCATCCCAGATAGCCATCGCCCACCCGAAAATGGATATTCCGATAACCCAGCCTGCTGATCACTGCGGCCGCTCGTTCCTGCAGGCGCGGCAGTATTTCTATGGTATAGACTTCGGGCACGATTTCCGCCAGGATGGCCGCCTGATATCCCGAACCGGTGCCGATCTCCAAAACACGCTCCGTCCCCTGCAGCTCCAGCGCCTGCGTCATATACGCCACGATGAATGGCTGGGAGATCGTCTGGCCCAATTCCAGCGGGAGAGCCCCGTCATCGTAAGCGGATCGGGAGAGTTCCGCTGGAATAAACTCGTGCCGCGGCACTTTAAGCATGGCGGCGAGCACTTTGGGATCCGAGATATCGCGGGCGCGCAGTTGATCGCGGACCATTTGCTCCCGCAGTCTTGTGAATTCCGCGGTCTCCGCAAGGGATATCGGAGATTGTTCTTTCTGTGTTGCCTGCTGTCCTTCCGTAGAACAACCTCCGTTGAATATCAAAAGACATGGATGAATGAGCAGAACGGCAAATAGCCTCAAGAAGGTCGGATTCATGGCACTCAAGGCCCTGGCTTCAGTGTACTGCTCCTATGGATTCAATTCAACCCGCGGCATCGGTCCAGCTATCAGCTGTCGGCGATCAGCAAAAGCATGTTGCCGAAAGCTGAAAACTGATGGCTGATAGCTAAGAAACCCAGGTCGTGCCTCAAGAACGCGCCAAGTGGTACACTTAGAGCAGGAGTAGAACATGTTTTTGGCGATCGATATTTGGCTGCTGCCGGCTATTTCCGCGGGAGCTTCTTCCTATCTCGTCTCTCTGGCGTGGGAGAAGATCCGCTACGACACTTCTCCAGCAGGACCGCTGGCCATACTTCTCGCGATCTTGAGTTTCCTGATGGGAGGAATCTGCGCTTACTACAGACAGCAGGTGATCGCGCCCACGGTGGAAAACAACATCATCATGGCATTTGTGGTCGGTGCCACTACAACTTATTTCTGGCTCCTCCTTCGAAAATACCTCCCCGGCTATAAAAACCGCGAGCGATAATAGTTGACGATCTGCATCCCTGGATCCCCAGGCTGCAACGGATCGGTCCAAAGCTCTCCACTGTCCGCTGGCGATTGCTGACAGCTGAGAGCTGAAAGCCCTTGGCTGAGTTGACAATTTCCTCTGTGATATAGCTGTTTGTGGAGAAAAAGCTGGTATTCTGAGGGACAAAAGTGGCGCGCGGGCCGCTGCGATCACGTGGTCCCCTCACCCGTGTTTGTTTAACCGAGCGCTTCTCCACCCAATCTCAACGTCCCGCGCATAAAAGTCTGCGGTTTCAATTCTGTTTCCGCATTCCGGTAATCTGGATTTTGGACTCAGCAATACTTATCGGCTCGGGCCGCGGATCATTTAGAAGCTTTTTTGTGCCGGGGGCGTCAACGGCTGCTAGGAGCCTGTCCGAGTAATAGGCTGTTGACTTGCGCCGATTGCGGTCTTTACAATGTTGCAACATATGCGAAAGGATATTCATATGCCGAGTGATCGCCGCAGAATATTGGAATTGGCGCTGGAGACCTTGGAACGCAAGAAGAAGCAGTTGGACGTGGAAATCGCGGACATCACACGCGAACTCAGGGGAGATCCCGCAAAGAAGGACCGTGCCCCCGCGAAAAATGCGAAGGCGAAGCGCGCTCGTTTTTCAAAGGAAGAAAGAGTTCGAAGATCTCAACGCATGAAAGCGTATTGGGATAACTGGCGCAAAAAGAAGTCCAAATAGTCCCGGATTTAGGGGTACGTGGGCGTGACGCCGGTCCCACTCGCGCATCCGCGGGGTCCAGCGCAGCCTGCAACTGACATGCATCGAGGACCTGGTGCTTTAACATGTCCTTTACCAAAAAACAATTGCTACCGGGAGAAAACCTGATCCTCCTCTCACGCCAGCATCCTCTCGTACTGTTCAAACCGGTTTTAGTAAACGCGATCGCCCTGGCGCTGTTGATAGGAATCTGCGTTTACTCTAGGCAACTGTGGTTTCTCGCCGTATATGCAGTCCCTCTTATCTATCTGATCGGAAAGGTCCTATCGTGGCGCAGGAAGGAATACATCCTGACGGATCGCCGAGTCGTCCTTCAGGAAGGCGTGCTCTCGATCTCCTCCTTCGACGCCTCACTGGACAAGATCAACAACGTGTATCACAACCAGAGCTTCCTGGGGCGGCTTCTGAATTACGGGGACGTCGGTTTGGAGACGGCAAGCGAAGCCGGGACCACAACATTTGAGATTCTCTCGCATCCGGTCAGGTTCAAGAACAGTATTGTGCGTCAAAGAGAATTGTACCGGATGGATTTTGCCGCGGCGGGCAGATCTCTTCCACCCGACATCCCCAAATTACTCGAGGACCTTGCCTCGCTGCGAGACCGAAACATCATCACAGAATCGGAGTTTCAGGAGAAAAAGAGATCTCTTCTCCAGAAAATCTGATCCAGCCCAACGGAAATAGCTTTCGGGAAATTAGCCGATGCGACGCACAATCATGATTTCGGGGATATGCCTGTTAGCTGCAGCCGTTGTCCTATCCTGGCTGCATCTACGGACAATGCGGTTCGACTTCCTGATCAGTCAGGCAGCCGCTCGTCACGGGATCGATTTTTATCTGGCGAAGTCGCTGATCTATGAAGAAAGCTGGTTCCGTCCCGAAAGCCGCGGGCCCGCAGGGGAATTGGGCCTCATGCAGATTACCCGGGCCGCGGCGGCTGATTTTGCCGCCAAAACAGGATTCCCCGAACATCGCGCCGAACAGCTGATTGAACCGGGGCTGAATGTCGAGATCGGCTGCTGGTATCTTCGGAATTCCCTGGAGCACTACAAGGACTCTCCCCATCCCGTGCTGTTTGCGCTCCTACGCTATAATGCAGGCGAATCCAGGGCCAATAACTGGCTGCGCCTCGCACTGGCCTCTCCTCCACCTCCCGGGGTTTCCCCTGAGCAGCATTACCTGTCCCTCGTAGACTACAAGAAAACGCGTGCCTACGTTACACGCATCCTGAAACGCTATCGCAGTCGCAATTTCCTGTTCTAAGAAGACTCTCGATTCTCGATTCCAGACATGACGCCCTTTAGTCGAGAATTGGGAGTCTGAAATTGAGAATCTGGAATTCGCGCAGCGATATTGACAACAGTTATACTCACGCTTAGTATAAGTGCATTGGCCCGGAAGGCGGGCCAGTTTTTTAGAACCTATATATGCTCATAATGAGCATAAGTAAGGAGTGCCTGTGGCGGTGGATTTATTGGAATTGTCTTCGGAGCAGATTATTCCGGAACTGACTCCTCAGGTACTGGAAGAAACCGCGGCCGTGTATCAACGAGTGCGTCACATAATCCCGGAAATCGAGTGGCCCGTCCATGCCCCGTATATTGCCGCCATCCGGAAGCTCAAGCTGGAGCGAAAAGCCATCATCCTGGCGCACAACTACCAGACGCCCGAAATTTATCATGGAGTTGCCGACCTGACCGGTGACTCCCTCGCCCTGGCGCGTGAGGCGACCAAAGCCGACGCGGAAGTGATCGTGATGTGCGGCGTCCACTTTATGGCTGAAACGGCAAAGCTGATGAACGCGTCCAAAACGGTGCTCATCCCTGACCTGGAGGCCGGGTGTTCCCTGGCCGCCGCCATCAAGGCTGAGGACGTACGGCAGCTTCGCAGCCAATTCCCCGGCGTCCCTGTTGTGACCTATGTCAATACATCCGCCGAAGTCAAAGCCGAATCGGACATCTGCTGCACATCGGCCAACGCGCTCGCCGTTGTGGAGTCGCTGGATTCCGACCGCGTCATCTTTCTGCCGGACGAGTTCCTCGGCCGCTACGTCGCGAGCCGGACCAAAAAAGAAATCATACTCTGGAAAGGCCATTGCGAAGTCCACGAGAAGTTCACCGCCAACGACCTCCGCGCCTACCGTGAAAACTTCGACGGCATCGTGATTCTTGCCCACCCGGAGTGCCCTCCCGATGTGCTGGCCGAAGCCGATTACGTCGGATCGACAGCCGGCATGATCCAGGAGGTCGCCGAACACAGACCGCGGCGCGTGCTCATGGTCACGGAATGCTCCATGAGCGACAACGTCGCCGTGGAGTTTCCCGAAATCGAGTTCATCCGTCCCTGCAATCTCTGCCCGCACATGAAACTTATAACGCTGCCCAAGATTCTGGATTCCCTTCGGTCGATGAAACACGTAGTGGAAGTGGATCCCACGATTGCCGGCCGCGCGCGCGAAGCGGTGCGGCGAATGCTGGAACTTAACCCGAAAAAAGCCCGCTGATATGCCGAACCATTCCCCCAATACGACAGAGCTAGTTCCGCTTTACCCGTTTCTGTATGAAGAGACTGTGCGCCGGGCGCTGTTCGAAGACTTCGGCGGCAGAGGCGATGTCACAACGGATGCCGTCGTCGCCCCGGACGATCGGGCAACCGCGCGCATCGTGGCGCGAGCGCCGGGTCGCATCGCGGGCATCGAGGTTGCCGGCTTCGCATTTCGCTGCCTCGATTCCGGCTTGAAATACGGGGCTCGCGTGAGAGACGGGAAGGACGCGGCTGCAGGCGAAACCCTGGCTGTCGTCCAGGGAGCCGCAAGACCTATTCTTTCGGCCGAACGGACTGCCTTGAATTTTCTCGCCGGCTTGTCCGGTATCGCGACCGCTACCCGCGACATCG
>Ga0335071_10006932_pt1 | contig 11691 bp, 14 predicted proteins | sample Lox_Sample_15_FD_206724 | JGI IMG/M metagenome (GOLD analysis project Ga0335071, IMG submission 206724) | Soil microbial communities from Loxahatchee National Wildlife Refuge, Florida, United States - Lox_Sample_1.5 | ecosystem: Environmental > Terrestrial > Soil > Wetlands | place: USA...
GGTTTTTCGAAACGTCCGCCCCGATTTCCTTTGGCGGGCCGCAGGCGCCGTCGCCGCTCGCGTTCCGCTGGTACGACAAGGATCGCATCGTGCAGGGCAAGCGGCTGGAGGAGCATCTGCGCTTCGCCGTCTGCTACTGGCATTCGCTCTGCTGGGTCGGCGGCGATCCGTTCGGCGGCGAGACGTTCTTGCGGCCGTGGCATCACGGGTCCGACCCGATGGAAATGGCGCGCGCCAAGGCCGATGTCGCCTTCGAGCTGTTCCGCCTGCTCGATGTGCCGTTCTTCACCTTCCATGACGTCGATGCCGCGCCGGAAGGCAAGAGCCTCGCCGAGTCCGTGAAAAACCTCAACGCGATTGCCGATATCTTCGAGGCGAAGATGGCATCGCAAAAAGTGCGACTGTTGTGGGGGACGGCCAACCTGTTTTCGAACCGCCGCTACATGGCGGGGGCCGCGACCAATCCCGACCCGCAGGTGTTTGCCTATGCCGCGGGGCAGGTGAGGGCGGCGCTGGAGGTGACGCACCGGCTGGGCGGCCAGAACTACGTGCTGTGGGGCGGTCGCGAGGGATACGAGACCCTGCTCAACACCGACATGAAGCGCGAGCTCGACCAGCTCGGCCGCTTCGTCTCCCTGGTGGTCGAGCACAAGCACAGGATCGGTTTTCAGGGACCGCTCCTGATCGAGCCGAAACCGAAGGAGCCGACCAAGCACCAGTACGATTTCGATGTCGCGACCTGCTACGGCTTTCTGGAGCGCTATGATCTCTTGAAGGACGTCAAGCTCAACATCGAGCAGAATCACGCCATCCTCGCCGGCCACTCGTTCCAGCACGAGATTGCGCTGGCGCAGGCGCTCGGCGTGTTCGGCTCGCTCGACATCAACCGCGGCGACGACCTGCTCGGCTGGGATACCGACCAGTTCGCGATGAACGGGCAGGAGCTCGCGCTGGTTTTCCACGAGATCCTGAAAGGCGGCGGCTTTACCACCGGCGGGCTCAATTTCGACGCAAAGATCCGCCGCCAGTCGATCGATCCGGACGATTTGATCCATGCCCATGTCGGCTCGATGGATGCCTGCGCGCGGGCCTTGCTCGCGGCTTCCGTGATGCTGGACTCCGGCGTGCTGACCGATGCGCTGAAGGAGCGCTATGCGGGGTGGGACGGCCCGGAGGGGCGCGCGATCCTCGCCGGGGAACGCTCGCTCGCCGACCTCGGCGATCGCGTGCTTCGCTCGGGCAGCGACCCGCAGCCGCGCTCCGGACGCCAGGAATTTCTGGAATCCCTTGTCAACCGTTACGTCTGATCGTGCCATGATGCGACACGATAACGAACGAACGGGAGGATTGGCATGACAACGGCGGTCGAACAACCGCAGAGCGAACCGCTCTTGGAGCTGAAAGGCATCGGCAAGGAGTTCGGCGCGATCCGCGCCCTCCACGATGTCGACATGAAGATCTACCCGGGCGAGGTGGTCGGGTTGATGGGCGACAACGGCGCCGGCAAGTCGACGCTGGTCAAGATCATCGCCGGCAATTTCCGGCCGAGCCATGGCGAGATGGTTTTCGGAGGCGACACGGTGCATTTTTATCGCCCGGTCGACGCCCGCGCGGTCGGCATCGAGGTCGTGTACCAGGACCTCGCGCTTGCCGACAATCTCACTGCGGCGGCCAATGTCTTCCTCGGCCGCGAGCTGACGCGCAAGGTCGGTCCGTTCGCGCTGCTCGACCACAAGGCCATGGCGGCGCGCTCGCTCGAACTGTTCGGCGAACTGCGCTCCGAGACGCTGCCGTATAATCTCGTCAGGCAGATGTCGGGCGGCCAGCGCCAGGCGGTCGCAATCGCCAGGACGCGGCTCTCCAATGCCAGGCTCGTCCTGATGGATGAGCCGACCGCGGCGATCTCGGTCCGCCAGGTCGAGCAGGTTTTGAGCCTGATCCACCGGCTCAAGGAGCAGGGCATCGCCGTCATGCTGATCTCGCACCGCATGCCCGACGTCTTCGCGGTTTCCGACCGCGTCATCGTGATGCGCCGGGGCGAGAAACGCGCCGACAAGCCGATCCGCGACACCAGTCCAGAGGAAGTCACGGCGCTCATCACCGGTGCCAAGGAGGCGGCGTGATGTCGGTGCCCATGGAATCCCCGGTCACTTTCTCCAATGTCAGCCAGGCCAAGTGGTGGCGTCGCGGCATCTTCGCCACGCAGACCGGCTACGTCACGGTCGCGCTGATCCTGCTGGTCGTGGTGATGAATTTTGCCTCGCCGTACTTTCTCACGGAAGGCAACATCCAGAACGTGGCACAGAACTTCTCGTTCATCGCCGTCGCCACGCTCGGCATCACCTTCGTGATCATCACCGGCGGCATCGACCTCTCGGTCGGCTCGATGATGTGTTTCTCCGCAATGGTCACCTCGATGGTGATGACGGAGCTGTCGACCCCCGGCGCCGTCGGCGGCGAATGGTTCGTGCACCTGGCCACCGACGGCAAGACCGTGCTGGCCAACGTACCCGGGCTGATCCTGTTGATCTCGGTGCTGGCAGGGCTCCTGGCCGCGCTGATCGTCGGCCTCATCAACGGCTTCTGCGTCGCCGTGCTCGGGCTGTCCTCCTTCGTGACCACGCTCGGCATGCTCTCGATCGTACGCGGGCTCGCCTATGTCGTCTCCAACGGCCGCGGCAGTTTTCCGGGTGGGCCCGATGCCGACTATTTCTACGCGCTGACCTCGGGCAACCTCTACGGGTTGCCGGCGCCCTTCATCTATCTCATGATCCTCGCGCTGGTGATGGCCGTGGTGTTGCACCACTCGACGTTCGGCCGTCACGTCTTCGCGCTCGGCGGCAACGAGAAGGCGGCCGAGCAGACCGGCATTTCCGTGACCAGGGTCAAGATTGCGGTCTACGTGATCTCTGCGCTCGCCGCGGGCCTGCAGGGGATCATCATCTCCGGCTGGCTCGGCTCGGCACCGGCGAACATGGCGACCTCCTACGAGCTCAACGTTATCGCTGCGGCCGTGATCGGCGGCGCCAACCTCGCGGGCGGCATCGGCGGTCCGCTCGGCGCCATCGTCGGCTGCGTGCTGCTCGAGGTGATCCGCAACGGCCTGGTGCTGGCGCAGGTCAATTCCTACTGGCAGCAGACTTTGGTGGGCGTGATCATCATCGCGGCGGTCCTGGTCGACCGGCTCCGCTCGAAGCTTGCATAGGGCATGATCCGTTTTCCGAATGGATCATGCTCGACAACGGTTACTGGCCCGGAGGGCGCCAACAGGCGTCATCGTCTATCCGCCTCCGGACCAGACGTTTTTCAAGGATAGGCAAAAATATTGAGGAGGAGACACGTGAAGAAAATTCTGCTTGCTGCCGCCGCCGTCGCCATGATGGCGGCTCCGGCGTTCGCCGCGAACTACAAGTTCGCCGTGGTGCCCAAGGCGATGAACAATCCGTTCTTCGACGTGGCGCGCGACGGCTGCATGAAGCGCGCCAAGGAGCTCGGCAATGTCGAGTGCATCTACAAGGGACCGATCGAGCACGAGCCGGCGACGCAGGCGCAGATCATCCAGGACTTCATCACCCAGAAGGTCGACGGCCTGGCGATCTCCGTCGCCGACGTCGCCTCGATGACCAAGTCGATCGACGCCGCGACCGCGGCCGGAATCCCCGTCATCACCTTCGACGCGGACGCGCCGGGCTCCAAGCGCCTCGCCTATATCGGCACCAACAACAAGGATTTCGGGCTCGCGCTCGGCAAGCAATTGCTGCAGCTTCGTCCTGAAGGCGGCAAGTACGCGATGGTTTCGGGCGGACCCGGCGCCAAGAACCTTGCCGAACGTGTCGATGGTGTGCGCGAGGCGCTGAAGGGATCGAAGTGGGTCGAGGTGTCGGGTTCGCCGACCTTCTGCAACGACGATTCAGCGCTCGCCGTGCAGCAGATGACCGACCTGCGCACCGCGACGCCGGATCTCGCCGCCATCGTGCCGGTCGGCGGCTGGCCGATGTTCGCGCCCGAGGGCTACAAGGCGTTCGTCAACAAGAACAAGAAGGACATCGACGCCGGCAAGTTCACGCTGGTCGTCGCCGACACGCTGAAGATGCAGCTCGAGCTGCTGCGCGACGGCTATTCCAACGCGCTGACCGGCCAGCGGCCGTTCGAAATGGGCGAGAAGTCGATGGACACGCTGCTCGCGATCAAGAAGGGCGAGAAGGTGCCCGAGGTCATCTATACCGGCCTCGACCTCGTCACCAAGGACAACGTCGCCAAGCTCCTGAAGTAAGAGCGTTCCCTCCCGAGGGATAAACTGACGGTCCGGGGACGAGACCCCGGCCGTCCCTTTTGAGCCTAGTCGAAGCAATTCCAGATCTCACCGAGACCGTCATTGCCAGCGAAGCGAAGCAATCCAGAATAGTGCCGCGAGGCGAGGCTGGATTGCTTCGTCGCGTTGCTCGCGACGACGGGCGCAAATCCGGTTGGTCGTTACGCCCGCTTGCCGGTGAACGGAAAGCTGCCCATCGGGCCGATGCCCATCTCGCCGGACATGCTGTCGCCGGATACCTTGCCGGTAAATTCCAGCGTCAGCGGCATCGGATTGGTGATCGAGACCTTCCAGGCGAGGTCGTTGCCGTTGACCGTGCCGTCAAAAATCTCCGCGCTGTTGCCCTCGGCGCCCTGCGTGCCCGTCAGCGTAGCTCCCGAGCTCTTCAGGCTCAGCGTCGCTTCGCGCTCGCCCATCGGGGTCGTCATGGTCAGGTTCCAGTCGCCGTCCACGGCCATTTGTCGCTCCTCGTTCGCTTGAAGACTTCACAAAACCGGATCCGGTTCTGGAATTGTCGGGGTGGGGACCGCGGGGCTATAGCGCATTCCGCCGCGCAAGAACACCGAGCTCCCGACTCTTGCGGCGATCAGGCGCGGGCTGCACGGATGCGGCTCGTGACCACGACCCGGAAGATAACATATTGCACTACGAATGCCAGAATCTTGGCGCCGACCGCGACCACGGAGACGTAGATCGTCCACAGCGCGAGATCGCCGGTCATTGCAACCAAAATGGTACCCGCGCCGAGCGCGAACATCAGAGCGGCCCAGGCAAAGCCGGCCGCGGTGACATATTCCGGAATCGTGTCGGTCACCCGCTGCGGCATGTAGCGCAGCATCCAGCCGCGCCTCAGCATGATCGCGCCGATCGCGAAATGGGCGATCGCGGGCTTGGCCAGCACGAAGCGCGGATCATGGGTGAGGAGGGTGGCGCTGCCGAGCACGATGACCAGCGCGAGGCTCGCCCAGGTCATGAAGCCGAGCGAATGTCCCCGGGCGTGGGCGTAGATCACCTGGCCGACGGCACCTGCGATCGCGACCGAGGTCGCCAGCACGACGCTGTCGGTTGCAAGATAGACGACCAGGAACACGATGGTGGAGAGGAAGTCCGTTCCAAGCCTGACAAAGACGTCCCGCATCCGCTGCTCCCTGATCGGTGCTACCGTGACCGGTGATGGCGAAAATCAGCGCGTTTCGGTGAGGGCGCCGGCCTGCGGCCGGGCGTCCTTCGCCTTGCGATACTCGGGATACCACCGCGTGAAATAGAGCGCGCTGTTGCGCGCCGCGAACGCGATCGCAAGCCCGGTCCAGAGCGGCAGCCCCGGGACATAGATCATCGCGAGGTTGCCGGCGATCATCAAAACGGCCGCACCCGCCCAGGCGCCGGTGATGACATAGTTGGCGCGCAGGAAACCGGGAATGGCTGCCGTCTCGGCGGGGACCTCTTCCAGCGCATATTGCAGCGTGAAAGGATAGCGGAACAGCATCGAGCCCAGCGTGATCACCAAAACCCCGCCGTCGACGGCGATCTTGACCGCCGAACCGCTCAAGGCCGGATCGATGAAGACGAGATAGCTGCCAATTCCGCCGAACACGATCGCCGATCCCGTACTGAGGATTTTGAGGGAGCGGCCGCGGGCCGCGTCCAGGGCGATCACGGCAAGACAGATCGCGGCCGAGATGAACAGGCTGACCGTGGCCGTCGTCACGAGCATCAGCAGCGTGAAGGCGCCGAAAGGTGCGAGTATCAGCAATACCGCCATGGTTCGCTCACGGTAAATCTTTACGTTGTCAAGATCATTAAAGGCGTTGCTTGACGCTGTCAAGATCAATCTTTCCACTGTCAAAATTAGTTGATTCCGAGCCAGGAAGCGGCTGTTTTACAACGACTTGGCGGATTTAAATGATGCCCGAGACGAGCCGCGACAGGATCGAGAGCGCGCAGGTGATCAGAAGGCCGATGGTGATTATCACGCCGCCGGTCCGGCCGATGCGAAATTGCCAGGTGTTGGGCGCCGCATACATGCCGAGCGGATGGAGCAGGCGCGCCACGACGAGGGCGCCCATCAGAACATGCACCCGCAGCGCAGAGGCGCCGGATGCTTCCAGGAAGCCGACCATCAATGCGGTGATCGGCACGTATTCGGCAAAATGCGCATGCGCACGGATCGCGCTGCGCAGCGCGGCATTGCCGCTGTCGCCGAAGGCCGCGAGATTCATCCGCCGCAGCCGGATCACCTGAAGGGAGAGCGCGACATAAAGCAGCGCGAGCACGGCGAGATAACAGGCTGTGATCGTCGGCAGGTGCATCGCGGTCTCCATCGGCAACGGCTGTCTCGTCTTGCGACCTTCCTAACCCCTCATGGTTCTCCGAGCGATGCGAAGCATCGTCCGGAGACGCGCGGCCTTACCGCGCTCCTCACCACGAGGGTCGCATGACTCAGCAAGGCGACTCGCGAATGACAATATTGGGAGCGCCTTAGGCGGCCCCCACCCAATTGCCATGAAAACCGTCGGGAACGCGATGGCCGAGATGTACCAGCGCGACCGGGCCGGCCGCGACGTCGGTCGCATTGAACACCGCAAGGTCGCTGCAATTGTCGCGGGCGCGCCAGACCACCGCGAGCAGCCAGCCATCGCCTTCGGCGGCATCCTCGCCGCGCGCCACGAACACCGGCTCGGAAAGCGTGTCGCCCGATGGCAGAAAATACTGCCCCCGGCGCTCACTGTTGCCGCCGACATGAACGATGCCGGACAGCCAGCTGCCCGCCGTCGTCTCGGGATTGGCGCAGGCGTACCAGCCATGGCCGCTCTTCAGGCCGGCGCGGCGATCGTCGATGCGCGGGAATTCGCCGGTGAGCTCGTCCAGATAGGTCTGGCTGAAACGGTCGGTGTTGCCTGCCAGATCGAACACCCAGCGGCACAGCCGCGCCCGCGATTTTTGCGGATCGGTCGGGCGGCCGTCGGGATGCGGAAACAGCGGCGCCTCTTCGAACTGCATCACGTCGGCGATGATTTGGCTGCCGTCCTCCCAGGCGTTCATGACATGGAAGACGTAGCAGGTCTCGCCGCGAAACCAGACGATGTCATCTGCCGAACCGCCCCGTTTCATCACCCCGACATAGGCGCCCTTGTCGGGCTCCCAGGCATAGGGCGGCTGTCCGGCCATCGCGCGCGTCATGCTGCCGGTGATCGGCAGGATCGGAAACAGCAGGTGATTTTCGGTGACGATGAAGTCGTGCACCATGCTGGCATAGGGGGCCTCGAAGCGGCCCGACCGCGTCACCTTGCCGGATCCGTTGACCGAGCCGAAGGAGAGGGTAGGCGTCAGCGGACCTGCGGCATTGTAGCCGAAGAACACCATTTCGCCGGTGACCGGATCGAGTTTTGGATGCGCGGTGAAGGGCGCCTTGATGGCGCCGCCGTAGTCGTGGTAGCCGCGCGTTGCGAGCGTGCCCGGCTCGATCTCGGTCGGCAGATGGCCTTCCTCCAGCGCCAGCAGCCGCCCCGCGTGAAACACGATGTTGGTGTTGGCGACGCCGCCATCTGTGGCCGAGGCGGGTGCATCGGCGAGTTTTCGGCCGAACCCGCCGAACAAGGCGCGGCCGGCGTCGTGCTCGGCGAGCCATTTCGGGGTGCGGACCCAGCGGTTGCGATAGCTCGCACGGCCGTTCTCGAGATGGAAGGCATGCAGCATGCCGTCGCCGACGAACCAGTGCGCACCGGGGGACTCGAATTGCGGGTTGGGGCCGTTGCGGTAGAGCGTGCCGTTCAGCTCGCGCGGCAATTCGCCCGATATCGTCAGATGCGGCGCGTCGGCTTCGAACGGGATCGCCGCGATATTGCGGCGCTCGGCGCGGATCGATCGGTCCTGCAGCATGCTTTCCTCCCATATCTTTACATCGTAAAGATATCGATATCGCTGCCGGCAGGTCCGGTCAAGCAAAATCTTTACACTGTCAAAATGCCGTTCTATACAGGCGCTTATGAGCAAGATCGTCAGGAGAGCCGCGCGGCCGGCCGCCGGGTCGAAACCGGGGCGGATGGCGCGACCGCGACGCAGCGAGCGCGCCCCTGCCTCCCGGCAGGAGACGCCTTATCACCATGGTGCGCTGCGCGATGCGCTGCTTCAGGCCGCCGAGCGGGTGCTGGAGCGGGACGGGCTTGCGGGGCTTACCCTGCGCGCCGTGGCGCGCGAGGCCGGGGTCTCGCATGCCGCGCCGACGCATCACTTCGGCGACCTCACCGGCCTCGTCAGCGAGCTTGCGGCGATCGGCTTTCGTGGCTTCAATGCGGCGATGGCCTCGGCGCGCGCCGGCGGCGCCAATCCGGTCGAACGGGCAATGGCGCCCGCGAAAGCCTATGTCGCCTACGCCCAGGCCCATCCCGGCATGTACGGCCTGATGTTCCGCGCCGAGCGGCTCGATTATTCGCGTCCCGCGCTGAACGAAGCCTCGGAAGCATCGTTTGCGGCGCTCACCGGCGCCGTCGCTGCCGAGCGCCACGAGCAGATTTCAGAACGCGCGCTGACGCTTGATCAGGCCGCGGCGATCGCACGCAACTGGTCGCTGATTCACGGCTTCACCACCCTGCTGCTCGACTGCAGGCTTGCCCATATCCTGGAGCAACTGCCCGCGGGCACGACCGCGGACATGCTGCTGGACGCGATGCTGAAGCTGACAGTGGCGCGAAACCTCGGGTCGTAAGGCGGCCAATCAGTGCTGCTGCGCCAGCTCGACCGCGCGGCCGCTGGTGCCGATCACCTTGACCTGGTCGCTGCCGCATTTGAAATTGCGGGCGAGGTCGTCGGCGGCCTTGCGGGCGAGTTCATCGGCATTCGGGTTGGCCGCCACATCGACATAGGCTACGTGACAGACCGGCCCCGGCGGCAGGCGCGTCACGACGAGCATTGGCCTGGTCGCCGGACGGCCATCCTTGCCGGTCTCGCCCTTGTCGGCGAGCTGCCAGCGCTGGATGATTGCAAAGGGTTCGCTGCCCGCCATGCGCCATTCGATGGTGCGGAGCGCCGAACCGGTGGGACCGAACGAGGCCTGTGCCGCGGGTTCATTCCCGGCGGCAGCCTTGTCGCGCCCGACCGAGATGGTCTCGCGCGCCTCGCCCTCGTTGACGAACACCACGAGATCCACCTTGCCGCGGCAGACCCGCGTGGTGTTGTCGTCGACCTGCTTCTCGCCCTGGATGCCCCAGCAATTGGCAGCTTTGGTCGAGCTGTAGGAACTGCCGAACACGCCCTGGGCGATGGCCTGAGAGCCGAAGGCCGCGGCAAGGAGCGCAGCGGCGAGCGTCATGCGAATAGGTGACATGGGGAACCTCATGCTCATTTTCCCGGCGCTTTGGCCGAAAACTTGGTCGTTTTTGGGGACACGACAACTGGGGAACATCGGCGGAAAACGCTTGAATCACCTGACAGGCGCGCGGAATCGGCCTATGAAGGGCGGCGCTGTGCGCTCCCCCAAAAAGGCGTCCGTCACTTTCCCTCGATCATGTCTGCCATTTCGTCGAACAAACCTTATCGCGTCGGACGTTCCAAGACCGGTCTCGGGCTCTTCGCCACCAAGCCGATCAAGAAGGGCGCAAAGATCATCCGCTATTTCGGGCCGCTCCTGGACTCCCGGAAGAAGAAGGATGATGCGATCGAGAACAAATACCTGTTCGAGCTGAACGACCGCTGGACCATCGACGGCTCGATCCGCGCAAACGTCGCCCGCTACATCAATCACGCCTGCAGGCCGAACGCCGAGTCCGACGTAAAGCCTCGCAAGCGCAAGGTGTTCATCCGCGCGATCAAGAACATCGAGCCGGGCGACGAGATCAATTACGATTACGGCACCGACTATTTCAAAGCCTATCTGAAGCCGATCGGCTGCAAATGCGCGGCCTGCGAGCGGAAGCGCAAGAAGAAGCGCGCCGAGGCCAGAGCCGAGCGGCAGAGGCTGAAGGAGAAGGCGGAGCGCAAGGTGCGGCGCAAGGCCGAGAAGCTCGCCAAGCAAGGAGCCGGCAAGAAGGCCGGGAATGGCGCGAAGGCGACCCGGAAGCCGAACGGCGCGGCCAAGGGCGGCAATGGCCGGCTCGCCAATGGTCACGACCGCGCCTCGGCCTGACGTCTAATCCTGATGAAGGAGCGCGCGATGAGCGAAGGCATCGATCTGGCCCAGAAGCTGGCAACCTTCTCCGAGCATTTTTCGCCGCGCACCGTCACCCAGTTCAATGACTGCGACGTGATGGTGGCCAAGCTCAAGGGCGAGTTCATCTGGCACAAGCACGATGACACCGATGACTTCTTCTTCGTCCTGAAGGGGCAGCTCGACATCGAGCTGCGCGACAAGACCGTCTCGCTCGGGCCTGGGCAGGTCTACGTCGTTCCGAGGGGCGTCGAGCATCGGCCCGTCGCAAGGGAGGAGGTCCACATTCTCCTGATCGAGCCGACCGGGACGCCGAACACGGGCGACGCCAAGACCGCCGCGCCGCGCAAGCTGGCCTAGCTTCTGCACCGTCATTCCGGGTTCGCCTCTTCGAGGCCCCCGGAATGACGATTGTGAAGCGATGTTTCGTTTACGCTCGCGATGACGGTTATGCCGCGACCACGCCCGCGCTGCGGCGCAGTCCCATATATTGCAGCTCGGCAAAAATGCCGGTGGCGAGGGCTTGGGCGATGACCGCGATTTCACCGAACAGATTTGGGCTCACCGCGCCCGAGAGCAGCAGCGCAAGACTTGCCAGCGTCCACACCGCATTGCCGGCGACCACCAGCACGATGAGTGCTCTCGGGACGACGGGCCGCGTGGCGAGCCAGCCGACCAGCGCGGCATAGGCGATCAGGAACAGGCCGGTCTCGCGGAGCAGTGCTTCGGGTAATTGGAGAACAACGGAAAGGACGCCGGCATCGAACGTCATGGCGAGCGCGCCGATGCCACTGAAAATAGTATCGGCAAGAAGGGCGCGGCGCAGCAGGGTGGACGAGTGGATCATGGCAGGTCTCCTTGTTCGGCTGGGGTGAAGAAAGCGGTCAACGAAGGGCACGCCAGAGCACACGCAGCTGGCGGCCGAGGCGGCGCGGGCAAAGAGATCTGCCGACGCTGGTTTCGATTGCCTGGACGTGGGCGAAAACGACCATGCCCGCACTGAGCACGAGCGGCCGGGGCATGTTGAGTGCGCGCGCCAGGATCAGGCTCGCGATGTCGAGGAGCCAGCTTGCGATGGAGGCTAGCGCAGGAACCAGCAGCAGCATCATGGTCATCTCCGTTGATGCCGAACATGACCGCTACCCCGGGGCATTTCGATTACGTGGCAGGTAATGGAAGGGGTGAAATGCACATGCTAGGTTTTCCATCATGAACGCACAGGCTTCCACGGCGCGCG
>Ga0335071_10006934_pt1 | contig 11689 bp, 11 predicted proteins | sample Lox_Sample_15_FD_206724 | JGI IMG/M metagenome (GOLD analysis project Ga0335071, IMG submission 206724) | Soil microbial communities from Loxahatchee National Wildlife Refuge, Florida, United States - Lox_Sample_1.5 | ecosystem: Environmental > Terrestrial > Soil > Wetlands | place: USA...
CTTTCTGGGTCTCGTTCACGGGCCGGTAACTAGAAAAAAGGTCCCATATTCTCTGCTGGTCCTGCTGCACGACCTCGCTCCTCAATCCCCGGGGCATGATCTGCCATTCATGGTCAACGATATCGGACGCGTACTGCTTAAGCTCCAGCTTCAGCCGGGAGTGGAAATCGGACGAAAGCGGCATTGAATCGCGATACAGGTCGGCGAGATAGTTCGCTTCTTTCGCCGCGTTCTGGCTGGCGGAATCGAAGCCCTGCCAGGTGACCACCACCAAAAAAGCGAGCAGGACGGCATAGATCACGCCGAGCGTGGCAAAGATGAACCCGGCAACGTCGTTATGGAGCTTGAGTTTGTGGAACGGGAAGAAAGAGCGGACGATACAGAGCCCGGCAATAGAAAACCCGACATAGATGGCGATGATCAGTATCGCAAGCGCCGGGGTCGAAAGATAATAGAGCAAGGTTTGGATGAATGACATTATTTCCCCCTTAGGTTCCGATATTCTACTGCTTATGCGCTCGCCAGGCAAGGAGTGACAGCTCCTTCGCCCGGTGCTAATATTCATTTATGAGCGATGTCCATTTTTTGGAAGTAAAAGGGAAAGAACGGATCGGCCAGGTGGCGGAGCTGGCAGCGCGGATCTGGCGGAACCACTATACCCCGATCATCGGCGAGGCGCAGGTGGAATACATGCTGGATAAGTTCCAATCAGCAGAGGCGATCGGCAAGCAGATCGACGATGGCTATGATTACCGACTGATCGTCGATGCGGAGGGGAAAGATGTCGGTTACTTCGGCGTGGTGCCGAGGAAGAACGAGCTGTTCCTGAGCAAACTATACATCCTTTGCGGGAACCGGGGTAAAGGTTACGGGAGACGGGCGGTGGAAGAGGTTTCCAAATTGGCCAAAAAGCTAAAACTGCCGAAGATAACGCTGACGGTGAACAAGAACAACGCCGATTCGATCAAAGCGTACGAAAAGTTCGGGTTCAAGATCAAAGACTCTGTCGTCAACGACATCGGCAGCGGTTTCGTAATGGACGATTATGTGATGGAGAAAACGATTTAACCAGTCGGGGTTCTACTCTTCTTCTTTTTCGCCCCGTACGCGGGCGCGCTCGTGCTCGGTGAGCAGTTTCTTGCGCAGGCGGATATTATGAGGAGTGACTTCCACCAGCTCGTCTTCGGCAATGAACTCCAGCGCCTGCTCCAGTGTCAGATTGATCGGCGGAGTGAGCCGGATCGCTTCGTCGGCGCTCGCCGCCCGAATATTGGTCTGCTTCTTCTCCTTGCACGGGTTAACCGTCATGTCCTGCCGCTTGGTGCAGTCGCCGATGATCATCCCCTCGTACACCTCAACGCCCGGCCCGATGAACAGGCTCCCCCGCTCCTGCAGATTGTGCAGGGCGTAGGAAGCGGTCTTGCCGAACTCGCCGGATATCATCACCGCGTTCTGCCGCTTTATGATGTCGCCCTTGTACCGCTCGTACCGGGCAAACGCGTGGTGCAGCATCCCCTCCCCCCGCGTGTCCATGATGAACTCCGCCCGGTAGCCGAGCAGGCCGCGCGTGGGGATCATGTAGGTCATGGTGGTGACGCCGTTCTTGGCGTTCATATCGGTCATCTCGCCTTTGCGTTTGCCCAGCTTTTCGATCACCGTGCCGGTGTACTCCTCCGGGACGGTGATGATAGCCTGCTCGATCGGCTCCATGTTCTCGCCATGAATGGTCTTGAATATCACCTTGGGCTGGGAAACGCCCACTTCATATCCCTGCCGCCGCATATTCTCGAGGAGAATGGAAAGATGGAGCTCTCCGCGGCCGGAAACTTTATAACCTTCGGTCCCCGCAAGCTCTTCCATCTTCATCCCCACATTGGTCTGGAGCTCTCGCTCCAGCCGCTCCCGGATGTGACGGGTAGTAACGTACTTACCGTCCCTCCCCGCAAACGGCGAATTGTTGACCAGAAATTCCATCGATAGGGTCGGCTCGTCGATCTGCAGCAGAGGGAGCGCCTCCGGCTTTTCCGCCGAGGCGATCGTTTCGCCGATGGTGATATCGGGAATGCCCGCCACCGACACCAGGTCGCCGCTGTCGGCTGACGCCACTTCCAGCTGTTTCAATCCCTCGAAGATGCAAAGTTTGGATATCTTGGCCGGGACGATGGAACCGTCGCGGCGGCAGAGGACGACGCTGGCGTTCTTGTCCAGCCGCCCCCGGTTGACCCGGCCGATGGCGATGCGCCCGACGTAATCGTCGTAGCTCAGGTTGGTGACATGCATCTGCAGCGGCTGGTCCGAGGTATCGGGATAAGGTTTTACGTGTTTGAGTATTGTCTCGAACAGCGGCGTGAGGTCGGTCCCTTTCTGCTCCGCGTCCAGCATCGCCACCCCTTCGCGGGCAATGGCGTAAACCACCGGGAAGTCTAGCTGTTCGTCGGTGGCCTCCAGCTTGACGAACAGGTCGAACACCATGTCGATCACTTTGTGCGGGCGGGCACCCTTTTTATCGATCTTGTTGATCACCACGATCGGCTTTAATCCGAGCTTGAGCGACTTTGAAAGAACGAACTTGGTCTGGGGCATCGGCCCTTCTTTGGCATCGACGAGCAGCAGAACGCTGTCCACCATGCGGAGGGCGCGCTCGACCTCGGAACCGAAGTCGGCATGGCCGGGAGTATCGACGATGTTGATCTTGTGGTCGCGGTAATGGATGGAACAGTTCTTGGAAAGGATGGTGATCCCCCGCTCCCGCTCCAGGTCGTTACTGTCCATCACCAGCTCCGGGACCTCTTCCCGCTCGCCAAAAGCGCCGCCCTGCCGGAGAAGATGATCGGTAAGGGTCGTCTTCCCGTGGTCGACGTGCGCGATGATCGCTATGTTGATTATTTTGGGCATCGTTCTTATTATACCTTAGATCGCTCGTTTCTCTAAATCGTGGGAGCGGTCAGGCTCATCATCCTGACCGGGTGCTTCGCGAAAAACCCTTTGAGGAGGAACGGCCTGGCCATCAATCCGCCGCTGAATACGCATACGCTCTCCACCCGGTCGCGGGTGGTAAGATCAAAGTAGATCGTGATCTGATCGCCGGGATCCTGCCAGTAAAAATTGTAAGCCCGGAAGGACGAATTCACGAGCACTTCCTCGAGATCGTCCCGGCCGGAGAGGCTGTCCATTATCTTGTCCATTGCCGGATGGCTTAACAATACCCTATACCTGTCGGGCCCAATGCCCAGGTCTTCGGCCCTGATAAACCGGTAGCCGGTGAACTGGAACACCCGTTCCTGCGGTGCCGGGCGGCCCTTGCCGGTCTGCACCGGTTCCCCCACGGTGAAAGTGTACTCATGCACCGGCGGAAGACCAAAAAGGAAACGCTCGATCACATCGGAAATGGGGTAATCTTCCATTCTGTCTGACCGTGCGGGCAATTTATTAACATTCAAAGGCATGTTCGCAGCCGCCAGGATATCGTTAATCGCGACATTGGTCACCGTCACCTGCTCTCTCCGCATGATATCAGCAAGCGCGCAGTCGTCGAACCGGGCGGTACCGTTGACCCGGTTGAACGAAAGTCCCATTAAGCCGCGTACCGCATCAAATAATTCACCCCGCCGCTGGTGCAGTATAGAACATGCGGCGTGCTCGGTAAGTTTTCCGCCGGCAAGATCGGTAATGCGGACCGGTATCGGAACGTTTTGGGTGATACTGATGCCCATATATCCTGCTTTCGGAAGTATAGAGAAGGAATTTCAGCCGGTAAGGAACCTACGAAGCGTGGTAGTCCTGGAGCGCTTTCACGGAGAATCCTTTTTTCTTTACCGCTTCAAGCCCGGTAACGGTGGCGCGCGCGCCGGAGAGCGTGGTGATAATGGGTATGGAATGCATGATGGCGCCGGAGCGTATCTTGGTCTCGTCCACTTTGGTCTTTTTTCCGCCCGGTGTATTGATGATAAGTTTGATCTCGCCGTTCTTCACCATGTCGAACACATCGGGCTTCCCTTCCCCCACTTTTGCCACCACTTCCACGTCAACGTCGTTGTTCTTCAGCACCTCGGCCGTTCCCTCCGTGGCGCAGAGCTGGTAGCCGAGCGAGGCGAGCCGTTTGGTCACACCTACGATCTCGCGCTTGTCGTAATCGTTGACGGATACGAAAATCTTGCCGGAGAGCGGGATCTTCTGCCCCGCTGCGATCTCGGCCTTCATGTACGCCACCCCCATGTCCTTGTCCACTCCCATCACCTCGCCGGTCGATTTCATTTCCGGCCCCAGCACCGGGTCGACGCCGGGAAAACGGTTGAACGGGAATACCGCTTCCTTGACCGAGAAGTAATCGGGGATCACCTCTTTTTCGATACCCAGATCTTTGAGCGTGCGGCCCAGCATTACCTTGGTGGCGATCTTGGCCCACTGCACACCGGTTGCCTTGCTGACGAACGGTACGGTGCGCGAAGCGCGCGGGTTGACCTCGAGCATGAACAGCACGCTGTTCTTCACCGCGAACTGGATGTTCATCAGGCCTTTCACTTTAAGTTCTTCCGCCAGGGCGCGGGTAGCGCGACGGATCTCTTCGAGCATAGACTTGGAAAGCGAAAAGGTCGGCAGGACGCAGGCCGAATCGCCCGAATGGATCCCCGCCTCCTCTATGTGCTCCATGATGCCGCAGATCACGGTCTGCTTTCCGTCGGATATCGCGTCAACATCCACCTCCACCGCGTCCTCCAGGAACTTGTCCACCAGTATCGGGCGTTCGGGAGAGGCGATCACCGCCTTGTTCATGTAATCCTCAAGGTCAGCTTCGTCATAGACTATCACCATTGCGCGGCCTCCCAGCACAAACGACGGGCGCACCACTACCGGATAGCCGACCCGTTTGGCGATCTTTTTAGCCTCAAGGAACGAGGTGGCGGTGCCGTTGGGCGGCTGGGTAAGTTTCAACTTCTTCAGAAGTTTGGCGAACAGTTTGCGGTCTTCCGCCAGGTCGATGGAATCGACGGAAGTGCCGAGGATGGGGACGCCCGCCTCTTCCAGCGGTCTTGCCAGGTTGAGCGGCGTCTGCCCACCGAACTGCACGATCACGCCCTTCGGCTTTTCCGCTTCCACGATATGTAGGACGTCTTCCCGCGTCAGCGGTTCAAAATAGAGGCGGTCGGAGGTATCAAAATCGGTGGAAACGGTCTCGGGGTTGGAATTGACCATGATCGACTCATAGCCTTCTTCCTTTATGGCAAAGCTGGCGTGGCAGCAGCAATAGTCGAACTCTATCCCCTGTCCGATCCGGTTGGGCCCGCCGCCCAGCACGATCACTTTTTCTTTCTTCTTCGTCATAGCGTTACCCAATTTTATCTCAATTTTTGTCAAATTGGAAGCGGGCACATCCGTCCGAAACTATCAACGGATAATCTATCAACGGATATTAAAACGGATAATCGGATGATCTATCATCGGATATTTGAACGGATCAACGGATATCCGGATATGCCTTTATCCGCTTATCCGTTGTATCGTCCGTTGATAGTTCCCGTTGATAGAAATCACCTGAAATTCCCGTTTGAAATTGGCGATATATATGTAGAGGGGATTCAAGACCTCTTATTTGGTACAACTAAGCCGGGACGCCTGTTCCCCGGCTTTTTTGTTGGCGCCTGCATGCTTGACCTAACTATCAACGGATATTTGAGCGGATAATCGGATATTCGGACATGTCTTCATCCGTTCATCCGTTGTTTCTATCCGTTGATAGAATCCGCTTATCCGTTGTTTGTCCGTTGATAGATTTTATCCGTTTATCCGTTGTTTTATCCGTTGATAGGGTCCGTTGATAGCTCTTCATATACTATCCCCTGCAGCTCCCGTATCAGCTCGTTCCAATATCTCGGTTTTCCCGCCTCGGGGAAATTGACGGCAAAATCCGGTTCCTTGCTCTGCACTGCAAGCCAGGCGGCATAGTGGAGCAGGCGCATGCCGCGGAGCGCGGGGACCAGCTCCAGCTCCGCCCGGTCGAACTTCCGGAACACTTCATAACCTTCAAAGAACCAGGCCAGCTCCTTTTTTGAATTGTCGACCTTGTCAGGAAGTAGCAGCCAGAGGTCCTGCGCCGCCGGGCCGATGCAGCAGTCGTCAAAGTCGACCATGTATATCCCCTCCCCCGGACGGAAGATGAGGTTCCCTTTGTGGCAGTCGCCGTGGAGGAGAATGAATTTACGATCGGTAAAAAGCGGTTTGGCGACCTTGATAAAAAGGTCGGAAGCGGTGGTAAGCGACTTTTTGAAATCGGGAAGGATGAACTCGTGCTCGAATATTATCGCCACATGTTCCCGGGTGGCGTTCTCCGGTTCCCATCTTATGCGCCTTGCGCTTGCGCGGCCCTCGCCGATATTGTGGACCCGGCCCAGGATGCGGCCAATTGTGGTCCAGCCCTCCCGGTCGAACTCGTCAAGCGTGCGGCCGCCCTTTTTGGGGAAGACCGCGAACGGGATCTCGCCGTTCATGAAGAGCGTCCTGCCGCCGATCGCCAGCGGGGGGATCACCGTGATCTCGTTGCCAGCCAGATCAAGAAGAAAGCGGTGCTCTTCCATGATCGTTTCCGGCGTCCACCTTTGCGGGCGGTAGAACTTGACCACGAACCTTTCGGCGTTGTCTTCGCGCTCCAGCTCGTAAACGCGGTTGATATAACTGTTCCGCTTGAGGCAAATGTTGCTGAGCTTTGCGCCAAGAGCGTTCTCTACCGAAGAAAAGATACTATCGGGGGTGAGGTCCTGCCAAACGGTAGGCATCGGTCAGACCGATACGCCGGAACTCACGTTCCGGACCAAAAAGCTTTGGGGGTATTCGGCTTTGATGCGGTCGAACACTTTTCTGGCGGTCGCTTCGTCCCCCGCCATGCCATAGACGGTGGGGCCGGAGCCGGACATTTCGGACTGAAGGCAGCCAAATTGGACCAGCTTCTTCTTGATCTCCCCTACTTCCGGATACTTGGGGACGACCACTTTTTCCAGATCATTATATAAATGAATGCCGGACGGCTGTTCGTGCACGTCGGCCAGGCGGTGTTCCCTGACAAATACCAGATCGAAATTTTCGTAGACCCACTTTGTGGAAACGCCGAACTCCGGTTTGACCAGCACGAACCAGGTGGGAGGAAGGTCCTTTATCCTCTCCACCAGCTCTCCCCGCCCCCGGCAGCGGCAGGTCCCGCCGATCAGGCAAAAGGGAACGTCGGAACCGACCTCGGCTCCAAGGACGGACAAATCGGATTCGGTAAGCCCGGCATTGAAAAGCCGGTTCATCCCGACCAGCACGGCGGCGGCGTCGGCCGATCCCCCCGCCAATCCGGCCGCGATCGGGATATTCTTCTCTAGCTGGACGGTTACGCCGCCCTTGATGTTCGTCCTGTCAAAGAACGCGCGCGCCGCTTTGTACGCGGTGTTATTGCGGTCACGGGGAATGCGATGGTCGGAGGGAACGATCTCGATGCCCGATCCGGAAGGCGTTACAGTGATGGCATCGTACAGCGATACCGACTGCATGATGGAATCGATCTCATGGTAGCCGTCCGGGCGCTTTCCGATCACCTCCAGGTAGAGATTAATCTTGGCGAAAGCGTTGAGCCTGATCACCTGATCTACTTGATCTTGTTGAGCAGGGCGGTCAGCCGCGATTTCTGGCGGGCGGCCTTGTTCTTATGGATGATCTTCTTGAGCGCCGCTTTGTCGATGGCCGAATAAAGTTCGACCAGCTTCTTCTTGGCCTCTTCCTTCCCTTTGGCCAGCGAATCTTTGTAGACTTTGGCCAGCCTTTTGATACGCTCCTTGTAAAAGAGGTTCCGTTTGCGGTTCTTCTTCGATTTTCTCAGGTTCTTGATGTTGGACTTGATGTTTGCCATGATTACTCCTTCTAAAATTCGATTGACAACTTTTTTTATTGACCCTATAATAATACCATAAAACATGATTTCCGTGCAATAACTTCGGGTTACCGCTCCGTTTAAATCCCTTATATGGCAAAATTATCAATACACGAATGGTTCGTCCGCAAGAAAAAAGAAGAGACCAAGGTTGCGCCGCAGCCGAGGCGGCTCGATATTCCAGACAACTTGTGGGTAAAGTGCCACAAATGCGGCCAGACCATATATGTAAAGGACCTGGAAGCCAATCTCAAGGTCTGCCCCAAGTGCGATTATCATTTCCGTCTTTCGGCCGGCGAACGGATCCGGTTCACGCTTGATGACGGCTCGTTCTCTGAGATCGATCCCAATTTGAGATCTACCGATTTTTTAGAATTTTCGGATACCAAGCCCTATGCCCAGAGAATAGAAGATGCCATGCTCAAGTCTTCTCTTAACGAAGCGGTGGTCACCGGCAAGGGGAAGATCGGCGGACTGCCGGTCACCATCGGCATTATGGACTTCTCTTTCATGGGCGGGAGCATGGGCTCGGTGGTGGGCGAAAAGATCGCGCGCCAGGTGGAACTTTCGATCGAGAACAAGACCCCGGCCGTCATCTTCACCACTTCCGGCGGCGCCCGGATGCAGGAAGGGATCATGTCGCTGATGCAAATGGCCAAGACCTCCGCCACCCTGCAACGGCTGCGCGAACAGGGGATCCCGTTCCTGGTGGTGCTGACCGATCCCACCACCGGAGGGACCACAGCCAGCTTCGCCATGCTGGGCGACGTCCATATCGCCGAACCGGGCGCGCTCATCGGGTTCGCCGGCGCGCGGGTGATCGAACAGAATCTGCGGCAAAAGCTGCCGCCGGGGTTTCAGCGCTCCGAGTTTTTGGAGCAGCACGGGATGGTCGACATGGTTTGCCACAGGAAGGAACTGAGGAACACGCTTTTAAAGCTTCTCAGTTTCTTCGCGGGATAATATATGGCGGAAAAGAACGATCACGCTAAAAATCTGCTTGAGTTCGAAAAGCCGCTGGCCGAGCTCTATAAAAAGATCGACGAGCTCCGGAAGGTGACCGATCTCGACATGACCGAGGAGATCAAGATGCTCAACAAGCGCATTGAGACCCTGAAGCGCGAGATCTTCTCCAAGCTCACCCCGATCCAGATCGTCAAGGTAGCGCGCCACATCATGCGCCCCACCACCCTGGACTATATCGGAAGGATCTTCACCGACTTTGTCGAGCTCAAGGGCGACCGCAACTTTGCGGATGATCCGGCCATGATCGGCGGAACGGCAAAACTGGACGGGCGTTCGGTGCTGGTGATAGGCCACCAGAAAGGCCACACCACCAAGGAACTGCTCGCCCGCAATTTCGGCATGGCAAATCCCGAAGGATACCGTAAGGCGCTGCGGCTGATGCGCATCGCCAACCGGTTCAACAAGCCGATCATCAGCTTCGTTGACACGCCCGGCGCTTACGCCGGCATCACCGCCGAAGAGCGCGGCCAGGCGGAGGCGATCGCCAAGAACCTGCGCGAAATGGCGGCGCTTTCGGTCCCCTTCATCACCCTTGTCACCGGTGAAGGGGGAAGCGGCGGGGCGCTGGGGATCGGGATGGGGAACCGGGTATCAATGATGGAGTTCTCCGTTTATTCCGTAATTTCGCCCGAAGGCTGCGCCTCGATCCTGTTCCGCGACGCCGCTCGCGCTCCCGAAGCGGCGGCTAAAAGCAAGATGACCGCAAAAGACCTCTTGGAATTTGGAGTGATTGATGAGATAATAAAGGAGCCCGTCGGAGGCGCGCATAACGATCACGAGGCGGCGGCGGTCAACATCAAGGCCGCGCTCGTCAAGCAGCTCGGCGAGCTTTCTAGGCTTTCACCCCGCGAACTTATAGCAGATCGCTATCAAAAGTATCGCAAAATGGGTATATTCACGGAAGGTTAGTGTTTTTTTGCCGCTGTGGCGGAACTGGCAGACGCGCGTGACTCAAAATCACGTATGGTTGACCCCATGTGTCGGTTCAACTCCGACCAGCGGCAGAAAATAGTTCAGTTAGACAGGTAAAATATGCCGCGGTGGCGGAACTGGCAGACGCGCACGATTCAGGTTCGTGTTGGGTAACACCAGTGGGAGTTCAACTCTCCCCCGCGGCATTTAACCTCACTATTTGCCCGCTTTCCATCGATGCGATGGGTCGCGGGAATGACGCAAGAACAAAGGATGAGGGAATTTAAGGAGGAATCGTTAATGGACATCGTCGAGTTGGAAGGAAAAACATTGCCGGACCTGTATGAGATCGCGAAAGGGCTTGAGATCCCGGGATTCAAGCAGTTGAAGAAGCACGACCTGGTCTTCAAGATACTGGAGACGCAGACGGAAAAGAGCGGGAATATCTTCGCCAAAGGGGTGCTGGAGATCATGCCCGAAGGGTACGGCTTTTTACGCACCAACGGCTACCTGCCCAGCCGGGAGGACATCTACGTTTCGCAGACGCAGATCAGGAGGTTCGAGCTCCAGAACGGCGACTATGTAACCGGCCAGATCCGCCCGCCCAAGGAAGGGGAAAAGTATTACAGCCTGTTAAAGATAGAAGCGGTCAACAACACTAATCCGGAAGTGGCACGCGACCGCGTGCCGTTCGATAAACAGACCCCCCTCATCCCCACCAAGCGGTACACCCTGGAACACACCGGCGGCCCCATGGCCGCACGGTTGATCGACCTGCTCTCCCCCATCGGCGCCGGACAGCGCGCTATGATCGTCTCCCCGCCCAAGGCCGGCAAGACCACCATATTAAAGAACATCGCCAACAGCATCACCGCCAACTTCCCGGACACCATGATCAAGGTATTGCTGGTGGACGAGCGGCCGGAAGAAGTGACCGACATGCAGCGTTCGGTAAAGGGCGAAGTGGTGGCATCGACCTTCGACGAGCCGCCGGAGACCCACATTCATATCGCCGAGCTCCTGCTCGAATCGTGCAAGCGTTTGGTGGAAGCGAAAAAGGACGTGGTGATCCTGCTCGATTCGATGACCAGGCTGGCGCGCGCCTATAACCTGGTGACGCCGCCTTCGGGACGCACGCTTTCCGGAGGTCTTGATCCCACCTGTCTCCACCGTCCCAAGCGCTTCTTCGGCGCCGCGCGGAACATAGAGGAAGGCGGAAGTCTCACCATTATTTCCACCGCGCTGGTGGAGACCGGTTCGCGCATGGACGATATCATATACGAAGAGTTCAAGGGGACCGGCAATATGGAACTGCATTTAAACCGCAAGCTCGCCGACCGCAGGATATTCCCCGCCATCGATATCAAGATGTCGGGCACGCGGAGGGAAGAACTGCTGCTGACCGACAACGAGCTTGGCAAAGTGAGATTGCTAAGGAAAATATTCTCAGATTACGATCCGACCGACGCCACCGAACAGCTGTTGGAGAGGCTGAAGCAGTTCAAGTCGAACAAGGCGTTCCTCGATTCGGCGGACGTTAAATAGTCATTCCTCGTCGCGGTAAGTGATCGGCCGGGGGGAAGTGATAATGTTCGCCAGCGACAGCTGGGTATCGGCGTGGGAACGCTGGCTGATCAGCTTGTAGAGGAATTCTCTCACCGCCAGCGCGTCCGGCAATCTTAATACCCGGTCCAGCACCCCCAGCCCTTCCGGGTCGATCTTGCTGAACTTGGTCCATTCGTCGGAGTGGATGTTGGAAAGGACGAAGTTTATCTCTTTGATGTACGAGGCGTCCATGCTGAGCGAGTTTATTCCCATCAGGAACATCAATATCGCCCCCAGCGGGTCGCG
>Ga0335071_10006935_pt1 | contig 11687 bp, 9 predicted proteins | sample Lox_Sample_15_FD_206724 | JGI IMG/M metagenome (GOLD analysis project Ga0335071, IMG submission 206724) | Soil microbial communities from Loxahatchee National Wildlife Refuge, Florida, United States - Lox_Sample_1.5 | ecosystem: Environmental > Terrestrial > Soil > Wetlands | place: USA: Florida...
GCGGCGAGAAAATTCGTAGACCTCAAACTGCGGCATGCTCTGCTTCCATTCGAGCAGAGCCTTCCGCAACTCGGGACTCAACTCCTCGTCGGCGTCCAGCGAAAGAATCCAGTCGTGGGACGCCGCCTCCGCCGCAAAATTCTTCTGATCCGAATAACTGGACCATGCGCGCTCGAGAATCCTGGCGCCGAATTCTCCGGCAATCGCGCAGGTGCGGTCCGTGCTGCCGCAATCCGCCACCACGATTTCGTCGGCAATCCCGACCAGAGAATGCAGAGCGCGCGGCAGGTTGTTTTCTTCGTCGAGAGTGATCAGGCACGCGGATACTTTAATCATCGGGCACCGGGCGATTCTGGATGCGACATCAGTTCTCGATAAACTCCCAGGGTGCTTTCGACCATCCGGTCTACAACAAATCGCCGTTCGAAAGAAGCGCGGCCGGCGTTTCCCATCGCAGAACGGCGCTCCGGATTCTCCAGAAGGTCGAGCAACGCTTCTGCCAGCCTGTGGGGATCCCGCACCGGCACGACTCGGCCCGTGACGCCGTCTTCCACGGCTTCAGGGATTCCCCCGGCTTTGGTGGCGACGATCGGCAGGCCGAATGCCATTGCATCCAGCAGGCTCGTGCCGAGCCCTTCCATGTGCGAGGACAGGCAGAATATCGTAAAAGTGGGCAAAAGAACGTCGATGTCGTCGCGGAATCCAAGCAGGAGAACTTTATCATCGAGCGCGGTCTTACGCAGGCGCTGCTCCAGGATCGGCCGGCATTCGCCTTCGCCGGCGATGACGAAGCGAACATCATTGCGGCTTTTGAGGACGATTCCGGCTGCCTCGATCAGCGTGAGGTGGTCTTTATGATCCGTCAACGCGGCAATGTTTCCCACAACCGGAGAATCTTTCGGCACGCCCAGACCATAAAGCAGTTCTCTCCCTCCCTCTTTCGGATCGCGATCCCGGACTCCTTCGTATACGACGCGAATGCGCTCCTTCGGAATGCCATCGTTTTCCAGGACGGCCGCAATTGCCCGGCTTGCGGCAACGATGCGCCGCGCCTGCCGGTATTTGAAACGGGAGAACGCACCCCGCAGAGCAAAATCGACGCGCCGCCCGGCGACAAGAATTCCCGTGCGGGCAATCCGGATTGCGAAGAGGGCTGCGCTTAATGCGTGAGGGTCGTGGGCATGGACGATGTCCGGGCGCCGCGCGCGCAGTTCACTCGCCAGCTGGGTGACCGCTGCGGGGGAGAGATCCCCGTGGAACGCAACGGGACACGTTTCCAGCCCGGCCGCGCGTGCCCGCGTCTCGAGCGCTCCGCCTCTGCAGACCGCGACGGCCACCTCGTGCCCGAGGCGTCGCATGCCCTGGGCTGTGAGGAGTACCTGGTTCTGTCCTCCTCTCCAGGTGCGCGCGCTGTCCACATGAAGAATCCGCATACTTTCCAAACTCCTGTCTCGGGATTCCCTTCTGTTTTTACTAGCCCCAAGGTTAACACACCCCTCCCTCAATAAACCACTCAGTGCTGATTGCCGATCGCCAGCTGCCGGCTGCTTTTTGCCGCTTGTCTCTGCCAAACGGATGCCGTAACATGAGGCTTTCGGTCGAAAGGCCATGACGGGCCTCGGGCCCTGTGCAATATAACCCTCGAACCATGTCAGGTCCGGAAGGAAGCAGCATTAAGAGGTCAACTATATGTGCAACAGGATCCCCGAGGCTCGACCCTTTTTCCTATGCAATATCAGGTACTCGCCCGCAAATGGCGGCCCAAAAATTTCGATGAGCTTGTGGGGCAGGAACATGTCTCCCGGACACTGGTGAATGCCCTCCAAATCGGCCGGGTTGCCCATGCTTTTCTGTTTTCCGGACCTCGCGGCAGCGGCAAGACAACGACGGCGCGCATTCTGGCGAAGGCTCTGAATTGCCACAAAGGTAAACCCGGCGAGCCCTGCAGCGAATGCCCTGCCTGTATCGAAATCGCCGCGGGTAACTGCATGGATGTTCTCGAAATCGATGCGGCATCCAACCGCGGCATCGATGAAATTCGGGAGTTGAAAGAGAAGACGCGCTATAACCCCGCGAGAGACCGGAACAAAATCTTCATCATCGATGAAGTGCATATGCTTACGGCCGAGGCTTTCAACGCGCTGCTGAAAACTCTGGAGGAGCCGCCGGCACACGTCGTTTTCATACTCGCAACAACCGAATATCACAAGATCCCTGCGACCATCCTGTCTCGATGCCAGCAATACAGCTTCAAGCTCATTCCGTATCCGCAGATCATGAATCGCCTGCTCGAAATATCAAAAGCGGAAGGGATCGAGATCAGCACCGCCGCTCTCGAGCAGGTGGTTTTTTCCAGCGGCGGCAGCATGCGGGATGCCATGTCTGCGCTGGATCAGGTGATCGCATTCAGCGGCACAAAAGTGCGCGATGAAGATGTGACAACGCTGTTGGGGTTGGTCGAGCCGAAGGTCCTGGGGCAAACGGTGCGGGCAATAGCCGGCAGCGACGTTGCCGCCCTTCTCAGAATCGTTGCGGACCTCGTGGAAGTCGGGCAGGACCTTCAAAACTTCTGTCGGCGCCTCTCCGGCCAGTTCCGGAACCTGATGGTGCTGAAGGCGGGCATTTCGGATCCCGCGCTCCTGGGCATTCCTGAGAGCATCCTGCCGGATCTGCGTCAGCAGGCAGACCTGTTTTCCCGCGAAGACCTCCTTCGGCTCTTCGACGCATTTCAGAAAATCGAGGCTGGCATGCGATATGCCAGCCAGTTGCGATTTCAGCTCGAAATGGGATTGATCGAGCTTGCGCACATTGCCAGGTTGCGCCCGATCGAGGACCTGATTGCCGAATTTTCCGCTGCGGAAGAAGGAGACTTTCCGCGCAACCCCGGCCCTCAATCGACTCCCCCGGCGCTCACACCTGCGCCTTCGAGTTCCGGCCCCTCGGCAGTCAAGACGGGAATACGACATCCGGCCGTTCCGGCAAAGGAAAAATTGACGGTGCCGGAACCGGAGCGCGCCGCTCCTTCCATGCCCCCGGCGGCGGGATCCGGTGTAACAGCCTCCCCGGTTGCGGATCCAAGAAATCTCCTGTTCAAAATTGCGGGTTCTGTGGGGAGAGAATCTCTCGAATCGCTGCTCCAAACCATCGAGGGCGCCATTTTGAAGGGAAACCAGGTGGTGCTCCAGATGGGTTCGGCGAATGAGTTTGTCCGGCGACAGATCAAGGAAAATCTGCCGGATATTACTCGAGCCGCCACCCGCGTTCTTGGCAGTAATGTTGCCGTTATTTTGGGAGAACCCGGCACACGTTCGGGGCCGAATCCTCAGGCGACGCAAAATGCGAAGACGAACGACGATGATCTTCTCGAAAAAGCCAAGCGTGAACCGATCGTAAAATCCTTTCTCGACGTCTTTCCGGGGCCTGTAAAGGCAGAAAAGATAGATTCATGAGCGACTACGCGGAACCGATCGAGCGGTTGATCGACGAACTCCGAAAGCTTCCCGGAATCGGCGCCAAAGGCGCACAGCGTCTGGCATACAGCATTCTGCGCCGGCCCAAGGAGGATGCAGAGAGCCTGAGCAGCGCAATCCTGGACGTGAAGGAAAAGATACGGTACTGCTCCCGCTGCAACAATTTCTCCGACCGGGACCCCTGTCATTACTGCAGCAACGGAGCGCGCTCCAACGAGACGATCTGCGTTGTCGAAGAGCCGAACGATATCCTGGCTGTCGAGAAGACACGCGAGTATCACGGCCAGTATCACGTCCTACACGGGGTCCTGTCGCCAATCAACGGCGTCGGCCCCGAAGACCTCAAACTCAAGAACCTGCTGGAGCGGCTGCGGGAAGGGAATGTCAGGGAAATAATCCTGGCAACCAACCCCAATGTGGAAGGGGAAGCAACCGCCATTTATCTTGCCAAGCTGTTAAAACCGATCGGGGTCAAGGTGAGCCGCATTGCGCTGGGCCTGCCGGTCGGCAGTGACCTGGAATTTGCGGACGAAGTAACCATGTCCAAAGCCCTGGAACACCGCCACGAATTGTAACCAAATTACGAATTACGAATGACGAATTACGAATGACACAGACGTATGTCCACTTTCGTAATTCGTCATTCGTAATTCGTAATGATTAGTGGGTGCCTTCGATCCAGACTTCGCCGTCTTCGTAGAATTCTCTTTTCCAGATCGGGACGATCTCTTTGATTTTATCGATGGCGAATCGACAGGCGTCAAATGCGGGTCCCCTGTGCGCCGAGGCTACGACGATGACCGTACTGCATTCCCCGATATCCATATGGCCCAGCCTGTGCACGATTGCCATGTCCCGGATCTCGAACTCGCGCCTGGCGAGGGATCCGATCTCTTCGAGTTTCTTCAGCGCCATCGGTTCGTATGCGTCATATTCGAGGAAGCGCACCGCTTTTCCCATCGCATTGTTGCGCACGACTCCTTCGAATACGACGACAGCCCCGTCTTCGGGCTTCTGAATTTCATCCGTTATTTTCCGGACGTCGATGGGATTCCGTACGAGTTGGAACACACTACCCTCCGCTGACCGGCGGGAAAAAGGCGATTTCGTCACCATCTTGGATCGGGGATTCCGGCCCGGCAAATTCGGAATTCACGGCGAATAAAATGCCCGTACGATGATTGCCGAGCTTGGGAAAATCCTTCGCGAACTTTTCAAATACGGATCGCACGGTGGTGAATCCCGCTGCGTCCACAAAGGTTTCGCGCGTTCCGGCAATATCGGCCAAAGATGCAAAAAAAAGAATGCGAAGGCTCATCAATACAAGTCTACGAAGAGGGAGCAGATTTCATCAATAGTTTTTTTGACGCGGGCCACAGCATACACTCGATTCGCAAAAATACTGAAAACGAGATTTCGGCCCGACTTTGTCGTCATGTAGCCGGCCAGTGTGGTAACCCCGTTCAGCGTGCCGGTTTTCGCATGAATGGATCCTCGCACATCAAGCGCCGAAAGACGGTTTTTCAGCGTCCCGTCGGTTCCACTGACCGCGAGCGTGTTGCGGAAGAGATCGGAGTAGTATCGTTGCGAGAGAAATTGCAGCAGGGAAGTCTGGAACCGCGGCGTGACCAGGTTCTCCCGTGACAACCCGCACCCATCGTTCAGCTTTATCTTCTCGCTGTCGATTCCCGCTTCCACCAGAAACTCCTTTACAGCGAGCAAGCCGGACTCGTTTGTTCCCGAACCCTTGATCTCTGCCCCGAGCGTCCGGAGCAGCATTTCCGCGTGAAGGTTCTGGCTTTTCTTATTTATGATTTCCAATCCTCGAATCAGGGGAGGGGAAGTGTGTTCTGCCAGCAGTCTCCAGCCTTTTCTCTGTTCCTCGGGTACGTCCCCGGAGTGGAATGCGTACACTTTGCCTTGGACGGCAACGCCTTCCTTACGCAGTGCATCTTGAAGCATCGAAGCCGCCACCTCGGCGGATCTCTCGAGCAGAAGATCCTGGGTGTATGACCTTGTAGATGGCAGGATTCCCGTGACCTCGATCGTGTTAGTCCCGCGAATCATCCGCACATGGACCGTCTGCTTGGCGCGCCTGCTTCCCGTTTTTGCGAGGTTCCGAATCCGGAAATAGGAATTCTGCGGCTCCATGCCGACAATGACCTTTTCTTTGAATGCCGTTGGCCGGACATAGACCACGAGCATATTGTTGTTGATGCTCAGCGCGTTCGGCGCACCGTATAAGGATTTGAGAGCCTGCGCCGTCCAACCCTTGCCCGTGCTGTCGGAGCTGAAGTAGCTGTCGTCCCCAATGACATCGCCCTCGACCTTTTTGATTCCTAGGCTGTCGAGCTCTTGCGCTAATTCCAGGAAGGCAGGCTTTCCGAACAACTCTCCGTAAGGATCCGTCAAATTGGGATCGCCTCGCCCCACAAGGACCAGATCGCCCGACAGGACACCGTTCGAGTCGATGGTCCCGTTCGTGTAAACGCCGGTGCGATATCTAAAATCGGGTCCCAGTTTTTCAAGCGCCGCCGATGTAGTTAAGACCTTTAACACGGAAGCGGGAAGAAAAGTCTTATCCGGGTTAACCTCGAGCAAGACGCTGCTGGTCTCCGGATCGAGGATTTGAATGCCCCACAGCGCGGAGCGGACTCCCGGACGTTTCAGATATTTGGCAATGGTGGCCTGGATCGACTCGAGAGAGTTTGCCCTGCTCTCAAGTCCGACTGCGGAAATCAGAAAAAACGTCAGAAGGACAACGGTAAGCGATCTGTGCAGACGATTCGACAATCTCTCAATCCTCTGGGGGAATAAACCTGAAATATCTCCACCTTTACTCTATCGACAGCAATACTCATCCGCTTCACGACAGGGCGTATCATAACATACATAAAATTGTTTATTCAATTTATAGACAACATTGCGGATCGGATGTCGGGAGACGGCAAACACGGGAAGGATCGGGACAGATTTCGAGCAGCAACCGAATCGATTTGTGCAATACCGGGTGTACCAAGTCCGGCGCGATCTGTGCCAGTGGCTCCAATGCGAACCGCCGTTCCTGCAGGCGCGGATGAGGAATTACCAGCTTGTCATCGCCAATCGCCATGTCTCCGTACAGCAAAATGTCCAGATCGAGCGTCCTGGGCGCATTTGGAAATGACCGAACTCTTCCGCAGGCTGCCTCGATCCCCTGACACACAGATAGCAATTCGTGAGGAGTCAGTTTTGTTTCCATTTCGATCGCCTGGTTTATGAACCACGGCTGTTCCGAAAAACCGACTGGTTCAGTTTCGTAGCAGGGCGAAGTCCTTACTATAGTCCCGCCCTGCGCCAATGATTCCAGTGCGAACTTGAGATTCTCTTCCCGGTTCCCCAGGTTGGTTCCCGCCAGAATGAATGCTCTGCTCATTGCGTTGAAAGAAGACAGGAAACAGGAGACAGAATAGTGATACAGAATATGCGCCAAACGAATCCAAGCATTCTGAATCCTGAATTCTAAATTCTGTCTCCTGTCTCCTGTCTTCCGACTTTTTGTTTTCTCAAAATAAACTCTCCGGCCGCCGGATATGTCCGAAATTTCCGATGCCCTTTAGCATGAATGAAAATGTGTACCTTGATTCAGTCCTTTGACCCAGATCGTATTGATTAAAAGACGCAGCCAGGCCGCAACAATCCCAGTAGTAAGACAGGCTTGTGGTGCTGTTCAACCATTGGGAAGTCCTGATATTGTAGCTGATTGCCACACTTGAAGAGAAACCACTGTCTGGAGAACCATAAACGACTTGACCCTGGACGTGGTTGCTTGTGAGGACGGCTGTTTCCAGTGTCCGAGTTTTGAAATATGTCCCAGCAAAGAACAGCTTGCCCTGCTGCCAGGAGGTCGCAATACTGCCACTGCGCCAGCGTTGAACTCTGGTATCGAAATCGAATCGGACATCGCTGTGCATGTTCTTTTGCGGGGAAAGAGTGAAAATCGAGGTGAGCGGCGCCAGGCTGTTTAATCTCGTAGCCTGATAGAAGCCGGTCACCGTATCCAGCGGGTAGAACGCATTGGACTCACCGGGGCGAAATGCCCCTCCGAAAGTCGGGTCAAAGTAATACTTCTGAATCAGGCTGAAAGACATGAACTCGTATTTTTCTTCGGTGCCCGATTCTGTCCGCGTTGTGCGAAGAATGCGGTTCGTGATCCCGTATTCGACTTCATTGGTATCGGCAATGGCGTCCTGTTCGTCAAAGCGGATGGTTCTGTCAAGATCCTGTATCCCGTGAATCCGACGATACACCGCAAAAGGTTCAACTGTGTGAGTGAAGTCGCCGAAATGCGAGAATGAAAAATCCTTTTCCAGGACGGGCATGCGCAGGTCGATGCTGACATCGGTATAGCGCCGGTGCAGGCTCTGATTCACGGTTCCGGAAGAGGCTGTGTCCGATAGCTGGGCGCCATAATATGTCTCCCGGACTCCGACCGAAGGCAGGAGCGAAAAACCCAGGAAGGAAGGCAGGCGGAGCGTCAGGCGGGGATAAACATCCAGCCGCTGGACCAGCCGCTGGGTCTCTATTTCGCTGTCCAGTCTGGACATGCCATCCAGCGAAGCCCGGAGACTGAAAATGAAAGGCGAGCTGCCCAGGGGTGTTCCAAGGGAATAGAATTCCAATGAAGGGATTTTCCGGATTACGAGATTGCGGAGCGGGAAAACGACTTCTTCCCTGTCAAATGAGATGTTGGTTGAAAAGCTGCCGTGATTCCGAGTCAGGAAAGCGATCGCTCGTTCCTGGGATACCGTTGCCGATTTGAAACTTTCGGCGAAGGCCTGCCGGAAGCTGAAATTGGACGAGATGTTCACCTTGGCTACGGCACGCCAATCGCCCTTCAGCATCGACTCACCGTCGACAATCAGCTGGATGCCCCCCTGGTCCAATTTGTCGTGGATGCCATAGGCCTGAAGCGTAAAATGCGTCTCCGGGTTCGGCCTTATTCTGAAAATGCCTCCCACCGCCAATCCACGCAGACTGAAATAGTCGCCATAGACCCTGAGGTCGGCGGTCTTCCCGAACGTTTGGTAATACCCTTCGCTGAAAACCCTCCCCTTTGACGTCGAATTCCCCGTCTGGAACGGCACGAAACCGCTGCTGCGCGTCTTTCTTTCCATTGGGAATATCATGAAAGGGGAATAGAAGACCGGGATTCCCTTGACCTTGAAAATCGTGTGATGCATGCGAGCCGTGTGGTCCATCCGGATGTCCGTCCGCGACGCCGAAAAGCTCCATTTCGGAAGCTTGTCCCGGCAGGTGGTCGCGATCCCATTATCGACTCTATAGATGTCCGGTCCCGTTTTGAAAACGGTTCTTCCGGTTATAAAAAATTGCTTGTCGATATGGCCGGAAGCGTCATAAAACACACCGGTCTGTGTATGGACGTTAAACTCGGCTCGTGAGCAGACGAGCCAGAGATCTTTCTGACTGAAACGGATATGCCCCGTCAATAATCCGTCTCCCGTTTCCTTGTCGTACTCGGCTGCGTCACCGGTAACCACAATGTCCATAAACGTGACGACAACGTTGCCCTGCGCGCGAAAGCGGTTTTCGGAAACTTCTTCCAGTTGATCGGATGTCAATATCACAATACCGTCGCGATACGGCATTTCGGCGCGGAACCGTCCACTGATATTCTCCTGAACGGCTTGTGAAAAAGCCGCCCGCTGCAGGACCGGAATCAAAAGCGATACGGCTGCAATACACACTAGGAGCCTGTCCGAGTAATAGGAGGGGCCGCGTTCCTGGCCTGGCAGGGGCAGATACGAGGCGGCGCGACGCAGGCGATGTCGATGCACATCGTCGAAGAGCGCCAACAAAGCAGATGTCCCTGCCAGGCCGGAACCCGAAGGGTGCATGGGGGTTACAGGGCGATCGCTGCGTTGCTCGTCGTCAACGATGTGCACCGACATCGCCTCCTCCTCGCGCCTTGCGCTCGCCGTGTAAGCCCCATTCGCGCGATCCCTCCTATTACTCGGACGGGCTCTTAGCATCCGATGCATCAGACAACGTAAGAGCATTAAACACGGTGATTTTAGTATCCGCTTCTGCCAAAGCCCTGCAAGCATTGAAACCCTGCGATGATTGCCTGTCTTACAAATTCTGCCAGTAGATTTGTATACTTTTTCCCGAAAAAGGATCATCTGAAATCCCTGCAGACCCCATTACAATAACAAATCTCACTTCCAAAACACCCATCTTTACCTCGTTAATCCCGTGATCCTTTTAGAGCAATCCGAAAGAATGCTCTTGATGCGGCCTGTTTTGGCGCACACGTCCTCAAACAACCTAAATTGCACCAGGGCCCGGGTCTTGTTCAGATCGGTCTCGTCGGCTGATCCCAGCCGGAAATAGGTGTCGCCCCGCAAGTAATCGGTTAAAAATCGAGTTCCCAATTCGAGCGACATGATTTGTACTGCGTCCGCCATCAAAGCGACTTCTTGCTCTGTCGTGTGCCGCGCAGTGCTCAAAAGACCGCGCGCCGCAGATTCGAATATCTCCAGATCGGCCGTCACTTTGGCTAAATCCTTTTCTTTCTCTCCGGCCGGATTTATAAGCGAACGGGCCATGTCTCCCCAGTCGCTCAGCCAGGTGTGCGGCATGATGGTGTCCAGGTCGACAAGTGCGATTGCTCTTCCGGTGCGCGCGCTGAAAAGAAAGTTTTCAATCTTTGTGTCGCCGTGAATGACTGCCGTTCTCAAATATCCCGACTTCAGTCCCTCGGCCAGCTTCAGTGCGCAGGATTCGTGCTCCAGGGAGAGATCGATGGACCGGCGAACAGCCGGATCGTCCAGTCTGCGCCGGTATTCCCCGGGCTCGATTCGAACCAGAAAGTTGTCTTCCGTGCTTTCGCGCAGCTCCGGATCGACAGGCAGATAGGAAATTGCTTCTGTTGGCGTGCGGTTGCCCGCGAGCACAGAATGCAGCTGGTCGTAATAGAGTCCGGTGTTCCGATATCCGGGGAGAGGACAGCCGAAGTGAAGGGGGTCCAAGGCCGCGGTCAAGTTGCCGAACAGGGCGAGCCCTCGGCCGGTTTCTTCCGCCGCCTGCAGGCGGTCGCGTGAACCGGCAATCTGCTGCAGGCTCTTGTAGGATCGAGTTTGCACAATCCTTGCCATCATGCGCCAGCAACAGGGGCCTTCCTCGTCTACCGTGTCAAGGAAGGGTTCGCCTTCCCTGGTTGGAATCAGACGGATGGTTTCCCATTCTTCATCTTTTAAAAGCGCGCCCTCCGATATGGCCTTCCGTTGAGCCTCGATGCAGAGAATCATGGCGCGCATCACCTCGGACGGTCTTTTGAAAACTCCGGGATTGAGCTTCTGCAGGATATATTCCGAGCAAACGCGCAGAGCGCCGGCTGTAACCAGATAGGTTTCGCGGTTGATGTTGCCCTTTTCGGGAAAATCAAAAACCTCGATGGGGCTGGGCAAATCGAACAGGGAAGCGATCGTGCGTGGCTCTTTGAGATTCATGCCCATAGTGTAACATTGGAAATTTCCGTGGCAGCCGCCATAATTTCATATGCCGGCGGAGGGACGTTGCCGATGAAGGCGATTCTGGCGCGAAGGAAATTATGGTGACTGTCACCAAAATTCCTCGCTATAATGATATTTCTTTATTAACGAATCATTTCGGAGGATATGCCATGACCATAAAAGTTGCCATAAACGGATTTGGACGGATTGGGAGAAACCTTGTCCGGTGTTCCAGGAATGATCCCAAAATCGAAATCGTGGGCATCAACGACATCACGAAGCCCGAAGTCCTCGCGCATTTGCTCAAATACGACTCCGTTCTCGGAAGATTCGAGGGAACGGTAGAACTCAAGGATGGCAATCTTCTTGTGGACGGCAAGCCAATCAAGGTGTTCAGCGAAAAAGACCCTGCCAAACTGGACTGGAGCTCTCTGGGCGCACAGGTCGTCGTGGAGTCTACCGGCCTCTTTACCGAAGGTGAGAAGGCAAAGGTTCAATTAAAGGGTACGGTTCAGAAAGTAATCATATCTGCTCCCGGGAAAAATGTGGATGGCACATTCTGCATCGGAATCAACATGGAAACGTACGATCCGGCCAAACATCACGTGATCTCCAACGCATCCTGCACAACCAACTGTCTCGCGCCCCTGGCCAAGGTGCTCGACGAAAAGTTCGAAATCGAGTCGGGATTCATGACGACCAT
>Ga0335071_10006936_pt1 | contig 11686 bp, 7 predicted proteins | sample Lox_Sample_15_FD_206724 | JGI IMG/M metagenome (GOLD analysis project Ga0335071, IMG submission 206724) | Soil microbial communities from Loxahatchee National Wildlife Refuge, Florida, United States - Lox_Sample_1.5 | ecosystem: Environmental > Terrestrial > Soil > Wetlands | place: USA: Florida...
TTCGACGAGCTTCCACAGGTCGGCCCCGTGCGCCGGCGGCGCATCCTGGAGCACTTCGGCAGCCCCGAACGCTTCCTCAGCGCCAGCCGGGAGGAGATCGAGCGCGTGCCGGGGCTGCCGCGCAAGGTGGCGAGGGAGATCTATGCGCACCTCCACAAGGCCGGCTGAACGGTTCGCCGGCTTCGGGCGCATCAGCGAGGAGGTCTACGTCTGCTCGCTCGGCGTCGGCCGCCTGGTGCTCGCCGGCGACCTGCCGGTCGAGCTCCAGCTGCCCGACCGCGAGGTGTGGGCGCCGCCCGGCTACTGCTCCGGCAGCCGCTGGGTGCTCCTGCTGGAGCGCTACTTCGCCGGCGAACGGGTCACGTTCGATCTCGACGCGGACGCCTACGCCGCGGCGCACGGCCTCACCGACTTCGAGCGCGAGGTCTACCGCGCGCTCTCGCGGGTCCCGTATGGTCGCGCGGTGAGCTACCGCGACCTGGCGCTCGCCGCCGGACGCCCCAACGCGTACCGCGCCGTCGGCTCCGCCATGGCGCGCAACGCGCTCCCGGTGATCCTGCCGTGTCACCGGGTCATCAAGAACGACGGCCGGCTCGGCTTCTACGGCGACGACCCGGCCTGGAAGGAGCGCCTGCTGGCGCTCGAGGGCGTGCGGGTCGTCGACGGGAGGGTCGCGTGACCGAGGCGCTGCAGTTCGTGATCATCACCGGCCTCTCAGGGGCCGGGAAGTCGCAGGCGATGGACTCGTTCGAGGACGCCGGTTGGTTCTGCGTCGACAACCTGCCGCCGGAGCTGGTGCCGACACTGGTCGACCTCTTCCGCCGCGAGGGCAGCAAGGTCGACCGGGTGGCGGTGGTCAGCGACGTGCGCGGCGGCGAGTACTTCGGCCGCCTCGAGCAGCTGCTCGACGAGCTGCACGAGCGCGGCGTGGAGCACACGGTCGTGTTCCTCGAGGCCTCCAACGAGGCGCTCGTGCGCCGCTTCAAGGAGACGCGCCGCCGCCACCCGCTGGCCGGCGGCGGCACCGTCATCGACGGCATCCGCGAGGAGCGCCGCCGCCTGGCCGGCTTGCGCGAGCGCGCCAACCTCATCATCGACACGAGCGACATCTCGATCCATCAGCTCAAGGCGCGCCTCAACGAGGATCTCATCCAGCACACGCGGCGCACCAACATCGTCTTCGCCGTGGTGTCGTTCGGCTACAAGTACGGCATCCCCATCGACGCGGACCTGCTGTTCGACGTCCGCTTCCTGCCCAACCCGCACTACGACCTCCGCCTGCGGTCGCTCACCGGGATGGACGAGGAGGTCAGCAGCTTCGTGCTGGAGTCGCCGGGAACCAGCGAGTATCTGGAGCGCCTGTTCGCGCTGCTCGACTTCCTGTTCCCGCGATACGCGGCCGAGGGCAAGGCGCACCTCACCATCGGCGTGGGCTGCACCGGTGGACGGCACCGCTCGGTGACCATCGCCGAGCTCATCGGCGAGCGGTACGAGAAGCAGGGCTACTACACCGTGGTCCGGCACCGGGATCTCACGAGGGACTAGTGCGCGGGATCGGACGCCGCGCGCCGGCACGAGGATGAAGCGCTCGCTCGAGTGGCTCGCCCCGGGACTGGGGCTCAAGCGCTGGCTCCTGCTGGCGTTCGCGGGCGGCGTCCTGCTCGTGTACTCCGTGCTGTTCGGCATCGGCGTGTTGTGGTCGCCGCAGCTCATGAGCGGCCTCGGCATGGGCTGGCTGCACAGCCGGCACTGGGCTGCGCTGCTGCTCTCCGTGGACGGCGCCGCCGTCGGGCTGTTCGCCCTGACGTACGGCGGGCGGCGCGTGTGGCTGTTCCAGCGCACGACGCCCGAGTCGGTGAGCGAGATCCGCGCGGCCAGCCGGCTCTCGCGGGGGCCGCGCGTGGTGGCCGTCGGCGGCGGCAACGGCCTCGCGGCCCTGCTGCGCGGCCTCAAGACGCACACCAGCAACCTGACCGCCGTCGTGACGATGGCCGACGACGGCGGCAGCTCCGGCATGCTGCGTCGGGACATGGGTATGCCCCCGCCCGGCGACCTGCGCAACTGCCTGGTGGCGCTGGCCGACGACGAGTCGATGATGAGCCAGCTCTTCAAGTACCGGTTCCCGGAGGACGGCGGCCTGCAGGGTCACAGCTTCGGCAACCTCTTCATCACCGCCCTGGCTGAGGTCAGCGGAGACTTCGAGCACGCCGTGCGCGAGGCCACGCACGTGCTCAAGGTGCGCGGCCGTGTGCTGCCGTCCACGCTCGACGATGTGGTGCTGCACGCGCAGCTCGAGGGCGGCGACCGCGTGAGCGGCGAGAGCAGCATCACCGCGGCGGAGCGGCTGCCGCGGCGCGTGTGGCTCACGCCCGAGGCGCCGCGCGGCGTGCCGCAGGCGGTCGCCGCGATCGCCCGGGCCGACCTCGTCGTGCTCGGCCCGGGCAGCCTCTACACGAGCGTCATCCCCAACGCCCTCGTGCCCGAGGTGCGTGAGGCCCTGGCCGGTACGCGCGCCTGGGTCGTCTACGTCTGCAACGTGATGACCCAGCAGGGCGAGACCGACGGTTACACTGCCGGGGACCATCTGGACGCGTTGCACCGGCACGGGCTGGCGGGGACCATCGACGCGATCCTCGTCAACGACCGGCCCGTGTCTGAGGCGATGCAGCGGAGCTACGAGCGGTACGGCTCGGCGCCGGTGACGATCGACGACGAGCGGCTCAAGACGCTCGGCGTCAAGGTCGTACGGGCGCCGATCGCCGCCGAGAGCGACGTGGTGCGCCACGACTCCGAGCGCCTCGCCCAAGCGCTCCTGCGCCTCGTGAGGTAGCCGTGAGCTTCACGCGCGACGTCAAGCTCGAGCTGGTCACCGTGATGCCGGAGGCGGAGCACTGCCGGCGGGCACAGCTCTCAGGCCTGCTGTTCGGGGCGGGTACCTTCGAGCTCGGCCCCGGCGGCCACTTCGGGGTGCGCGTCTCCGTGGCGCACCCCGCGGTGGCCCGTCACGTGCTCGCGCTGCTCAAGCCGCTCAAGGTCGAGGCGCAACTGCGCACCGTGGACAGCGCGCCGATAGGCCTGCGCTACGAGGTGCTGGTCGGCGACGAGGGCCGCGGCCTGCAGGTGCTGAACGAGCTCGGCGTGCTCTCCGACGAGCTCGCCGTGCAGATGACCGTGCCGCGGCGCCTGGTCGAGCGGCACTGCTGCCTCGTCGCGTTCCTCCGCGGCCTGTTCCTCGGCTGCGGGTCCATGTCGGGTCCCGGCGCTCCCGTCCACGTGGAGTTCACCGTCGAGGACGAGGACCTCGCCGCGCAGCTGCAACGCCTGCTTTCGCGGCTGGAGCTGCCGTTCTCGCTCACGACGCGGGAGCGCAACGTGGCCTGCTACACCAAACGCGGGCAGACGGCCGCCGACCTGCTCGCCATCCTCGGCGCCCACGATTCGTGCCTGCGCTGGGAGGAGCACGCCGTCCTCGGCACGGTGCGCGAGAGCGCCAACCGGCTCGCCAACTGCGACGCCGCCAACGCGCGCCGCGCCGCCTCGGCCGGCGCGCGACAGGCGGCGTTCCTGAGCGACCTCATGGAGACACCGGCGTGGGACGACCTGCCGGCGCAGCTCCGCGAGGTCGCGGAGCTGCGCGTCGAGTATCCCTACCTGAGCCTTGCGGAGCTGGCGGAGCTGGCCCGCCCGCCGCTGAGCCGCTCGGCCCTCAACCGTCGCCTGCGCCGGCTCGTCGCCCTCGCGGGCGAGACCGCCGGCCCGCCCACGTAGGCGGGCCGGAGCGGGCGCACCGCAGGCGCACCCCTCATCGAACCGTCACATGTTGCGCGCGGCGCGGATGGTCAGCTCGCCCAGCCGGTACGTGTAGCTGCCCATCTCGTTGTCGTACCAGCCGAACACCTTGACGTGCGTGAGCGGCACGCGTACCACGTCGGGCTGCTCGGCGCCGCCGCCCTGCTCGCTCGGCACCTTGAGGTTCATGAAGCCGGTGCGCGTGTGCGTCTCGTGGCCCTCGACGACGACGGCGGCGTCCTCGCCCAGCATGTCGGTCGAGACGTTCTGCTCGTCCGTGTAGCGGAGCAGCCCGCGGGCCTCGCCCTCGGCCGCGTCCCTGTAGATCGAGTTGATGGCCTCACGCTCCACCGAGACGGAGCCGTCCGGCAGCGTCTCGCTCTGGAAGGTCACGTTGAGGATGATGAGGCTCACGCTCTGCGTGGGTACGCGCACGGAGTCGGCCATGAAGCCGATGGTGCCGATCTCGGGCATGACCTGCTCCAGCGCTGCGGCGGCGTTGGTGGAGGTCAGGACGATGTTGCCGAGAGCGCCGCGCGTCTTGCGCAGGTCCGTGGCGCCCGCCTTGGGCACCGAGTCGAGCACCGGCTGCGAGTTGGTGACGGCGTGGATGGTGCTCATGCCGGCGGTGATCATCTCCTTGGTGAGGTCCCGGTCGAGCAGCGGGCGCATCATGTGCGCCAGCGCCGTGGTGGTGCACGACGCGGCTGAGACGAGCGTGTGCTTGGCCGGGTCGAACTCGTAGTCGTTGATGCCGTGGATGAGGATCGCCGCGTCCGGCGGCAGCGGCTGGCCCTTGTTCTTGCTCTTGAACGGCGAGCTCTGGACGACGACCGCGGCGCCGGCGGCCAGGTGGCCGCGGAGCGCGCCGCGGGCGGAGTCGGCCTCCGCGTGCGGGTCGCGGAAGGTGCCGGTGGCGTCCACGACCAGGGCCACGCCGTGCTCGCGCCACGGGATGTCCCTGGGGTTGCGCGCCTCGCGCAGGATGACGATCTCCTTGCCGTAGGCGCTGATGACGCCCTTCTCCTCGTCCACCACGCTCATGTCGCGCGTGCCGGAGCGGCCGAAGAGGAAGCGGTGCAGCGCGCCGTAGGTGGAGTCCTTGGAGAGGTACTGCACGACCGAGTCGAGCGAGGTGCCCACCGGCCTGCCGGTGTTGACGACGAACCGGTCGAAGTCGTCTCGCCCCAGGTGGTGCCACAGGGTGAGCTTGCCGATCCTGCCGATGCCGTTGATGCCGAGCGTGCGCTGTGCGGCCATGAGACCGTACCTCCTGTCGCGGCGCGGACCTCCCCGTCGTCGCACGGGCCTCTCCGCGCCGCTCGCTGGTCCGGGCGCCGCCGGGGCCTTCGGGCCGGCGCCCGCTCACTACCTCTTCGTCGATCAGTCCGGGCGCCGCCGGGGCCTTCGGGCCGGCGCCCGCTCACTACCTCTTCGTCGATCAGTCCGGACGGGGCAATCCTATCCGGAGAGCCCGCGGCGGGGGAGGGAGGGGCGTTCGGCGGCGGAGTCCGGCGCGGCGCCCCATCGGGAGGCCGTCCCGGGCGCCGCGAGGCGGCCCACGGACGAGGGCCGCCCACAGGGCGAGGTATCATCAGCGTCGTGAAGACCTCGCCGCTACCGTTCGACTCTGAAGCGCTCCGCGCCAACCTCGCCACCACCGCGCAGGAGGTCGTCATCCCCGACCGCTACCTGCCGCTGCTCGAGGCGGTGGCCGGCCTGCACGGCGTGCGCGCCGCCCTGTCGGACACGATGGGCGAGTACTTCCACACGTTCCGCAACGCCGAGCCGCTGGTCGACGGCTTCCAGACCACGCTCCTGCGCAACTGGCCCTACTTCGAGCGCTCGGACGACCGCGAGAAGCTCTTCGGCCTGCTCGCGGAGCTCGTCGTCGGGCTGCTCGGGTCCGGGCTGACCGCGGAGCAGTTCTCTCTGCTGCTGCGGGCATTGCTCACCTGGTCCAACGAGGTGCTCGTCGGCCGGCACCCGGACGAGTACGACCGCGCGCTCGAGGGCCTCGCCGGCGCGCTCGGCGACCTCCTCGCCGGGCACGAGGCCGCATTCCTCGAGCGCGACACGCTCGTCCGCAACCTCGTGCAGCGCGCAGCCGGGCGGCCGGCCCTGGCGGCGGACTACCTCGCGCTGTACCGCGAGATGCTCGCCGCCGGCTACCGCCGCGTGCGCGACCGCCTGGACGTCCCGGCGTGGGCCCTCACGCAGGGCGAGGGCCTCACCGACCCGCAGGCGGTCGCCGAGCAGTTCCGCTTCCTCACCGGCCGGCGCGTCGCCACCCGGCTGCAGGCGCTCGAGTCGGCGCCCGAGGACAAGCTGCTGGGCGCCTCGTTCCCGCTGTTCTCGACGGTGGTCGGCGAGGCCATCGACGCGCTGTTCCGCCTCGAGAACCTCGAGGACCGCTTCGCCGTCTGCCTCTTCTTCCTCAAGGACGAGACGCTCGGCTACCGGCAGAAGGAGGTCATGGCCGACCTCCTCGGCGTGGTCAAGCAGATGGTGCGGCCCGACCGCCACGCCGACGCGATCCGCGTCCTGGCACGCCTCACGGCGTTCTTCCGTGGCCGCGACAACGAGTTCCTGCTCACCCGCTTCGCCTGCTACGAGGCCATCGGGGTCGCCGTCGGCGAGGCCGGCAACGTGCGCGCCGCCGACCACCTCATCGAGGACATCCTCTACTGGAAGTTCCAGTACCCCGACATCCACGGCGCCACCGATGAGTGGGAGACGGTGGTCAATCCCTATCACCTGCCCAAGATCCGCTGCTGGATGCACATCATCGAGTCCAACCCGGCGCTGTTCGAGCGGCTGGCCGCGGCGCTCAACGTGCAGCTCAAGCTGGGGGGCGTCTTCATCGCCGACACCGACCTCTTCCAGCGCGACGTCACCCGGTTCCTCGACGCCGACATCAGACCCATCTACTTCGTCGCCAAGCAGCTGCTGCGCACGCTGCCGGTGTACTTCAACGAGGTCGGCGCGGAGGGCGAGCTGCGTGCGGTGTCCACGCAGATCGACGAGGTCTGCAACCGGCGCGACACGCTGATGCACTTCCTCCGCAAGCAGGTGCATGCCGAGTCGTCCAACCGCCTCATCGCCTTCAGCCACGCGGCGCTGGAGTACTGGCTCACGCTCGACCCGTCGGTGCTCTCGCCGTACATCTCGGACAACACCATGGCGGCCGTGCGCGCCGAGCGCACGTGGGCCGAAGGCCCGCACGCGGTGCTCATCGCGCTGGCGAGCGAGGCGCGGCCCACCGCGCCCGGCGGCGTGCTGGACGAGCTCGTCGCCCTCGCCCCGGACGAGCTCGAGGCCCGGCTGGGGCTGGGCGGCGACGGTGACGGGCGCATGCCGGGCGCCGTCGCCCGGCGGCGCGTCGCGCTGCTGGTGCGCACGTACCAGCTGCTGGCGCGCAAGTACTCGCTCTCCGCCGACGACGTCGGCGCCGCCGTCGGCCATCACCTCGACCTCGACGGCCGCACCCGGCACCGGTTCCAGCGGCAGCTGGCCCGGTGGCAGGCGCGTCCTGGCCCGCGCACGCGCGACGCGCTGCTGGACGCCGCGCTCGCGGTCCTCGAGGAGCTCAAGGCGGCCATCCTCGCGGCCGGTCACGCCGAGGCCGTCGAGAACATCTACCAGAAGCGCCACATCGCCGCCGGCATCCCATCCATCTACGGCAACTACAGCGAGCCCCGGTTCGACGCGCTGGGGCTGTCGTTCCGCGTGGAGAACCTCGTCGCGCGCCTGCTCGACGACGTGGTCGCCGAGGGCATCGAATCGTACGTCACGCGCGCGTCGCTGCGGCGCATGGCCGACACGCTGCGGAGGTTCGAGCGCGCGCTCGCCGTGGACGGCGTCGACTCGCGCGCCCTCGGCGCCAACCTGACCATGCTCGAGACCAGCTTCGACAGCCGCAACTTCAGCTTCCGCCAGTACCAGAACGTGTTCCAGTTCCTCATGAACAGCGTCACCGAGCTGTCGTCGACGAGTGTCCTGAGCCACGAGCAGGTGCTGCACGCGGTGCTCGTCAACGACCCGCGACAGTGCGAGGCGCGCGGCCTCTCCGTCGACGCCGTCGCCGAGCTGGTGCTGCGCGAGGTGCTCGTCTCCGGCCTCGGCCTTCAGGCGCTGGACCGCTACGTCTCCGCCGCGCTGCGACAACTCTCCATGCTCAACGGCCGCCTCGACAGCCGCGGGCTCACGCGGATGATGAACTACGACCCCGAGCGGCTGGTCTCGCACATCCACAGGCCGCGAAAGGCCACCGACGACCAGCGTACCCTCGGCTTCAAGGGTCTGGGCCTCAAGCAGATGACCGGCTACGGCCACAAGGTGCCGGACGGCTTCGTGCTCAGCACCGAGCTCTTCGGCGCCATGCCGGCGATGTCGTACCCGCCGCTCTACGACGACACCATCCGCCGCCTGCGCGACGCGGTCGCCCTGCTCGAGCGCCGCGTCGGCCTGCGGCTCGGCGACCCGCGCCGGCTGCTGCTGCTCTCCATCCGCTCCGGCGCGGCCATCTCGATGCCGGGCCTCATGACCACGTTCGTCAACGTCGGCCTCAACGACCAGCTGGTCGAGGCCTTCGCCCGCCGCCCCGAGAGGGTGTGGGCGGCCTGGGACAGCTACCGCCGCTTCCTGCAGTCCTGGGCCATGTCCTACGGCATCGACCGCGACTTCTTCGACGCCATCATGACCGAGTACAAGACGCGCTACGGGGTGGGGCAGAAGGTCGACTTCACCGGCGAGCAGATGCGCGAGATCGCCTTCGCCTACAAGTCTCGCGCCCGCGACCACGGGGTGGTGTTCGTCGACGAGCCGTTCGCCCAGGTGGTCGCGTGCATGCGCAAGGTGCTCGAGTCCTGGGACTCAGCGCCCGCGCGCGTGTACCGCCAGTACATCGGCGTGGCCGAGGAGTGGGGGACGGCGGTCGTCGTGCAGCGCATGGTCTACGGCAACCTCAGCCGCGAGTCGGGCTCCGGCGTGACGTTCACCAACAACCCCCTCGAGCCGTACAGCCGGCAGGTGCGCCTGTTCGGTGACTTCGCCGTGCGCAGCCAGGGTGAAGACCTTGTCGGCGGACTCGTCTTCCCGTGGCCGATCAGCGAGGCCCAGCGCCTGGGCAGCCTCACGTACCGTGGCACCGAGCACTCGCTTGAGCGCGACTTCCCGGAGATCTACGCCCAGCTGCTCGAGGTGGCCCGCGACCTGGTCGGCGAGCGCGAGTTCGACCCACAGGAGATCGAGTTCACCTTCGAGTCGCCGCGCGCGTCGGACCTCTACATCCTGCAGAAGCGCTCCGCCGTGCAGGAGCAGACCCGCGACGCGGCCTACTTCGACACGACCTCGCCCAATTACGGGCCGCCGGTCGCGGTGGGCATGGGCGTGGCCGGCGGCGCCTACTCCGGGCGCGCCGCCATCAACGCCGAGCAGATCGACCGGCTGCTCGCCGAGGCGCCGGACGAGAACATCGTCCTCCTGCGCCCGGACACCGTGCCCGAGGACATCGGCATGATCACCCGGGTCAGCGGCATCCTCACCGCCCGCGGCGGCACCACCTCGCACGCCGCGGTCACCGCCAAGCGCCTGGGCAAGACGGCCGTCGTCGAGTGTGTCGACCTCGAGGTGGCGGAGAAGACCGGCACCGTTCGGCTGGCCGGGCAGGAGGTGACCGTCGGCGACTGGGTGTCCATCGACGGCCGGACGGGCAACATCTTCCTCGGGCGCATCCCGACGACGGCGCAGCCTCCGCTCCGCCCGGCCCGCTGAGGCGGGCTTCCCGGAGCCACGCCTGTGGCCGCCGAGACGCACCTCATCGGCTCCTCGCGGCGTCCTCGCGAGAGTCGCGCAAAAGTGAACAAATCTCTTCTGTAGTGGACACCTTCGTGTAGTAGAGTGTCCGGCAAACCCGACCGGGAGGAAGCAATGACCGTGCGCGTTGGCATCAACGGCTTCGGCCGCATCGGCCGCCTCGTCATCCGCGCCGCACAGCGGCAGGGCGCGGACGTCGAGTTCGTCGGCATCAACGACCTGACCGACTCCAAGACCCTGGGGCACCTGTTCAAGTACGACTCGGTCCACGGCGTCTACCCGGGCAGCGTGGAGGTCGAGGAGGATGCACTCGTCATCGACGGCAAGCGCGTCCGCATCACCACCGAGACCGACCCCGCCAAGCTCCCCTGGCGCGAGCTCGGCGCCGAGGTCGTCATCGAGTCCACCGGCCGCTTCACCGAGCGCGCCAAGGCGGCGGCCCACCTCGAGGCCGGCGCCCAGAAGGTCATCATCTCGGCGCCGGCAAAGGGTCCCGACGCCACCATCGTCATCGGCGTCAACGACGAGACCTACGACAAGGCCACGCACGACGTCATCAGCAACGCCAGCTGCACCACCAACTGCCTCGCCCCGATGGCCAAGGTCCTGGTGGACAACTTCGGCGTCGAGAAGGGCTTCATGACGACCATCCACGCCTACACCAACGACCAGAAGGTGCTCGACTTCCCGCACAAGGACCTGCGCCGCGCCCGCGCCGCCGCGCTCAGCATCATCCCGACGACCACCGGCGCCGCCCGCGCCGTCAGCCTCGTCATCCCCGAGCTCGAGGGCAGGCTCGACGGGTTCGCCCTGCGCGTCCCGACGCCGGACGGCTCGGCCACCGACCTCGTCGCCGAGCTCCAGACCGAGGTCACGGCGGACGAGGTCAACGCCGCGATGAGGGCCGCTGCCGAGGGTCCCATGAAGGGCATCCTCCAGTACCAGGAGGACCCCATCGTCAGCATCGACATCGTCGGCAACAGCCACTCCTCGATCTTCGACCCAGCGCTCACCATGGCCAATGGCAAGCTGGTCAAGGTCATCTCCTGGTACGACAACGAGTGGGGGTACTCGTGCCGCCTGGTCGACCTCGTGCAGAGGGTCCTCTGACGTCCGTCGCTCGGGAGGCTGACCTGATGAAGCGCTCGCTCACCGACTACCCTGTGGCGGGCAAGCGCGTGCTCGTGCGCGTCGACTTCAACGTGCCGCTCGAGGGCGGCCGCGTGGTCGACGACACGCGCATCCGCGCGGCCCTGCCGACGATCCAGTACCTGCTCGACCAGGGCTGCTCGATCGTCCTCATGTCCCACCTCGGCCGCCCCAAAGGGCAGGTCGTGGACGACCTGCGCATGGCCCCCGTGGCGGCTCGCCTCGCGGAGCTGCTCGGGCGCCCGGTCGCGACCACGGACGACTGTGTCGGCCCCGCGGCCGCGCGAGCGGCGGCCGCGCTCAAGCCCGGCGAGGTCCTCCTGCTCGAGAACCTCCGCTTCCACGCGGAGGAGACCGGCAACGACGACGCGTTCTCGCGGCAGCTGGCGGAGCTCGGAGACGTGTACGTCAACGACGCGTTCGGCACGGCGCATCGGGCGCACGCGTCGACGGAGGGCGTGACGCACTACCTGCCCTCCGTCTCCGGTCTGCTGCTCGCCAAGGAGCTCGAGGTGCTCGGGCGTCTGCTGCGCGAGCCGGCGCGCCCGTTCGTCGTCGTGCTGGGCGGCCTCAAGGTCTCGGACAAGATCGGCGTCATCCGGCACATGCTCACCGTCGCCGACACCGTGCTCATCGGTGGCGCCATGGCCAACGCCTTCCTCGCCGCCAAGGGCTTCGAGGTCGGCGCCTCCAAAGGCGCCGGCGACGAAGTCGCGGTAGCCAGGGACATCCTCGCGGAGGCGGGCACGTCGCGCGGCCAGCTGCTGGTCCCGAACGACGTGGTCGTGGCGAAGGAGGCGGCGTCTGGCGCGCAGGCGCGTGTGGCGCCGGCCGACGGCATCGCCTCGGACGAGATGGCGCTCGACATCGGCCCGCAGACCACTGCCCTGTTCGTGCAGCAGCTGCGCGGGGCCGGCACCATCTACTGGAA
>Ga0335071_10006937_pt1 | contig 11686 bp, 12 predicted proteins | sample Lox_Sample_15_FD_206724 | JGI IMG/M metagenome (GOLD analysis project Ga0335071, IMG submission 206724) | Soil microbial communities from Loxahatchee National Wildlife Refuge, Florida, United States - Lox_Sample_1.5 | ecosystem: Environmental > Terrestrial > Soil > Wetlands | place: USA...
CGGCGCGTTTCCCGGGTTGCGAACCAGTGGAAAGCCTGGCCCACTACGACGTAGTCCATGCTCCGGTCGACTAATGTTGTGGCTTCCGCTCTTCCTGCGATGCTTCGGAACAGCGGATATTGGTTCAGCAGGCGTTCTGCGGTTTCGCGCATCTCCGGGTTGGGCTCAACGGCAGCTACCGGGTTCCCGTTTTGCAGAAACATCTCGGTCAAAGCGCCCGTGCCCGAGCCGATATCGGCAATCGTTGCCGACGGGATAAGGCCGTACGCCCGCTGCATCGTCTCGATCACCTCGCGCGGATAGCGGGGACGATACTTAACATAATTTTCAGCCCGGCTTGAAAAACGCAACGTCGAATCCATAGTGGCACGCATTCAATCAAATATGCCCCTTGAATGCAACGGTTCCTCTTGGGCGAACCGGCACCCTCGCCGGACACGGATAGTTTTGCCTGGGAGCGTCGTCCCCGACGGCACACAGAGCTGATTTTGTTGAGAGTTTTTATATTGTGGTAATAAGCCGGCGGGACGCCCGCGCTCCCAGCGATGCCCGGAGCGAGTCCATAGACTTGAGTTTTGAGACAGTTTCTGGAGCGCTGCCCTCACAGATTATCCGCGAAAAGCGCAAGCAGGCTTGCGCACTTCGAAAGCTCCATCTGCTAAAATTATGCGGCATTGAGCGCGTCGCCGGAGTTTTCGGAAATTCCTTCGGGGAGGGTTGTGATGGCGCCCCAATTCCATTATTCTTTTCATCCGAGGTGATGACTTATGAGGCGAATGATTTTGGGGAAAACAGGCATTGAGGCCGCCCGCATGGGATTCGGCGGCATTCCAATTCAACGAGTCAGCGAGACACAGGCGGTCGAGATCGTCCTGTATGCGCTCGAAAAAGGCATGGATTTCATCGATACGTCCAGGATGTATACCACCAGCGAGACGCGAATCGGGAGAGCGCTGAGGGAGACAGACAGGAAAGTGGCCATCGCCACCAAGTCGTTTGCACGCTCGGCAGACGGCATTCAGAGGGATGTGGAAACCAGCCTGAAGGAACTGCAGAGAGACCACATCGATATCTACCAATGCCACGGGATAAGCAGCGAAGAGGAATACCGCAGGGTCGTGTCGGCAAACGGCGCATTAGAAGGCCTGCGTAAGGCAAAAGAACAAGGACTGATCGGTCACATCGGGATTACCAGCCACAGCCTCGATCTGCTGGACAAAGTCGTGGATGACGGACTATTTGAAACAATCATGGTTTGTCTCAGCTTTCTCGAACCGGCTGCGAAGGACAAAATTCTTCCCAAAGCCCGCGCCAAAAATATCGGCGTCATCGCCATGAAGCCATTTTCGGGAGGAGTCATCGAAGCGCCGGAAATAGCATTGAAATGGGTACTCTCTTTGCCCGACGTCCTGGTGATCGCCGGCGTCGAGTACAAGGAACTGATCGATCAGAATTGGGACGCGTTTCAGGGCGATTATGCGATGACGGAAGCGGAAGTGCGGACGATGGAGGAAATCTGCAAACAGTTCGATAAAGATTTCTGCCGCCGATGCGATTACTGCCAGCCCTGCCCGTCGGAAATCCCCATCCAATTTGTGCTCGGCCTGCGATCGATGGTCAAGAGAGCTGGGGACGGACTATTGCAATCGCCCATGGGGAAAAACATGCTTGAGAAGGCCGTGAATTGCACGGAATGCGGCGACTGCATGGAACGATGCCCGTATGGACTCCCGATCCCCGAAATGATCAAGACCAATCTGGAATGGCTCAAGCAGACAACAGATTGATTGCAATTCTGTTCCAGGCTGCCGGAAGGCAGGTTCTTCCTGCAACCTGTAACCTGGAACTTGTAACCAGTTACTGCCGGCCGCAGCGACTGGTAACCGCTTGTTTCAGGATAGCCACGCGTTCGGCGTTTTCTTTCGGGTGCGTGCGTGGATTCAAGACAGTCGGGCCGGACAGCATCGCGACCAGTGTCAGAAATTCGTCCCCGGAGAGTTGCGCGACCGGTTTGTCGAAATAAGAACGGGCGGCGTCCTCGAACCCCACGATATCATCCCCGTCGGAGCTTTTGTATAACCACACCAATAAAGCGGCAGCAAGCTGCTGCAATCCAAGGCGCCCCTGAGGACGCATAAGCTATCAGGCATTGGCCGGGACAGCACTGCTCCCGAAATCTGATCCGCCCCCCTTGTGACCGCTACCTGGCAGCGACAAGCGGAATTCTTTCTTCGCAGGGCAAGCCGGTGGAGCATCGTCCACAAGCAGGGGCTGGGCCGACGAGGCCCTTGTCCAAACCCATCCGGATGATGTTGTCTGCCTGTTCATCCCGCAGGTTTTTGAGGCAGGCGACATTGCTTCGCCCTTCGGCGCCGATCGCCGATCCGGTGCAGTGCCCGATGCAGAGGCCGCAGGATCCATCGCGAAAATACGGACAATTGGCGACGCGGTTGTCGCTGCGCCGAGTCGGGGGCAGAGCTATGTCGCATACCACGCTGCCGAGGTACACGGCGCATCCGCGGGGCGTAATCATGAGCCCATTGAGGCCGAATGTCCCCAGACCGCAGGCATACGCGACGTGCCTCTCCGACCAGTTCGCGGCCAGCCAGCCGCCGGGCATATCTTCAATTTCGAACAGTCGCGATTGTGTCGGCGCGACGGCATTACATCCCAACACCTCCAGCAGCGAAGCGACGAATTGTTCCACGCATTCATATAGCCTGATTCCTATCCATCTGGAGTGATTGTATCTGGGAGAGCCGCCGAAAGGGGATGCGCGCTCCTGAAGCCGCGTTTCATGCGTGAGCGGCAACGCCCAGGAAACAACGCCGATCCTGTCGATGTTTTCCTTGGTGCCGAATCGCCACCTTTTGGCGGCAATGTATTTTTCCAGCAGCTCCCGGGGAGTCAGATGAAAATCTCCAATGACCGTTTTGTATTCCTGGAATATAGGATCATCCCCGTCGGCGAAAGCGAGGATCGGATCATCGACAATGGGCGCATTCTCGAACGCGGTAAGGTGATTGAGCGGGCTGGTACGAACATATTCTTTGACGGCGTTTTCGAGGAATTTGCAGGGATCTTTTCGAAAAAGCCCGGTATCCAAATCGCCGTGTTGCTGTGTCATGACTCTGCCTCCTGCGCATGGTGCGAATGTTATTTCAGCGGGGAAAGGCAAAACATGGAGGTGCTCAGGTTTCCGCTGATCCGCTTTAAATTGTTCCCCTTGAGGTCGACCGCGTAGAGATACGAGGGCCCCTCATGGTTGGAACGGAACAACACGCTTTTCCCGTCAGGAGTGAAAACGGCGTCCTGGGGCTGGATGACTTTGTTCTCCATGTCGACGAGCGTATTTCCGTCCGCGGATACCAGGGCGAAGCCCTTGGTGAAGCGCAGCAGGAGGGCCTTCCCGTCCGCGGACCATGCCACTTCATAGGGATTTGCATTCGGGATCTGCTTCACATTCGAGCCATCCGCGTCGACCGTATAGGCGTTCGAGATCATGCCGCCGGGTTGGGATACAAAACAGACATATGCGATTTTTTTGCTGTCCGGAGACCACACCGGCTTTATCTTGATGCCGGGAGAATCGCTGAGCCGCCGCGTGTGCTTTCCGTCCAGGCTGGCGGTGTAGAGGTCACTGCGTTCCGGGGAGTCGCCAAAACTGAGTGCGACACTCTTGCCGTCGGGAGAGAAGGACCCGTAGCAGTTAAGCCCGAATCCGGTCACCCGATCCTGTTTGCCGGTCCGAATATCCAGGAGGTACACGGCGCTCATCGGATTTTTTAAGCCTTTTACCACATCCGCATCGTTGTGCCCCGGATCCTCATAGGCGGAAACAAAAAGCAGTTCGCGTCCATCGCGTGAAAACTCGAAGCTGCTGACCGGGAAATCAAGCAGCCGCTTCTGGTTTGCGCCCGTGAAATCCATCCAGTACAGGGGGAAATGAAAAGGCATCCGGTATTTTTGCAGCATCGGCATGTCCTCGTCGTGCGCGGCGAAGTATGCGATCTTTTTGCCGTCCGGAGACCAGGAGGTGGGTCGCAACTGGACCGTCTTATCAGTAGTGACGAGCCGGCCTCCGGTTTGATCGGAATTGATCGAAAAAATTCCCTGCTGTCCGGCCAGGTCGGGAACTAAAGCTATTTTGTATTGCGCCGATCCATGGTCGGCGGAAGAACACCCGGCCAAAACAGCGGCGAGACAAAGGATAATGAAAAGCTGCAATTTGCCCATGGACGGTCCTCCGTTGCGTATCGGTTACAGGACGGCGTTTTCGGTCCTCCGGATGATATCGCTCCGGCAATCCGCATTGATGTCGACGAAATAGGCTGAATAACCGGCAATGCGAACGACGAGGTTTCGATAGGACTCCGGATCCTTCTGCTCAGCCTGCTTTCCCTAAACAATGTACAACGTTCCCGGAGATTTGATAACTCTTTTCGGGCAAATGCCGCCGTTGCGCGTCCCGCAGATTGTGGTGACAGCACAGATAATTCAATCCGATCACCCGATTCCTTCTTTACCGCAATCGGCGGCCATGTTACCTTAACGCATACAAATCGGGCCCATAGCTCAGTTGGTTAGAGCAGCTGACTCATAATCAGCGGGTCGTAGGTTCGAGTCCTACTGGGCCCACTCCAAGCCTTTTAGTAGAAATCTCTTACAGATCTGGTCGACAGGAATTGGAAGAGGCGTGAGCGGAAACAGTGCAATAATAGTATGCGCTTATCGGGCTAAACTCATTTTCAGAAGCCGTCGATAAACAGGGAAATACCGTGTAATTTGCTTGAGAGGTCATCTGCTTTCCCGTCTAACTCTGGTGTATACCGGAACTGGTGAATAGATGATGTTGGGACCTTTGAAAGTCCTCTTTCTAATTTATTGCATCTATCGGTGCCTTGTTGCTCCGGTTGCAGCCCAAGTATCGAAGCGGCGAAACAAGATACAACCGGTTTCGCCCGTGGGCGGAAAACGATATTCCGCAGCGATTACTTACAGCATAGCGTTTGCCGGAATTGCCCTGGTAACTGCATTCAAGGAACGAATTCCAGTTTTTGGCTCGTTTCATTTGAATTTGAATGTCGTTCTTCTCGCCGCTGCTTTTCTAATTGTCAGTCTGGCTTGGGCCCGTTTGGAGTGGACATTAACCCCAATGGACAGGAAGCTCCGATCTTGGAACTTCTTGCCACACACTCCGATAGAGAGAGTTGCTTGGGTCCCTATCTCACTGGTCGTCGGCTCCTGCGAGGAAATAGTTTTCCGTGGCGTCCTGTTTGGCATCGTATTCCAGGTTACGGGAAGTTATTGGATGGCCGGTCTCGTATCGGCAATCCTTTTTGCCTTAATGCATCTGGCAACGGGTTTGCTGAGCGTTGTGAGTCTGGTCGGAGTTGCCATTGGACTCCAGTGGCTAGTGCAGCTTTCGGGGGGACTCCACATCGCAATCGCTGTTCACTTCGTCTACAACGCAGTGAATGGGATTGTATACGGTGCCGGGGCTTTGCCTGAAGCCGCCAAGCAGCAACATATGCTGGTTGCCCAACTCCAAGCTTCATCTCCCCTTGATGATCCCCCTGAACGCTGATGCATGCCCATTTCGGTTACAGAGGATTAGGTATTCCTTTAATAAACTAACCAGTCAATGTACCTATCAGCAGACATTGTGCCTAATTTATTCAGTTCCTTCATTTCGGGCTCAAGAGTTTTATCAACAGATTTTCCCAATTCATTTTCGCTTCCATCGGCGTTGTAATATTTGTCTCTTTCCTTCATCGATGGAATGATTATCATCACTCCATAGGTAGACGATTTGTCTCCTCGGATTCGCTTTATCGGATAAAACCTCCACCCATTTTGAGCTTTTTCGAATGTGGGGATCAATTTATTGAAAGCACTGACATATTGCTCGATTGTAACGCCGGGAGCCAACTTGACACCATCAAACGTATGGACTCCAACTAGGGTCCCCTTCTTCAGGTCTTGACCATATGTGGCACTGGTCAGCAGGAATAGCGACAATGCAAATATCATTGTCGCACAAATTACAAATGACTGTTTTCGCATGTCCTCTCCTCATAAGGTTAAAAAGTGATTTCGCACAGAGTTCTGACTGCCGCTTTTCCGCGAAGACGCTCTGTGAAAGCCTGTCCCTTTTCGTTGTGCCTGGTGATTCGTTCGGTTCATTATAAGCGGGTCATGCTGGCGTCGGAAGAGAAATCCAGGACGACAAAAAACGCCACCACAAACGGCTCCTTTGACGGCATTAGCCAGAATAGGCATACCCTACTCTTGAAGAATCGGGGGTGAGATACTCAGCACTTGGCTTATTCCAGCCGTATCAACTTAAAGGTCGGCGGGTTGCTACCGGGAACGGTGTTACTCTCCTTCGGTGTAAGCAAAAGGGTGTTTCCCTGAATTTTGAAATCATAGGTCACGAATGCACCCGGTTTCATGACCGTAGGATTTTTAGCTACCATGGGATGTGTCGTCAGGATCGTCCCTTTGATCTCATAGGTTCCTGAGTTAGCCGAAAACGGTTCAAAAGCCGCAATTTTTTGAGCATCTGTGGGATTCTGTAGAGGAAGGTCGGGCCGAGGCTTGTCGCTCGAAATAAACATGATGCTGTAATGCTTCTTTGTGAAGATAAAAATGCCTGGTTGAGCAGTGGTGGTGATCGTACTTGCACTCGAAACAGACGTGCTGAATTCGGTCATTTTCCATACTCCCTGCAAAATGTCTTGGGTTACTACCTTTGCTGGGACTATTACCTTGCTTGGCACTACATTCTTAGCTTGCCCTACGGCGGATTGCACGGACACGAGGACGATCAGAGTAGCTACGCAAGCGATAACTTTCAAAGATACTTTCATGAAACCTCCTCTGCTCCATATGAGCAGCGAAACAATGAGAAATCAGAAAAACGATGAAAAACATTCGATCAAGCCGAGGCTTGTTGCAGGTTGCCAAAAGGATCCAGGTCTCAGAATACGGTCTGGTGCTTGCCGCTGTGCAACGCTGCATTATTTGATGGTAATTCACCTTATGCCTAATCGGGGAAAGATGTCAATCGTAACCAAGTGATGCGGATCTTGCCGGGGTTTTTATCCTAGAAAATTGGTAATGTGATGCAACACAGTCGTGGAAGCGCACACAATCAGAGCACTGAGGAGCTTATCTATGAAGCTGTAAACGGTCGGCGGAGTTTCGTCAGTGGCCAACGAAATTTTGGCGGTGATCTACGTGTTTCTCTTGGCGGTCGCAGACGATGTTGCCACCGGCACTACACCAGCCCAGGGCATAAGATCGCGGCCTTTACAGCGTGTATCTTCCGGGGCGGGCGCCTGCAATAATTTCCTCTAACTCATCGATCAAATCCAACGCATCTCTGCCGCCGACAATTCGACCAACTTCCTTGCCGCTGGAATTCAGGATTATCAACGTAGGCGTCCCTTCTATTCTGAACCTGCGGGCCAGGCGTTCGCCCTCGGAATCGGTGTCCTCCATCACTCTCACAAACACATAACTGCGGGAAAACCGGATAAACTCCTTATCGGTATAGACCTCACGGGTCATCTTTTTGCATGCGGGTCAATAGCTTGCCGATATATCCAAAATTAAAAATTTCTTCTCTCGGACCGCTTGCTGCAGAGCGGCGTCAAAGCCCTTGACCCATGCCAACTGCGCCATAGCAAGGACAGGAGAAAAAGCAAAAGAGCAAACCAGCAACAGGATCATCCACGCCGCCTTAATTCGCTGCAACATAACCATTTCAATCTCCACACGTTCATTAAGGATAACCCGCCGTCAATGGATTAGGGAGAGGAATGCGTATGGTTTTCAACTTGCCATTTATTTCCCATTCTTGCCACAGTCTCTCCGGTCTGAGGTTGCCTGCATGCTGTTTGGTTGTGCAGTGGTACGTGGGGCCTATTATATGCGGCTGGGGCTGGGAGGCGGAAGGGAAATCCTAGCCCGGAGAGAAGGAGCTGGAAATGAAAAAGCTGAATCGTGCAGGTTTCATAAAAGCTGGAGCGGCGATGATTGCTTCCTCAGAGGCAAGGTCGGTCGTGAGGTGGGCATCGAGCAGGGTCAGGCGGCGTTTCGTGCCTGTGCCTTAAACGTCCTCGCTCAAGCCAAGCAAATTCTGGGAAGTCTGGACAGGGTATCCGGCATCCTGAAGCTTGTGGGATACCTGTGCGGTGTCGATGGATTTGTGGAACATGCTAAAGTCCTCAACGGCGCTTTAGAATTTTTCGTCGAGGCGCTTGGGCCGGAAAGAGGCGCACATACCAGGGTTGTCATGGGTGTCCAATCACTTCCTCTGGGGACGCCGGTCGCCTTGGAAGTGACCATGGAGATCATGCAGGGCTAGGGGGGGCGTAAGTTTCAATGATTGCATATGCCGGTTCAAAGTGAGATCTTTTGTAGTGGGGTGACGAGGTATGATCAATAGAAAATTGTTGTTCCTTTCTTTTCTGTCTGCATGGATCGTTTCGTCGTTCGCCGTTCAAGCGCAACAAGCTGCACAAGATAAACCGGAAATCAAAGAACGCGATCGGCAGGTGAAGCTCGAGGGCCAGGCGAATTTCCGCGACCTTGGCGGATATAAGACGACAGACGGTCACAGGGTGAAGTATGGCGTGATCTATCGCTCGGGCCAGCTGAACAAGCTTTCGGATGCGGATCTTGCCAAACTCAAAGCGCTCGGGATTCGAACCGTGATCGATTTGAGGGGGACTGCTGAAGCCGAGACTCGCGGGAAGGACCGATTGCCGGATGGAGTCCGCAGCGTGAGCTACCCCATAGATCCGAGCAGCCTTCCGAAGGAAGAGCCTTCGTCCGGTGCGGCATCCGCAGGCAACTCCGATCTCATGCTCCAGATGACTCGGTCGATCATGATCAATCGCACGGATGTGTACGCCTCGATCATCCGCGATCTGGCGGAGCCCGCCAATCGTCCCCTTGTCTTCCATTGCACTGCGGGAAAGGATCGAACGGGGATCGGGTCGGCGATTGTGCTCACTCTGCTCGGCGTCCCGTGGGAAACGGTGCGCGACGACTACCTTTTATCCAATTTTTATCGCAAAGACGAGAATGAAAGGGATCTCAAGATCCTGCGTGAAGACATCGCCAAGAGGCAGGGCATCCCCCCGGGACAGGTGGATATGACGGCCTATGAGGGGATGTTCCTGGTTAAGCCCGAATATCTTGATGCCGCGCATGACGAGGTCATCCGCAGATTCGGCTCGATGGAATCTTTCCTGCGAAAAGGTCTCGGGATTTCGGATGAAACGATCAACACGCTTCGCAATGAACTGCTCGAATAAATTCCCACAAATGTGCCGGGCCTGACACGGTACGCAATCAAACCGACCCCCGCCACGGCCAATTTCGGCATTCGGGTATCGCACTACCTACCGCGCGCGTGTGGCCACATAATTTCCGATGAGGCCGCCCGTCACCCCTCCCACCACGATGTCCGATGCGAAGTGTTTGTGCGCGGTCCAGCGAGAAAGGCTGACACCGGTGGCCATGACATACGAGGTGATTGAAAGCCACCTTGGACAGTTGTGGGTTCGGGCGATTGCAACCGCCACCGCCCAACTGTTCATCGCATGACCGGAAGGAAAACTCTGTCCGCCCGCCCAGAAATGGCCGTTTCCGTCGCCATGATCGGGCCGTTCCCGCTGGGTCACCTCTTTTAAGGCATAATTGGTAATGATCGAGTTAACCAGCGCCTCGGCTGAAATCCGCCCGATTAGTGTGTAACGGGGTTTGTTGGCAATCTTGCCCCCTATCAGCGGCCCGGCCGTAACAAAGCCCAACGTGTAGACCGAACCGAAATTGGAGAAGCGCTGAGACCACTTGACCTGGCCCGGAGTGTTGGCCAGAAACCTGGATGTGTCCGCATCTGTGGCAATCAGTCCCGCAGTGACGGCTGAAAGAGGCAGGACAATGGTGAGCGCCTGCTTGCGATTGATGTGAAACGGACTGGTCCAGATGCCCTTCTGATCCGTCCAGATATCCCGCAAAAACTGGTTCGCAACGGAATGCTTCTGCGCGGTTTGATCCGCGGGTGGGAAGAGGTGAAAGTGATCGGTGCTTTCCGGAGCCGCTTCAGGCTCGTTCTGCCCCAGGACCGGTTGCGTGCTGAGGACAGCTTGGAGCACCAGGAGCCCAGCCACTTGCCACAGGATCTTGATTCGTTTCATCACCATGTCCTTTCAATACCGACAACGTCAAAACTCGAGCCGTTTTTCCGCAGATACACCGTTACGGTCTTGTGGCCGTCGGTTGAGGTTTGAATTGTTGCAGCAACATATTCCGGGCCGGCAGCAGAGACAAATCGAGCCGGCAGTTGAAATGAGGTCTCCTCCTGCAGAGGCTTGGTTGTTCCGCCCGCATTGTTGAATTCCGACCAGGAGATTTTGTAATCCCGGGCGGGAGCAAATTTGTATCGGACGGCGAGGTCTTCGAACCGAAGCTCGCCGTCGGTCACTCTGAAAACATCGAGCGGAAGCACTTTAGAAAAATACGCGCGCCCGATTTTATCGCGCCGTTCCGCAAGCGTCGCCACCAGGTGGTCGACAACGCGGGGATCGCTATATTCCCCGGTTTCCACCAGAGCCCGAATATCGTTATCTGAAAATGCCATGACAATTTTTGCGGCCCAATACTCGTCATCGGGCTTACGGCTGAGAAACGCAGGATTCGGGTAGTTGGGTTTCCAGCGCTCCGGATCAAAGGTCCTTGATTCGATTCTTCCCGCGGCCTTCATCCCGGGATAGTCGGCGCGTTCCCACCGCGGAGAGTAGAAGCCGAGGCCCAGGATGGATCGGAACGTGTCGCCTGCCGGCGGAATCTGGTAAGCATTCCCGAAGCGGGCATCCTTTGCCGCATCTCCGTCGCTGCCGAATGCAGAACCGAAATCGATCAGGTAGTGGCGGATAAAAGAAATGCCGCCTTCCCGGACCAGCGCATTGAGGGAATTGGCTCCTTTGGCGTCGGTGTGATTCAGCCATGCGCAAAACACGAACAGGCCCCGCAGATCACGCCGGTCTTCGTGCGGCACAATGTCGTTTGGATCATCCAAACGGGTTCCTTCGTATCGAAAAGGACCGATGTCTCTCCCCGGCACGGCCAGGCTCGCCATGATGCGGTAGGATCCATCCCGCGAACGAGCGGCATGGGCCAGGATGTCACGCAGATCGTGGCGCACCATCCGCCGCGAAATTTTGTCGGGTCCCGTGATGATTGCTTTCTTGTCGACGGTCCAGTTGGAATTGGAAATTGCGGCGATGTAGTTCTCCGGCGTGTTGTATCCGATGGCGTAAAAAAACTTCGAGCCGACGACGTCCGCGCCCGTGCTCATCTCGGGATTCGTGGCCGGATCAGGCTTCACGAAATAGAGTCGGCCTTTTGCATCCCGCATCCTGAAACCCGGCGTGATCCCCTCCGATTTTGCGCCCACAATAACAAAAGGAGGCTGCGGCGCACTCTCATTTCCGGGCCCGCGTTGCAGCGCTTCTCGTGTCATCCGTCGCTTTCCGTGCCTGTTGGTGAACCACAAGCTGTCGGGTACTTCTCCCAGAGTGGTGGTCGCCTGGGCCGGGAGCGACTGCCGAAGTTTCTGCCTGCCCGATTGATAGAAAAAATCGAACAGGTCGTATATTTTGACTCGCTT
>Ga0335071_10006938_pt1 | contig 11686 bp, 11 predicted proteins | sample Lox_Sample_15_FD_206724 | JGI IMG/M metagenome (GOLD analysis project Ga0335071, IMG submission 206724) | Soil microbial communities from Loxahatchee National Wildlife Refuge, Florida, United States - Lox_Sample_1.5 | ecosystem: Environmental > Terrestrial > Soil > Wetlands | place: USA...
CGCATTCGAAGAGATGCACGGAATCTGATAGCGCTCGCACATGGCATCTACCGGGTTGACCGTGTCAGGCGTGTGCAGTGTGATCATGAGGTCGATCTCATCCTGGAGGATCAATTTGGAGGCCACGTCGCCAGCCTTGGTAGGATCACTCTCCGAATCCATCAGCTTGATGCGAACGGGCAGCTTCTTTCCCGCCTCCTTGATAAAAATCCCGCCGTCCTTGTTGATTTCCGCGAGTACGCGATCATCAACCCACGGCGTTGTCTCGCCGAAGGAGGAAAGAGCACCCGAGTTCGGGTTGACCCTCCCTATCAATATGAAATCCCTTTTCTTCGCAGCAGAGGCACGTCGAGTGAGCGCTGGGATGCTCAAAGCCGCTCCTGCGATGGTCGTTTTCTGAATAAATTCTCTCCGCGTCATACCTGACCGCCTGGTGACTGTCTCCTCGTCTCCCATGCTAATACCCCCTTATTTAAGTTCTAAATATCCCACACAAAAACAGGCCTAACTGAGGCAATCTTATTCTGGGCATGACTATGTGTCAAGATAATTACGCACGGATCAGTGTTTCACGAATAGATTCTCGGGGGAACCTATCTGGTGAGTACGGCGAGCGATAGGGGGGACGCGAGGTTCAGAGAGGGAACACTACGGGGCAAGATAGACCGAACTCAAGGAAGCGGCCCCCTCGAGTTCGGTAGTTGCTGCTCAAGCCATTCCTATAGTACCAGGACTTCTTGCGGCGTCTTGTGAATCGGCATGGCTTTCCTGTCGCCAACGATGTAGTTGTCACAGCAGAAGCCATACGCTTTGTCCGTCACCGCGATGGGATGAACTACAATGTTCATGTTGGTAGCAAGTGGCATGTTCTCATCTGCCCGCAGGGCGGGCCTCTCCACCAGGTCATAACCCTGGCCGTGCCCAAAAAGCCTCCCTTCGGCACCAAAACCCTTGCCGGTCATAAACTCATTGTGAGCCTTGAGCAGATCAGCAGGCCTGGCACCCGCGATCAGGCGTTCTACTGTGCGGCGCTGCGCCTCCTTGGCAACTTCCCACACATCGAGCAGTTCTTTAGGCGGCTCCCCCAGGCAGAACGTTCTGCCCAGTTCGGCGTAAAAGCCACCCGGCCCGTTCACCTCGATCATGAGAAAAAGCTGATCCCCTGGCTCTAGCGTCCGGTTGGTGTAGTAGTCGCTCCTCTGACCCGTAGGCTTGCCGGGAGGAGCAGAACCGATCATCAGCAGTTGTTCTTCGCTGCCCATATCCATCAGCATGTGGATGGCGGCTGAAATTATTTCGTACTCTTTCTTGCCAGGCCTCACAATGGCTGGTATCGCAGCCATAGCAGCATCCTGGATGGCTGCTGTCTTCTTGATCAGTTCCAGTTCTTCTGGGCTCTTCACTGCCTTGATCGGATCAATCAGATCCGAGACTTCTACGATCTCCATCTGCCCGCGATTCTGTTGGATGTACTCGTAGGTCGGGGCCGACATGGAACCTTTGGCCACGATCCCAACTTTCTTTGCGCCGCGGGCTTTCAGTTGACTGACCACTGCCTCGGCGTCCATGGTGTTGGTGTAGTTGAGCGTCCGGAAATAGGGTCGGCCGATTCTCTCCCTGACTCCCCGCACAGCCCACTCGGGCGGACCGGGCGGCAGGGGGGCTCCACCACTCGTGATCATCGTCATCTCGTCATCGACGGGAAAGATCACGGTTACGGGGTAACCCTCCTGGGCAGGAATATCGGTGAACCAGCGTACGTAGCCGCCAAGGTATTGATTACTGTTCTGCATCACGAGGCAATCGATGCCTTGCGTGGCCATGGCTTTTCTAGTTACGGCCCATCGCCGCTCCAGTTCAGCCGTGGAGATCGGTTGGCGTATACTCTCAACAAGTGTTGAATTGAGCTTCACAAGCATTCTCCTTTTCTGTTAGTGCCTATCCTATTGCAGGGGCATCAAATTAGTCGCAACAATCTCTTTCGCGTCGAATCCATTTTTGATGAAGCCGTATTTGGCGCACTGGTCAATCGATACCTGGATCTCTTTTTTGTTGACCTTGGTATAGAATCTCGGCGGTACCACCTTCTTCAAAAGGTTCACGTCCATTTTTGTATATTTTGCTACTATGGCGGGTATCTGATCAGGGTTCTTGTTGATAAAATCCGTTGCCTTGTTCATGGCCTTGAGAAATCTGGTCAACTTGTCCTTGTTCTTCTCAAGAGATGCTTTCTTGGCAAACCAGCTCGCAGCCATCATGCGTTCAGCAACTTCAGGAGGATAGTATCCCGGTACAATCATCCGTATTATGCCTTCGGCCTCTGCGGCTGCTATGAAGGGCTCGGCAGCGTGGGCAGCGTCCACTGCGCCTTCCTTGATGGCTGGCATCTGGCTGGGCATAGGGATTTCAACGAATTTCATTGTCTTCGCATCAACGCCGTAGAAGTCTGCAAGCACGAGGACGCCCAGATGGTTTATGGACTGGAGGGCATTGATGGCAACCTTCTTGCCGGCCAGATCCTTCATGGACTGTATCGGGGAATCTTTCTTCACAACTATGCCGACGGTCTTCCGGTTAGTGCTGTCCACAAAAGACCCGGGTGCAATGAAGACAAAATCAAAACCCTTCACGTATGCCTGTGAAAGAGGGACTACTGCAGTCCAACCCAAATCCACGGACCCGCTCTCCACGAGCGTCTGGCTCATGGATCCGGACTGGACAGTCTGCCCTTCCACCTTGAGTCCTTCCTCCTCGAGATAACCCTTTTCCCACGCAACATAAAGCTGCTGGCAATCCATGATGGGAATGTAGGAAACCTTCATGGGAATGAGTTCCTTGGCAATTCCGGAGTCCGCTGTAGCAAATGCAAACATAAGAAAAATACCCACAAGCATTGCCGATACTTTTTTCATCTTCTCCTCCCGGATTTGGATTTATCACGGCCATGTGCAACCGCTGTCTGTACTCCTTTCACGTTATGGCTTCAAACTTTGCTTTATGCCAACCTATCAGGGTCTTGTTCAGGTAACGGAGCAGCGCATTGAGTGCATAGCCGACAATTGCAACGAGAAAGATGCCTGCGTACATCTCTGGAATATCAAACCTGCGCTGCATAAGCAAGATAAATCGACCGATCCCATTGACGGCTCCCACCATCTCAGCAATAATATCCACAATCAACGCGATAGGCAAGGCGACTCTCCACCCTGTGAAAATCTGGTGCAGAGACGCAGGCAGAATCACCTGTCGGATGATCTCGTAGCGGCTTCTTCCGAATGTCTTTGCAGTATCAACGAGCGTGGGTTCAACACTCCTGACTCCGTCCATTGTGTTGATGAGGATCGGAAAAGAGCAGGCAAACCCGATCACGATGATCTTCATGGTCTCTCCGATACCCACAAAAAGCATCACCACAGGAATGATTGCCGGAGGCGGCAATGGCCTCAGTAATTCGGTAAGCGGTTCAAACAGATTGCACACCGGCCTGAAGAGTCCCATGACGATTCCCAGGGGTACCATCAGGACAACGGCAAGAAAAAACCCGGCGAAGATCCTGCCAAGGCTCCGAATCAATTCAAAGGGTAATGTACCGTCCAGCATCAGTTGATAGAACGTTACCAGGTCCTTGGATATGGGAGGGAAATAGAGAGGCGAGATGAGCTTGTTTCTCGATACAATCTCCCAGAGAAGCGCAAAACAGAGGAGAAAGCATACTCCTTTGATCTTCGTCGAAAAAAATTCTCTCATACAGATTTTGCGGTCCACCCTTTATGCCAGGCCATAAATCTCTCCTCTGCAATCATAAAGAGACGATTGAGAGCGTAACCAACCAGCCCGATCGTGATGATGCCGGAATACATCTGTGGAATGCGATAGCCGTTATACGTGTCCATGATAAAGAAGCCGAGTCCCTTAAAGCTTGCGAGCATTTCCGTGACCGTGACTATGATGATCGAAGTCGCGAGGCTTATCCTGAGGCCGCTCACGATGTACGGCAGGGCAGCGGGCACCACCACCTTCCTGAGCAGTTCAGAGCGCGTAGCCCCGTAGATCCTTGCGGTGTCAATCCATTGTGTGTCAACACTTTTCGCGCCCTCATACGTGTTGACAAGAATAGGCCAGGTGCAGCCGAAGGTGATGATCGAAATGTTATAGCTGTTGGACGTACCGAAAAGGAGAATGGCAATGGGAACCAAGGCAACCGAGGGCATAGGTCTCAAGAGTTCGATGGTGATCTCCAGCAAGTCAGAAACCCATCGAATGGTTCCTGTGAGTGTGCCCAGGGTAACACCAATAAGGATCGCAAGACAGTATCCGTAAAACGCTCTGTAAATGCTGATGCTCGCCTGCTTGAGTATCTCTGTTGATCGAATTCCTTCAAAGAGGGCTGCCATCACCGTGGAAAAAGGGGGGAAATAGCGGGCGTACACAATACCGGAGCGGGGAAGAATCTCCCAAAGTACGATCAGGAATAAGAGAAGCAGAGCGCCGGAAGCGCGGGTCTCAAGGATCGCTCTCCTGATGGTGTGCACGGCTATCTATCCTGTCCCGCTTGCACTCATTCCTCCTGACATACATCCCGACGCTCACATTTCTGTCCTTCTTCCCGTATCAAGGTGTAAATGTGATGACGATATTCGATGAATCGTTTATCCTCTTTGGTGGTCAACTGATTCCGTGGCCGGCCCAAATCGATTTGTATCTCTTCACGGATTTCCGAAGGCCGCCCGCTCAGCACGAGAACTCTGTCTGCCAGATAAATTGCCTCTTCGATATCGTGTGTGACGAGAAGAATGGTCTGTGAAAACTTGCTCCAGATTTCGAGGATTGCATCCTCCAGATCGCTGCGGGTCTGGGCGTCCACAGATGCGAAAGGTTCGTCCATGAGCAGAATGTCAGGGTTAAAGGCTATCCCCCGGGCGATCGCAACCCTTTGTTGCATTCCTCCGGAGAGTTCCCAGGGATAATGGTTCTCGAATCCGCTCAGGTATACCGCGGCCAGGGCCGACCTGGCGACATCGACTCTTTCTTTCCTGGTCATGTTTTTCTTTTCAAGCACAAAAAGAACATTTTTTAATACGGTGCGCCATGGAAATAGAGAACGGCTGTAATCCTGGAAAATCAGGATCATTTCTTTGGGCGGTCGGTCAATCGCTCTCTCATTGATAAAGACCTTGCCATCAGTCGGTTTTAAGAGGTGACAGATGCACTTGAGCAGTGTCGTTTTACCGCATCCCGAAGGGCCGACAATACAGACAAATTCCCCTTTATTAACTGAAAACGTGATGTTAGCGCAGGCAGGAACTTCTTGCCCATCCCTCACATAGATTCTACGCACCTGTTCCGCACGAAGTAGGGGGGTCGTGCTTTTCATAATGGCCTCAAGTCTGACAAACATTCGGCAGCATGTCAAGAGTGAAAAGAATAAGAACCAGCGAGGTTCGTTCACTCTTTGACTTCAGAAAGATTTCCTTTGAGGTTGGCACCGGGTATGCTAAGATTCGGATTTGAAGAGTGCCTATCACAAGGAGGCCGCATGAGGAGACCGAGTTTGTTAATCGTGACAATCGCAGTAGCTTCACTTCTTTGTGTACCATGGCCGATAAACGCGCAGACGTATCCCGCGCACCCCATTCAGCTCATCGTGCCTATGGCTCCCGGCGATACGGTTGATCTTGCCGGCAGGGCCATCGCCACTGAACTGGCGAAGATCCTCAAGAATCCCGTGATTGTCAATAACAAACCAGGCGGCGGATCAACAGCAGGCGCCGATTTTGTAGTCAAGGGCAAGAAGGATGGCTACACCCTGCTCTTTGCGAATTCGAATATCTACTACGCACACGCCATGAACCCTGCTGATGTTCCCTACAACCCTTTGACAGACCTGGACCCCCTCTGCCTTGCCGTGTCTACGCCATTGACCGTCGCAGTCAACACAGACGCCCCATGGAAAACTTTCCAGGAACTCGTTACGTACATGAAGAGCAACCCGGGGAAGGTCCGCGCGAGCTCCACCGGTGTGGGTGGAGTCGGCCACTTTAATCTCGAAGTCATCATGAATGAAACCGGGGCGCAGATCAACATGATCCCCTACAAGGGGGCCTCGCCCGCAATGACTGCGCTCATGGGAGGACACGTAGAAATGTCAGTGCTCTCGTTGAGCCTCATTCACCCACAACTGCAGGCGGGCAAACTGCGGGCGCTTCTGATCTCCAAGAAGACGCCTGAGTTTCCCAATATCCCGACCATGAAGCAACTCGGCTACAAGAACGACATGTCTTCGGTACTCTTTGCCTTTTACGCTCCCATGGGCACACCCGAGTCAGTCAAAAAGACACTGGCCTCTCCTCTGGAAAAAGCCATTAAAGCCCCTGAGGTGGTCAAGGCAATGGAGCAGCTGGGAGCGGTCGAAGATTACGTGCCGGGCCCTGAGTACAAGAAGATGATGACAAGTGAGTACGAGATGGTGAAGAAGCTACTCAAGGGTGCGGGGTCAGCTGCTGCGACAAAGTGATCGGCGTGAGTCTCTTCTGATTACTAAGTTATGCCGAACAAACGTTTGGCGTTGCTGTTGAAAATTGACTCTTTGTCAGCGGCGGGAATGTTCATCGCGTTGATGTTGTCGATGAACCATTTCTTATCCCTACCCGAGTGGAATTCCATAGGATAGTCAGTAGCAAACAAAATCTGTTCCGGAAGATAGGCGTTCACTGCCGCCTGCATAGCCGGCATCCATCCGCAGGCACCTGCCGTGTCAAAATAGAGCTTGCTAAAAAGTTTATCAAAGTAAGGTATCGCACCGGTTGCCTCCAGTTCGTTCAAGGTTTTAGGCAGCGGGCGAATCTCTTCCGGATATTCCAGGTTGAATCCCAATTCGGGTGGTGGTTCAAAAAAAGCCATGACCCTCCCCTTCATCATGGGTAATACTCCCCCCATGTGGGGAAGAATGAATTTCAGATCGGGCCACCCTTGAAAGACCTTGTACATGATGCGCAGCGCCGCTCCCGAAATGTCGTAGGCTCTTGCAAGGGTGCGTCCGATAGTAAATGCAGATTCGGCCCCCTTGGGCAGAAGCGAGGCGTGCATGACGATGGGCAGGTTCAGGCGCGATACTTCATCATAGAGGGGATACATTCTCTCGTCGTCCAGGGTGATGTCCAGAAATGATGAGAGAATCGCCCAGGCTTTCAACTCCATATCCAGTCCGCGCTTCAGTTCCTCTAATGAAGCCTTGGTGTCCTCAAGCGGTAAATGCACACAGCCGATAAATCTGTCCGGATGCTCCCTGACAACGCGCGCAATGCTGTCATTGATTAGCCGGCACATCTCAGTACCTTTCAAGCTCCACTGCGCCAGGTTGAGCACCGCTATATCGATCCCCGCCTCATCCATATCCCGAAGCTGCTGGTCGATCTCGTAGAGCTTGTGGTAAAATGTGAACTCCAGAACGGGGTCCTGATAACGCCAGGTTGGTTTGCCCAATGCTCCGTAGCGCTCAAAAAGCTCCTTCGGCATGAAGTGGCGATGGACATCGATGATCACGCTGCTACCTCCGTGCTTGGTGATAATCTGCGTCGAAACGTTAGATTAAACCTGCACTCTTGTCAAGACAAAGTTCGGACCTGGCAGAAGCCAAATCAGCCGCGAAGTCTTCTGATGATGTTACCGATGATGGAACTGCCCGGCTCTTCGGGCGCAGTGGCCACCTTTTCACTCACGTAGGGGAGGCTCTCGCTCTCGCCCCTGCCGGACATGGCATTGATCGCCTTTGAGACTTCTTTGAATCCAACCTTTGTAGCCTGGTAAGAGAAACCGACGAGCAGTGCAAGATCCGAGAGCGCAACGATCGTTCGCGGCAGCCCCTTCGAAAAACGGTAGATAATTTCAAGGGCCTCTGTTGTAAAAATATCACGCTCGTCATCCAGGCCGCTCTTTGAAAGCCTGCATTCTATGAGCGCCTTGGTATCTTGCAGGGTGAGCGGGATGAGATAGTATTTGACGGGGAGCCTCTGCCACAATTCAGGGATACCCTTCACCGTGTTCCACAGAGGCCTCTGGCCACAGAGGATTACCGTCACCAGGTACTCTTTACTGTGCGTCAGATTAAGGAGGATTCTCAACTCCTGGAGCACCTCCTTCCGGTCGCAGAGCAGCTGCCCCTCGTCAACGATAATGATCGCCCTGCCTCCGGATCTCTTTAAGTCCATCAGTGTGTCTTTGATAGCGAGGAGATTCCTGAACTTGTCGTCCTCGGGTCGGGTGTTGGTCAAGCCTGCATGTATACTGGCAACCATCTGGGAAACAGTGAGCGTCGGATGGTCGATCATGGCGTATCTCAACCCCTCCCCGTGCTCTGTCCTGAGCTCACCGAGCAGCCGGAGGAGAATGGTTGTCTTTCCCAGCCCCGCTTCCTCCGAGACGATTAAGGCGCCTCCCTTGTTAGTGTTGACTGCGTAGAGTAGCCTTTCGAAGCACTCGTAGTACTGTCCTCCGAGGTACATCATCTCCTCGTCGGGTGCGAGATGAAAGGGTTCTTTGTCCAAACCCCAGTAACCGAGATACTCGGAGCTCATGACAGATTCATCGGCATGTTTCGATTTTTTCTTTAAAACTAAAGAGCGGACGAATTGCGCATGAGAAGAGATTCAGCGGGTTCTTCCTCAGGGTTTGCATCTCTTGCAGGGTGTATAGCCTATTTTAATAGCGTCAAGCCGGTCTCTGAAGATGATTTTGTTTTTTTCAGGCACCTTTGCCGCGTAGGGGCAATCAGGCCTATGGAAGACATAGCTTCTCTTGTTCCCGACGTAATATGAAGCCGTGTCACTCTTTTTCTCCTGCCAGAGACCAATCTCCTTTGACATAGCCTCATTCTGATATTTTACAAACAAGTCCTTGTACTTCACGTTGGGAGGCTTGATCAAGGCTTTTGCGTAACCACGCCTCACCAACTCGGCGTTCACAAATACATCCTTCACAAACACATAAGCAAGAAGCCTGCCGTACGAATCATGTCTCTCCTGGTCAAACTCAAGCCTCACCTTCTTCAGGAGCACCAGATGCTTGTTGAATGCCGCTGCCTCTCTGGCGTAGAACTGAGGCCCGCCTGCCTGTTTACCGAGTTCCGGCGCGTCAATCCCGATGTAACGCACCTGCTCACCGGTGTCGAGCAGCACACTGTCGCCGTCAATCACTTTGGTCACCGTGTATTCCTTGCTCAGGCAAGGGGTGTGAAGAATTGCGAGAAGAAGGAGGGGAAGCAAAAAAATGGATCGGCGCATTGAGAATTGATTGTACAATATTTTGCAGTTGTGATAAATAGCATACGGCTTTCCGATCTCTCTGGACTTGCAGCATGCGGCAGATTATATTTTCTAGATTTCTATCATGTGGAGGCCCCATGAGGAACGTTCTGCTGACTTCTCTTCTCATAATCTTGCTGCTATCGGTCTGGCACCCGGTGGAAGCGGCTGACCAGGCGTTTTCCGTGGGTTACGGTTTTGGTCTCGGTAGTAGCGGCCATAGCCTGGGAAGGGTCTCGGAGGGATACTACAACTTCGTGGTGGCTTCCTACTCGTACGAGAAGCCGATCTCTCCAAAATGGCTTATCACTGCCGGGCCATTTCTTTCCTACGTGACGAATCCTACTGATGGGATGGACGTGGGTATAAACCTGGAGCTAAAGGTGTACCCCTTTAGTCGTGACCGTTCAGGCTTCTACATTACAGCCGGCACTGGTGGCGCGTACAGCACACTCGGATTTGTCGAGCAGGGCACCCATGCCTTCTTCATTCTGCAGGGCGCTGCCGGCTATCGCTACAAAAACTTTTTCATCGAAGACAGGTACAGGCATTACTCGAACGGCGGCACTTCCTGGCCGAACCAGTCCATTAACGCGAATATCATCAGTATCGGGATGTTCTTCTGAGATGCGGCTGCGGCCGTGAGCCGCATGCGTAACTGGCAATATAAAAAGGGAGCGGACATGCCGCTCCCTTTTTATATTAAGTTCTTGCTATTGCTTACTTATTCACCGGTTCGAACGCGAAGAAGACTCTTTCCTTCATCGCGACGCCCCCCTTCACGTCAACCGGGTGCGCCGGAACCGGGAAGATGACCAGTTGCACTTCATCACCTTCTTTCAGCTTGCCTGCCGGACAGTTCACAATCTTGGTAACCATGCTCTTGATGGGGCTTCCTGCCGGGAACTCGATCGTTGCATGGATGAGTGGAGAATCGTAGCCGAGCGGCACGCCCTTCAGCTCTTCAGAGAATACAAAAACCTTCGCCTTGGTGGGCAACTCCGTGTACTCCAGATCTTCACTGTAGCACTCGGGGCAGATCACTCGCGGCGGGTACGATACCTTGCCGCAGCCCTTGCACTTCGTCGTTGTAAACTTTCCCTGTTTCAGGTTTTCGTAAAAGGGCCAGACCCGGTTGAACTCCTTGCACTCGATCGGCCACATATCCATAGTTACCGGATATTTATCTTCCAATACGGGGATTCCTAATACTGCCATATTCGCCTCCTTGTTATTAATGGGGCTCACGTCGCCCCCTCCAGTGGCAAAGCCACATGGAGCCTCCCCCTCTCGCGAGCCGTGCTCGCTAGTGGGGATTCTCTATCTCTTTACCGGCTCTTTGCCGTAGATGATGATGGTGTGCTCGACGTTCATGCCACTCAGGTTATGCTGGAGCGCGAAGACCGGATCTTTCACCTGGTGAATCGCACGTCCCTGAAGCTGACGCATCAGCTCGCCACCCTGCCGGCAACCCGTGCCACCGAACGGATGGCCGCATGCAAGAAGGCCACCATCAGTGTTGATGGGAACCTTGCCGCCCACAAGAATCTGCCCTGAAGAGGCGTAATCGCCACCCTCACCTTTTTTGCAGAATCCAAGCTCCTCTGCCTCGATTATTTCCGAGATTGAGAAACAGTCATGGGTCTGTGCGACGTTGATGTCCTTGGGGGCCAGCTTCGCGCGCTCATACGCCTTGGCGGCAGCGATACGGGTGTGTGCCCAGTCAGCTGCGTGCTCGCCGGGCCAGTTCGTGGAGACGCTGTGCTGAGCATACTGTGCATGGCCTCTCATATAGACCAGTGGCCGGTTGAATCGTTTCGCGAATTCTTCACTCGCAATGACCACCGCAGCAGCACCGTCGGTAATCGGACAGCAATCGTACAGGGTAAGCGGCAACGTGACAACCGGCGCACTCATGGCTTCTTCCATGGTGAGTTTGCGCTGCATCTGGGCTTTGGGGTTGTCGCTCGCGTAGTTATAGTTCGCGACCGACACCGCGGCCAGATCTTCCTTCTTGCTACCGTACTTCTTGAAATGGGCTGAAGCTGTCATAGCAAAAACGGGCGGCGGCAGGCCAAGACCGTGCGGGGCATCCCAGTCATGGTCAATCGAGGCCAGCTCACTGTAGAATATTTCCCATTTCTGGGGAGTATAGAGCTTCTCGCCACCGGCAACCATGACACAGTCGGCCATGCCCGATTCGACAAGCCCCTTCGCCAGGATCATACCGGCGCTTCCACCTGCGCAGAGCACGTCCACGCGCGCGCAGATCGACGTGGGCTTCAAGCCCAGACGCTCGGCGATTACCGGCGCCGTGTTGACCTGGAACGAGCATCTTCCCGCGTACGATGTGGCCACAATTAACCCGTCAATGTCATTCTTGTTGA
>Ga0335071_10006939_pt1 | contig 11685 bp, 10 predicted proteins | sample Lox_Sample_15_FD_206724 | JGI IMG/M metagenome (GOLD analysis project Ga0335071, IMG submission 206724) | Soil microbial communities from Loxahatchee National Wildlife Refuge, Florida, United States - Lox_Sample_1.5 | ecosystem: Environmental > Terrestrial > Soil > Wetlands | place: USA...
TTCAGAATTCTCCCGCATGGCCTGGATGGTGTGCCCGAACGGGGAATGCACGATCTTCCAGATGACCCACGAGGAAATCAGGAAGACGACAAGGATCAAATAGTAATAGGATGAGGGCGCTTTCAGGAAATCGGGCGGAAACACGCCCTGGATTCCGTCATCTCCACCCGTAAAATCATGCCACTTAAAAACGACGGTCCAGATCAATTGACCGAAGGCCAAGGTAAGCACTGCAAAATAAATTCCCCTGAGTCGAACACAGAAGTATCCCACGATCAATCCGGCGATTGCCGCCACTAATACTCCCGCCACTATGCTGAGCCAAAAGTTGAATTGCCATTTGACCATCAGCATCGCTACAGTATATCCTCCCAGCCCGTAGAAAGCGGCCTGGCCGAAGGACATCTGCCCCATGTACCCAAACAGCAGGTTAAAGCTGATGGCCAGCATACCCATCACCAGGGCCTCGCACAGAACCGTTAAGTAGAATTCGTTCAGGACAGCCGGAGCGGCGAGAAAAAGGAGGATGAGAACGACGATCCACCATTTTCTTTTGGTCCAGCCCTCATTCTCTTTGGTACGATTGGCTTCCATTGTCACCTTTCCGGTCTCCCGAAGATTCCCCACGGACGAATGATCAGTACCACGGCCATCACGAGGAAAATGAATGCCAACGCCAGGTTCGGCAAGAACATAATCCCGAAGGCATAAACTTGCCCGACGATAAAAGATCCTAGCAACGTTCCCGGCAGGCTCCCCATGCCGCCGATGACGACCACGGCAAAGCACTCGATGATGATCTCAATATCCATACCCAAGGCAACCGAACCAAAAGGCGCCGTGACCGCTCCACTCAGTCCCGCGATGGCAGCGCCCAGCACGAAAACGGCTGTGAAGAGCCAAGGAATCGGGATACCCAGTGCCGACACCATTTCCCGATCATGGGCCGCGGCCCGGATGATGTCACCCAAACGGGTGCGGTATACCAGCCACCAGAGAAAGACTACAAGACCCGCCCCCAGAAGAATGATGAAGAAGTTGTAGGACGGAAATGGGAAATCAAAGAGGAGCACGGCCCCTGTAAAAGGCTCCGGTCTTGGAATCGAGAGAAAAGCCCCGCCCCATCCCCATTTGACCAGGTCGGTGATGATCAAAATGATGGCGTATGTGGCGAGCAACTGTTCAGGCCACCCTCTCGAATACAGGCGTCTGAGTAGACCGAATTCGATAATCAACCCGACGACTCCCATGATCAGGGCAACCAGAAGGGCCGCAATATAAAACCCGAACGTCGGCATCAGGAGGAATGTCCAGACGCTGTAAGAAAGGAAGGCCCCCAACATGTACAGCGACCCGTGGGCAAAGTTCAGTACCCGGAGCACCCCAAAGGTCAAGGAAAGGCCCGAGGCTACCAGAAACAGGAGGGCGCCCCGGGCTATTCCGCTCATAAACTGATTGAACAGCACATCAAAGGACACGGCTTCAGCTCCCGTGATAGTGGGTTATCTCTGAACCCCGGTCTTCTTCCAAATCTCCCGAACCTGCGCCTCAGGACGAATTACCTCATCCCCCGGGATTCGACTGAGGTCCTTCCAGATCTTAAAGGGGTACTCGGGGACCTTCGCTATGACTCCCTGATAGCAGGGTACGGTTCCCATATGGTCGAGCGCCCGGATTGTATATGGCCCTCTCAACATATCAAACTTCATCCCTTCCAGGGCCTTGATGATTGGCTCGCTCTCGATGGACTTGGCCTTTTCAGCTGCTGCTTTGTACAGATAAAGGGTCTCATAGGCCATGACCGCCCACGAATCAGGATAGGCGCCTTTATTGGCCTTCTTGTATTTTTCCACAAATTCCATCATCTTCGGATTCGGGTCCATAAAGAAGCACCCTCTACCAAAAGCCAGAGTGCCTTCCGGGGCGTCATTGCCGAGGGCTTCAAGCACAGACAGGTCATAAAGTGCAACGAAGGGAATCTTTTGAAAAAAGCCGTAAGGCAATGCCTGCTTGGTGAAGGATACCAGGTCCCCACCAAAGAGGGATCCGTGAACTGCATCGGGCTTCTTGGCCATAATGGCGGTAATGAAGGAGGTGAAGTCTTTCTCGCCCAGTTTCGGCCAAGCTTCGTACAGGATTTCCGCGTCCGGTACCAACTTCTTGATCTCATCTTGAAACGCCGTTTCCTCGCGGCGACCGAACTCATAATCCGGACCTATAGTGCAGAACTTCTTTGCCTTGGGAAACTTCTGGTGAAGGTACCGCGTGTTAGCAGTGGCTTCCATGTAAGTGTTGGGGACTATCTGGAAAATGTACGGGGTGAACTTGTCTACTGTTTGGGCCTCAGTGTTGGCGATCCCGGCGATCCTGATCACCTTGTACTCCGAATGGACCACCTGCATGGCCAGACCAACACCGCTGCTGCATGGTCCCATGAGAAAATTCGCCTTTTCCCGAAGGATCAGGTCTTTCACTTCTCTCACGGCTACATCGGTCTTTGCCTCTGTGTCACGAGTGAAATATTCGAGCTTCTTTCCGAGGACCCCTCCTGCGGCATTGATTTCCTCGACCGCCATTTTGATACCGGTCATGGCGGATTCCGAGTACATGTGGCAGCCGCCGGCAAAGTCATAGATGGCGCCGAACTTGATGGTCTCCTGTCCCGTCGCACTGGTCCATGGAAGTAAAGCCACTGCCAAAACTAAGATAGTAAAGACTGCTGACCTCTTCATCCTTGTCCCCTTTCTTTTGAGACTTCGACGTATTACAGCAAACCTTTCCCCCGCTGAACGTGGTTTCGAGTCGTGCGGTGCAAAAAATGGTTAATCGGTGTTAAGAAATCCCTCTCGTGAGGCCATTTTCGTAACACCTGACGCAAATGTTGTCAAGGACAACGTGTGCCAATTTCGATCCTGAGAGACACGGACAGGTGACGTCGAGAATCCTTTTTCTCAACGCCAACGGCAAGCAAACTTCTGTGATATGAGGAGTCCACCTGCACGCACAGCCGGCCTTCAATCCCTAATTTTTCAGCGTCACCTCCTCAGTTTATAAATATTGCAGCCCTAGGCCGGTTTCAGACAGACCCGATCACTTCTTGAGGCACGGCAAAACTAATACGTTAAGACCATGCCTCCGTCGAACAGCAGATCACCGCCGACCAGATACCGGGCATAGCGGGAAAATCCAAAAATGAAGAGATTCGCGACCTCCACGGGAGCCATCATCTCCTTGACGCGGGACATACCCATCATCACGTCGCTGACTACCTCCTCCAGAGTGATGCCTCTCCGTTCGGCTTGAGCCGGAATCTCCTTCAAGGCCAAACCGGTCTTGACAAACCCGGTACTCACGGAAAAGGACCTTATCTTGCCCTGTCCTTCAGCAGAAATGGATTGGCTCAGCGCTCGAAGTCCAAACTTCGTAATACTGTACACCGACTTATTCATCGTACAGATGTGCCCGTGGACGGACGACATGTTCCCGATAACTCCTGTCCCGGATGCGCTCTTTTTCATATGTGGGATACACAACTTGGAGAGCAAGAAAGGGGCCCTGAGCATGATTGCTTGCATAAGATCGTATTTTTCCATAGGAAAATTTTCTACCGAATCAATATGCTGAATGCCCGCAATATTGGCCAGAAACTTGATTGTTCCCAATTTCGCCGCTTCCGCTACGGCGTGTTCCACATCCGCGTCCCTTGAGAGATCCGTGCGAAGAAAAACCATCTGACCTCCCTTTTCCTTGGCCATCTGTTGCGTCTTTCTTCCTTCCTGTTCATCTATGTCCAGACCTACGGTTACGAGGTTGTTTGCCGCCGCTGCAACGGCCGTTGCTCTTCCAATGCCGCCGGACACACCGGTCACTATACAGACGTTGTTGGGATTGAAATCGTCGTCCAGGAGTATGAGTATTTCTTCCGACTTGATTACCGGTTCTGCGATTTCCATTTTCGCAGACCTCCCCCTTTCCAAAATTGCACTGCCTAAAGGAAGCAAATTCGATGCCATCATATCGAGTAGCCGAGGTTCAAAAGGGGTACGCACCTGAACATCCTGTGTTTGTAATATGTTGTCTATCACGAACCCGATGCGCCAAAAAATGCAGTTGCATTGAAAAGGGGATTGGCCCACTATACGCGTATCAAATCAGCTACCATCTGTAGCAAACGTGAGACATGAAGGGCTACCACCATGCCACAACACGCGTCCGGCACGCCTCGCCGAAAACGGCCTAGAGGACGATCAGCGGCTGAAGCTCAAAGCTCTCATCACGATGAAACTCGGGAACTGGGGCTTCTCCGGCTGATCATAGACAATATCTATCACGGAGTGATGATAACAGATGCGCAGGGTTACGTCACATACTTTAACAAACCTTATGGGCAATTCCTCGGAGTTGATCCTAAATCCCAGATCGGTAAGCACTGCACAAATGTTGTTGAAAACTCTCGCATGCACCTTGTGGCGGAGATAGCGAGGCCGGAAGTCAATTATCCCCATCGGATCAAAGGGAACGACATGGTGGTCCAGAGAATTCCCATCAAGCAAGATGGGAAAGTGATAGCGGTCTTTGGACAAGTTATGTTCAAGGATGTCCGGGACGTGGGCAAGCTCGCGCGTAAGCTGGCCATGCTGGAGTCCAAAGTTCAGCTTTACGAACAGGAACTCCTCACGCTGCGATCCACAAGATATACGATGGATAGCATAGTGGGGGTAAGCCGGGCAGTCCAGGAATTAAAGAAAGAGGCGCTTAAGGCTGCTGCCACTCATCTTCCCGTTCTCATCACCAGTGAATCGGGGACAGGCAAAGAACTGTTCGCCCACGCGATACATCACGCGAGCCCAAGAAGATTACATCCTTTTGTGCGCATAAACTGCGGCGCAATTCCTCGGGATCTTATGGAAACGGAACTTTTCGGATACGCAGAAGGGGCTTTCACCGGCGCTTTGTCCAAAGGCAAACCGGGCAAATTCGAGCTTGCCCATCATGGAACCGTCTTTCTGGACGAAATTGGAGATCTTCCGCTCGATATGCAACCAAAGTTGCTGCGAGTGCTGGAAGAAAAAGAGCTGGAGCGGGTGGGCGGCACTTCGATCATTCCTGTGGACTTTCGCTTGATTGCTGCCACCAACCAAAATTTGGAGCAAATGGTGGCTCAGGGGAAATTCAGAAGGGACCTCTTCTATCGTCTGAACGTCATACCGCTGAATATTCCACCGCTCAGAGAAAGGAAAGAAGACATCGTACCACTGGCGCGGTATATGCTCGAGGAGCTTTTGACCGATACGACCGGTAGGGCAATAGAAATGGATCCTCAAGCAGAGGCGATACTGAGAAATTACGATTGGCCGGGCAACGCCCGAGAACTTTCCAATGTCCTTGAAAGGGTGGCTTCTTCACTCGAGGGGGCCAAGATTTATCCTCCGGATCTTCCCAGGTATCTTCAAAATTTTCCCAAGACGCCTTCATTACAGGAAGCCTTCGGTTTAAAGCAAGCCATTGATCGCGCGCAACAGGAGGCGATACGATATGCCCTTGTCATTGCGAAAGGAAACAAGGCGCAGGCCGCCAGGCTATTGGGAATCCACAGGACACTTTTGTACAAGAAGATGAGGAAATATGAGATGTGGCCTGTATAAGACGTCCGGACTTATGTAGCCGTTTTGATACACTAACTCATCCGTTGAAATTGACATGGATATCATGTGGAATGTGATAAGCGCCGATCTACCGGTACTCAAGGAAAAATCTCAAAGCGGGCTGGCGAGTGAGTTTAAGGACGAGATGTGATTGGATCTGTCGAGCCCACTCGCCATTCCTCCGTCATTTCTGAACCTGGTAGCGCAGGTAATAGATAAAACATAAACCAAAGGCAGTGCAAAGCAGGCTCGCCCCCGCCGTTTAGGGACTTGCTCTTTGCCGCTCCTGTCTCAGTACGCCTCGTCTGACGCCAAATCTTCAGTCGTCACTTTGTCTTTGAACAAATAGTAGCCCCAAATCTGGTATATGAGCACTATGGGCACAAAAACTAATGCCACACCCAGCATGATCTTCAGAGTAAGGGGGCTGGACGCGGAATTAAAAATCGTGAGGCTGTACGCCGGATCCAGACTTGATGGGAAAAGGTCGGGATAAAGCCCAACGACACCGAACAAAGTCGCGCCGACAATTGTCAGTGACGATGCAAACCATGCCTTCCACCACGCCTTCTTTGCAATAAAGACCCGGGTGGCCAAAAGTGCTACCACTGTGATCAGTGGAATGAGCAAGAGAGCAGGATAAGCCAGGTAATTTTTGTACAGGCCTGTCGCGAACCATGTGGCCCCGAGAAATATGACAGCCACGACCAGCAGGACCCACCATATTCCACCTGCCGCTTTCCCGGCTCGCTCCTCAAGGGGAACCTCAGCCTTGATTGCCAGCCATAACGCCCCGTGTACCAGGAATAGGAGAACGAAGAGAATACCTCCCAACAATCCGTAGGGGTTAAGCAATGTGAGCAAATTGCCCTGGAAGTCTCCTTCCGCGTCAATCGGTATGCCCTTGAAAATGTTAGCAAATGCAACACCCAGCAAAAGGGCCGGAACGAAGCTACCCAGGAAATGGCACGCATCCCACAGCTTTCGCCACCCGTCGTTATTAACTTTGCTCCTGAATTCCAGAGCCACCGCACGAAATATCAAGCCGAAGAGCAACAGCAAGAGAGGAGTGTACAAAGCATTGAACATGACCGCATAAGTTGTGGGAAACGCGGCAAACGTAACACCACCCGCGGTGATCAGCCACACCTCGTTTCCATCCCAGAAAGGTCCCATGGAATTGTAGGCCACTCGCTTGTCAACATCACTCCTCGCTATGAACGGCGCAAGGGTTCCAAGACCGAGATCAAAACCATCAAGCATAAAGTAAACAGCCCAAAGCACGCCCCACAACAAAAACCAGATCGTTTCCAACATGACGTATTCCCCCCTTCTTACCTATTTCCCACGGAAATCGGCTCAGGCCCTGTTCGAGCATATTTGTAAATCAGGTAGAAGCAGACTATTCCCAGCACAGTGTAGACGAGCACAAAGGCCGCGAGCGAGAGGGCTACTTGAGACCCGGCAACCCGGGAAGCCGCATCAGTGGTTTTCATCATTCCGTACACGATCCAGGGCTGCCGACCTATCTCCGCGACCGTCCAACCCAGCGCCGCGGCCACGTACGGAAGGGGAATGGACCATATCAGCAGCCGAAGAAGCCCTGGGCTGTCCCCCGGCGCGTTACGTTTGATCCAAGCGACGATGCTGACAACTACAAAAAACAATCCGAGCAGAACCATCAATTTGAACGACCAGAACGTAGCTGCGACAGGAGGTCGCTCCTCTTTGGGGAATTCTTTCAGTCCTCGGTAAACCCCTTCTTTATCGCCCAGAGCCACCCAGCTCAGCAGTTTGGGTATCCCTAGTATTTCAACTGCGTTGCGCTCATTTTTTTCATCCGGAATTGCGAACAGGTACAGCGGCGCTCCTTTGCTGGATTCCCAGACAGATTCAGCCGCGGCCGCTTTGGTGGGCTGGATCCTCATCATTTCCCTACCCTGGTAGTGACCGATCAGGATTTCGGCGATAGAAAAGATAACTGCAAACGTGACGGCAATCTTGAAGGATCTTTTGAACAAAGAGAGTTCTTGACGTCGAAGCAGGTGGTATGCGCTGACTCCCATGACAAAAAAGGCCGCGAGAATGTAGGCTCCGCTGATCACATGCAAGAACATCCATATCGCGTAAGGCTGCGTGACAACAGCCCAAAAGTCGGCCAGTTCAGCCCGTCCGTTTCGGATCACGTACCCCACCGGGTGCTGCATCCAGGAATTTGCCACCAGAATCCAGTAGGCCGAAATGTTTGAGGCTGCTGCAACGAGCCAGATACAGGCTGCATGGGCTTTCGGAGAGAGCCTTTTCCAGCCGAACAGCCATATGCCGATGAACGTGGATTCGAGGAAGAAAGCGAGTGTGGCCTCTATTGCCAGGAGCGAACCGAAAATGTCGCCCACGTATTTGGAATACCGGGACCAGTTCGTCCCAAACTGGAATTCCAGTGTTATTCCGGTCACAACTCCCAGCGCAAAATTTATGACGAACAACTTGCCCCAAAATTTGGCCATCCTCTTGAATTCTTCATCGCCCGTCCAGACATATCGGGTTTCCATTATCGCTACGAGAACCGAGAGACCTAATGTCAAGGGCACGAAAAGAAAATGGAAATACGTCGCCACCGCGAATTGCACTCGCGAAAGCATGATAGCGTCCATAGCCACCTACCCCCCTTTCAAACGTGGAGTTGATCAATCAATCTTCTTGAACGTGGCCCCCTTGGAGCCACACACGGGGCATACATCCGGAGGAGTGTTCTGTGCTGTATACCCGCAGAGAGGACACACGTAGTACGGGTAATTTTCCTTCAACGATCCCAGACTGTCCAGCAGATTCTGATAGAGGCTCGCATGCACTTTTTCGACTTCGTTCGCGTAGTTGAAAGTTCTCTCTGCTTCCTTGTTTCCCTCCGCCTGGGCCGCCTCGATCATTTCAGGGTACATTTCCTTAAATTCGTGGGTCTCACCGGCGATGGCAGCTTGCAGGTTTTGAGCTGTTCCGCCGATTCCTTTGAGTGCCTTAAGATGGTTGTGAGCGTGAATGGTTTCAGCCTCTGCTGCTGCACGAAACAGCCGAGCAACTTGGGGATACCCTTCTTGATCAGCTTTAGCGGCAAATGCGAGGTACTTCCTATTTGCCTGTGACTCTCCCGCGAATGCAGCTTTCAAAAATTCTTCGGATCTTGACATTTTTCCTTTCCTCCTTTTGCCAACCATACGGATGGTTCGATGTTGGTGGAATTCGCCCTGTCGCGGTCAATTCTTCCCGGTACAATCCGGGCAAATTCCCGTAAATTCTATTCTATGTGATAGGACTCCGTAACCGGAGTTCTTCTGTGCTGTTTCTTCGATGTCATCTACAAGTGCCATGTGCACGTCGTCCACCCGACCGCACACACTGCACCGGATGTGGTAATGGTTGTCGGTGGTCCCATCGAAACGTCGCTGAGTGCCCGCAACTTCCAGCTTAAGAACTTCTCCCTCGGCGGATAAAATTTCGAGGTTGCGATACACGGTTGCGATGCTGATTTTGGGGAGTCTGTTTCGCACAATGCGGTGTAGCTCCTCAGCAGTGGGGTGACTGGTGAGCTTGTTGAGTTCCTCCAGTATCACCCTTCGTTGTTGAGTCATTCTGCGCGGTGGCTTCCAGTCTATCAATTTGGCGGCACCTTATTGCAATTGAGAATCATTAGCAACAAGATGCCCGACTTCGATCCTCGTGTCAAGAAATTTTTTTCACGTTCGCAAAATTGTCCCTTGAAGGCTTCGGAAGCCACGCCTCCCGCCTCAAAACAAGGAAACTTTAACTGAATGCAGTAGGGACCGGCGCCACTATCGGGCCAAAAGAGTAAACCGACATACGGTACTTTCAAGCAGCTAACAAAAGCTGGAACGGGCTGGACTGAAGAAAGGCGAGCGGATTCGAGGTCGGCGATAGCTACGAATCCTCGAAGAGTTCAAGGTTACAACAAATGCCAAAAATTAAAGTAGGGAATGAGGGATGTTGCATGCGAGTTCCTACAAAACGCTTTCATTGGTCGCGGTTGTGACCGGTGAAACGTGTTGGGTTCACACCAACTCCAGGAGCTTTCAGCTCAACGTAACCGGCGAGCAGTTGATGCAAATGTATTCCGTAGTCAGGCTGCCCCAGACGGTTTGGCAGCAGAGTTTCTCCTTTGCATTTGATGCTCCAACCTAGCGCGGCGGCGGCGTCATCCATCAGGTTCTCGAAAGGGCCGCGCAGTTGGTCTTCCGGCTCCCCAGGCGTCAATAGAGACATCTTTGCCGTGACAGTTTCTGCAAATCTTTGGAGAGCTTCTTGGATGGTCATGCCTGACTCATTGCGTGAACGCATCAATCCGGGTTGATGGTAGTGACATATACGAACTTATTGTTCTCCACTTTGTCGATGACCATGGCCTTCACAGGATTTCCATCTTCCTTCATGGTTATCTTACCGGACACGCCGTCAAAATCTTTGGTGGTTAGAATCGCGGCCCTGATTTTGTCGGGATCGGTGGAACCGGCGCGCTCGATGGAGTCGAGCAGGATCAGATAGGCGTCTGTGGCCATGGCGGTAAATGCGTCAGGCTCTGTCCTTCCCGTGTCTTCTTCAAAGATCTTCAGGAATTTCTTTCCGCGTTCGCTGGTGATCATGTCTTTGTGGAAATGTGTAGTGAAGTAGATGTTCTCGACAGCCCCACCGCCCAGTTCCAGGAGTTCAGGCGCTTGGACTCCATCTCCCGCGACGATGGGAATAGTTATACCCATTTCTTTGGCCTGCTTTGCCAAGAGAGCGCACTCTGTGTAGTAGATGGGAGCGCAGATGATATCAGCCCCCGATCCTTTGATTGTGCTGAGCTGCGGGTTAAAATCCCTGTCACCGGTCTTGAACATGGTTTCCGACACGATCCGGCCGCCGCCGTTGGTGAATTCCCGCTTGAAAAATACGGCAAGGCCGACTGAGTAATCCTGAGAAATGTCATAGATGAGAGCGGCTTTCTTGGCCTTGAGTTGGTTCAGGCCAAGCTTTGCCAGAACGCGTCCCTGGTCTGTGTCAATGAAGCAGACACGAGAGATCCATTTCTTGTGCTGGGTAACGATGGGGTTGGTTGCAGTTGGAGAAATCATAGGAATTCCTCTGTTCTCCGCTATGGCTGCTCCCGCGATGGTATTGCCCGAGATCATCTCGCCGAGCACGGCCACCGCCTTTTCTCTCTCTATCAGCCTCGAAACCGCGTTCGCGGACTCGACCTTGTCCGACTTTGTATCCACCAGCCTCACATCGACAGGCCGCCCCAGCACTTCAGATCGCATTTTTTTGCCGATACAGATACCGCTCCAGCCCATTCCGCCGTACGCAGCCACGTTCCCGGTCATGGAAAGATACGCGCCGATAATGATTGGTTCAGAAGCCCACGCGTTAGATGCGAAGACAGCCACGCACGCCGAAACAACCAATAATATCCGAATCATGTGTTTGCCTCCCGGGCATTTGATGTTTGTCCACCCTATGATCTCTTGACACGACAGCGTGACCATAGGCGAGCTTTCGGTCGTAGTCAACAAGAGAGCTTGAACGAAGTGACTATTCGGTTTGGAACCACAGTCTCGAATCAATTATTATTCTAATTGTAATTGTTGAGACTTTGTCTGACGCTTCTGCTATAACCACTAGAAATTTGGAATGAGAGTTCGTTCCATGAGCGCCGAAAGGCAGATCAAAGCGAAAGAAATAGTACGCGAGATAGTCTCCGGAATCGGAGATTATGAACTCATGCACAAATACGGACTCACTCACAAGGGGTTACAGAATGTTTACAGGCAGCTTTTGGACGCGAATCTGATTGACGCTTCAGTTCTGGAGGGAAGGGTTGCTTCTCCGTTGAATACTACGGAAACAACATTAGCGTCAAGGTTGCCTCGAAGAGACGTGTACATACCTTTGCCCGTGCACGATTTTAACAATCCCGAAGAGCGAGGCATAGTGACCGACATTAGCGAGCGCGGCCTGGGAGTGAAAGGGCTGAGAGCGGAGGTAGGCG
>Ga0335071_10006941_pt1 | contig 11684 bp, 13 predicted proteins | sample Lox_Sample_15_FD_206724 | JGI IMG/M metagenome (GOLD analysis project Ga0335071, IMG submission 206724) | Soil microbial communities from Loxahatchee National Wildlife Refuge, Florida, United States - Lox_Sample_1.5 | ecosystem: Environmental > Terrestrial > Soil > Wetlands | place: USA...
GGTCCTGCGGAGGGTGGGCTTCCGCGCGCTGACGGCGCACTCATGTTCAAACGTGTTCTTATCGCCAACCGCGGCGAAATCGCCGTCCGCATCATCCGCGCCTGCCGCGAGATGGGCATCGAATCGGTGGCCGTATTCTCCGATGTGGACCGCCGCGCCCTGCACGTGCGCAAGTCCGACCACGCGTATCACATCGGCCCCGCCACCGCCAGCGAGTCGTATCTCAACATCGAGAAGATTCTCGACGTCGCCCGGCGCAGCGGCGCTGAGGCCATCCATCCCGGCTACGGCTTTTTGTCGGAGAACGCACGCTTCGCCAAGGCCTGCCGCGAGGCCGGGGTCAAGTTCGTCGGGCCGACGCCGGAGTCGATGGAGATGATGGGCTCCAAGACCCGCGCCCGCCAGAACATGAAGAAGGCTGGCGTGCCCTTCGTGCCCGGCTCCGAGAAGGGCATGGAGTACGACGCCACCAAGCGCATGGCCGAGCAGATCGGCTATCCCGTGATGCTGAAAGCGGCGGCCGGCGGCGGCGGCAAAGGCATGCGCCTCGTGCACAAGCCGGAAGACCTGCGCTCGGCCTTTGAGCACGCGCGCAGCGAGTCGGAACGCGCCTTCGGCGACAACGAGGTGTACATCGAGAAGGCCATCGTCAACCCGCGCCACATCGAGATGCAGGTGCTCGGCGACGAGCACGGAAACGTGGTCTATCTCGGCGAGCGCGAGTGCTCGGTACAGCGACGCCACCAGAAGGTCCTCGAAGAAGCGCCCTCGCCCATCGTCGATGCCGACATGCGGCGCCGCATGGGCGAGATCGCGGTGCGAGTGGCCAGGGCCGCCAACTACCAGAACGCCGGCACCGTCGAATTCCTCGTGGACCAGCAGCGCAACTTCTACTTCCTCGAGATGAACACCCGCCTGCAAGTCGAGCATCCCGTGACCGAGTTCGTCACCGGACTCGACCTGGTGCACCTGCAGTTGCACATCGCCGCCGGCGAGCCGCTGCCCTTCCGGCAAGAGGACATCACGCTCCGCGGGCACGCCATCGAGTGCCGCGTGTACGCCGAGGACCCCGACAACAACTTCTTCCCCTCGCCGGGGCAGATCACGCGGCTGATTTCGCCGTCGGGGCCGGGCATTCGCCGCGACAGCGGCATGTACGAGGGCTGGACGGTGCCCATCGAGTACGATCCGCTGCTGGCCAAGCTGGTGGGCTACGCCGAAACGCGCGACCAGGCCATCCAGCGGCTCGAGCGCGCCCTGTACGAGTATTTCGTCGGCGGCATCAAGACCAACATTTCGCTGTTCCGTCGCATCCTCAAGGACCCGGATTTCCGCGCGGGCAAGATCGATACCGGCTTCCTCGACCGGCTGCTGGCCGACAAGACCGTCGAGAAGAACCCGCGGCACGAGCTGATCGCGACGTTGGCGGCAGGAATCTTCGCCACCATGGACCCGAAGCATACGTTCCCCGGTGAACTGGGTCTTCCCGCCCCGGCCAACGGGAAAGCGCCCGCCGCTGAGCCCAGCAACTGGCGCCGCACCGCGCGGGTGGACGGGATGCGGGCACGATGAGCGCTGCGAAACAAGTGACTTTAGAAGGGCACGGCATCACGGCTTGCGGAACGACTTACTCGCAAAGCGCTTTTCTAACGATTGGGCTTCTGCCCGTGAATCTTGCGAAAAGCGAACAGCGAAAAGCGACGTCTTGATGACTGACAACCGGCAACTGACCACTGGCAACTGCTTATGACTTACGACGTAATCGTTGACGGCAAAACGCACCGCCTCGAGCTCACCAAAGGCGAAAAGACCTGGCTCTGCAAGGTGGACGACCACGAGGTCGAAGTGGATGCCGCGCTCACCGCGCGCGACGTACTCTCGGTGCTGGTGGGCGGCGATGCCTTCGAGGTGAAGCGCGAGCGCTCTCTGCAGGGCGAGCTGCACCTGGTCATCGGCAGCGCGCGCTACGCCGTCGATGTGCAGGACCCGCGCTCGCTGCGCACCCGCCGCGCAGCCGGCGGCGTCGAGGCCGGGCCGCAGAAGATCACCGCTCCCATGCCGGGCAAGATCGTGCGCATCAGCGTCGCCGTCGGCGACGAGGTCAAGGCCGGCCAGGGCGTCATCGTCATGGAAGCCATGAAGATGCAGAACGAAATGAAGTCGCCCAAAGACGGCAAGGTGCAGAAGATCCTCACCACCGAAGGCGCCACCGTCAACCCCGGCGACACCCTCGCGGTGATCGAATAGGGACGAACGCGCACCCGATGGTGCCGTGCGGTGCAGCATGGTGCAAATTGGTGTAGCATAAGCTGCATGCCACTTTCAAAGACAACGGGCAAAGCCGTGCGGCGCAGCGTGGCCTTGTCGGGCGAACTCAACCGCAAGATTCAGAAATTGGCCAAGCACAAGAACTGGAGCGCCAATCGTATGATCGAAGACCTCATCGAGTCGGGAATCGAAGCCAAGGAAGCCGAGAAGCGTCGTTTTTTTCAACTCGCAGAGCGGCTGCGTACCACCGACGACGAATCCGAGATCGCCACCATCAAGAATGAGTTGGCTCGAATGACGTTCGGAGAGTAAGTGCCCAAGACTCAGTGGTCGGATTTGCCGCCCGCTCTGCGTGACCACCTGTTTGGCCGTGCCCGCGAACGAAAGATCTCGATCGAAGACCTGTATGCATTGAAACTGTGGCGTGAGAGCCAACCCGAGGCGCCCGAGGGTCTCTGGTACAAGGATTTCGGTTCTCTCAAGGTTTGTGGCGAGGGCAAGTATCCCAAGACGTTCTTGCTCCGGGGTCAACCCGGCAAGGGCGCAAAGATCGACTCACACCCTCGCAGTGATTGAGTAGGCGAGAGCGTTCCGCGCGTGCGCAGGCCTTTCAGGAGACTTTAGTCCAGTCCAGAATCACCTTCCCGGTCCGGCCGGAAATCATCGCATCGAATCCCTTCTGAAATTCCCGGTAGCTGAAGCGGTGGGTAATGACTGGTGAAATGTCCAGTCCCGACTCGATCATCACGCTCATCTTGTACCACGTCTCGTACATCTCGCGTCCGTAGATACCTTTAATGGTCAGCATGTTGAAGATCACCGTTCGCCAATCGATCGTCATCGGCTTGGAGGGAATTCCCAGCATGGCGATCTTGGCGCCGTGACTCATGTTCGCAATCATGTCCTGCAGGGCCGCCGGATTTCCGGACATCTCCAGCCCCACGTCAAACCCTTCCCGCATTCCGAGTTGCTTCTGCACCTCCGCCAGCGGCGTCTCCTGGGTGTTCACCGCCACCGTGGCTCCCATTTTGCGCGCCAACTCCAGGCGGAAAGGATTGACATCCGTGATCACCACATGCCGCGCACCCGCCTGCCGCACCACCGGAATCGCCATGATCCCAATCGGCCCCGCGCCGGTAATCAACACATCTTCGCCGAGCACCGGAAACGACAGAGCGGTGTGCACCGCGTTGCCAAAGGGGTCGAAGATCGCCGCGACTTCCTGGTGATATCGGGCTCATGCCGCCAGATATTGCTCATCGGCAGGGCGATGAATTCTGCGAACGCCCCAGGCCGATTGACTCCAACGCCCGAGGTGGACGCGCACAAATGACGTCTTCCTGCCAGGCAATTGCGGCAGCGTCCGCAGATGACGTGCCCCTCGCCGCTCACGATGTCGCCAGGATAGAAGTCGTTTACGTTCGACCCAACTTCGACAATCTCCCCGACGAATTCATGCCCGATGGCCATCGGCACGGGAATCGTCTTCTGTGCCCATTCATCCCATTGATAGATGTGAACGTCGGTTCCGCAGATACCGGTATAGCGAACGCGGATCAGCACATCATTGATCCCCACCTTGGGTTCTGCGATATCGTCCAACCACAACCCGCGCTCCGCGCGGCTCTTGACCAAAGCTTTCATGAGTGCCTCAAGCGTGAAATTTGTTTGTACTCTGCAACCTGCGATGGTACCAGCGAAACCAGTCCCGTTGAAATACTCGGCCCCCAAGGGCTTTCGAGTCTCAGTCGCGAATCTTCGACCATTTCGACAATCGGTGCCGGCTGCCCAAGATTCGCGCCCGTTTTTTGGGCGCTAACCTGGGATTTCCTGCCCTCACGAAAACCTAAGTCTTCATCTGTGCCGATCCGTGAAGATCCGCGGCCGCTACGGCAACTGGTTACTGAAGTACACGTACTTTCGTAAGTTGACAGCCCTCCACACGTCTGCCACTCTGGCACCGTGGGCGTACTCCGCCCGCACGATGATTTGCTGTTTTCTGCCTCTGGTCGTATACCAGCGGCATGCTTCAGTAGCCGATTTTTGGAGGCTCCATGGCCCGTCCTGCCTGTCTACAACGCCCTCCCGGCACCTTCCCACCTGAAAATGTCGCCTGTTACTTCTTATTCCGCAGTATTTTACGTATGAGTCTTTTGTTTCTGATATTTTGCCCGGTATCAGACTACTATCTCCAATGGAATGAGGAATTTGCAAGAATGGTGGGGGGAGGGGGTACCCCGGCCGTTGACCCTCCTATTAATGCTCCAATGAAGAAGCACTGGACGACTAAGCTCATCCACTCGGATGCGCGCGTGCTGGCCGGCCCGGAGTTACTTCCATGAGCGATGTCGAGATTAGGGCGTCTTCAATCGAGGGTCTGGGCCTCTTTGCAGCCCGAGCTTTCTCTGCGGGGCAGCGCATTCGCCAGATCACCGTGGTGCGCGAGGTCACGCCCGCATCGCCCCTGCGCGAGGAGCTCGGGGAACGCGCCGATCACTGCGACTATCCTGACGGCAAGATCGTTCTACTCGGCGCTCCCGACCGGCACATCAATCACTGCTGCGACCCCAACGCCTACGTGCTCTACGTGGGCGACCAGGCGTTTTTCGTCGCACGCCGCGACATTGCTGCGGGCCAGGAGATTACCTGCGACTACAACATCAACATCACGGTAGGGACCTCGTGGCCCTGCCACTGCGGCGCTGCGCGGTGCAAAGGCACCGTGGTGGGCGACTTCTTCCGGCTCCCCCTCGACATCCAACGCGAGTACCGGCCACTGCTCGCGGACTGGTTCGTGCGTGCGCATCGCGATCGGTTGCGAGTCCTCGGTCTTGGTTAGCTGGCGCAGAACTGCCGTACCGTAAACCCGCCGGCGGCACACTGGCATCAATGGAATAGCTGAGAGTCATTAGGCCTTCAGCCGTCAGCACCTGCCTCAATCCAGGTGCCTGTTGGACATTTGGTGATATGGCCTGATTACCCTGGCGACCCCCCAACCGCGGAAGAAGCCTCTCCTTAGGTTGCGATTCGCAGGTATACTTTATTGTAACCTCCCCAGATTCTGTGAAAGGCAATCGTAAGCAGACCAGCCGCTTACGAGGTAGATCGCATGGTTGTCCACCGGTATATCTGCGAGTTTGTCCCGGCCGAGATAGAAGCGGCGCTGGGTGGGCGCTACATCATTGGCGCCGAAATTGCCGTTGGCGGTCAGGGAGCAGTTTTTAAGGCGACCCGAACTTCCCAGCCAGACGGCACAGCGGCCAATGACGTTGTAGCCCTGAAGCTGCACTTCGACCGCCGGCGGCACAGTCGTGTCACGCCCGAGATCACCCTGACGGAAAACATCTCGCATCCCAGCTTGGCGCGTCTGGTCGAGCACGGCTCTTTTGACGTGAACGGTAGACACACGCGATACATCGCGAGGGAATTCATCGGCGGGCAATCCCTGAGCGTTTTGTTGAAAAACGGGCCGCTGCTGGAATCCGAAGTGCTGGCGATCGGGCGCGACATCTCGGCTGCAATTGCCGAGATTTGGTCGCGGCACATTGTTCATGGGGACATCAAGCCCTCGAACATCATGCTTCGACACTCCGACAGCCACATCATGGTCGGCTCAGTCGACAACGCCGTTCTCATCGACCTCGGCGCGGCCAGATATTTGGAGCTGGACAATACTCGTGCCCCGCTCCGGCCTGCCAAGTATTCCGATCAAAAAGACCGTCGTGCTGCATTTAGGCCTTTCGGAACATGGGGTTACTTTTCGCCAGAGCAGCTCAAAGGGGCCAAGACATTGTCCTGCGCTTCGGACGTTTTTTCGCTTGGCGTAGTCATGCTGCAATGCTTACTGGGGCGGCATCCCACGGACTATGACCAGAACGCCTTGGCAGACGGCGTCCGGGCGAGCGAATGCAAGCTGGCAGCGAGCGCAGGCCTGCTCTTCGCGTTGGACAGGATGCTGTTGCCGCTTGCGGCGTCGAGGCCGAATCCTGCAGAACTCAGCCGCCGTTTCGGAGCGCTTCGGCAAAAGCTGCAGGCGGAGTCTGACAAGGCCGCCGACGCACCTGCGGAAGCTCAGGAATAGTTGTTGATGTGCTGCCCGGCCAGATGCATGCGGGGGCTCTCCGCGGAAGATTTGGTCGCTGTCGCTGTGCGGGTCGCTGATGGCGAGGGCAGTGTGGTCGAGCAACACGATGCTCTCGTCAGCGGCCGGTGACCTCACCTCCAACGCTCTTAGGTTCGGATGGAATCTGCCGCTCCGTAATTCGGAGGTGGCAGAGTTCGACCGATTGGGAGCGCCTTTCCTGATCGGCGAAGGTCACACGAGCCCTGCCCGCTGAACTTGCAGATTCGGACAGGCGGTACACGCCTGTCGCGAAATCGCCGACTCGTAAACGATCCGCCCGCCCATGTGGACCCCGATCACCGAGTCCCCCGATCCAGTCCGCGTTCCTCCGCGCCATCCGCGGTTGCTGTTCCTCCCTTCACGGCAAACCGGCAACCGGTTACTGAAGTACACGCACCTTCGTAAGATGACAGCCTCCCCCACGCCTCTGTCACTCCGTGACCGTAGGCGTTACCGTCAACGCCGGCGACTCGCTGGCGTCGATCGAGTTGCAATTAGCAATTGGCGAAAAGCGCTCCGCTTGGGCTGCGTCAGCAACGGGCTCAATGCAGGTGCCTGTTGGATTTTTGGTGATACTGGCTGGTTGTCATCGGGTGACATTCCAGTTGGCCGCCCGAGTGGAGCGGACACATTCAGTTAACACTGGCCGACTCATTACTAATCAGAAACTAATCAGAAGAAAAGCCAACTTGGCCTTGTCCGCATTGCGGATTTGTCCGATATGCCAGCGGACCTGCAACGCCTCGACTCAGAAAGGTTCCAACGCAAAGGCTGCGGCAAACAGGTCCCGAGTGGCCACAAGGCAACCTGCGAGCTAATGAGGGGCTTAAGGAACGACAGTGATGCGAGGAGGACGGGGTGTTTGCCTGTGCCGTGGCGCGCGCGGTTTCGAGATAGCGCCACGGGCAACGAGGTCCGCCTTTCGACTAGTACTTCGGAAGCGACGGGTCAACCTTATCGGACCACGCCAGGATGCCTCCCGCCAGGTTGGAGGCACGACTGAATCCCGACTGGCGCAGGAACTCCACTGCCTTGGCGCTTCGGCCACCCATCTTGCAGTGCACTACGATCTCGCGGCTGGAATCCAACTCGCTGACCCGTTTCGGCAGATCACCCAGCGGGATCAAATGGCCTCCAATGTTGCAGATCTGGTATTCGTGAGGCTCGCGAACGTCGAGGATGTAAATGTCTTCTCCTGCGACCAGACGGCGCTTGAGTTCCTCGGGTTGGATCTCTGGAATTCCGGCGTTCGTGGGACGCGCTTCTTCACCGCGAATCCCACAGAACTGGTTGTAGTCGATCAACGCGGTCACCGTCGGATGGCTGCCGCACACGGGACAGTCGAGGTTCTTGCGCAGCTTAAGCTCTCGGAAGCGCATCGCCAGAGCATCCACCAGCAACAGCCGCCCGATCAGCGGCTCGCCTGAGCCGAGAATCAACTTAATGGTCTCCGTCGCTTGGATGATGCCCAACAACCCCGGCAGAATGCCCAGTACGCCACCTTCGGCGCACGACGGCACTAGTCCAGGCGGAGGAGGTTCGGGGTAGAGACAGCGGTAGCACGGGCCGTCTGTCGTGGCGAAGACGCTGGCCTGGCCTTCAAACCGGAAAATCGAGCCGTAGACGTTGGGTTTTCCGCTGAGAACGCAGGCGTCGTTCACCAGATAGCGCGTGGGAAAGTTGTCGGTCCCGTCGACGATGATGTCGAACTCACGAAAAAGTTCGAGCGCATTTGCGCTGCTGAGGCGAGTATCGAACTTTCTCACTTCGACATTAGGATTGATCTCGCTAAGGGTATCGGCTGCCGAGTCAAGCTTCTTGCGGCCAACGTCGTTGGTGCCGTGGATGACCTGTCGCTGCAGGTTCGTGTAATCAACGACATCAAAATCCACGATGCCAAGGGTGCCGACTCCCGCGGCAGCCAGATACAAAGCGAGCGGCGATCCCAGGCCGCCGGCCCCAATGCAGAGCACCTTAGCCTGCTTCAGCTTGAGCTGCCCGTCCATGCCGACTTCCGGCATGATCAGATGCCGCGAGTAGCGAAGGATTTCATCGTTGCTGAGCGTCGCTGACTGGGTGTCAGTGAATGAAGCCAATTCTAATCTCCTGTGCTCGAAGTCGTTCGATTCTTATGAGATGCGACACGCGAAGGCGGTCATGCCTCCCGCTACGGATGGCACAATCGTAATCGTGTCCGTGTCTTTCGCAGGGGTCGCTTCCTTGTCCAGGTACCGGATGTCATCGTCATTCAGATAAACATTCACGAAAGGGCGCAGTTTGCCGTCTTCATCGAGCAGGTGTCTGCGCAGATCTGGATGTTGAGTGACAAGGTTGCTCAAAGCCTCACCCACCGTCTGGCCAGCAACGTCCGCGGTGGATTGTTTCCCGGTGTAGGGCCGGAGCGGTGTTGGTATCAGAATCTTGATCCCCATATCTGCCTTTCTTAGTTCCCTGCATTCTCGGCGGCGCGCTCGTCGATGTTCAACACTAGCTCAAGGGATTCGTCCGCGAAACGCTTGCTCTGATCATCATCCAGCAGCAGGAAAGAGTTTGTAGTGACGGCCCTGCCCTTTTCGACGCTTGTGATTACGTACGAACATCCGGTCCAATGCGCCTCGGCAAGGTCCGTGCTTGACCACTTGGCGGGATGGTCGGGATGCGAATGATAGAACCCAATAATGTCATAGCCCGCTAAACGGGACTCCCGTTGCACCCGCACCAGTTCGGCCGGGCTGATGTGGTAACGGTTGTGCGGCGAATCCGTCCGCGTGTTACCGCAACGGACGACCGTCTTGACCGTCTTGTCGCCCAGTTCGTCGAATTCGCCGACGAGCACGCCACAGCACTCGTGCGGATAGGTCTGCTCGCCGTGTTGCCGCAGCTGTTCGAAGAGAGGCCTGGAGATGATCAACGCCATGGATTCGACTAGCATTGTAAGGCTCTGGAGCACCGGATGGGATTTGATCCCATGAATAACGGCTTTGCCGGCCGCCGCGTTAGCCACGTCGCCACTCGTGCTCACTTTCGCTTCCGTCGCCTTCCAGAAGCGAAAGGCCCGCCCCAGCTTTGCGGGGACGGGTCGTTGAACTTGAACTTCGGAGAATGAATTCAGAAGCAATTGCAAGTCGGCCCGGTCGCCAGCAATGTCGTGCGGCGACAACAACAACCGGCGGGCAGAGACTCGCGACGCATTGCATTAAGCTACCGAAGCCTCGTGGAAAGGTCAAGGGAGACGCCGTGCCGCCCTCCATTTACACTGGCGCAAGCACTGTCCTCATCATGGTTCTGAAACTGGCAGCATCGCAGCTCGAGGCAATCCGCCGCCACGGCGAGGCGACCTATCCCCACGAGTGTTGCGGGGTACTGACAGGTGAGATGCTGGCGGACGGATCCAAACAAGTTCAGGCCGTGGTGCAGTGCGGTAATTCGCACAACGACCCATCACGGAGCTGGTATCGAATTGATCCGCGGGAACTGGTGCGCATTCAGCGTGAGGCGTCCGGGCGGGCCGAGGACATTATCGGCTTCTATCACTCGCATCCCGACGATGCGGCCAACTGGTCAGCAAGCGACCTGGAGGAGGCCCATTGGACGGGCTGCTCTTACCTGATAACCAGCGTTCAACAGGGCAAGGCCGCACAAACCAAGTCCTTCGAGCTCACTGGTGACGAGTCCAATAAGCGCTTCGAAGACGAGACAATCGTGGTGGAATAAACGATGCAGACCAGAAAAGCGGTGACGCAATGAAGGGGTTCACGACAAAAGCCATCCATGGAGCGCCCGGCAAGAAAGACGCGCACGGCACCCTTCGCATGCCGGTCTACGATAGCGCGGCCTTCGAGCACGAGACCGCCGAGAGCATGCAGGCCGCGTTCGAGGGCCGGGTGCCGGCCCATTCTTATACCCGCATCTCCAACCCAACCGTCGAGGACTACGAACAACGTGTGCGCCTGCTTGCGGACGCTCTTGGCGTCATCGCGGTTTCTTCCGGCATGGCCGCGATCAGCAATGTGATTCTGGCACTGGCGGAGGCGGGGACGAACATCGTCACCACCCGTTCGTTATTCGGCAACACGTATTCGCTATTCGAGAGCACCTTGCGGCCATGGGGACTGGATATCAACTACGTCGACCTGTCGAACGCCGATGCGCTGGCTGCGGCGATCGATGACAACACCCGTGCCATTTTTCTGGAGACCATCACCAACCCTCAACTTCAGGTCATCGACACGGAGGCGGTGGCTAAAGTCGCTCACGCTCACAATCTCCCCGTTGTCGTGGACGGAACCGTGACTACCCCCTACCTCTTCCGAGCCAAAGACTTCGGAGTGGACGTGGAAATCATGGCCTCGACCAAGTACATCTCGGGAGGAGCGACCTCGGTTGGCGGTCTGATCATTGACTACGGAACCTTTAACTGGCGCCGCAATCCGAAGGTGGCTCCCTGGGTGCCGAAGTTTGGTGCCAATGCGTTGCTGGCGTGGATGCGCACCGACGTTTACCGCAACCTCGGGGCGTGTCTTTCGCCGCACAATGCTTACCTGCAGACGCTGGGACTCGAAACCTTGAGCCTGCGCGCTCAGAGAAGTTGCGAAAATGCGCTAGCTATCGCGCAGTACCTCGAGCAGCGGCACCAGGAAGTTCGCGCCGTGAACTATCCCGGATTGCCGAGTTCCAGGTACCACGAAATCGCGAAACGACAATTCCCGCATGGATTCGGAGGCATTCTGACTTTTGATCTACGCAGCAAGGCGGAGTGCTTCGCCTTCATGGACAGCCTACGGCTCATCCGGCGGGCCACCAACATCAATGACAACAAAAGCCTGATCATCCATCCCGCATCGACCATCTACTGCGAATATTCGCCCGTCCAAAAAGAAGACATGCAGGTAAGTGAGTCGATGCTACGGCTTTCCGTCGGGATCGAAGATGTGGATGACATTGTTGAAGACTTGAATGTCGGGCTGTCAGCATTATGACTCTATCGAGCCGATCATCGCACTCATGTTGACTCACTCACTGGGACCGATCACACACGCGCTTTCATTCCAAGAAAATGGGGTCCGCATCAGGGTCGATCTTGCCAATCTTGTTGGTCTGCCGTGCCAGTGTTATTTTGTCGAATGAGGTTCGAAGGCATAAAGACGGTTTCGTTTTTTGGGGTTATATTTCAAAGTCGAAAATAGATAAGGAGATGAGGAATGGGACTGAAGATTGGTGATGTTGCACCTGATTTCGACGCACAAACGACCGAAGGGCGCATCCGCTTTCACGAATGGATTGGCGACTCGTG
>Ga0335071_10006942_pt1 | contig 11683 bp, 10 predicted proteins | sample Lox_Sample_15_FD_206724 | JGI IMG/M metagenome (GOLD analysis project Ga0335071, IMG submission 206724) | Soil microbial communities from Loxahatchee National Wildlife Refuge, Florida, United States - Lox_Sample_1.5 | ecosystem: Environmental > Terrestrial > Soil > Wetlands | place: USA...
CCATCGCCCGGGCCAGCGCGGAGCTCGGCCTGGCCCAGCCGACCATCTCCAACCAGCTCAAGACGCTGGAGGGGAGCCTGGGGGTCAAGCTGCTCGAGCGCCAGGGGCGCCGGCTGGTGCTCACCGACGCGGGCCGGACCATCCTGCGCTACGCCGACGACATCTTCCGGGCCGGCCGGGAGCTGCAGCGAGCGGCCAGGGGCCTCCCCACGGGGCAGCGGACCCGCCTGATGGCGGGCGTGGTCGACGTCATCCCCAAGCGCATGGCCGCCCTCCTGCTCCAGCCGGCGGTCGACGCCTGCCCGGATCTCATCCTGGTCTGCCGGGAGGGGCCGCTCCCGCACCTGCTGGCCGCGCTGGCCGTCCACGAGCTGGACGTGGTGCTGGCCGACGTGCCGGCCTCCGAGGCGGTCAAGGTGAAGGCGTTCAACCACCGGCTCGGCACCTGCGGGACCTCCTTCTTCGCGGCCGCACGCCTGAGCCACCTGCGCAAGGACTTCCCCCGCTCGCTCCACGGGGCGCCAGCCCTCCTCCCGGCCGAGGGCACCGCCGTGCGCCGGGCGCTGGACGCCTGGCTGGAGGAGCACTCCCTCGCTCCCCGCGTCGCCGGGGAGTTCGACGACAGCGCGCTCATGAAGGTCTTCGGGGCACGCGGGCTCGGCTTCTTCACCGCCCCGCGGGCGCTGGAGGAGGAGATCCGGACCCAGTACGGCGTGGGCGTGATCGGGCGCTCGGAGGACGTCCGCCAGTCCTTCTACGCCATCACCGTCGAGCGCCGCCTGCGGCACCCCGGCGTGGTGGCGCTGGCCGAGGTGGCGCGCGGGGCGCTGTCGGAGAGCGCGGCCCCGTCCCGACCCTAGTGCGCCTGCCCGCCCCCGCGCCGGTCATTGGCGAAGCTCCCGGCGAAGTCGCGCGGGGCCTCCTGCACCCGGAAGAGCGGGCACTTCTCGCAGGACCAGCTGTCCCAGTCGAGCTTCACCGCCACGTCCAGGCAGGCGTCGTAGTGGAAGCAGTAGAGGTTCCGGTGTCCGGAGACGGTCGCCTCCGAACGGATGAGGGTGGCGAGCGGTGTTGGATTGGGCTGGGTGTGCACCTTCGACTCCCGGAGTGGCTGCTCGCAGGGGAACAGGGGAGGGGGCGGGGCATTCCCGCGGCCCGGGCCCCTCGGCAAACGTCTCGAGCGATATAGCGGCGGGGCTGCGGGCGCGCCGCGGCCTTCCCTCGCCGCGGAGAACATAGCGATCCGCCCCTGAGCAGGGCCATCCCAGCGACAACGTACCGCACGGAGGCTCCACCCCACGTGAAGCCCCTGCCCTGCCGGGCGAGACCTGGACTCGGCCGCCTGCCGGCTGGAGCGCATCCAACCCCGGTCAGGGTGCTCCCGGGTCGGCGCCGTACCTCCGGCCGGGACGCCGCCGGCGAGACGAGGTCGCGTTCCCTGGTGCCGGGCTCACGCCCCGCGCAGAGCGGCCGAGACGATGGCCCTGGCCTCCTCGAGGATCCGGGCCAGGTGGTCCTCGCTGCGGAAGCTCTCGGCGTAGATCTTGTAGACGTCCTCGGTGCCGGAGGGGCGTGCCGCGAACCAGCCCTCGGCGGTGGTGACCTTGAGGCCGCCGATGTCGGCGCCGTTGCCTGGCGCGCGAGTGATCCGGGCGGTGATGCGGTCGCCGGCGAGCGTGGTGGCCTTGACCGCCTCGGGCGCGAGCGCCCGGAGGACCTTCTTCTCGGCCGGCGAGGCCACCGCGTCCACGCGGGCGTAGACCGGCGCCCCCAGCTCCGCGGCCATCTCCTGGTGGAGCTGGCCCGGGTCCTTCCCGGTGCGGGCGGTGAGCTCCACCGCCAAGAGGTCCATGACCAGCCCGTCCTTGTCGGTGGTCCAGGTGGTCCCGTCGCGCCGCAGGAAGCTCGCGCCCGCGCTCTCCTCCCCCCCGAACCCGATGGACCCGTCGAGCAGGCCGGGGACGAACCACTTGAACCCGACCGGCACCTCCACCAGCGGCCGGCCAAGCCGGGTCGCGACCCGGTCGATGAGAGCCGAGGAGACCAGCGTCTTGCCCACCCCGGCGCCGGCCGACCAGCCCGGCCGGTTGCGGAAGAGGTAGTCGATGCAGACGGCCAGGAAGTGGTTGGGGTTCATGAGGCCGGCCGGGGTCACGATCCCGTGCCGGTCGGCGTCGGCGTCGTTCCCGAAGGCCAGGTCGAACCGGTCCTTGAGGGCCAGGAGGTTGGCCATGGCGTACGGCGACGAGCAGTCCATGCGGATCTTGCCGTCGTGGTCGAGCGGCATGAAGCCGAAGGTCGGGTCCACGACCGGGTTGGTGACGGTGAGGTCGATGCCGTAGCGCTCGGAGATCCGGCCCCAGTAGTGCACGCTGGCGCCCCCCAGCGGGTCGACGCCGACCCGAAGCCTGGCACCCCGCGCCGCGAGGAGATCCACGGTGCTGATCAGGTCGTCGACGTAGGGCTGGACGAAGTCGCGGGTGCGAGCGCCGCCGAGCCGATCGCGGCCGGCGCGCCGCACCTCGCGGTTTCCGCCCTCCAGCAGGGCGTTGGCCCGCTTCTCGACCACGGCGGTGATCCTGGTGTCGGCCGGCCCGCCGTCGGGTGGGTTGTACTTGATCCCGCCGTCCTCGGGCGGGTTGTGCGAGGGGGTCACCACGATGCCGTCGGCGAGCCCGCTGGTCCGACCGCGGTTGTGGGTGAGGATGGCGTGGGAGATGACCGGAGTGGGCACCGGCTCGCCACCCTGCGAGACCACCACCTCGACGCCGTTGCCGAGCAGGACCTCCAGCGCCGTCCGCTCGGCCGGCCCGGACAAGGCGTGGGTGTCGGCCCCCAGGAAGAGCGGCCCGGTCACCCCCGCCTGCTTGCGGTGCTCGCACACCGCCTGGGCCACCGCCAGGATGTGCGCCTCGTTGAAGCTCCTCCTCAGGGCCGAGCCGCGATGGCCGGAGGTGCCGAAGGCGACCCGCTGCGCGGGATCGCCGGGGTCGGGCAGGTCCTCCGCGTAGCGGCGAAGGAGGTCGGGGACGTCGACGAGGACTTCGCGCGGGGCCGGCTTGCCGGCCAGTGGGTGTGCCATGGTCCAGGAGTGTGGCACGGCCGCAGCCCTTGTCACGACCTCTCGCGGGCCGGAAAATGAGTGCATGGTCCTCGCGCTGGCCGCCGCCCTCCTCAGCGTCGGCCTCCCGGACCCGGCGCCCGGCTGGCGGACGCTGGAGCCGGGCCTGGAGGTCGGGATGTTCGACGGCCCCCCGGGCGCCCCGGGCGACGGCAAGATCGCCGTGGTCCGCATCGACCCCGGCCTCTTCGAGCTCCGCCTCCTCAACGCCTCCGCGCCCGGTCAGGGCGCCCCCCGCTCCGCCCGGGGCTGGGCGGAGAAGGCGGGCGCCTCGGCGGTGATCAACGCCGCCATGTACCAGGAGGACTACCGGACGAGCGTGTCCCTGATGCGGACGCGCGACCACGTCAACCAGCGCCACGTCTCGCGCGACCGCGCGGCGCTGGCCTTCGACCCCGCCGACCGCGCCCTGCCGCGGGTCCGGATCGTCGACCGCGACTGCGACGACCTCGAGGCCGCCACCCGTGCCTACGGCACCGTGGTGCAGTCGATCCGCATGGTCTCCTGCCAGCGGCGCAACGTCTGGGCCCCCTCCCCGCGCCGCGCCTCGGTGGCGGCCGTCGGCCTGGACGGCCGGGGGCGGGTCCTCTTCCTGCACGCCCGCTCGGCCTGGCCGGTCCACGACCTGGTGGACGCCCTCCTCGCCCTGCCCATCGATCTGAAGCAGGCGATGTACGTCGAGGGCGGACCGGAGGCGCAGCTCTTCGCCCGCGGCGGCGGCGTCGAGGTGGAGCGGCTCGGGGCTTTCGAGGCGGCAGTCGCCGCCCCGCCCGCCGGGGATGGCTGGCCCGTTCCGAACGTCATCGCCGCGGTACGGCGGCCGCGCTGAGGCGCCGCAAGGGGGATTTCCACGCCCGGACGTGGACTTGATGGGCGCGACCACCCGCCCGGGCATGGAGGCCCAACCCCCCGGGACTTCAGGCCCGGCGGGCCGATATCCCACATCGGCAGCGCGTGTGCCCGTTGCCAACCGTCCAGGATGCCCCGTATCTCGACGACAGGCGTACGAGCCAGCGTCCGCTCGACCGAGGGCGGCGCAGGGAGGGAGACCGATGAGAGCGCTCGCCCGGGGGATGATCCTCGCCACGGCAGTCCTCGCCCTCCCGGCCAGGGCGATCGACCTCCGCTGGTCGGCGGAGGTCGGGACGAGCGCCCCGACCATCACCAAGCCGGGCCTCGGCGGCCGCCTGGAGGTGGTGGCTTACGACGTCTTCCGCGGGATCCCCCTGGGCTTCTCCTTCGGCGTCGGCTACACGCGCGTCGACCCCGGCGATCCCCTCCTGGCGCGCAAGGTCTTCGTCAACCAGAACACCAACGGCACGCCCGAGAAGAGCGGTTACGTCCTCGACTTCAAGCTCGACGCCATCTGGTTCTTCCACGTCAAGGGGTACGAGCGCGTGGGGATCTTCGGAGGCCTGCGCCACGACATGTTCCGCGCCGACTTCCGCTACGTGGGCGGCGACGAGGACTTCGAGGTCACGGCCGACGACTGGGGGCTCGGCGTCGGGGCCCGCGGCGAGATGCGGCTGACGCGCAGGCTCTCCCTGGTCGGAACCGTCGGGCTCGACTTCTACCCGGTCAGCTCCCTCTACGGCCACGACGCGACCTACTCCTCCGATGGCAGCAGCACCAACGCGCGGGACAACGGCAACGGCTACACCTACACCTGGAAGGATGCCGACAAGGCCATCAACCAGCCCCGCCTCATGCCCAGCTTGATGGTCGGCCTGGCCTGGTGAGGCCTCGCTAGCCTGGCCGCTCTGCCTCGCCGACGAGCTGTTGCCAACGCGCCTGGGCGCCCCGGGTGAGTCCGTAGGGCTGCACCAGCAGCGTCCAGCCGCTCGGCTCCGGCCAGGCCAGCTTCACGCTGGCGTATCCGCTGAGCGGCGGGTCGCAGTCCACGCCCATCGCCAGGAGCAGGTTCTCCGGGATGGGGTCCTTCCCGGTCACCATGCAGTGGGTGCTCGCGATCCCCAGCAGACGGTAGGTGCTCTCGCGGTCGCCGAGCCGCAGCACCACCTGGTGCGACGGCCGGGCCGCGGGCGGCTCGGGGCGGGGAGGCGCGGCCACCAGCGAGCGCCCGGTGCCGGCGGCCCAGGCCTCGCCGCTCTCGAACGAGGCCACGAACCCCGGGACCGCCTGTACCGCCTTGGCCAGGAGCTCGCGCTCGGTGGGGGTGAGCGCCTCGATGGCCGCCAGGTCGGACGCCTCCAGCCGCGGCCGGGCGCCGAGCAGCGCCACCACCTGGTCCACCGCCGCCACCGCCTTCACGATCTGCGGCTCGGCGGCGGCGTCCATGTCGGCGGAGTGGTGAAGCGAGATGGCGTCGGCGATCACCGGCGGGAGATCCCACCGGGCCGCCATCACCACGCCGAGCTCCACGTGGTAGCTGTCCATGACCTCGATCCACTCGGCCTCCACCTTGGGGGCCACGTCGTCGCGGCTCTGAAGCAGCTCCTCGATGCAGGCGATGGCCACCACCTTGCCGAAGTCGTGCAGCAGCCCGGCCGAGAAGGCCACGTCGGCCGGCAGCGCCCGGGCGCGGGCCAGGTCCTGGGTGAGGAGCGCCGAGGCCAAGGCGTCGAGCCAGGCCCGGCGGCGGATCGAGGAGAGCCGTCCCGCCGCCATGGCGTGCGCCCCCAGCCCCGAGGCCAGGGCCAGCCGGGCCACGTCCTTGGCGCCGATCCGCCCCACCGCCGCCTTCACCGAGGCCACCGGCGTTCCCCGCGAGTAGAGCGCGCTGTTGGCGCAGCGCAGCACGTCCGCGGCCAGCACCTGATCGGAGGAGACCAGACGCGCCAGGTCCTCCAGGCCGTACTTGCCTCCTCGCACCACCCCCTCGATCCGGAAGGCGACCGCAGGGTACGGCGGCACCTTGACCTTGCCCTTGCTCACCAGCTCAACGATCGCGGCATCGAGGTCGAAGGTCGCCATGCACGCCGGAGTCTAGACGAGCGCTGGCGATTTCGGAACGGGTCGCCGGGACACCGCCGGGCCGCCCGGGATCCCCGGGGTGATATCCGGTCGGCAGCTGTCGGCGCGGCGCCCACTTCACGCCCCCCGCGCGCGGTTGCTGGCCTGGACGGCGGCATGCCCGACCCCCGCGCGGCGCGCGGCCGCCTGCTCCTCGCCGCCGTCGCTGCCCTGGCGGTGGCCCGGTCGGGTCCGGCGAGCGGCCAGACCTTCGACGGGCGCAGTCCATCGACGCCGCCTCCGCGGTGGCCACCGCCAGCGGCCGCGTGGTGGGGTTGGTGCGGCGCCTGCGCGGGCCTGGCCGAGGGGATGGCCGGGGCCAGCGTGAACCCCGCCTCGGTGGCCCACCGCCGGCGCGACCTGCGCCGCGGCTGGGATGTGGACGGGACCCTGTCCGGCCTCGTCCTCGACGCCCAGCAGGACCTGGACGACGATGGCCTGGGCGCCTTCCTCGAGCCCACCGTCCGCCCAGGGCGACGCTGCTCTCGCCCTGGGCCCACCGGCTGGGCATGGCCGGCGACCTGGGCGCCCGCTACCGCAACGTCGGCCTCTCGCTGGGCCCCTGGAGCACCCTGGGGCCGGTGCCGCCTCCCGAGCGGTGAGGCGGTCGCCGGTTCACCGCTGGTAGCCGGCCCTCTGCAGCAGGGTCCCCTCGTCGAACCACAGGGCCCGGGCGAGCTCGACGGTCGCCTCGCGCTCGACCGCGACCCGACCCGATCCGGCCCAGGCCCAGAGGCGGTTCTGCAGGTCCCACATGTCCAGCTCCAGCCCCAGCCGCCGCGCCAGCTCGAGCGAGCCGGCCAGCTCCACCGCGCGCTGGCCCGAGGCGCCTCCCGCCAGGAGCTCGTCGAGCAGCCCCAGCGCCAGCGCCTCGACTTCCTGCCGCAGCGCGGGGAGGTGGAGGTGGGCGCCCAGCCGCTGGGCCAGCTCCACGGTGGCCTCCAGCTCCGCCCCCGACGCGGACAGCTCGGTCACCCCGGCCCGGGCGGCGGCGGTGAGCCGCAGGATGCGCCCGGTCAGGGTGACATCGGCCGCCACCCGCAGCGGTCCGGGGATGGGCGAGTCGATCTCCCGCAGGAACTCCATGAGCCGTTGGTTGTCCTCGAAGATCTCCCGGTAGATCTCCTCGTTGCGCCGCAACGTGCTCTCCAGCAGCATGCCCGCCACCCGCCGGCGCTCGTCGAGGAACAGGTCGCGCAGGCCGTAGTCGCGACCGGGGAAGAAGCGGTCCGCTTCGCGCAGCAGGTGGGCCAGCGACTGGTGATGGGGGCGGCCCAGCAGCGCCGACTCCACCTCCGCCAGGTGCTCCGGCCCGCGGTAGGGGACCAGGCCGCAGCGGAAGTCCGCCTCGCCGAAGTGCAGCACGCAGTAGAGCGCGTCGAGCCGCTCGCGGGTGAGCAGGTGCTCGAGCTGCATCCGGCCGACCACCACGGTGATGGGGCCGGCCTGCTCGGCGTGGCGCCCCTGCAACGTGTAGGCGTGGCAGAAGACCCGGCCGGTGTCGGACAGCTGCCGCACCGAGCTGGCGATGGCCAGGTGGGCGCCCACGCCCTCCAGCGTCACCACGCTGGGCTTCACCAGGAGCATGAAGATGCGACGACCGTCCCCCATGGCCGGCTCGTTGGAGGGTGCCTGGGCCAGCAGCGCCTCGAACTCCGGCTCCAGGTCCAGCCCGGCCAGGTCCCGCAGCAGCTGGAGGGCGCGGGCGGCGTAGCGCAGCACCTGCACCGTCTCGATCCCCGACAGCTCCGAGAAGAACCACCCGCAGCTGGTGAACATGAGCAGCGACTGCCGCTCCAGCTCCAGCAGCCTCAGGGCGCGGACCTCCCCGGCGGGCGGGAGCGCCCGCCCCGCCTCCCGGCGCAGGAACTCGCTGGCCTCGCCCCGATCCGGGTCGAGCACCAGCTCCACGTAGCGGTCCCGCGCACCCCACGGGTCGAGGAGCAGCGCCGCCCCCTGCCGCTCGAAGACGGCGTGGACCCTGTCGCGGAGCCACTCCAGCGCCGCCCGCAGCGGAGCGCGCCAGGCCTGCCGCCAGCCCGGCCCGCCGCCGGCGTTGCACCCACAATCTGAGCGCCACCGCTCCACGCCGTGCGCGCAGCTCCAACTCGACCCCTCGGCGATCTCCGCCTCCCACTCCACCGGCAGCATCTCCAGCGCCTGGGCTAGGTTCACCAGCTCCAGGTTCTCGCGGCGGGCCAGCTCGCGGACCGCCGCCGCCAGCGCCTCGTCGCCGCCCTTCTTGTGGTGCCCGAGCGTCTCGCCGTCGAAGGCCACGGTGAGGATCTCGTCGTGCTCCCGGGACGGATCGAAGCCGGCCACCAAGCGGTCGAGGAGCTGGCCGGCCGATCCCAGCGCCCCGCCGAAGGCCAGGTCGCGGGCGATGTGGCCGTCGTAGAAGAAGACGACGATCTCCCTTCCCTCGACCTTCACCCGGTAGGGACGCGTGGGGTCGAAGCGGGCGCCGCGCACGTCCTGCCAGCTCCCGCCCGGCGGTCGCACCCGCGTGGCCTGGTAGGGCGAGAGAATGGTGAAGCGGATCCCCTCGGCGGCCAGGGCGGCCAGGGTGGCGCCGTCGGCGGCCGTCTCCGGCAGCCAGAACCCCTCCGGCGGCCGGTGGAACCGGCGCCGGAAATCGGCGATCCCCCAGCGGATCTCGGTCCGCCGATCCCGATCGTTGGAGAGCGGCAGGATGGTGTGGTGGAAGCCCTGAGCCAGCGCGTTCCCGTGGCCTCGCGCCTCCAGGCTCTTCTGGTCCGCCTCCATCACCCGCGCGTAGGTCTCCGGCTGGGCGCGCTCCAGCCAGGCGAGCAGCGTGGGGCCGAAGTTGAAGGAGAGGTGGCGGTAGTTGTTGACGATGTCGGCGATCCGGTCCTGCGCGTTCTTGAGACGGGCCGCGCCGTTGGGCCCGTAGCACTCGACCGAGATGCGCTCGTTCCAGTCGTGGAAGGGATCGGCCGAGTCCTGGGTCTCGATGGCCTCGATCCAGGGGTTCTCGCGAGGCGGCTGGTAGAAGTGCCCGTGGAGGCAGAGCAGGCGGCGCGTCACGCAAGGCATCCTAGGCCGGCCGACACCGCCGCGGAGACTCCGTTGGGGGCCCTCGCCGGGTCGCGCCGGGACCGTGCGCCGGTTCGCCCATCGGGCGCGCTGGCGCGCGACCCACGCCCGGACACGGCGCCCGCGTGTCTGCGGCGACACGGCGCGTCCGAACCCTCGCCGATCGGGGCGCGGGCGCGGGCACGCCCGGTGCACCCGGGTTCACCGTCCGAAGATGGACCCCTTCTCTCAAGGAGCCGACATGAGGCCTCTCTCGCTGCTCTTCGCCGCCCTCCTCCTCGCCCCCGCCGCCTGCTCGCGGAAGACCGCAGCACCTCCGCTGCCCGTCGCCACCGCGCAGGAGCCGGCCCTGCCGCTCGCCGTCGCCGCACCGGAGGCGGCTGCGCCCTCACCCGCACCCGCCGAGCCCGATCCCAAGCCCACGCCCGAGGAGGTGGCCGCCTTCCACGCCAAGGTGCCGAAGTGAGCGGCGCTGCTGCGCCCGTTGCGCGCAGGCGGGGCCGGGGCTAGCCTCCCGCCCCGCTCATGCTCGGCGACCCGTCCGACCTCTCCGCGCTCCTCTCGGTGCTCCGCGAGGGGGCGCGGCGCCGGGCCCCGCCCGACCTCGGCGCGCTGGCCCAGCCTCCCCCGCGGGAGGACCCGCCGCCCCCCGCCTTCGCCGAGTGGCTCGACCGACGGCGCCAGGCGCTGGCGGCCTGGATCGAGGGGGCCGTGCCGTCGCGCTCGCCCGGGGCCGGCTTCGCCGAGGACCCTGCCGGCCACCTCGCCGGCGAGGTCGCGGCCTGGCTCCTGGATCGCAACCAGTTCCTTCCGCTCGACGGCGAGCGCCGGGCGGCGCTCGCGGCGCTGCACGCCCGCGCCCTCACGGCCCTGGCCGGAGCCCTGCGCCGGCCCGGCTCGGCCGCCGAGCTGGGGGCGGCGCTGGGCGAGGTGGCGACCGCCTACCGGCAGGAGCTGGCCGCCTTCGCGGCCGCCCTGTCGCCGGCGGGCGACGGCCCGGCCGATGTCCTCCGCGAGGTGGTCAGCGCCGAGTACGGGGCGGAGCTGCAGCTCGGGGTCCTCGGCCTCGACCCCGCCTCCCTGGCGGCCCCGGTGCTCGACCTGGGCTGCGGACCCGCAGCCCGGCTTGTCCGCCTGCTCCGCGCGCGTGGCCTGCAGGTGGTGGGTGTCGACCGGAGCGTCGCACCTGCCCCCGGGCTGGTGCGCGCCGACTGGCTGGAGGTGCCCCTTCCCCGGGCCGCCTTCGGCACGGTGATCTCCCACCTCGGCTTCTCGCTCCACTTCCTGCACCACCACCTGCGCCCGGGCGGCGACGCGGCGCGCTACGCCCGGCGCTACCTGGAGATCCTCGGGGCGCTCCGCCCCGGCGGGCTGTTCGCCTACGCGCCCGGCCTGCCCTTCGTCGAGGAGCACCTCGACCCGGAGCGCTGGGTGGTGGAGCGCTCGCCGGTGCCGGTCCCCCCGGGCCGCGCCCCGCTCCCCGTCCCCTGGTACGCCGCCCGGGTGAAGCGGATGCGCTGACCCTACAGCGTCGACCTCACCGGGAGCGCAAGGCCGTGCGGCGAGGTGGGCGCAGGGAAACCGCTGTCCCACAGCGAAGATCCTCGCGGACCGGGGCTTGTCCGGCGCGAGCGGACCTGCTTTCCTCTTTCCACCCTCGCACCTCGGGAGAGCCGCCATGAACCAGGAGTGGACTGCCGTCGCCTGCCCCGACGTGCGCATCGACTCGCTCCGCAGGGAGCTCCTGCGGGACGCCGAGCAGCTGGTGGCGGCGGTGGACGCCCACCGGTACCGGGAGCTCCTGTCCCTGGCCGGGAAGCTCCTCGCCACCGCCCGCGAGCAGTTCCAGGCCGAGGAGCGGCGGCTGCGCGAGGCGCGGGCGCCGAGCCTGGTGCGCCACGCCGGGGAGCACGAGCGCTTCCTCACCGACGTGGGGTCCATCGTCGCCCTCGCTGCCCAGGGCGACACCGACGGCGTGGAGGCGCTCCGGCCGGAGCGGTTCATCCCCGATTGGCTCTCCGCCCACGCCCGGACCGACCGGGATCTGACCGCCGGCTGACGTCTCGCCCGCGGAGGCTGCAAGCGACCGCTCACCCCCGCTGGGGCGGTGGGCGGCGGTCGGGCTTGCGCCCCCCGCGCCGCGTGGCCATGACCTCTGGGCCGGCCACGTCCCCGAGCGCCGGCGAGAGGAGTGGCCGATGAGGTTCCTGAAGCGCGCCCTGGCGGCGCTCGCGGTGGCGGCCGTCGCCGTGCCCGCGCTGGCTTGCCAGGAGATGCAGCAGACCATGGCCCAGCAGGCGCCGCAGCCCGCCGCCAAGCCCGCGTCGGTGGCCAAGGCCCCCAAGGCAAAGAAGGCCGCCAAGGCGCAGCCGACCGAGCTCGCCAAGGCGCAGGTCCAGAAGCCGGTGCAGAACTGATTCCGGGTTCGACCCGTCAACAGGCCGGCTCCGTCCGCGGAGCCGGCCTCTTCACTGCTGCGCTCGGGCGGCGCAGGCGGCGGGCGTCCTGGGGCAGGGGGAAAAGGCCGATCGG
>Ga0335071_10006943_pt1 | contig 11682 bp, 8 predicted proteins | sample Lox_Sample_15_FD_206724 | JGI IMG/M metagenome (GOLD analysis project Ga0335071, IMG submission 206724) | Soil microbial communities from Loxahatchee National Wildlife Refuge, Florida, United States - Lox_Sample_1.5 | ecosystem: Environmental > Terrestrial > Soil > Wetlands | place: USA: Florida...
TGGATGGCACTTAACTCATTGAAAACAAAGAACTGGCGGAGAGAGTGGGATTCGAACCCACGTTAGAGTTTCCCCTAAACACGCTTTCCAAGCGTGCGCCTTCAGCCACTCGGCCATCTCTCCGGCGCGAATCTGCGATGAGAAGCGGATTGCGGGAAAGCCATACCAGCTTTTCCCAAAGTTCCCGCTGCTGTTTCATTCTATGGGCGAGGCGATCTGGGCTGCAACTCAGCTATGGCTAAGAATGCTCGATGAACTATGAGAGGCTTTCTTCTGGTTCGGCTTCGGGAGCGGAAATTGAAGTGGTGCTCGGCACTGAGCCGGAGCTTGAGGCTCCAGCGGCCGCTGCAGCAGCCAGCGCGGGCTTGCTTGCTTCCGCCGATACCGGCAGCGGCGGCACTTTCGAGCCGTCGACCACGTGGTGGTTCAGGCAATAGAGCGCTAATTCAAGCCGGTCGGCGACTCCCAGCTTGTCGTATACCTTGCGCAGGTAATTCTTCACCACCTGCTCCGTCGTACCGACACGCAGCGCGATCTCTTTGTTCTTCATTCCCTGCGTCACGCAGGAAACGATGATCGACTCTTTGGGTGTGAGTTGAACCTTTGGCCGCGCTCCGGCCGGGCGATTGTTCTGGTTGCGGTAGGCCTCAAGCACCCAACGGATCGCTTGCGGGTCAAGCCAGATATCGCCGCCTGCGACCTTCCGCAGGCAATCGACCAACAGCTCCGGTTCGACTTCCCGCGATACGATCCCCTGCACTCCTCGCCGGAACAGGTCCAATGTGAGTTCTTCCTCAGCTCCGGCAGTCACGACTACAAACCGAACTCCCAGGTTCTGGCGCATCAGTTCGGAAATTACATCGATGGGATTGGGAGTGAGCGCAGCTTCCATGATGACGACATCGCAAGAAAACTTGCGTATTGCGGTTTGCGCTTGCGCAAGAGTTTCTGCCTGGCCGACAACCCGAATGTCGTCTTCGAGTGCGAAGATTTTGCGCAAACCGGCGCGGAAAATCGCCTGTGTGTCGGCGACAATCACACGAATGATCGGTCCGGCTTCTTCTCCTGCTCCGAGTTGTCCCGTCACGCTGACTGCAGTGCTCGCCATGCGTTCCTTGCGCTTACGCTCGCTCGAAATGGTATTCGTCGATCACGACACCCACGGCCCGGCGTCCGCGGTCTTCGAAGCTCCGCACGACCCGTCCGCGGCAGTCGATCTGTACGTTCTGCCGCGCTCCCAATACTTCAGCGGGCAAAAGAATCGTGAAGTCCACCATCGACCCCACGGGCACATCGTTTTCCATCGCCAGCAGAACGCCATTGGCTGAGATGTTTTCTGTCTCGGCGGCGTATGCGCTGCCCTGCGTCTTCACCGAAGCCGTCAAGTGCAGAGGAAAGCGAGGAGCACTCTGCATTTCGTCGTACTGCATCGGATTCGCTTGCATCTCGGCCATGGATCTCTGGGCGTCTGCTGCCACTCTGCGAAGAACCTTCCTCCCAGCCCGCGCATCGCGGATGACCGGGATATCCAAACTCAAGGGCAGCGTACACCGCGACTTCGGGTGCGCAAAGTTACCGAAGTCATGGAACATCGGGTCATAAGTTCTTTAATTTGAATACATTACGAGCCACCGGGCAAGCCGGCTCTAGCCGAAAATTCACCCCGGATTTCGGGCAATTCACGGCAAAACAGGGATCAATCTCGGAAGGTTTGAGAAGACCCGAATGAGTGGCCCCATTCGGAGTGAGCTGGAAGCACTTGCGCTCTCAACCTAGGCAGAACGCCGAGCGCCCTCTAGAACTTGGTCACTTCGGTGAAGTTGAACTCCCTTACCTTCATCGCGGGAACGACCATGTCGAAAGATTCCTCTCCCGATGACCGTTGGGGCTTGCTCATTTCTTCTACGTTCGAGAGCAGGTGAATCAAACTCTCATTGAAGCGGAAATTGCGCACGCCGTACTGCACTTTCCCATCTTCCAGATAGAAGGTTCCATCGCGAGTCATACCGGTAAGGATCTTCTCGTATGGATCCACCTCCCGGATGTACCATAAGCGCGTCACCAGTATTCCGCGTTCGGTGGAAGCAATCATGTGCTCAAGCGTCCGCGGATGGTCCGGAGTCGCGAACACGATATTCAGTGGCATCTCGCCCATTTCATTCGGCAACGCAAACCCGTGGCCGGTCGCAGCTACCGGACCAACCTGGGTATGGTGTTCTGACCGTTTCATCCGCTCCGCCGTCGACCGCGCGTACACCAGGCGTCTCACGACGCCCCTTTCGACAAGTTCAAGTTTCTGCCGCCGGACGCCTTCTCCGTCGAACGGAGATCCTGACTGCAATGGATGTGCCACGTCGTCCCAAATGCTGATGTTGTCACCAAAGAGTTTGGTCCCGATACGTCCGGTCAAAAACGAACGCTGATCGAGCACGGCCATCCCGGAATAATCCCAGAACATGAAACCCACGATGTCGAGCGCAGCCGCGGGCTCCAGGATGACTGTGTACTTCCCTGGCGGAATTTCCCGCGGGTGCGCTGAGTCAGAAGCTTTGCCGGCCGCAATCTCGGCCAGATAAACCGGATCGAGATTCGCGACGTTGGGCGAGTTGGATTTCTGCCATCCCGAGGAATCCGCGCCCAGCATGGTGACCGAGATTTCGGCTGAAGTTTGAGTATGCCATCGGCTCAAGCCGCGCGAGTTGAAGATTGCCTCCACCGATTCTCCACTCGAGAAGACTCCCGCGGCTGTGAGCTTATGTTTTTCCGCGACACCTACGATTCTTTTCACTCCTTCAGCCCGATGTGCCGGCGTAATCGACGCCGTGAGCTCAAAATGCCGCGACGGCACCCAAGTCGCGCGGGCATCGCCAGTGGCAATTCCGTCAGCTTCCTGCGAGCTCGGCATCGGCAGCAGATCGGGATCCGGATGCTGCACCTTGGCCAAACTTTCAGAATTGCGTACGACCTGCGCAAGGCTTTCGTCATCGAGCCTGTTCGTAGAAGCACGCGCCGTGCGGCCGCCGAACGTGGTACGGACGGAGACCTGGTGGTTCTCCTCAGCAACATTCTGATGAATAACATTGTTTGCAAACCGAGTGAGCGCGAACGTCCCACCCGAAAAGAGAACCTCAACCTCATCCGCGGTCGTCAGTTTGCGGATACGGTCAAAGGTTGCTCCGGCTTGATCTTGCGTCCACATTCAGCGATAGGCGCTCCCGACTTTAATGTCTCGAAAACGCGAGGGCGCGGCGCCGTGGCCGGTTCCCATGACCTGCTGCGGCTGGCCCTTGCCGCAATTCGGCGTGCCCCAGAGAATCCATTCGTCTCGTGAGCAAATCGCATCAAGAGAGTTCCAGAATTCCGTGGTGATTCCCGAGTATGAGGGATTTTTCAGCATGCGATGGCGCTTGCCTTTCTTGATCTCCCAACCGATCTCGCATCCGAACTGAAAGTTGAATCGCTTGTCATCGATCGACCAGGAACGGTTCGTCTGCATCAGAATTCCGTGATCGGTCGACTCAATCAGTTGGTCGAGACTCAGCGGCTTCTCACCGGGCAACAGGCTGATGTTGGTCATACGGATCATGGGCAAACGGTTCCAGCCTTCTGCGCGCAAAGTTCCGCCCGAACGCTTCTCGCCGATCGCGTCCGCGGTTTCTCGTGAACTGAGATATCCGGTGAAAAGTCCATCCTTAATGATCGGAGTACACTGTGCCGGCACGCCTTCGTCGTCATAAGCGAAGGTCCCCAGTCCCGGCCCGTGCTCCTGGCGCGCATCCGCTACCACGTTCACCAGTTCGCTTCCGTAGCGCAGGGTTCGAAGTTTATCGAGCGTGAGAAAGGATGTTCCTGCGAAATTCGCTTCCATGCCCAGCACGCGGTCGAGTTCGATCGGATGTCCGACGGACTCGTGAATCTGCAGTCCCAGTTGAGAGCTGTCGAGAATAATGTCGAACTTCCCTTCCGGACACTGGTCCGCCCGGTGCAGGGCTACGGCCTCTTCTCCAATACGCTTCGCATTCTCGAGCAGTTTGAGCTCATGAATCAGTTCGTATCCCCTGTTCTGCCACTGCCCACCGAAGGAATTCGGATACGACCGTTTTTGAATATCGTTTCCAGCGAAAGCATACGCCGCATATCCCGCACCGGTCGAAATCTTGGTTTGATGAATATCTGAACCTTCCGAGGAGTAGAACCACTGCTCTTCGCGAACAAAATTCAGATTGGTCTCGGCCAGGGTGACTCCTGCGACCGACCGCAACTCGGCATCAATCTTGAGCAACAATTCGATGTTCTGGTCGACTGGGACGGTGAAGGGATCAATCTGGTGCGGCGTCGTCCACTCGGCGGTGACCGGCAATTCTGGAGCCAACCTGACCCCCGCTTGCTTTACTCGGGCCGACGCGCGCGCAATATCGACAGCCCGGGTGGCGGTTCGCTCCACGGCGGCCCGATCAAATCCGGGAGACGCCGCGAATCCCCATGCTCCATCCGCGATCACCCGCACACTGAATCCAACCGACTCGGAATCGGACACACTGCCGATTTTTTCGTTCTTGGTGGTCAGCGCACGCCCGCGCTGGGACACGACCCGTACGTCAGCGTACGTCGCTCCGCGAGCCGCGGCCGTGCCAAGTCCCCATTCCGCAATCTGTTTCATGCAGGAATTTTCAATCTACCACATGGATGTAACCCTCGTTTGAAGCCTGCTCCCGGGCACATCTCCACGGCCTGTTATCGATCACACGCCACTTTGTGATGCCCGTCACGGTTCGTCTTTGTGTTATCGGAGTTCAATAGATCGAATACGCAGCTCGCACCATCGATCTCAGAGGTTTACAGAAGGAGTACCTGCCTATGAGCATCTTTGCTTCAGACAAACACAGCAGAATGGCCGATGTGGAAGTGGACAATCCGAGCGGCCGCGACGTGTCAGCCGAGAGCCAGTCCCAGAAAAAAGCCGATCTCGCCGGTCCGGGTATCGGCGACTACAACCAGCTAGAAACAATCCTTCCTCAGGAATACCACTCGCTGCTGACCCCAAAGCAAACTCAGGCGGCAATTTTCCACGTCAAGCGTTACATCGAGGACAACCTCTGCAAGGAGCTCGGCCTCATGATGGTCGAGGTTCCCCTGATTGTAGACTCCGAGAGCGGCGTCAATGACATGCTCGATCGCGACGGTTCGCGGACCCCAATCCAATTTCACATTTCCAATGACCGCGACAAGCACCCTATCGATGCACAGGTTGTTCAGGCCGCGACCAAGTGGAAACGCGTCGCACTAAAGCAGTTCGACTGCCGCCCCGGCGAAGGCATTTGCACCGACATGCGCGCTGTACGCAAGGATTACTTCCTGGATCACGACCATTCCGCCTATGTCGACCAGTGGGATTGGGAACGCGTCATTACCTCCGAACAACGAAACCTGGAATTCCTGAAATCCATCGTTCGCAAAATCTGGCAGGTCCTGGTCGGCGCCGAGAAATACGCACTGGAGTTATTCCCTCAGTTGAAGGTTCCTCGCTATCCGAATCTTCCCGAGGAATTGACCTTTTTGCACGCCGAAGAGTTATTGGCGATGTACCCCGATCTGCCGCGAAAGCGCCGCGAGACGAAAATTCTGCAGGAATATCCTGCGGTTTTCATCATTGGCATCGGTTGGCCTCTGAAAGACGGCTATCCGCATGAAATGCGCGCCGCGGACTACGATGACTGGATCACCGACACGAGCATGGAAACTGGCCGTGATACGCATGGCCTGAACGGCGACATCCTCGTCTGGAACCACGTCACCCAGCGGCGCCACGAACTCAGTTCCATGGGCATCCGCGTCAATGCCGCTACCCTGCGCCGCCAACTCGAGATGTCCAATCTTCTCCAGAATCTTCGCTTCCCCTACCACCAGGGAATCGTTAACGACGAATTACCGCTATCGGTCGGCGGCGGAATCGGCCAGTCGCGCACGCTGATGTTGCTGCTGCGTAAGGCGCATCTCGGCGAGGTTAGCGTGACTGTGTGGCCGCAAGTTCTAAAAGAGATGTGCGCCAAGAGAAACATTTTCGTTCTGGAGTAGCCCCAGCTGCCGGTCTGAGACCGTCCGAGCTCAGATCGGCAGAAACAGCAGTCGCGGGAGGTCTCGATGCGCCTTCGCTCGGCCGCGGGAATCATCTCTCTTTTTCTTTTCGCGCTGATTGCGGACATGTTTTCCGGGGTGTGGTCATAACGGTTGCGCTGATATCCCTGTCCTTGAGTCCATATCTCCCACCCGTGCCAACGCCGGGGATCCTTCCTTTGCCCTCACCCTGACAGAACGCCATTTCCATTCAGACACGGTTTTCTTTTTCGGCAGGACTGAACTGACCAGTACGACAATGAACCAAACAGAGATACCGGCCAATATCGACGCAAAATACATCGTGTCCCCCGGCACCATCGATGTGTTCGTATCAGGCATTCCGGGAAGCAGCAATCTGAATGGCCCTGCGGCGCGGCGCATCCAACAAGCTGCCCTTCACTGTTCACTAGAAGCCCGCCAGCATTGCCATGAACCGTTTCGATCACGCTATCGGTTTCTTGCAACTGCAACCTTTGAGTGTACTTACCTCAGCTTTTCGCTAGGAACGATAGATTCGTTTTGCTATTCTCCGCCTCAAGTCAATCAGAGTTCGACTGTGTCTTCATCCGGCCGGCGCTGCTGAGTATCCGCCAGGTTCCCAATGCAGTCTCCGCTCCTGCATCCCTGGCGTGTGCAGTGTTCCAGCTTCGTTTCCCGCGTGTGGGCTTCGTGGCCCTCTTGAGGGACTCATGCCCAGCCGGATGAGTAGCAAGCCCAAATGAAAAGGGAGAGTTTTGCTGTGCACAAACGTGTCTTCATCCTCGTGTGCCTCTTTATGATCGCCGCACCGGCGGTTTTCGCCGGAGTTTCTGTCAGCGCGCCCGGAAATGGAGTGATCGTCCAATCTCCTGTGCACTTTGTGGCCTCCGCTACGTCCACCTGCAGCAAGGGCGTCGCTTCCATGGGGATCTACACTGCTCCCAATCAACTTGCCTACACAACCCAGGGCAAAACCCTGAACACGAGTTTGAACTTTAATCCCGGGACATATCACACCGTCGTGGAAGAGTGGGACTACTGTGGCGGCGCGACGACTCTCCCCATCACGATCACGGTAAGGAACGCATCTGCAGTCAACGTCTCCTCGCCTGCCAACAACAGCACGGTCGGATCCCCGGCGAAGTTTGTCGCCACAGCGAGTTCAACCTGTTCCCATGGTGTCGCGTCGATGGGCGTCTACACCGCTCCTGGTCGGCTCGCCTATGTCGTGAACGGCGCCAGTCTGAACAAGTCGTTGAGCCTTAACCCGGGAACCTATAACACCGTCGTTCAGGAATGGGACCGGTGCGGCGGTGCGGCCAAGACGCCAGTTACGATCACGGTGCGGAATCAGTCGCAGGTCGAAGTTGCTTCTCCTGCCAACAACAGCACGGATACTTCTCCTGTACAGTTTGCAGCGACAGCAACCTCAACGTGTGCGAAGGGCGTCGCCTCCATGGGGATCTACACCTCGCCCGGGAAGCTCGCCTACGTAGTGCAGGGGGCCAGCCTGAAAGCGAGTCTGCCCATGAACGCCGGCGATTACACAGCCGTCGTGCAGGAGTGGGACAACTGCGGGGGCACCTCAAAAACTCCCGTCACATTCACGACCAGGAATGCCGCCGGGGTGTCTGTATCCTCGCCTTCTAACAACAGCACAGTTTCTTCTCCCGTCAAGTTTGCAGCCACGGCTTCCTCCAGTTGCGCATCCGGAGTAGCATCGATGGGAATCTACACTGCTTCAGGCCAACTCGCATTTGTGTCGCAGGGAAGTACCCTGAACACGTCCTTGCCCTTGAGCACGGGTACTTACCATGCGGTTGTCGAGGAATGGGACAACTGCGGCGGCGCCAGTACGACACCGATCACGCTCACAGTGTCAGGCGCCAGCCAGGGCAACGTCTTTTCCAACCTCCAGCGCAGTGGAGGCTGGGGCCAGTTCGCACAAGGCCCACCGAACTTCGTCGACTGCTCTCCGTCCCCGTGCGATGGCATCTCGTTCGGCATGAACCAGGGCATCAATTCGCCGTCAATGACTGGCAACGCTACGGAATACCAGATCGGCGGCGGCACTCCCTATATGGATACGTTGTTCAACAATCACTTGATCGGAGATTTCTCATCGCAGGGCCTGCCGGACTCCGCCCACACTCTCGTGCCGTCGCTGCACAATTTTGTGTACGACGTGTACTTCTTCGGTGCAAATCTCAACGCCTCCGAAGCGCTGGAATTTGACGTCAATCAGTTCGCCGATGGATTGTCGTACATCTGGGGACATGAGTGCCGCATTGCCTCAGGGAGCGAGTGGGATATTTGGGACAACCAAGCCGCGCGCTGGGTGCCCACGGGTATTCCCTGCCATCCCAACAGCAATGCGTGGAACCACTTGACGATTCAGGTTCAGCGTACGTCGGACAACAAGTTGCTCTACCAGTCGATCACATTGAACGGGCAGCAGTACAACCTGAACGCCTACTACCCGCCTACAGCAAGGAACTGGTTCGGAATCACCATCAATTTCCAGATGGACGGCAATAACGTGCAGACGCCTTACAACGTTTACCTCGATAACCTGAGCTTCCGATATTGGTGAGGAATCGCTGAGGCACTCGGGGGAGGCTTCAGCGTGACGTTCCTGCAGGCTGCCAGCAATGACCAGCAGCCCTGCCAGGGAGTCACTGGGCTTCTTTTCCTACTTACGGCGTGCGATGAACCTCCGCCAGCGCCTTGCGCACAGCCAGAAGTTCCTTCAAGACTGCGCGCAGCTTGGTCGATTCCAGCGCATTGGCTCCGTCTGACTTGGCTTCCTTCGGGTTGTCGTGAACCTCCAGGAATACCCCATCCACTCCGGCAGCTACGGCAGCGCGCGCAAGTAAGGGGATGTACTCCGGCTGTCCGCCGCTCACTGCCGGACCTTTGTCATCCGATTGGGCGGAAGGAAGCTGCACTGAGTGTGTCGCGTCGAAAACCACGGGCGCGAACTTGCGCATGATAGCGAGTGATCGCATATCGACCACAAGATTGTTGTAGCCGAAACTCGCCCCGCGTTCGGTCAGAAAGACATTCGTGTTCCCCGCCTCGCGGCACTTCTCCACCGCATGCCGCATGTCCCACGGGGCAACGAATTGCCCTTTTTTGATGTTCACGGCTCGCCCGCTCAAAGCTGCCGCGGCCACGAGATCTGTTTGCCGGCTCAAGAATGCGGGGATCTGCAATACGTCCACAACCTCGGCTACTTTGCCAACGTCCGAGGTTTCATGCACGTCGGTCAGAACCGGCAGCTGCAATTCATCCTTGATCTTCTTGAGAATCCGCAGGCCCTCTTTCAATCCCGGCCCGCGGAAGCTCCGGATCGAGGTCCGGTTGGCCTTGTCGTAGCTGGCCTTGAAGATGAACGGAAACGCAAGAGAGCGCGCGACGCCCTTGATGATCTCTGCCATGCGCAGGGCATGATCCTCGCTCTCGATCACGCATGGTCCAGCGATCAGGAATAGTTCGCCGGCACCGATGCGAACCTCGCCGACTTGAATGGGAGTGCTCATGAGGACGTAACTGCTCTTGCTTCCGTCAACTTCACCTCGGTGCCAAGACGGAGTGAATTTGGTATCTCAGCCACGCGGTCTGTGCATCGAATCAGTTCGAGGATGTCAGTGTCCGGATCATTCGCACTTGCACCGAAAAAGAACCGTGTTGTGCCCGGAGCGGTTCTCCGGCCCAGTCGGCGCTGACAGTGACGAGCACATTCTTGACGCCGATACCGCGTTTCGCTGCTTCGCGGAATATATCGTTGCTGTAACATCCGCCGATGGCAAGAAGGAGCAGCTCGCCGCCATTGAAAAAACCCAGACCCAGGCCTCCGGCCTCCTTGGAACGATCGATGGTGACTGTCCGTGGGCCGGAAGACCCGACCGCGAGAGAACTGCCCGTGATTGTGCGGATCTCAACGCTCGTCTGCGCCATGCGGTCCTAAAGGCTCACGCCCTCACCCGCTCCGGCCGGTGATACATCTCCACTTCAGCCGTTTCCTTCTCGGTTTTTCGCTTCAATCCATAGGCATAGGACGCACCGATAAACGTTTTGAAGAGAGGATGCGGCTCAAGCGGCTTCGACTTGAATTCCGGATGGAACTGGCAGCCGATGAAGTGCGGATGGTCTGGCAGTTCCACCATTTCGACGTACGTACCGTCCGGCGTGGCGCCAGAAATGCGCAATCCCGCCGCAGTCAACGGCTCTTCGTATTCACGATTGAACTCATAGCGATGCCGGTGACGCTCGCTGATCTCGAGCGTGCCATAGATTTTGTGGGCCAGCGTGTTGGGCTCGATCCGGCAAGTCCATGCGCCCAGCCGCATCGTTCCGCCTAACTCTTCTACGCCCCGCAGCTCGCGTAATTTGTAAATCACACGATGCGGGGTTGCAGGATCGAATTCGCTCGAGTTCGCTTCCTCCAGGCCCACGACATTGCGCGCGAACTCGATGCAGGCTGTCTGCATGCCGAGACAGATGCCGAAGTACGGCACCTTCTTCTCGCGAGCATAACGGATGGCAACCAGCATTCCTTCAATGCCACGCTTGCCAAATCCGCCGGGAACCAGGATTCCGTCGTACCCCTCCAGCTGCGCCTCGTAGCTCTCGTCCGCGTTCTCAAGGCCTTCCGCCTCGATCCAGTTCAGCTGCAGCTTGAGATTGTGAGCCAAGGCCCCGTGCACCAGCGCTTCCTTCAGAGACTTGTAGGAATCTTCGTATTCGACGTATTTCCCAACGATGCCGATCGTGACCGTGTCCTTCGGGTTATAAACGCGATGGACAATATCTTCCCACTTCGCGAGTTCCCGGTCCTTCGCTTCGATGTGCAGGTATTTCAGCGCCAGCGTGTCCACGTTCTCATTCGCGAACGTGAGCGGCACTTCGTAGACCGAGGCCACATCTTTCGCGGCAATCACAGCTTCTTCCGCCACGTTGCAGAACAGCGCGATCTTCGACTTGATCTCTTTCGAGAGAAAACGATCGGTTCGGCACAGCAGGATATCCGGTTGAATTCCGATGCTCAGCAACTCCTTCACCGAGTGCTGCGTCGGCTTGGTCTTCAATTCCTGAGCGGCCGCGATGAACGGCACCAGCGTGACATGCACGAAAAGGGTATGTTCGCGGCCCAATTCCTGCCGCATCTGCCGAATCGCCTCCATAAACGGCAGCGATTCGATATCGCCCACCGTGCCCCCGATCTCGACAATGACGACGTCGACGTCCTGCGCGACCTTCTTCATTGCCCCCTTGATTTCATTCGTGACATGGGGAATCACCTGCACGGTTTTTCCGAGATAATCGCCGCGGCGCTCCTTGGCGATAATCTGCTCGTAAATGCGTCCGGTAGTCCAATTGTTATCGCGAGAAAGCCTGGCGTGGGTGAAGCGCTCGTAGTGCCCCAGGTCTAGGTCGGTTTCAGCCCCATCATCGGTCACGAAGACTTCGCCGTGCTGAAAGGGCGACATGGTCCCCGGATCAACGTTCAGGTAAGGATCGAACTTCATCAGGTTGACCTTCATCCCGCGGCTCTCCAGCAGGCATCCGATCGAAGCCGCGGCC